>JAABUV010000922.1_pt1 | contig 43949 bp, 11 predicted proteins | sample 5559971 | NCBI WGS metagenome assembly JAABUV01 (sample SAMN10711881, study PRJNA513362) | rock metagenome | isolation source: Antarctica rocks | place: Antarctica: Victoria Land, Knobhead nord | collected 2015-12-19 | reverse complement strand
GGATTCGGGTTCCGCAACTTCGACAACTACCGGCTACGCCTGCTCCTCCATTGCGGCGCCACCTGGCACACTCACCGCACAACACGGATTAGGGGACGCTCACCACGCCTGATGTCGTAGAGCCGGATAAGCATGAGCCAGCAGCGGGGAGAGGACTCCTCCAACACAGTTGACATCAGGTTGTGTTTCGCCCTCCGGGTCGGTGTCGGTGCTGCGCAGATCGCGGCCACGTTCTACCTACACCCACAAGCCTCGATCATCCAGTCCATGCCCGGGATCGGCCCGTTCCTGGGCGCGTCGCTGCTGGCCGCGGCGGTGACCTGGTTGCCTCCCCATCGCCGGGCACCTCGCCGCCGCTGCCGGGCTCGTGCCCGTCCCCAACGACTCGTCCGACGAACCGGCAACCTGCCTAAGCCCCGCCACTACAGCAGGCCACTACGACACGTGTTCTTCCTCTCGGCGCAGACCAGCATGATGCTGCCCGGACCTAACCGCGACTACTACCGGAAAAAAGCGGGAACACGGACGCACCCACACCCAAGCCGTCATTGCGCTGGCACGGCGCCGCATCGACGTGCTCTGGGCACTTCTCCGCGACTACCGGACCTACACCGAACTGCCGCCGGACGCTGCCCAGGCGGCTTGACAACATCATTGAGATTCCCATTTGCCGAGCACTGCGGTTACTGGCTTCGGGCGGGCGCTCGGGACTACTCGTGGGCGTTGTCAACCCGTGTAAGCAACGGGCTCGGTCAGGAGTTTCAAGTCGACAAAGAAGCGGGAGCTCAACGTCGACCACGACTGTCGGTGCGCCCTAGCACCGTAAGGGGGACAGAAGGCACTGTCAGTTGGCCGCGGATAGGAACTGCGTCGCTGACAGTTCGCAGTACAGGAGATCACCCGCTACCAGTTCGGCGTGCGTCCCTATGGCCCGGACTCGGCCACCGTCCATCACAACTATCCGCTCGGCCGATCTCACGGTGGACAGACGATGGGCTACCACCAACACCGTCGTGTTCAGCGCCGCCTCCGCCACCGCTTCCCGCAGCGCGGCCTCGTTCACCGCATCTAGTTGCGAGGTTACCTCGTCGAGCAGTAGCAACCGCGGTTTGCGCAGCAGGGCGCGGGCGATCGCCAGGCGCTGCCGTTCGCCGCCAGAAAGCTTTACGCCCCGGTGCCCCACCGCGGTATCCAAGCCCTCCGGCAGGCGGGCGACCATGGCGTCAAGGCGGGCGGTCGACAAGACCGATCTCAGCTCCTCGGGGTCATTGGTCGGCGCGCCGAATAGCAGGTTTTCTCGCAGCGTCCCTGCGAGTACGGGTGCGTCTTGTTCCACGTAGCCGATCGCCGCTCGTAGGCGCGCCAGCGACCATTCGCGGACGTCAGTCCCGTCTAGCAAGATCCGACCGGAATCCGGGTCGTAGAAGCGTTCGATCAAGGAGAACACTGTCGTCTTTCCTGCCCCTGACGGGCCCACGAATGCCGTAATCCCACCGGGCGGCACGGTGAAGCTCACCCCGCAATGTACCTCGCCGAGTTCCGGGCGGTATCGGAACCGTACGTCCTCAAATGCGACTGACGCCGGGCGCGGGTCGCCTGGACCAGTCCTGCGCCCCTCCTGAGGTTCTGTCGGGAGCAGGACCACCTCCCTGATCCGGTGGACCGCCGCGGCCCCGACTTGGTATTGTGTCGCCGCATCCACTACCTGGCGGACCGGCGGCATGAGATAGAAAAGATAGAGCAGGAACGCTACGAGCGTACCGACGTCGATTTCCCCGGAGGCAACGCGTGCGCCGCCGAGGCCCAAGACAATCAGGAACGACACCTGGATCGCCATCCCGCCTGCGTTACCCGCAACCGCCTGCCATTTCGCTGCACGCACCCCGCCCCGCCACGCCCGCTCGGCGGCCTCGTCCAGCCGCTCCTGCTCGCGGTCTTCCGCGCCTGATGCTTTCACCGTGCGTAGAACCCCGAGGACGCGCTCGAGCGCAGCGCCCATTGCTCCCACCGCTTCCTGGGCCTGATTGGTGGCTCGACGCATGCGGGGCATCACCGCGCGCACTACGACCTGCGCGGCTGCGAGCGCCGCCAGAGTCACGCTTAGCAGTAACGGGTCCAGCAGTCCCATCAGCGTGGCCGTGGCGAGCAGCGTCACTGAGCCGGTCACCGCTGACACCAATGATTGCGTGCTCACTTGCCGGAGCAAGGTCGTGTCCGCAGTGACGCGAGACAGCAGGTCGCCCGGCTCTGCGGCGTCCACCGCTGGGATGCGCAGCCGCAGCAGCTGCGACACCAGCATGCGCCGGGCACTTAGCACCACCGACTCCGCTGTACGCTCCAACAAGTACGAGCCAACCGCTCCGAACACGGCGTTGACCAATACAAGGGCCGTCATCAGCGCCAGCAGGCCTAGCACCGTTCGCCCGGAGCGCAGCCCGTCGATCAGTTCCCGTACCACCAGCGGCAACGCAAGGCCCGATGCGCTCGTTAGCAGACTGAGAACGGTCCCGGCGAGTAATGCGGATCGGAACGGTCGCACGAAGCTAGACAGCACCTGCCAGGCGGGCTCTTCCCGCGTGTCCACCCGGACCTCCACGATTTCGGTCGGGGTCAGGCCCCGTCAACCAAACTCCTGGGCCGCAGGTCGGTCCAGTGCTCCTCTACGTAGTCCAAGCACGCCCGCCTTAGGTCTGGGCCGAACGCGCGCTCCCACCCTGCGGGTACTTCAATGAACTCGGGCCACAACGAGTGCTGTCCCTCCGCGTTTACTAGCACCAGGTACGATGCCTCATCATCGTCGAATGGATTAGTCACGACGGCGAACTCCCAACGGGTCGGCGGCGTCCACGAATTTGCGGCTTGATCAGAGCAGGGCACCGTACCCCCATCAACGCACGCCTCCGGTCACGTGTCAAGCAAGCATGTCCAGGCGTCGCCAGGTTGTCGGATGCTCATTGGCGCGCCATCCGGCGATGCAGTACGGTTGAATCAGCCAAGTTACGCGGGTGTGTAGGGCACGCGGCTGAGGGGGCCAAGTGGTGGTGCAGAGCGCTTTTCCAGTAGGAATGACCCTTAATGGACTCGCGGATTTGCATCGCGGACTCCGAGAACAGGGGCCGGTCCGGGAAGTTCCGGGGCCGGACGGCGTGCCCGTATGGATAGTGACCGGGTTTTCCGAAATCGTCCGCTTACTAACAGACACGCGGGTCGTGAACAAGGGGCCAGGTAGCGGTGTAGGTGATCCTGGTTTCGGACTGCCGAAAGCATTGGCCACAAACTTGCTGAATATGGGGGCCGCCGACCACCACCGCGTCCGAACCATGGCCTCGCCCGGTTTCGCCCGCTGCCGAGGCGAGGCCTCGCGGGCTGCGGTTGAGACCCACGTTCGCGACCTGCTCGACGTGGTCGAGGCTTCCGGTGACGCCGAGGTGGACTTCTATGCACGACTCGCCGCCCCATTGCAGGCCCGCGTAATACGCGACCTGCTCGGTGTGTTCCCCGAGGACGCCGCGACGTTCGAGGCGGCTGCGGTGACGGTTGCGGCGTTTGATCCCGGCGACCCGAGCACGCGCGATGGCATGGTCCCGGCCACACACGCGATCGTTGATTGTCTGGCTCGCCTGCTAGCTGCCCGTCGCGCCAAACCTGGGGACGACCTCGTCAGCGAGTGGTTCACCGCGGGCATGACCGACGCCGAGGCACTGTCGCTAGCATTCCTTGTAGTTCTGGCTAGCCAGAACTCCGTCGGTCAAAACGCCAACGCGCTCGGAGTCCTGGCCGCGCGCGACCGCGCCGAGGTTCTGGCTGATGTCGCCGTCGAGGAGAGGTGGCAGGCCGGGCTGCCAGGCCTGCTCGCGGACTCCCTGGTCGGCTCTTACGCCGTGCGACGGTTCAATCTCGATGAGATTACCCTCGGCGGTGTCACCGTTCCGGCGGGCAGCCCGCTGTTCGTGTCGCTGCGCGCGGCCATCAGCGACCCAGCGCGCAGCTGCGACCGCTCCGGGCTGGCATTCGGCCGAGGCGCCCATTATTGCTTGGCCGCCGAACTCGCGACAGTGGAACTTGACGTGCTAGCTAGGGCAGTCTTTCGCCGTTTTCCAGGGTTGCGGTCCGCGCAAGACTGGGAAAGGGTAGAAATGCGGGCGACTTGGCGCACGCACAGTCCCCGGCAGTTGCAAATATTGCCGTACGGCTAGACGGTCGCTGATATCGGGTATTCGGAAATGCAGTCCTCCGCTGACGGCTCGGAGGCTATTCGGCGAAGTATTCGGCGAGTAAAGGAGTGGTCAATGCATCTTTATGTCTCGGGTGGGTACGAGCGTTTACCGGCGCGGTCGTGAACACCGCCCGCGGTTACCGACTGCGGTGCGCAGGTTGTGGTCTCGTATCCGACGACGACGGCCTGATGCTTGAGTGCCCGACGTGTCTGGCGAGCGCTTTGTTACGTACAGAATACGTCACTGACGGGGCTGCCTTCGGCTCCGGCCTCTTCGCCTCGTGGCTGCCTACTGTGCGCGACGTCGACACCGCCGGATTCGCGGTGGCATACCGCGCTGGCGGCCTCGGCGCACGGATCGGCCTCGATGAGCTCTGGGTAACCTTCACCGGCCACTGGCCCGAGCGCGACGCGAATGCGCCCACGGGGACGTTCAAGGACTTCGAGGCCGCAGCCGTCCTTGGGCGGCTGCCTGCGGACCCGCCAACCATTGTGATCGCCTCGACAGGCAACACTGCCGCGGCCTTCCTGCATGCCTGGAGCCGGACAGCCGCACGGTGCGTGGTGATCGTTCCGGAGAGTGGGCAGTCCAAGCTCGATTGTGGCGATGGCAAACCACCTAATGCCACCTATGTTGTCCTCCGCGGTGGCGCGTCCTATGCCGACGCAACGGCCCTGGCGTCCAGCCTCGCCGTTCGCGCGGGCTTTCAAGCCGAGGGCGGCGTACGCAACGTCGCCCGCCGCGACGGTCTGGCCAGATGCACGCATCTACTGTTGTCGACGTTGGACCGCGTGCCTGACGTCTACTGCCAGGGCGTCGGCAGCGCTGCGGGTGCTCTCGGAAGTTATGAGTCGCTGGTGCGGGTCAAGCGCCGCACAGGCTCGCCGCTGCCCCGGATGCTCCTCGCGCAGAACGCGCCGCGCGCTGCGGTGGTAGACCGCTGGCGCGGCGCCGCCCCTGCACCCTTGGGCCCGATCGTGGCCGGAGAGCTCGCCAATGATGCGCCGCCGTACGACGTCGCGGGGGGCATCCGTGACATGCTTGCAGACACGGGGGGCGGCGCCATTTCGGTGTCCAATACCGACACGGTGGCTGCCATACGGCTGTTTGAGGAGGTCGAGGGGATCGACATCGAGCCAGCCGCAGGAGTGGCGCTCGCCGCATTGGCCGCCGCTCGCCGCAACGGGTTAGTGTCGGAGTCCGACCTTGTGCACCTCAACATAACCGGTGGCGGGCGACGGAGTTCCGCACGCTCGCTGGGGTGGGTGCACCCAGACCTGACCTTGGACGCTCGGGACATGCGCGATCCGACCGCCTTGCGGGCTGCGGCCGACCGCGTGGCCCGGCATTCCGACCGCGCACGCCAAAGCTGATCTGGGGACGGTGGGCTATGCCGACGTCAGAAGGACATCCCTCGAGTTGGACGGCTGCGCAGCTCGGTGTGCTCCGCGCCCACGACACTGTGGGCGCGGACTACGGCGTCGCCGTTTACCTGGAGCTGACTGATGCCGATCCTGCGGGTCTAGTCTTTGCGGTGCGCCGTTCGATCGCGGAGTTCGAATGCCTGCATACGCAACTGGTTGTTGAGGACGGGGAGGCGCGGCCTCACGTTTTGACCGACCCCGTCTACGACGCCCCTGTGTTGGAATTCTCGGGCTATAGCGATCCGGAGCGCAGCGCGCACGAGTGGATGGCCGAGCGCGTCCGCATCGGTTTTGATCCAGTCGAACCGGTGCTCTTCCGGGTTGCGGCGTTAGTGCTGGGCGGCGGACGGACGCTACTGTTCCTATCGGCCCATCATTTGGTCGCCGACGGCCCGACGTGCCATCTGTTGGTTCGGGCCATCGCCCGGCACTACGCCGCATTCGAGCGCAAACTGACCGCGCCGCTCGTGCCTGCCTCCATGGCCACGTTAATCGAGGCGGACAGGAAGTACGCGGGGTCGGCCAAAGCCGAGGTCGACCGCCGGTACTGGGCTGAGTGGTGTCGTGACCATGTCGAGCCGAAGAGCCTCTCCATCAACGCCCTCCCCGACCCGGGGCGTCTGGTCCGCCACATGGCCGAGCTGCCCCGGGGGGCCACCGTCGCCCTGCGCGCGTTCATACGGTCTGCGCGGATCACAATGCCGCAGGCCGTGGCGGCCGGGTTCGCCGCTTACTTGGCCAAGGCAACCGGAACCGACTGTGCCACTTTCGGCTTCCCAGTTACCGGCCGGGTGGACCGTTCCACGTTGGACGCTCCCGGCATGGCCACTAACGTGGTCCCGGTGCGCATCCCGGTCGACCGGGCGACCACATTCCGGGACCTCCAAATGGAGGCCGGGCGCTCGGTCAAGTCCGCGCTGCGGCACCAGCGTCACCGTTATGAAGCCGTCCTCAGCGAGGCCCGACTGTCGACTGAGCCCGCCCGGCTGTTCTCCGCGTCGCTGAACATCATGCTGTCCGACGCCGGAGTCGCGATCGGCGCGGGCGAGGCCGTCGTTCAATATCTGGCCATCGGCCCGATAAACGACATCGTCTTCGTCGTGTCCGGAGACCGCTCCGCTCACCGCTTGCGGTTCGAGGTTCTGGCCGACCCCACCGCTTACGACGACGATCAGGCCCGAGCCCACCTCGATCGATTCGTACGTCTATTCGTCGCCATGGTCGCCGAGCCCGATCGGCCCCTTGGCGCGGCTGACTTGGCCGCGCCCGTCGAGCTCGAGCGGCTTCTGGCTGATTGGACCACCCCGCTTAGCGCGCCTACCAAGACGTTGCCCGATCTCTTCCGCGCCCAAGCCGCGCGCACGCCTAATGCGATCGCGGTGGCGGACACCGACACCCGGCTCACCTACCGGGATTTGGACGCCCGCTCCAACCGGCTCGCTCACCGACTAATTGACCTGGGGGTGCGCCCGGGGCGGCGGGTCGCCCTGGCGGTACCCAGGTCGGCCGACACGGTGGTGGCGCAGCTGGCGGTGCTGAAAGCGGGCGGTGCGTACCTACCCTTGGACCTGGACTATCCGGCCGACCGAGTAGCCTTCCTGATAGCCGACGCAGGCCCCGATGTCGTGCTAGCTGCAGAGGGCGTGGCTCTGCCCCTCGTCAGCGTGCCCATCCTCGCCGTCGACGATGTCGCCGGAGTGGCTACGCCTCCAGTGCCAGGCCCCCATCCGAACGATCCAGCTTACATGATCTATACGTCCGGGTCCACTGGGGCGCCCAAAGGTGTCGTCGTTACGCACGCGAATGTGGTCTCGCTGTTTGATGCCACCCGATCGCTCTACGCCCCCGGCCCTGAGGACGTATGGTCATTATTCCACTCGGTGTCCTTCGACTTCTCCGTCTGGGAGATCTGGGGCGCGCTACTGCACGGCGGCCAAGTCGTGGTCGTCCCACCCGAGGCACGCGACGACGCGGAGCAGCTGGCGTGCTTCCTCGACGAGTACGGCGTGACCGTGTTCAGCCAGACCCCAAGCGCGCTTCTGCGTCTGGCTCGCCTGCCAAATCACCGCCGCGTACCCAGCGTTCGTGTGGTCGTCTTGGGTGGCGAAGAGTTAAGCGTTAAGAACTTCCTCACCGACCACCACCGGTTGGTGGACGCCTTCCCCAATGCCTCCTTTCGCACCATGTACGGCCTCACCGAGGGCACCGTTCACTCGACACACGCCGTCCTGGTTGAACGCCCCCTGCGGTCCGACTGCGACCGTTGGATCGGACAGCCCCTGGGCAATACGCGTATTCTCGTATTAGATTCGGCTTTACGGCCCGTCCCGTCAGGTATCGTCGGCGAGTTGTACGTCTCCGGCACGGGGGTGGCACGCGGCTACTGGGGTTGCCCCGGGCTGACCGCGCTGCGGTTCGTGGCCGACCCCTTCAGCGCGCAGGGCGGGCGCATGTACCGGACCGGAGACCTAGCGCGACGGACGCCGGACGGACAATTGGTGTTCGTGGGCCGCGCCGACGAACAGGTGAAGGTTCGGGGCTTCCGGATCGAGCTTGGCGAGGTGGAGGCCGCGGCCGTCAGGCACCCGGCCGTAGAACGGGTTGCGGTGATCGTGCGCGAGGATCGGCCGGGCCACAAGCGCCTCATCGGTTATGTGGTCGGCGCGGGCGTGGACCCGACGGAGCTGCGGGACTTCGTCGCCCGCTCGCTTCCGCCACACCAGGTACCTGCCGCGTTCGTGCGGCTGTGCGAGTTTCCGCTGACTGTGAACGGCAAGCTCGATCGGGTGGCTCTGCCCCGCCCCGACTTTGCTGTCTCCGGTGCGGAGCCTCGCACAACCCGCGAAGAGGTCCTGGCCGGGTTGTTCGCCGAGGCGCTTGGATTGTCGCGCGTCGGGGTGGCGGACAGCTTCTTCGACCTCGGCGGCGATAGCGTCCTATCTCTCCAGCTGGTTGCCAGGGCCCGCGAGGTGGGGCTGTGGTTCACCGCGGGCGACGTGTTTCGGCACCGCACGGTTACGGCTTTAGCAGAAATCGCTGAGGAAGCCACTGGGAACGTCATCGCATCCGATGCACCCCCATTTCCCCTGCCGCCGGGGCAGTGGGAAGCCCTGACCGAGCGCTACCCGGGGCTGGTCGACGTGTGGCCGTTGGCGAGGTTGCAGCAGGGGCTCCTATTCCATGCGTGGTACGCGCAAGATGCTCGCGACATCTACGTTGTTCAAACGGTGCTGGAGCTGCGTGGTCTGCTGGACGCAAGAGCGCTGAAGGCGGCGGCCGCGGAGCTGTTGACACGTCACCCCAATCTCCGCGTCGCGTTCGTCCACGAGGAGGACTGGGCCCAGGTCGTCCTGCGCGACGTTCCACTCGCGTGGGTAGAGACCGACTCGCCGGAGGCCATCGCGGCGGAACTGGCGCAGGGCTTCGACGTCGGACGGCCACCGCTTATCCGGTTCACCCTGGTCCGCGATGGTCTTGACCGCCACCGGTTTGCGGTGACCTACCACCACGTCCTGCTCGACGGCTGGTCTATGCCGCTGCTGATGGGCGAGCTATTCACGCTCTACTGCGGCGAACACCTTCCCGAAAGCCCTCCGTACCGCGACTACCTCGCGTGGCTGGTTGCTTGGGACCCGGCCGCCGCCCGGCGGGCGTGGCGGCACGCCCTCGCGGGGTTGGACGGTCCAACGCTGCTCGCCCCCGCAGGCGCCACCCGCACGTCCGACGCGCCGGAACGCATCACCATTACCTTGCCGGCTGACCTGGACGTGGCCTTGCGCGATCAGGCACGCCGCCGTGGCTTGACGCTGAACACGGTCGTTCAGGGCGCGTGGGCGATCCTGCTGGCCCGGTTAACCGGGCGCCGCGACGTCGTATTCGGCGCGACGGTCTCGGGCCGTCCCGCCGAGGTGCCCGGCGTCGAGTCGATGGTGGGGCTATTCATAAACACCATCCCGGTTCGTGTCCGGCTCCACTCGGACGACACCTTGACGAGCCTGCTCGCTCGCCTCCAGCAGGAACAGGCCGACCTGATCGCCTACCAGCACCTCGGCCTGCCCGAGATCCAGCGGCTAGCCGGGCACCACGAACTGTTCGACACCCTCACTGTCTTTGAGAATTACCCCCTGGACCGGGCACGGTTGGACCGCGCGGCGGGGAACCTGGTGATTGCAGCGGCCGACACACGCGATGCCACCCACTACCCGCTGTATCTGGCTGTGTTTCCCGGTGAGTCCCTCCGCCTCGACCTGGGGTACCAGCCAGGTGTCTTCGACGAACTGGCTGCGCGCCTCCTCCTCGACCGGCTCACACGGGTGCTGGCGGCCATCGCGGCCGACCCCAGCTTGCTGGTTGCCACCGTCGACGTCCTCACACCGCAGGAGCGGGCTCGGCTCTTGAAGGAGTGGAACGGGGCCGCGCGTCCGGTTCCGGCGGCGACTGTTGTAGACCTGTTCCACGCCCAGGTCGCACGAACGCCCGAAGCGGTCGCGGTCGAGTGCGGGGCCACTCGGCTGACCTACGCTGAGCTAGACGCCCGGGTGAATCGGCTCGCCCGTCGGCTGCCGGGCGCGAGTCATCGCGTGGCTGTGGTCTTGGCCCGGTCGGTCGACGCCGTGGTAGCCGTGCTCGCGATCTGGAAGGCCGGTGCCGCCCACGTCCCCGTCGATCCCGATTACCCCGCCGAACGCGTCGCTTTGCTGCTGTCCGACGCCTCCGCCGATGTCGTACTTGATGCCGTTGTGGACGACGGCGACTGGGCAGGCGGGCCGCCTCCGAGCCCGCGCCCGGACGACGCGGCATACGTCATTTACACGTCCGGGTCGACCGGCGCCCCAAAGGGAGTGGTGGTGCCCCACCGCGGCCTACCTAACCTGGTCCTAGCGCAACAGGAGGGCTTCGGCGTCGGGCCGGGTGACCGGGTGCTGAACTTCGCGTCTCCGAGCTTCGACGCGGCGGTGTCCGAGCTGGCCGTAACCCTCTGCTCTGGGGCAACGCTGGTGGTGCCCAACCCCGGAGACCTGTTGGCTGGACATGCGCTGGCGAGCCTGCTGGCCGACTGCGCTATAACCCACGTCACCTTGCCGCCGGCCGTCCTGGCCTCGCTCGAGCCCTGCGAGGTGTCAGAGCACCTGACGGTCGTCCTGGCGGGCGACCGAGCAGAGCCCGGTTTACTCGCCCGGTGGGTGGGCCGCCGGGTGCTCAACGCGTACGGCCCGACTGAGGCCACCGTGTGTGCGACGCTCTCCGCCGACCCTCGGGCGATCGGCCGGCCGCTGGCCAATACCCGCGCCTACGTGCTGGGCGCGAGCTTGGACCTCATACCGTGCGGGTCGGTGGGAGAACTATACGTCGCGGGCGTCTGCCTCGCCCATGGCTACTTGGGTCGGGCCGGGCTGACCGCGGAACGGTTCGTTGCCAACCCGTTCGAGCCGGGTGCGCGGATGTATCGCACCGGCGACTTGGTGCGGTGGGACGTCGATGGTCAGCTGGTGTTCATGGGTCGGGTTGATGACCAAGTGAAGATCCACGGTTTCCGGGTGGAGCCTGCCGAGGTAGAGGAGGTAGTGGCGAGGCACCCAGCCGTTAACCGGATCGCGGTGATCGCGCACGATGAGCGCCTCATCGGGTACGTAACCGGGGACGCTGACCCTGCCGAGCTGCGGGTGTTCGCGGCGCGGGCCCTGCCCGAGCACTTGGTTCCGTCGGTCTTCATCGCGCTCGACGAGCTGCCACTGACTCCGAACGGCAAGCTGGACCGCCGGGCCCTGCCCGTGCCCACCGCGGTGTCCGGGGCTGGCGCGGCCCGGACACCGCGCGAGGAACTGTTGTGCGCCCTGTTCGCGGAGATCCTGGGCATTGACAGAGTAGGGCCAGGCGACGGCTTCTTTGACCTCGGAGGCGACAGCATCGCCTCGATCCAGCTGGTCACCCGCGCGCGGCGGGCCGGGCTGCGCTTCGGGCCGCGCGATGTGTTTCGGAACCCGACTCCGGAGGCGCTGGCGGCCCAGGCCGTCGAGGCCTCGCCGGAGCTCACCGCGGAGACGGGCGACGGGTCGGGCGAGGTTCCTCTAACTCCGATTATGCGGCGGCTGTTAGAGCGGCCGGGCCGCTTCGACGGGTTCAGTCAGTCGATGTTACTGAGCGTGCCTGGCGGGCTGCGGCTCGACGACCTGCGCGCCGCTCTGCAGGCGGTGCTAGACCACCATGCGATGCTGCGGTCCCGGCTGACGGATTCGGGACTGTGGTGTGATGCGCCGGGCAGCGTGTTGGCCGAGGATTGCTTGTCGCGTGTGGGTGGCGATGCGGCGGTGGAGGAACACCGCCTCACCGCGCAACGGGAGTTGAATCCCCGGGCAGGGGTGATGGTCCGCGGCGTGTGGTTCGACGCTGGGCCCGAGCCGGGCCGATTGGTGTTGGTGCTGCACCATCTGGTGGTCGACGGTGTGTCGTGGCGGGTCCTGCTGCCCGACCTGGAGGCTGCATGGCGCGACGTGACTTTAGGCATCGCGCCGGTGCTGGAGCCGGTGGGCACGTCGTTCCGTCGGTGGGCGACCGACCTGAACCAGTTCGCCGACAGCCTCTCTGCGGAACTTCCGCTGTGGCAGGACATGTTGCGCAACCCGGGTCCGCCGCTAGGAACGCGGGCCCTTGACCCCGCGGTCGACCTCGTTGGCAACACCCGCAGCTTCTCGTTAACCCTATCCTCGCGTACCACCGAGACCCTGCTTACCCGGGCGGTGTCGGCGTTCCATGGCCGGATCAACGACGTGCTACTCACCGGCCTTGCCTTGGCGGTGGGCAGGCCGGTGTTGGTGGACCTGGAGGGTCATGGGCGGGAAGAGATTTCGCCCGACTTGGACTTGTCTCGGACGGTCGGGTGGTTCACCAGCATTTTCCCTGTTCGCCTCGACCTCGGGGATCTCGATGTGGACGAGGCCCTGCGAGGGGGGGCTGCGGCGGGGGCGGCGATCAAGGCTATAAAGGAGCAGTTGCGATTGCCCAACAACGGCCTCGGCCACGGGCTACTGCGCTACCTGAACCCGTTGCTCGACAGCGGTGCCGCACCGCAGATCGGGTTCAACTACCTCGGGCGCTTCACCGCCAACCGCGGCGAGTGGCGGCCGGAGCTTAACGGGCCCTTTGTAGGTGGCGCGAACACTGACATGCCCGTCGAACATGTCCTGGAGATAAACTCCATCACCGTCGACACCACCGACGGCCCAGAGCTGCGCACCACCTGGACCTGGCCCGTTGGCGTTCTGGGCGACGACGATGCCCACGCTCTGGTGTACGCCTGGCGCGCCGCCCTCGACGCGCTCGCCGACCACGCGCGCCTGTCCGACAGCGGAGGCCCCACGCCCTCCGACTTCCCCCTCGTTGCACTGCCCCAAGAGCAGATTGACGCCTTGGAGCGCACCTATCCACGAGCGGATGACATCTGGCCCTTGCCGGGGCTTCAGGAGGGGCTGCTGTTCCAGGCCCTTTACGAGCGCGATGCAGCGGACGTCTATGTCGTGCAAACGGTTATCGAGCTGGGCGGCCAGCTTGAGGCGACGGCGTTGCGCGACGCGGGGAGACGGGTGCTGGAGCGCCACGCGAACCTGCGGGCGGCTTTCGTGCATGAGGGCGTTGACCAATGGGTGCAGGTGATCCCACGGGAGGTACCGCTGCCGTGGCGGGAGCTGGACCTACTGCCGGAAGAAGAGATCCAAACGATCCTGGATAGCGACCGGGCCGAAGGCTTCGATCTTGCGCGGCCGCCGCTGCTGAGGTTCACCCTGATCCGCACGGGCGCCGACCGTCACCTGCTCGTGGTGACTCACCACCACATTCTCCTCGACGGCTGGTCGATGCCCTTGCTGCTGGGCGAGCTTTTCGCTCTATATCAAGGCGCAAGCGTCCCCCGCCCCCCCTCCTACCGCGACTATTTGGCATGGCTAGTCGGCGTCGACCACGACGAGGCGCGGCGGGCGTGGGGTGCCGCGCTGGCAAATGTGGAGGAACCCACGTTGCTGGGCTCGACCCGCGCGATCGGCCTGCCCGAACGCCACGCGGTGACGCTGCCCGCCGAGTTGAGCGCTCAGCTGCGTGGCCGTGCCCGCGGCCACACGCTCAACATCATCGTGCAGGCTGCCTGGGCGGTGCTCCTTGCCCGGCTCACCGGGCGTCCCGACGTCGTATTCGGCGCGACGGTGTCCGGCCGCTCCACAGAGGTCCCCGGGATCGAGTCGATGGTGGGGCTGTTCATAAACACCATCCCGGTTCGTGTCCGGCTCGACCCGGCCGACACCCCATCCACGCTGCTCGCCCGCGTGCAGCGCGAGCAGGCCGACCTGATGGCCCACCAGCACCTCAGCCTGGCCGAGGTGCAAAACTTGGCTGGGCATACCGAGCTGTTCGACACCCTGGTGGTCTTTGAGAATTACCCCCTGGACCGTGCCCGCCTCGACGCCGCCCTCGGCGACTTGCGCGTCATCGGGTTTTCAGGCCGATCGGGCACCCACTACCCGCTATCGCTCTCGGTAGTGCCGGAGCGTCGCATCAGCCTGCAGTTCCACCATCGGGCCACCGTGTTGTCCCGCGCCGACGTCGAGGCGATCGCCGACCGGTTCACTCGGGTTCTGGAGGCGTTCGCCGCTGACCCGGACATGCCGCTGGGGGCGGTCGACGTTTTGAGTGCGGATGAGCGCGCGCAACTGGCGGGTTGGAACGATACGGCCTTCCCGCTGCCCGAGGCCGTCGTGCCCGAGTTGTTCCAAGCCCAAGCCCGCCGGACGCCAGACGCGGCAGCGGCTCGGTGGGGCGCGGAGGAGTTGACCTACGCGGCACTCGACGAGCGCGTCAACCGATTGGCCAACCACTTGGTCGACCTTGGGGTGGGCCCGGACCGTCGGGTCGGCCTGGCGCTGCCTCGGTCGTTGGACCTGGTGGTGGCCATGTTGGCGGTGCTCAAGGCGGGCGGTGCGTACGTGCCGGTGGACCCGGATTACCCAGCCGAGCGGGTGGCGTTCATGTTGCGTGATGCCGCCCCCAACTGCGTGCTAACCACGCGTGCCCTCGCTGCGTTCCTGCCCTTGGTGGACCCCGTAGTTCTCGATGACCCGGCGATCGAGCGGGCATTGGCCAGGTGCTCGGTGAAGCCGCCGGTCACCGACCTGCTGCCCGGCCATGCGGCGTACGTGATCTACACGTCCGGCTCGACGGGGTCGCCTAAGGGGGTGGTGATCCCCCACGAAGCATTAGCCAACTACGTGCTCCGCTCCAACGATGCGTACCCCAGCGTGCGCGGCACGGCCTTGTTCCAAGCCTCAGCCTCGTTCGACGCCGGGATCACCGCCCTGTACTGCGCCTTGACTACCGGTGGGTGCGTCGAGGTCGCCGACCTACGCGCGGAGCCCGGCGAATGGGGTCCGGCCGTCGCGCGCAGCTCGTTCGTGAAGATCACCCCGACGCACCTGCCGATGCTCCAATTAGCGGTGATAGAGCCGGTCGTCGGGGAGCTCATGGTCGGCGGCGAGGCCGCGGACCCGGTTGCGCTCCGGTCGTGGGCCGCCGCGCACGGCCGCCCGGTGATCATCAGTCACTACGGCCCGACCGAGGCGACGGTCGGATGTACGGACTTCCGCATCGAGCCCGGCGACCCGATCCCGGACGTGGTTCCGATCGGCCGCCCGATGGCCAACACCCAGGCTCACGTCCTCGATGCTCACCTGCGCCAAGTTCCGCCCGGAGTGGTGGGGGAGCTGTATGTCGCGGGCGCGCAGCTGGCGCGTGGCTATTGGGGCCGGGCTGGGCTGACGGCTGAACGGTTCGTAGCCAATCCGTTTGAGGTCGGTGCACGGATGTATCGCACGGGTGACTTGGCGCGGTGGGATGCCGATGGTCAGCTGGTGTTTGTCGGCCGCGTCGACGACCAGGTGAAGATCCGCGGCTTCCGCATCGAGCCGGGCGAGATCGAGGCTGTTGCCGCCGAGTTCCCCGGTGTCGAGCGGGCTGTCGTTCTCGCCCGACAGAACCGCCTGGTCGGGTATGTGACCGGGGACGTCGACGTGGCCGAGCTGCGGTCGTTCGCCGCGCGGAACCTGCCGGCGCACATGGTGCCTGCCGTGTTTGTGGCGCTGGACGCCCTGCCATTGACCGTCAATGGCAAGATGGACCGCCGCGCCCTGCCTGACCCTGAGTTCGAAGCCATGGGCCACGCTCCGCGCACCCCCCGCGAAGAGGTGCTGTGCGCGCTGTTTGCCGAAGTCCTCGGACTGGAGCGGGTCGGTGTTGATGACGGCTTCTTCGACTTCGGCGGCCACTCGCTGCTGGCCACTCGGCTGGTCGCCCGCATCCGGGCTGCCCTGGGCGTGGAGCTGCCGCTGCGCGCCGTGTTTGACGCTCCAACCGCGGCGGGCTTGGACCGCTTGCTCGACGCCTCCGGCCTGCCCCGCCTGCCGTTGCGCCCGGTGCCCCTGCCCGATCCGGTGCCCCTGTCGTTCGGTCAACGCCGCCTGTGGTTCCTCAACCACCTGGAGCAGGACGCCGCGAGCTACAACATGCCATTGGCCGTGTCGCTGCGTGGGTCCCTCAACATCGAAGCCCTCGAAGCAGCGCTGCGGGACGTTGTGGAGCGCCACGAGACGCTGCGCACCGTCTTTCCCGACGACGACGGTGTCCCCCGACAGCAGGTCATCGACATGACGAGTCTCGGCCCGATGCTGACGACCAGCGCCGTCACGCTGGACGAGCTGCACGCTGAGGTTGCCCGTGCCGCCCGACGTGGCTTCCACCTCGCCGACGAACCACCGGTCCGGGCGCACCTGTACTCGGTCGGCGATGAGTGGGTACTGCTGGTCATCGTCCACCACATCGCCGGCGACGGCTGGTCGATGATTCCTCTCACCCGAGACCTCTCCGCAGCGTACGCGGCCCGGATCGCGGGAGAGGAGGCGACTTGGCGCCCGCTGCCGGTGCGGTACGCCCATTTCGCCCAGTGGCAGCTGAACGTCCTCGGTGACGAGAACGACCCGAGCAGCCTCATGGCGGCTCAGATCGACCACTGGCGCACGGTGCTGACGGATCTCCCCGAAGAACTTGACCTGCCCACCGATCGCCCCCGCCCCGCCGTGGCGACGAACGCGGGCGGAGTCGTGGACTTCGCGCTGGACGCCGAGACCCACGCCGCTATGGCGGAACTGGCGAAGGCATCAGGGGCCACGGTGTTCATGGTCGTGCAAGCCGCAATCGCAGCTGTGCTGACCAAGCTCGGCTCAGGCACTGACATCCCGATCGGTGCGCCTGTGGCTGGCCGGACCGACGCGGCTTTAGACAACGTGGTTGGGTTCTTCGTAAACACGTTGGTGCTGCGGACTTCCACGGCGGGCAACCCGACCTTCCGAGAGTTGGTCGAGCGGGTCCGTCGCGTCGACCTGGACGCCTATGCCCACCAAGAGGTGCCGTTCGAGCGACTGGTGGAGATCCTGAACCCGGAGCGGTCCCTGTCGCGGCACCCGCTATTCCAGGTGATGCTGTCGTTCAAGAACACCCCAAGTCCCCGGCTACAGCTATCAGGCCTGGAAGCCACACCCGCCGCGCACGGCTTGTCGGAAGTGCTTGGCCTAGGCGCGGCCAAGGTTGACCTGGCGTTCGAGCTGGACGAGCACATCGCCGACCACCGCCCTGCCGGGATCGCGGGCGTCATCCGCTATGGGGCCGACCTGTTCGACCACGACACCGTCGAACGGCTCGGCGAGCGACTGGGCCGCCTGTTGGGTGCGGCCCAGGCCGACCCCGACCGGCGGCTCAACGACCTGGACGTACTCACGCTTGCCGAACGGGACTACCTACTACGCCTTGGTACCGGCCCTGCGCAGGACGTCCCCACCGCCACCCTGATCGACCTGTTCGTGGCCCAGGCGGCCCGGAGCCCGGAGCGGCTGGCCGTGGTCTCACCGACCGGAACGCTGACCTACGCCGAGTTCGATCATCGCGTCAACGCGCTTGCTCACCAGTTGATCGACCACGGCGTCAGTCCGGGGTCCGTGGTCGCAGTGGCGCTGCCGCGTTCCCTGGATGCCGTGATTGGCATCTACGCTGTTCTGAAGGCGGGGGGATCCTACCTGCCCATCGACCCCGACGACCCGCCTGAGCGCATTGCGTACGTGCTCGAGTCCGCGCGACCGGTTGCAGCCGTCGCCGCGGGAGGTTTCGTCGCGCCCGTCCCGGTGTTGACCGTTGACGCCTCGGCACGGGGCGACGCCCCCGGTCCCCGCGCCCGCCCTGGCGACAGCGCCTACGTGATCTACACGTCTGGCTCGACCGGGAGGCCTAAGGGCGTAGCAGTTTCCCACGCGGCCGTGGTCAACCGCCTGCGTTGGATGCAGCACGAGTACGAGCTGGGTGGCGACGACGTCGTGCTACACAAAACCCCCACCGGGTTCGACGTCTCGGTCTGGGAGCTGTTCTGGCCGCTCCAGGTCGGTGCGCGCCTGGTTGTCGCCGGTCCCGGGGCCCACCGCTCGCCCCGCCAACTCGCTGAAGTGATCCGCGCCGAGGGAGTGACCACTGTGCACTTCGTGCCGTCGATGCTCGCCGCGATGGTGGCCGAACCGGAGCTGGACCGGTGCTCGTCCCTACGCCGGGTGTTCTCCTCAGGTGAGGTGCTGTCAGCCGACCTCGCGGCCCGGTTCGGCGAGGCCAATCCAGCCGACCTACACAACCTGTATGGCCCGACCGAGGCTACGATCGACGTGACTGCGCACGAATCCACCGCGGCTGACAAAGCGCACGTGCCAATCGGGCGCCCGATTTGGAATACCAACGCCTACATCCTCGACCTGTCAGGGAATTTAGCCCCACCTGGTGCCGCGGGGGAGCTGTACCTGGCCGGCGTGCAGCTGGCGCTCGGCTATCGCAACCGTCCGACCCTCACGGCGGAGCGGTTCGTGGCCAACCCGTTTGAGTCGGGCGCGCGGATGTACCGGACCGGGGACCTAGCCCGGTGGACACCGGACGGCGAGCTGGTATTTCTCGGTCGCGCCGACGACCAGGTCAAGATCCGCGGCTTCCGGGTCGAGCCTGCCGAGGTCGAGGCCGCCGCCGCCCGCCACCCAGCCGTCGACCAGGTAGTGGTGGTCGCACGTGATCACCGCTACCTCGTCGGGTACGTGGTCGGGTCCGTGGATCCGGTCGAGCTGAGGGCGTTCGTCGCTCGCTCCCTGCCCGACTACCTGGTGCCCGCGGCCTTCGTGGCGCTGGACGAGCTGCCGCTGACACCCACCGGTAAGCTGAACCGACAAGCGTTGCCTGCCCCCGAGTTCAACGCTGGGAGTCGAGGTCCCCGCACGCCACAGGAGGAAAGCCTCTGCGCGCTGTTCGCCGTGGTCTTGGGGCTGGAAAGAGTCGGGGCTGAGGACGGCTTCTTCGACCTGGGTGGCGACAGCATCATGTCGATCCAGCTGGTCAGTCGCGCCCGCCGGATCGGGCTCCTGTTGACTGTTCAAGACGTGTTTCGGTATAGGACGCCCGCTGCGTTGGCTGTGGCGGCGGTTGAGCACCGCCCTGAGCCTGCCTCGGCGGCGGATTTCCCTTTGATCCAACTTCCGCCCGCCCGGCTGGATGCCCTCCGGCGCCTCCACCCCGGAGGGGTGGAGGTGTGGCCACTGAGCGGTCTCCAAGAGGGCCTGCTGTTCCATGCGCTGTACGAGCCCGAGGACGTCTATGTCATCCGCCGCGCGGTGCTGCTGCGTGGCCCGCTCGACATAGATGCCCTGCGCGCCGCGGTCCGAGCCCTATTCGAGCGCCACGCGAATCTCCGAGCCGGGTTTGCGTACGAGGGCGAATGGGTCCAGGTCGTACCCAGGGACGTGAAGTCGTCGTGGGTTGAGGAGTCTGCGGCGGGCGACTTCGACCTGGGGGCGCCCCCGCTGCTGCGGTTCAGTCTAAGCCGGGAGGGCGAGGAGAGGCACCGGTTCACGGTAACTCACCACCACATCCTGCTAGACGGTTGGTCCCTGCCCGTATTGATGGCCGAGCTGTTCGCCATTTACCGCGGCGCAGACCTGGCGCCGGCGACCCCCTACCGGAACTACCTGGCCTGGCGCGTCGCCCAGAACCCCGAGCCTGCGCGCGATGCCTGGCGGGCCGCGTTGTCCGATGTGGACGGACCCACGCTGCTAGCCTCAAGACAGGCATCGGGCGTGCCGGAACGGCTCACCGTCACCTTATCCGCCGAGCTAACCGCCGCGCTGCGTGACCGGGCCCGTCGCCACAATCTGACCGTGAGCACCCTGGTCCAAGGTGTCTGGGCGGTGCTTCTGGGCCGGTTGACTGGACGGCGGGACGTGTTGTTCGGTACCACGGTGTCGGGCCGCCCTGCCGAGGTGCCGGGTGTCGAGGCAATGGTCGGGCTGTTCATTAACACCGTCCCTGTGCGCGTCCGGCAGCGCCCCGCTGACAGCCTGCTCGACTTGTTCGCCCGCCTTCAGATGGAGCAGGCCGACCTGATGCCGCACCAGCACCTGGGCTTGGCCGAGATCCAGCGCCTGGCCGGGCACAGCGAGCTGTTCGACACCCTCACCGTCTTCGAGAACTACCCTTCCAATCCTCTCAGCACCGGAGACTTGGAGGTCGTCGCCCTTCCGGGCCGAGACACTACCCACTACCCGCTGTCGCTGGCCGTGGCTCCCGGTCCCAGGTTCCGGCTGCACCTCGACCACCAGCCCGCCGTCTTCGATCGTGCGGCCGTCGAGGTGTTCGCCGACCGCCTAACTGCCTTGTTCGAACTCGCTGCGACCGCCCCCGAGCGTCCGCTGGCCGCGATCGACGTACTCACGTCAGCCGAACGCGACCGGCTGGAGGGCTGGAACGACACTGATCGGCCCGTGCCGAGCACGACCGTCGTCGGCGCGCTCGAGGTCCACGCCGCGCGCACTCCGCTAATGACTGCTGTGCGCTGCGGGGACGAGGAGATGTCCTATCGGGAATTGGAGGAACGTTCCAACCGGCTGGCCCACCACCTGATTTCCCTAGGAGTGGGGCCGGAGCGTCGCGTTGCGCTGGCCGTTCCCCGCTCGCCGGACGCAATGGTTGCGGTGATGGCAGTGTGGAAGGCGGGCGGCGCTTACGTTCCGATCGACCTGGAGCACCCGAGCGAGCGCGTGAAGTTTCTGCTCGACGACGCTGAACCCCACTGCGTACTCACCATTGCGGCCGCCGGTCTCCTGGACGCCCTGGTGCTGGATGACCCCGGCTTCCGGGCCGCCGTGGCTGCCCGCCCGTCGACCCCGCCGGCCACTCACTCAAAACCGGGCCATGCCGCCTATGTGATCTACACGTCCGGCTCCACCGGGGTCCCGAAGGGCGTGATCGTCCCGGAACGGGGCATCCCCAACCTGGCCGTCGCCCAGGCGGAGGGCTTTGGCGTCGCCGCGGGCAGTCGGGTGCTCCAGTTCGCCTCCCTCACCTTCGACGCCTCGGTGTCGGAGCTGACGATGTCGCTGTGCGCGGGCGCGACGCTCGTGCTCCCGGCGCCCGGTAGGCTTCCTGCCGGGCCAGACCTAGAGCGCCTACTTACCGAGCAGCGGATCACCCACGTCACGCTTCCGCCCGCCGTACTCGCCTCGCTGGACCCTGACGCCGTTCCCGCTGACCTCACCGTGGTCCTGGCAGGTGACCGCGCCGATCCTGGTCTGGTCGCCCGCTGGTCGAGGCGTAATCGCGTGCTCAACGCATACGGGCCGACGGAGACAACGGTTTGCGTCAGCCTTTCCGCCCCGCTGACCACCACCGTCCCCATCGGCCGCCCCCTCCCCAACACCCGGGCCCACGTCCTGACCGCCGACCTAGGGCCAGTGCCGCCAGGCGTGGTAGGGGAGTTGTATGTCTCCGGCGTGGGTCTGGCCCGCGGATATTGGCGGCGCGCAGCGCTGACCGCCGAGCGGTTCGTCGCTAGCCCGTTCGAGCCCGGCGCGCGCATGTACCGCACCGGCGACCTGGTCCGCTGGACCGCGGATGGGCAATTGGACTTCGTGGGCCGCGCTGACGACCAGGTGCAGCTGCGTGGATTTCGCATCGAACCCGGAGAGGTTGAGGCCGCCCTCACCCGTCACCCCGATGTCCGGGAGGCTGCGGTGGTCGTGCGCAATCACCAGCTGGTCGGCTACGTGACCGGCCCCGAGGACACAGGACTGCTGCGAGAGTTCACCGCGCGGAGCCTGCCGGAGTACCTGGTCCCTGCCGTGCTGGTGCGTCTTGACGAGCTGCCGCTGACACCCAACGGGAAGGTTGACCATAAGGCGCTGCCCGACCCCGACCGAACCACCCTCCCCGCGGGACGCGCACCGGCGACTTCGCGCGAAAAGCTCTTGTGCGCGTTGTTCGCCGAAGTGCTGGGCGTCGAGCGAGTCACCGCCGACGACGGTTTCTTCGACCTGGGTGGCGACAGCATCGCGTCCATCCAGCTGGTCGGCCAAGCCCGCCGGGCCGGGTTGCTGGTCCTCCCCCGCGACGTGTTCCACGCTCCCACTCCGGCGACGCTGGCGGAGGTCGTACGGGAGGCGCCGATAGAGCCGGATTGCGCGGCCGACGACGGCACCGGCGCGGTCGAGCTGACGCCAATCATGCTGGACTTCCTCGCCCACGGTGGCGTGACCGACGCGTTCAGCCAGTCGGTACTCCTTGCCGTGCCCGGGGACATTCACCTGGCCGATCTGCACGCCGCCGTTCAGGCGGTGCTCGACCAGCACGCGATGTTGCGTTCCCGGCTGAGGGATGCAGACCTGTGGTGCGGCGAACCTGGCAGCATCCGCGCAGAAGAAGTGGTGTCCCGTGCGGATGGAATCGCGACGTTGGATAGTCGCTGCCTTGCCGCACAACGTGAACTGGACCCCCGGGCGGGGGTGATGATACGGGTGGTGTGGTTCGACGTCGGGCCCGAGGAAGGGCGGTTGTACCTGGTGGTGCACCACCTCGCCGTCGACGGGGTGTCCTGGCGTGTCCTGGTGCCGGACTTGGAAGCCGCGTGGCAAGACGCATCGGCCGGACGAGTGCCCGCGTTGGAGCCGGTCGGGACGTCGTTCCGCCAGTGGTCGGCGCGGCTGGGGGAGTTCGCGCAGTCGCCCGAGATCGTGGCGGAGCTGCCTTTGTGGCGGGACGTCGTGCGTGATTTAGGCCTGGTCATTGGCACGCGTGAGTTGGACCCGGCGATGGACGTCGTCGAGAACGCCCGGGAGGTCACGCTGAGCCTCCCCGCCGCCGTCAGCGACGCCTTGCTGACCGAGGTGGTGTCGGCCTTCCACGGCCGGGTAAACGATGTGCTGCTGACCGGCCTGGCCCTAGCGGTGGCTGACTGGCGTGGGAAACCCGAGCCGATCGTGATTGACCTGGAGGGACACGGCCGAGAAGAAGTATTCCCTGACCTGGACTTGTCACGAACGGTCGGCTGGTTTACCAGCTTGTTCCCGGTCCGGTTGGCGGTGGGCGGCGTTGACGTGGCCGAGGCCCTGCGCAGCGGCCCCGCGGCTGGGACTGCGATCAAGGTCGTAAAAGAACAGCTGCGCACGCCGAGCAACGGCCTCGGCCATGGCCTGCTACGGCACCTGAACCCGCTGCTCGACGACGCCCCCGTGCCGTCGATCGGGTTTAATTATCTTGGTCGCTTCACTGCGCCCGCCACCGCCGCGTGGCGTCCGGTGTTCGACCGTCGTCCCGTCCGCGCAAACGCGGGTACGCCGCTGCGCCACATCCTCGAGATCACCTCCTCTGTCGTGGACGGCGCGCTCACCACCACCTGGACGTGGCCCGGGGGAGCCCTGGCTGACGCCGACGCGCACGCCTTGGCCCGGGGCTGGCTCGCCGCCCTTGAGGCGCTGGTCGAGCACACGCGGCGGCCGGACGCCGGGGGCTTCACTCCTTCGGACCTTCCGCTCGTCTCCTTACCCCAAGACCAACTAGACGCGCTTGAATCCGACTGGAGGAGCCATGACTAGCCCCGCGATCCAAGACGTCTGGCCGCTGACTCGCCTCCAGGAGGGCCTGCTGTTCCACGCGCTCTACGAGCGCGAGGGCATGGACGTGTATGTCGTGCAGACCGAATTGGAGCTGCACGGCCCGCTGAACGTGCCCGCACTGCGCGCTGCGGGTGTGGCCCTGCTGCGGCGACATGCGAACCTGCGAGTGGCGTTCGTCCACGAGGGTGTCGACCAGTGGGTGCAGGTCGTGCCGCGGGAGGTTGCTCTCCCGTGGAGGGAGCTCGACCTCGCCGACCCAGCGGCGGCCCGAGCCGTCGAGGACGACCGCCACCGCGGCTTGGACCTGCACAAGCCCCCGTTGATGCGGTTTACCCTCATCCGCGAGGGCGCCAAGCGGCACCGCCTGGTGGTTACAAACCACCATATTCTCCTCGACGGCTGGTCGATGCCCCTGTTGCTGGGCGAGCTGTTCACTCTCTACCACGGCGGGTCGCCGCCTCATCCCACCCCGTACAGGGACTATCTGACCTGGCTCGCCGCACAGGATCCGGGCCTGGCCAACGCCGCTTGGCGCGCCGCGCTTACTGGGCTCGACGGGCCGACCCTACTGTCCGCCGCCGGGATAGCTCACCACTCTGGCGAGCCCGAGCGCTTGGCTGTCACCCTGCCCGCCGGGGTCGACGCGGGCTTACGGAAGCAGGCCCGTCGCCATGGACTGACCCTGAACACCGTTGTCCAGGGCGTGTGGGCGATTCTGCTAGGTCGACTGACTGGCAGGCAGGACGTGGTGTTCGGCGCGACAGTGTCCGGCCGCCCAGCCGAGGTGCCGGGGGTCGAGTCCATGATCGGACTGTTTATCAACACCGTTCCGGTCCGCGTCCGGCTTAACCTAGACGACACGCTCAGCGGACTGCTCGCCCGAATCCAGCGGGATCAGGCCGACATGATCGCCCATCAGCATGTGGGTTTGTCCGAGATCCACCGACTCACCGGATACAGCGAACTGTTTGACACCCTCGTGGTTTTCGAGAATTACCCGCTGGACGGTGCACGACTGGCGCAGGCTGGCGACCTGCGGGTCGTCGGGGTAGACGTCCATGATGCCACCCACTACCCGCTGACTTTGACCGCCGCCGCTGGCACGGAACTGGGTTTCACTCTCGGTTACCGGCCCACGGCGTTCAGCCGGGCCGAAGTCGAGGCCGTCGCCGACCGCCTCGTCCTGCTCCTGACCGCAGTGTCGAACGCCCCAGGGCAAGCGCTGGCCACCCTAGACATAGTCAGCGCTGCCGAACGTGAGCGGCTGCTGGTCGAGTGGAATGGCACCGACCGCGCCCCCTCGTCCGCCACCCTGCCCGAGCTGTTTCGGATCCAGGCCGACCGCACACCGGACGCTGTGGCCGTGGGGCACGGTGATGCCGAGCTGACATACGCGGGGCTGGTCGAGCAAGTCGACCGGTTGGCGCGTTTTCTCGTCGGCGCGGGTGTCGGGCCCGAGCGCCGGGTCGCACTGGCGGTGCCGCGCTCAACGGACATGGTGGTCGCGGTGCACGCCGTCTTGGCGGCAGGCGGCGCGTATGTGCCCGTAGACCTGGAGTACCCCGCGGAGCGGGTCGCATTCATCCTGAGCGATTCTGGCCCGCACTGCGTGCTGACCACGCGGGCCGCCACCGCGTCCCTGCCTGCCGGTGATACGCCGGTGTTCGTCATTGACGACCTGGCGTTCCAAGAGGCTCTGGCCGCGCAGCCCGCTACCCCACCCGAAGTGGCGCTGGAGCCGCGCCACCCCGCGTATATGATTTACACGTCCGGCTCCACCGGTCTGCCCAAGGGCGTGGTGGTTCCGCATTCGGCGGTGTGCTCGTTGCACGAGTGGGCGGTGGCCGCGCTCGGTTCCGAAACGCTGCGGCGCGTCGTAGGGTCCACGTCCTTGAGTTTCGACGTCTCTGTGTTCGAGTTGATAATCCCGCTGCTGTCGGGCGGCCGGGTGACCGTGCACCCGAACATCCTCACCGCCTGCGAACGACAGGGTGAGCCGGTATCGCTGGTGTGCGCTGTGCCCTCTGCTCTCCAGGAAGTCTTGCTGGCCGGCGGCCTGCCACCTACCGGGCTGCTCGCGCTCGCCGGCGAGCACATGTCTGCTGACCTACTTGGCAAGGTCCGCGCGGCCGCCCCCGGCACCGTGGTGGCCAACATTTACGGCCCTACGGAGACCACCGTCTACTCGACGGCTTGGTTCGACGACGGCCTGCCCGCCGCCGCGGTCCCCATTGGTCGTCCGCTGGACCACACCCGTGCATACGTCCTGGACGCGTTTCTGCGCCTGGTGCCGCCCGGCGTAGTAGGGGAACTGTACGTGGCGGGCGCAGGCATGGCCCGCGGCTACTGGCGGCGTCAGGGCTTGACGGCTGAGCGGTTCGTGGCCAACCCGTTCGAATCAAGTGCGCGGATGTATCGAACGGGTGACTTGGTGCGGTGGAACGTCGATGGCCAGCTGGTGTTCGTAGGGAGGGCCGACGATCAGCTGAAGGTTCGTGGCATCCGCGTCGAGCCAGGCGAGATCGAGGTCGTTGCGAGCCAATACCCAGGCGTCCGCCAGGTGCGGGTGGTAGCGCGACAGGATCGCCGGGAGGACAAGCGGCTGGTGGGGTACGTGACCGGCCAACGCATTGATCCTACTGCGCTGCGATCGTTCGTGGCGCGCGCGTTACCCGCGTACATGGTGCCCGTCGCCTTTATATTACTGCCGAAGCTGCCACTGCTGCGCAACGGCAAGCTGGACCGCAAGGCCTTGCCCGAACCCGAGTTCGCCGCGAGCGGCCGCGCGCCGAGCACGCCTCGGGAGGAGCTGTTGTGCGGGGTGTTCGCCGAGGTGTTGGGCGTCGACCGCGTCGGGCTCGACGACAACTTTTTCGACCTTGGCGGGCATTCGCTGCTGGCGACGCGATTGGCCAGCCGGGTGCGGACCGTCCTAGGTGTGGAACTGCAGCTGCGGGCGCTATTCGATGCCCCTACCGTCGCCGGTCTGGCCCGCCGTTTGGATGAAGGGGCCCCGCCCCGCCCTGCCCTGTGGACCATGCCCTTGCCGGACTCGGTACCGTTATCCTTCGGGCAGCGCCGACTCTGGTTCCTAAACCAGATGGAGCAGACTACAGCGGCGTTTAATATGCCCCTGACCGTCTCGCTGCGTGGCTCGATGGGTGTCGACGCGCTGGACGCCGCGCTGCGGGACGTGGTACGGCGCCACGAGAGCCTGCGGACCGTCTTTCCCGACGACGACGGCGTCCCGCGCCAGCAGGTTGTCGACATGGCGGACGTCGGCCCGCTGCTGACGGTCGCCGTCGTCGACCCCGGATCCGTGGTCGATACCGTCGCCGAGGCGTCCCGTGTGCCGTTTCGCCTCACCGAGGACGTGCCGATCCGCGGACATCTATACTCAGTCGACGATGAATGGGTGCTGTTGCTCGTCGTCCATCACATCGCCTGCGACGGCTGGTCGATGGTCCCGCTGGGTCGGGACCTGTCTACCGCCTACTCCGCGCGCCTGGCCGGGGAACCTCCGAAGTGGACAGAGCTGCCCGTGCAGTACCGGCACTTCGCGCAGTGGCAGCTGAACCACCTGGGTGACGAGCGCGACCCGAGCAGCGTGCTCGCACGGCAGGTGGAATACTGGCGACAGGCACTCGCGGGCCTCCCCGAAGAGCTGACCCTCCCGATCGACCGGCCCCGACCGGCGGTGTCGTCCCACTCCGGTAGGGTCGCGGAGTTCGAGGTGGGCGCGGACGTGCACCGCGGGCTGACCGCGTTGGCTAAGTCGGCCAACGCCACGGTGTTCATGGTGCTGCAGGCGGCGGTGGCCGGGCTGCTTACCAAGCTCGGCGCGGGTACCGATATTCCTCTCGGTGCGCCGATCGCGGGCCGAGTCGACGAAGCTCAGGACGATCTAGTCGGCTTTTTCCTGAACATGCTGGTCCTGCGGACTTCCACCGCGGGAAACCCGATTTTCCGCGAGCTGGTCGAGCGGGCCCGGCAGACGGACCTCGACGCCTACGCTCATCAGGACGTACCGTTTGAGCATCTAGTGGATGTGCTGAACCCAGGCCGTTCACTGGCGCGGCACCCGCTGTTTCAGGTGCTTCTGTCGTTTAAGAACACGCCCCGTTCTCGCCTGGAGCTGCCCGGACTGGTCGCCGAACCTACCGGTCACGGGGTGTCGGATGTCTTCGGGCAAGGCGCGGCCAAGTTCGACTTGGCGTTTGAGCTGGACGAAGGCCTTGAGGGGATCGCGGGCGTAATCCGATACAGCTCAGACCTGTTCGACCAGGATACCGTGGGCGTGATCGCCGCCCGACTCGCCCGGTTCCTAACAGCGGTGGCCGCTGACCCGGACATGCCGCTGGGGGCGGTCGACGTTTTGAGTGCGGATGAGCGCGCGCAACTGGCGGGTTGGAACGATACGGCCTTCCCGCTGCCCGAGGCCGTCGTGCCCGAGTTGTTCCAAGCCCAAGCCCGCCGGACGCCAGACGCGGCAGCGGCTCGGTGGGGCGCGGAGGAGTTGACCTACGCGGCACTCGACGAGCGCGTCAACCGATTGGCCAACCACTTGGTCGACCTTGGGGTGGGCCCGGACCGTCGGGTCGGCCTGGCGCTGCCTCGGTCGTTGGACCTGGTGGTGGCCATGTTGGCGGTGCTCAAGGCGGGCGGTGCGTACGTGCCGGTGGACCCGGATTACCCAGCCGAGCGGGTGGCGTTCATGTTGCGTGATGCCGCCCCCAACTGCGTGCTAACCACGCGTGCCCTCGCTGCGTTCCTGCCCTTGGTGGACCCCGTAGTTCTCGATGACCCGGCGATCGAGCGGGCATTGGCCAGGTGCTCGGTGAAGCCGCCGGTCACCGACCTGCTGCCCGGCCATGCGGCGTACGTGATCTACACGTCCGGCTCGACGGGGTCGCCTAAGGGGGTGGTGATCCCCCACGAAGCATTAGCCAACTACGTGCTCCGCTCCAACGATGCGTACCCCAGCGTGCGCGGCACGGCCTTGTTCCAAGCCTCAGCCTCGTTCGACGCCGGGATCACCGCCCTGTACTGCGCCTTGACTACCGGTGGGTGCGTCGAGGTCGCCGACCTACGCGCGGAGCCCGGCGAATGGGGTCCGGCCGTCGCGCGCAGCTCGTTCGTGAAGATCACCCCGACGCACCTGCCGATGCTCCAATTAGCGGTGATAGAGCCGGTCGTCGGGGAGCTCATGGTCGGCGGCGAGGCCGCGGACCCGGTTGCGCTCCGGTCGTGGGCCGCCGCGCACGGCCGCCCGGTGATCATCAGTCACTACGGCCCGACCGAGGCGACGGTCGGATGTACGGACTTCCGCATCGAGCCCGGCGACCCGATCCCGGACGTGGTTCCGATCGGCCGCCCGATGGCCAACACCCAGGCTCACGTCCTCGATGCTCACCTGCGCCAAGTTCCGCCCGGAGTGGTGGGGGAGCTGTATGTCGCGGGCGCGCAGCTGGCGCGTGGCTATTGGGGCCGGGCTGGGCTGACGGCTGAACGGTTCGTAGCCAATCCGTTTGAGGTCGGTGCACGGATGTATCGCACGGGTGACTTGGCGCGGTGGGATGCCGATGGTCAGCTGGTGTTTGTCGGCCGCGTCGACGACCAGGTGAAGATCCGCGGCTTCCGCATCGAGCCGGGCGAGATCGAGGCTGTTGCCGCCGAGTTCCCCGGTGTCGAGCGGGCTGTCGTTCTCGCCCGACAGAACCGCCTGGTCGGGTATGTGACCGGGGACGTCGACGTGGCCGAGCTGCGGTCGTTCGCCGCGCGGAACCTGCCGGCGCACATGGTGCCTGCCGTGTTTGTGGCGCTGGACGCCCTGCCATTGACCGTCAATGGCAAGATGGACCGCCGCGCCCTGCCTGACCCTGAGTTCGAAGCCATGGGCCACGCTCCGCGCACCCCCCGCGAAGAGGTGCTGTGCGCGCTGTTTGCCGAAGTCCTCGGACTGGAGCGGGTCGGTGTTGATGACGGCTTCTTCGACTTCGGCGGCCACTCGCTGCTGGCCACTCGGCTGGTCGCCCGCATCCGGGCTGCCCTGGGCGTGGAGCTGCCGCTGCGCGCCGTGTTTGACGCTCCAACCGCGGCGGGCTTGGACCGCTTGCTCGACGCCTCCGGCCTGCCCCGCCTGCCGTTGCGCCCGGTGCCCCTGCCCGATCCGGTGCCCCTGTCGTTCGGTCAACGCCGCCTGTGGTTCCTCAACCACCTGGAGCAGGACGCCGCGAGCTACAACATGCCATTGGCCGTGTCGCTGCGTGGGTCCCTCAACATCGAAGCCCTCGAAGCAGCGCTGCGGGACGTTGTGGAGCGCCACGAGACGCTGCGCACCGTCTTTCCCGACGACGACGGTGTCCCCCGACAGCAGGTCATCGACATGACGAGTCTCGGCCCGATGCTGACGACCAGCGCCGTCACGCTGGACGAGCTGCACGCTGAGGTTGCCCGTGCCGCCCGACGTGGCTTCCACCTCGCCGACGAACCACCGGTCCGGGCGCACCTGTACTCGGTCGGCGATGAGTGGGTACTGCTGGTCATCGTCCACCACATCGCCGGCGACGGCTGGTCGATGATTCCTCTCACCCGAGACCTCTCCGCAGCGTACGCGGCCCGGATCGCGGGAGAGGAGGCGACTTGGCGCCCGCTGCCGGTGCGGTACGCCCATTTCGCCCAGTGGCAGCTGAACGTCCTCGGTGACGAGAACGACCCGAGCAGCCTCATGGCGGCTCAGATCGACCACTGGCGCACGGTGCTGACGGATCTCCCCGAAGAACTTGACCTGCCCACCGATCGCCCCCGCCCCGCCGTGGCGACGAACGCGGGCGGAGTCGTGGACTTCGCGCTGGACGCCGAGACCCACGCCGCTATGGCGGAACTGGCGAAGGCATCAGGGGCCACGGTGTTCATGGTCGTGCAAGCCGCAATCGCAGCTGTGCTGACCAAGCTCGGCTCAGGCACTGACATCCCGATCGGTGCGCCTGTGGCTGGCCGGACCGACGCGGCTTTAGACAACGTGGTTGGGTTCTTCGTAAACACGTTGGTGCTGCGGACTTCCACGGCGGGCAACCCGACCTTCCGAGAGTTGGTCGAGCGGGTCCGTCGCGTCGACCTGGACGCCTATGCCCACCAAGAGGTGCCGTTCGAGCGACTGGTGGAGATCCTGAACCCGGAGCGGTCCCTGTCGCGGCACCCGCTATTCCAGGTGATGCTGTCGTTCAAGAACACCCCAAGTCCCCGGCTACAGCTATCAGGCCTGGAAGCCACACCCGCCGCGCACGGCTTGTCGGAAGTGCTTGGCCTAGGCGCGGCCAAGGTTGACCTGGCGTTCGAGCTGGACGAGCACATCGCCGACCACCGCCCTGCCGGGATCGCGGGCGTCATCCGCTATGGGGCCGACCTGTTCGACCACGACACCGTCGAACGGCTCGGCGAGCGACTGGGCCGCCTGTTGGGTGCGGCCCAGGCCGACCCCGACCGGCGGCTCAACGACCTGGACGTACTCACCCAGGACGAGCGCCATCGCCTGTTGGTCGAGTGGAATGCCACCGACGGCCCGTTGCCCGCCGCGACCCTGATCGACCTGTTCCGCGCCCAGGTTGCTCGCTCACCCGAGGCGGTCGCCGTCGAGCACGGTAACGCCTCCCGCACTTATGCACAATTAGCACACCAAGTTGATCGCCTCGCCCGCCAGCTCGCCGCGTTGGGTGTCGGGCGGGAACGCATAGTCGCCCTGGCCATGCCCCGTTCGCCGGAGACAGTGGTTGCCCTACTCGCGGTTGTGCAGGCGGGCGGAGCCTACGTGCCGGTTGACCCGGATCTCCCCACGGAGCGGATCGCTTTTATTTTAGCCGACGCCGACCCCATCTGCGTGCTGACCACCCGCTCCGTCCACCTCACCGCGACGGCTGTTCCGGTCGTGTTCGTCGACGGAGATTCGCCTGTCGAGGAGGTTGAGCCGGTGGGGCCTCTGCCGGACAACCCCGCTTATCTGATCTACACGTCTGGCTCGACCGGGACGCCCAAGGGTGTGGTGGTCACCCACCGCTCGCTAGTGAACTACCTACTGCGGACCGCCCAGGCACACCCCGCGACGGGCGAGTCGTCACTGGTGCATACCTCGCTGTCATTCGACCTGTCGGTAACCGGTCTGCTCACGCCCTTGGTGGCGGGTGGCGCGGTCCGCATCGGCGCTCTAGATGAGCCGGGCGTCCCCGCCTTCGTCAAGCTCACGCCCTCACACATCCGGATGATGGCGTCGAGCCCGGACCCGCTGGCGGCGAAGGAGCTGATCAGCGGCGGCGAGAAGCTCACCGCCGCCGACGTTCGAACAGTCCGCGCTAGCAACCCCTACCTGGTGGTCACCAACGCGTACGGGCCCACGGAGCTGACCGTCAACTGCGCCGAGTTTCGACTCGCCCCTGGCGACCCGATCCTCGACGAGATCCCGATCGGGCGGCCATTGGCCAACACGCGCCTGTACGTGCTGGACGCGGCGCTGAGCCCGGTCCCGCCGGGTGTGCCGGGCGAGCTGTACGCCGCGGGTGTGGGCCTGGCTCGTGGATACTGGCGGCGCTCGGCGCTCACTGCCGAGCGGTTCGTTGCTAACCCGTTCGCGCCCGGCGCCCGGATGTACCGGACCGGCGACCGAGCCCGCTGGACCCCGGATGGGCAGCTGGTGTTCGCTGGGCGCGTGGACAGCCAGGTCAAGGTACGCGGATTCCGCGTCGAGCCAGGCGAGGTCGAGGCTGCCCTTCGCCAACACCGTTCCGTGGCCCAGGCCGTGGTGGTGCTGCGGGACGAGCGCCTCGTCGGCTATGTCGTTGGCCATGACGCCGACGTCGACCTCGATGCCCTCCGTACCTTCCTGGACGAGACCCTGCCGGAGCACATGGTGCCCGCCGCCCTGGTCTCAGTCGACGCGCTGTCACTGACCGCGAACGGTAAGTTGGATCGACGCGCCCTACCCGACCCCGAGTTCAAGGCGCGGGGCCGCGCGCCGCGGACCCCGCGCGAAGAAGTCCTTTGCGCACTGTTCGCTGAAGTTTTGGGGCTGGACCGAGTGGGAGCGGAGAACGGCTTCTTCGACCTGGGTGGCGACAGCATCATGTCGATCCAGCTGGTCAGTCGTGCCCGCAAGGCGGGGCTGAGGTTCACCTCCCGTGACGTCTTCCGCCACAAGACACCGGCGGCCCTCGCCAAAGCAGCCTCCGAGCTGCCTGCCAATCGCGCCGGGGCGACCGCGACCGAGCTGGTCGCCCTACCCCCGGCCCAACGGGCCGCGCTGGCGGACCGGTATCCGGACCTGATCGAAGTGTGGCCTCTATCGAAGCTCCAGGAAGGGCTGCTGTTCCACGCGCTGTACGAGCCCATGGACGTGTACGTAGTGCAACGCGTGTTCACCCTGCGAGGTTCGCTCGACGTAGACGCCCTCCGCGCCGCAGTGGGCCTGCTGTTCCAGCGTCACGCGAACCTGCGCGCGGCCTTCGTGCACGAAGGCGTCGACGAGTGGGTTCAGATCATACCCAAGCAAGTCCCCCTGCCGTGGTCGGAGCTACGCCTCAGCGACGCCAGCGCAGTGGAGCCAGCCCTGCGGCAGGACCGCGAGCGGGGTTTCGACCTTGACAGGCCGCCGCTGCTCCGGTTCACGCTGATTCGGGAAGACGACGACCAGTATCGGCTCGCAGTGACCCATCACCACATCCTGCTCGACGGCTGGTCGATGCCGCTGCTCATGGCGGAACTCCTCGCGCTCTATCGCGGAAAGACACTGCCTCCCGCCCCCCGCTACCGGAACTATGTCGCCTGGCTTACCGCACAAGACTCGCAAGCGACTCGAGAGGCGTGGCGGTCTGCAATGTCCGGTATGGACGGTCCGACGCTGTTGGCCGAACACGAGGGCTTGACCGAGTTCCCGGAGCGGTTGACTGTCACCCTGACCGATGAGCTGAGCGAGCGCCTACGCGAGCAGTCGCGCCGCTACGGCCTCACATTGAACACAGTGGTCCAAGGTATGTGGGCGATCCTGCTCGGGCGGTTGACGGGGCGGCGAGATGTAGTGTTTGGGGCGACTGTATCAGGCCGCCCGGCCGAAGTACCCGGGGTCGAGTCGATGGTGGGTTTGTTCATCAACACCGTCCCGGTGCGAATCCGTCTCGACCCGGCTGACACCCTGGCCGGGTTGCTTGCCCGGGTCCAGCGAGAGCAGGCCGAGCTGAGCGCCTACCAGCACGTCGGTCTGTCCGAGATCCAGCGCCTGGCCGGGTACAGCAAGCTGTTTGACACCCTCGTGGTCTTCGAGAACTACCCGGTCGCCCCGACCGGCGCCGAGCCTGGGGAAGTGCGGGTCGTCGAGTTCACTGGGCGCGACGCCACCCACTACCCGCTTTCTTTGGCCGTCGCCCCCCGCGAGCGGGTCCTGCTCAACCTCAACTACCAACCCGCCGCGTTTGACCGGTTCGCCGTGTCCGAGCTGGCCGACCGCCTGGTTTGCCTCTTCAGCAACTTCACCGCCGACCCCGAGCGGATACTAGCCCGGCTCGACGTGCTCAGCCCGACCGAGCGTCATCGGCTGCTTGTCGAGTGGAACGCCACCGACCGGCCAGTCCCAACCTCGACCGTACCAGAGCTATTCCGCGCCCAGGCCGCTCGAATCCCCGACGCTGTCGCAGTGATCGCCGGGGACGTTCGGCTGACCTATAGGGAGCTGGACGAAAGATCCGACCGCCTGTCCCGCCGCCTCGAGGGTGGAACAGTGGGCGTGCTGATGTCTCGCTCGCCTCTGCTTCCGGTCGCCCTGTTGGCCACGCTGAAGGCGGGGGCGGTGTACGTGCCGGTCCGACCGACGTACCCAGCGCCCCGCATCCAGTCGATCCTGCGTCGCGCCCGGGTCTCGATCCTGCTGACCGACACAGGCTTCGATTTCGACGGCGTGACAATCGACCCGTCCCAGGACACCCTGGCCGACCAGGCGGCCACGCAAGTGGAGATCCACCCAGACGCGGTCGCGTACGTCATGTTCACCTCTGGGACCACGGGCGAGCCGAAGGGCGTGGCCGTGTCCCACCGGGCGCTCGCGAGCCGGGTGACAGACCGGCTGTGGGACCGCGACTCCCACGCCCGCGTACTCTTCCAGGCGTCGCAAGCCTTCGACACTTCGCTCTATGAGGTACTAGTTCCTTTAGTGCAGGGCGGCACCTGTGTCGTGGCCCCTGAGGGCGACTTGGACGTGCCAACCCTGCGCGAGCTGATCAGACGGAACGCAGTCACCACAGCCCTCTTGCCGTCCACCCTGTTTGAGGTCATCGCAGCCGAGGACCCGACGTTACTCCGCCCCCTGGTGGGGATGAGCACCGGCGGCGACGTGATCGCTCCGAAAGCACTGGCCACGGTGCTGGAGCAATGCCCTGACCTGGACGTGCGAGTTACATACGGACCTACGGAAGACACCGTCTTCGCCACGAACTACGTGCTACGGGACGTTGAGTGGGACGGTGGGATCATTCCGTTGGGGAAACTCCTGGACAACACACGCGCTTATGTCCTCGACGTGGCGCTGCTACCAGTTCCGCCCGGCGTGGTGGGGGAGCTCTACCTGGCCGGTCTCGGTGTGGCGAACGGATACTGGCATCGCGCGGCGTTGACGGCGGAGCAGTTTGTGGCTAACCCGTTCGAGTCGGGTTCGCGGATGTACCGCACCGGTGATTTGGTGCGGTGGACGTCCGATGGACACCTCGTGTTCGCTGGGCGGGCCGACGACCAGGTGAAAATCCGCGGCTTTAGGGTCGAGCCCGCGGAGGTAGAGGCCGTCGCGGTGGCGTGCCCGGGCGTCGGCCAGGTGGCGGTAGTCGCCCGCGAGGACCGGCCGGGGGAGAAACGTCTCATTGGGTACGTGACCGGGTCGGCGGACCCGGGCGAGGTGCGGGCCTTCGTTGAGCGCGTGCTGCCGGACTACCTGGTGCCCGCCGTCTTCGTGCCGATGGACGCGCTGCCGCGGACTCCCAACGGGAAAGTCGACCGCAAGGCGCTGCCCGAACCCGACCGAACCGCCCTCCTCGCAGGACGTGCGCCCCGCACCCCGCGGGAGGAAGTGCTGTGCGCGCTGTTCGCTGAAGTCCTGGGGCTGGACCGAGTTGGGGCCGACGACGGCTTCTTCGATCTGGGTGGTGACAGCATCATGTCGATTCAGCTGGTCAGCCGCGCCCGTCGGCACGGCCTGGTGTTTGGCCCCCGCGACGTGTTCGTCGGCCGAACTGTCGAAGCGCTCAGCGTCCTGGCCCGCACCGCCGTCGCCCCCGTACTGGACGACGGCCTCGGCCCAGTGCCTCTGACGGCGATCATGCGGCGCCTGATCGAACTCGATGGGTGGAAGGCGTTCAACCAGTCCGTGTATCTCGCCGTTCCGGGCGGGATACGCCTCGAGGACCTACGCGCCGCTGTGCAGGTGGTGCTGGATCACCACGATATGCTGCGGTCCCGGCTTACAGGAACGGAGCTGCACTGCGATCCGCCGGGCACTGTGCGTGCCGAGGACTGTGTTTCTCGTGTCGACGGACTGATCGACATGGGTAAACATTGCCTTGCCGCGCAGCGAGGGCTAGACCCCCGGGCCGGGGCAATGGTACGGGCGGTGTGGTTTGATGCAGGACCTGACGAGGCGCGGCTCTTTCTGACGCTGCATCACTTGGTGGTCGATGGCGTGTCATGGCGGATCCTGCTGCCGGACCTAGAAGCCGCCTGGCAGGCCGTGGCTGCTGGCCTCGCGCCCGGGCTGGAGATGGTGGGGACATCGTTCCGGCAGTGGTCGGCGCGGTTGAGCGAGTTCGCAAGGTCGCCGGAGATTGTGGCGGAACTACCACTGTGGCGGGGCATGACGGAAGTGGATGAGCCGTTGCTCGGCAGGCGGGCGCTGGACCCCGCGGTGGATGTGGTGGGCGCGGGCCATACCCTCTCGCTCACCTTGCCCGTTGACGTGACCGAGACCCTGCTTACCCGGGCGGTGTCGGCGTTCCATGGCCGGATCAACGACGTGCTACTCACCGGCCTTGCCTTGGCGGTGGGCAGGCCGGTGTTGGTGGACCTGGAGGGTCATGGGCGGGAAGAGATTTCGCCCGACTTGGACTTGTCTCGGACGGTCGGGTGGTTCACCAGCATTTTCCCTGTTCGCCTCGACCTCGGGGATCTCGATGTGGACGAGGCCCTGCGAGGGGGGGCTGCGGCGGGGGCGGCGATCAAGGCTATAAAGGAGCAGTTGCGATTGCCCAACAACGGCCTCGGCCACGGGCTACTGCGCTACCTGAACCCGTTGCTCGACAGCGGTGCCGCACCGCAGATCGGGTTCAACTACCTCGGGCGTTTTTCGGCCGGAGGTGTGTCGGAGCGCGGCACGTGGCGGCCCGCGTTTGACCGCCCCGCCACCGCGCGGGCCAACGCTGGAATGCCCCTCAAACACGCAGTCGAGATTAACTCCTCAACCCTCGACACCGCGGCCGGCCCCGAGCTAAGCACGACGTGGACGTGGGCGGACGGGCTGCTAGCAGAGGCCGAGGTGCGCGCCTTGGCCGAGGGTTGGCTGGACGCACTGACCGCGCTCGCTGGTCACGTCCGGCAGCGCGACGCGGGCGGACGCACCCCCTCGGACCTGCCCCTAGTCGCCCTCTCGCAGCGAGAAGTCGACGCCCTAGAGACAGCGCGGCCGAGCCTGATCGACGTGTGGCCGTTAGCCCGGCTCCAGGAGGGATTTCTGTTCCACGCCCTGCTCGAACGCGACGGCGTAGACGTCTATGTGATCCAACGCGCGCTACGACTCCGTGGTCCCCTCGACGCCGGGGCGCTGCGGCGGGCCGTCGAAGTCTTAATGGCCCGCCACGCGAACCTGCGGGTCACGTTCGCCCCCGAAGGCGTCGGCCAGTGGGTGCAGGTCGTGTTACGGGACGTTCCGTCGCCATGGACCGAGCTGGAGCTGACGGACGAGGATGCGATCGCCGAGGTATTGGAGCGCGACCGAAACTTCGACTTAAGGACACCACCGCTGTTGAGGTTCACCTTGATTCGAGAGGGCGAGCATCAGCATCGATTCGTGGTAACCCACCACCATGTCCTGCTCGACGGCTGGTCGATGCCCTTGCTAATGGGCGAGCTCTCCGCCTTATACCGGGGTGTCGAACTGCCGGGGGTCCATCCCTACCGCGACTACCTCGCCTGGCTGAACGCCCAGGACCGCGAAGCAGCACTCGAAGCCTGGAAAGCGCATCTGTCTGGTGTGGAGGGACCGACGCTACTTGCCGCGCCCGGAGGCACTCGCCGATCGGGCATCCCGGACCGGCTGGGCGTCACGCTACCTAAGGAGCTGAGCGACCGGCTGCGCTCTCAAGCCCGCCGCTACAGTCTGACGCTGAACACAGTGATCCAAGGTGTGTGGGCGATCCTACTAGGGCGGTTAACAGGGCAGAAGGACGTGGTGTTTGGGGCGACGGTGTCCGGTCGTCCGCCGGAGGTGCCTGGGATCGAGTCGATGATCGGGTTGTTCATCAACACTGTCCCGGTCCGCGTCCGCCTCGATGGCACGGGCACCCTGCTCGACCTGCTCACCGGCATCCAGCGGGAACAGGCCGAGCTGATCGCCTACCAGCACGTCGGCCTGGCCGAGATCCAGCGGCTCACGGGACTCCCCGAGCTGTTCGACACGCTAACCGTCGTAGAGAACTACCCGCCAGGTACCGCCGACAGTGCTCCCAGCGAGCTGCAACTCGAGGCGGTTACCGGTCATGACGCCACCCATTATCCGCTTTCGGTGTCCGTCGCGCCCGGGGCGAGGCTACGGCTCAACCTTGACCACCGGCCGGAGATGTTCGACCCTGGCTGGATAGATCGCTTCGCCCAACGGCTCGTCGCCCTCCTCGAGCTGATGGCCACCGACCTGACGAACCCGCTCGACTCGATCGACGGCCTGGACCCCGAGGAGCGATCACGGCTGTTAGGGGCGTGGAACGGCGTAACCGCCCAACATGTTGATCCTACCGGGACGGTACTGGACCTGTTCGCGGCCCGCGTTGCCGCTACACCCGAGGCCGTCGCCGTGGCTGACGCACTGACTTACGCTGAGTTGGACGCGCGGTCCGACCGCTTGGCCCATCACCTAGTCGGCCTGGGGGTTAGCCCGGAGCGTCGGGTCGCCGTGGCGGTGCCGCGGTCACCCGAACTGGTAGTCGCCGTTTTGGCGGTGTGGAAGGCGGGCGGCGCGTTCGTGCCGGTGGATCCGGGGTATCCGGCTGAGCGAGTGAGGTTCATGCTGCGCGACTCCGCCCCCGATTGCCTGCTAACCGTCCGGGGGACAGCTATCCCGGGGGAGGCCCAGGTGCTCGAGGACCTTGAGGCGACCTTGGTAGCCCAGCCTCCGCCTGCGGTCACAGTGCGGCCGGACCACCCGGCTTATGTGATCTATACTTCGGGCTCAACCGGGACTCCGAAGGGCGTTGCGGTGCCTCATCGAGGCCTGCCCAACCTGGTCGAGCAGCAGGGCGAGCAGTTCGCCGTGGGCCCGGGTGACAGGGTCCTGCAGTTCGCGTCCGCCAGCTTCGACGCCTTCATCTCGGAGCTAGCCGTCAGCCTGTGCGCGGGGGCCGCGCTGGTTATACCGCCGCCCGGGGCATGGGCAGGTCGGGAATTGGAACGGCTGCTGGTCGACCAAGCCGTCACGCATGTGACGCTGCCTCCGGCGGTACTAGCCTCCATGGACCCGAACGCGGTCCCCGAGCGCCTTACCATCGTTCTTGCAGGTGACCGCTGCGACGCCGATCTCGTCCGGCCATGGGTGAAACGGCATCGGCTGCTCAACGCCTACGGGCCCACCGAGACGACAGTCTGCGCCAGCCTTTCCGCCCCGCTCGACCACGGTCCGGTCTCCATCGGGCGCCCGCTGGGCACCACCCGCGCCTATGTCCTCGATCCCGGTCTGCGCCTTGTGCCGCCGGGAGTAAGGGGGGAGCTATATGTATCAGGCCCCGGCCTCGCGCGCGGCTATTGGGGACGCGGTGCGTTGACCGCCGAGCGGTTCGTAGCCAACTCTTTTGAATTCGGTGCGCGGATGTACCGGACTGGCGACCTGGTGCGGTGGACGTCCGATGGGCAGCTCGTGTTCGTTGGGCGGGCCGACGACCAGGTGAAAATTCGCGGCTTCCGGGTGGAACTCGGTGAGGTTGAGGCGGTGGTGGCCGGATTCCCGAGCGTCGGCCAGGTCGCGGTGGTTGCACACCGGGACCGCTTGGTTGGTTACGTTACCGGAGATGCGGACAGAGCCGCGCTGCAGGCATTTGTGGCGCGGTCGCTGCCGGAGCACATGGTGCCGAGCGCGTTTGTGCGGCTCGACGAGCTGCCGCTGACCGTCAATGGCAAGCTCGACCGCCAGGCGCTTCCGGCACCCGGCTTTGCTGGCACGGGTCGGGCGCCGCGGACGCCGCGCGAGGAGGTTCTGTGTGGGCTGTTCGCCGAGGTGCTGGGCTTAGAGCGGGTCAGCGTGGACGACAGCTTCTTCGACCTGGGCGGCCATTCGCTGCTGGCCGCCCGGCTGGTCGCCCGCATCTACGAGACACTCGGGGTGGAGCTGCCGCTGCTCGCCGTCCTCTCTGCCCCTACCCCAGGCGGCCTCGCCGACCTCGCCCCGGTCGAGGGAAACCTGTTCGATGTGCGGCTTTCGATCCGGCGGCAGGGCGACGGTCCGCCGGTCTTCTGCTTCCCGCCCGCGGCCGGGCTGGGCTGGGCATACTCTCGCCTACTTGCCCATCTGCCGCCGGACCAGCCCTTGTACGCGCTGCAGTCCCGCGGCCTGCGGGACGGAGAGGACCCGCTCGGCGGGGTCGAGGCCATGGCCGACGACTACGCACGGGTGATCCGCGAGGTCCACCAACAAGGGCCGTGCGTCCTGCTGGGCTGGTCAAGCGGCGGACTCGTCGCCCACGCCACCGCGCGCCATCTGCCTGGAGCCCGGCTGGTGCTGCTCGACTCCTACCCATCGACCGGCCCGGCGGTGACCGGCGACGGCGCGGGCTTCTTGCGGGCCGTCCTGGACTTCCTCGGCGTTCCGGCGGGTAAGGGGCAGCTAGACGTGCCCACTACGGCCGAGCTGATCCGGGCGTCCGGCGCGGGCATGCAATTTTTCGACGAACAAGCCGTAGCCGCGCTCTGCGCGGTCGCGGAGAGCAACGCTCACGCGGCGGACGAGTACCGGCCGGGGTTATTCGTCGGGGATGCTCTGTTGGTTGTGGCTGAGGAATCCCGTGGGGCCGAGGCCGCGCGGGAGAGCTGGCGGCCGTTCGTCACCGGGGTGATCGATGTCGTGGTGACCCCCGGTGGCCACCACGACGTGCTTGCCGCAGAATCGGTCCGCCGTTTCGCCGCTGCACTTCGTGGTAAGGGAAGGGACGGGAGAAGATGAAGAACTTTGAGGTCGCGCGCAACGGGGACACGGCGATCTCCATTGCCGAAGCGTCCGACGGTGGATTCGCCGAGTGGATGGTCGAGGCGGTGCAGAAACACGGTGCGGCCGTGGTCCGCGGTTTAGACTTGGCTGGGGTGGCGGAGTTCCACGCCGCTGTGAGCGCCTTCGGCGAGCCGCTGCTCGACACCTACCGCGGTGGGGATACTCCACGTACCGCGCTCTCGGACGGCGTCTTCACCTCGACGGATTACCCGGCCCGCTATGCGATCTCGCAGCACAACGAGATGTGCTACGCGCCGACCTGGCCCAGGCACCTGTACTTCGGGTGCCTGCGAGCTCCGGAAACCGGCGGCGCGACCCCAATCGGCAGCGGGACCGCTCTCCTTGCCGCCCTAGCCCCTCGCGTCCGGGGCAAGTTCGAGTCCAAGGGTGTGCTATACCAGCGTTGGCTGCACGACGGCGACGGCCCAGGCCGCTCGTGGCAGGAGACGTTTGAAACCGACGACCCGACGTCTGTGGAGTCCTTTCTCAACTCGGTAGCGAGCGGCCATGAATGGCTCGACGACGGTAGTCTGCGCGTGCGCCAGGTCCGCCCGGGCGTGCGCGCCCATCATCAGACCGGGGAAACGGTGTGGTTCAACCAAGCCGAGCAATGGCACCCCTCGGCGATCCCCGGATTGACACGTGAAGTCGTCGAGGAGATGGCGGAAGAACCGGACAACCTGCCCAGCTGGGCCAGCTACGGCGACGGTGAACCCTTCACATCGGAGGACCTGGCTGCCGTCCGGGAAGCGGCGACCACCACGTCTCTTGCCATTCGCTGGCGCCCCGGCGACTTGCTAATGATTGACAATATGACGGTGCTGCACGGCAGACAGCCCTTTACCGGCCCCAGGCGGATACTGGTGGCAATGACCTAACTGAAAATCTCCCTCACCACTTCATAGGGCGAGGGCATCTGAGCGATCTCGGCGGCGATCGTGTATGCGGCTTCCTGGGCATCTTGGGAGGCCAAGAGTTCGCCGGCCCCCGACCGGACGTCCTCGGCGGTGACGACATCCCCGAGGAGCTGCCGCCCGGCTCCAGCAGCGCTGATGTGCTTGGCGTTGACGAACTGATCTGCGCCCTGTGGGAGGAAGAGTTGAGGAACACCTGCGGCCAGCGCCCCAAGGGCGGTGCCGCTGCCGCCGTGATGGACGATGAGGTCGGCCTGGGGCAGAACGGCGGCCTGGTTGATCCAAGGGCGGGCGTCCACACTCTCCGGAAGTGGCCCGAGTTCGGCCCGTTCGACCCCTGCGCCGAACGCGACGAGCACCCGAACCCCCAAACCTCCTAAACCGATAAGTGTGTCCCGAAATACCCTTGCGTCGCCAAAGACGGTCCCCAGCGTCAGATAGACGATCGGAGGTCCGCTCTCCGAGAGCCACCTGGGCACGTCACCCATACTGGGGAGGGCTACTGGCCGCAACGGCTGTCGCCGCACGAGGGCGAGGAAGCCCTCGTCTTGCAAAGATTCGGGGTAAATGTCGAGATAGCGCTCCCCTAAGGCGACACCGCTGAGGTCGACCCCGAACCGGCCCGCGTACGCGACGAACGGCCTTATGGCCCGCTCGTCGGGAACCGTGCCCCGGCCGAAACCGTGGCAAACCCCAGGAACCCCAGCGAGCCTTGCCGCGATCCCTGCCCCTAAAGCAGCAGCCTCGTAAACGACGAGATCCGGGTCGATCTCGCCGAAGACGGGCACGAGATCGGCAATGAACCGAACGGGCAGCCGCCACCCGAAGGCGCGAACAGCCAACTGGACCCTTTCGTCGTCGGGGCTCTCGTCCTGATCCCCTTCATCCCCTACGGGGAGGAACTCGAACCCGAGTCCCTCAACCAACCCTCGGAACCTTTTACCAGTCCCGAAGACGATCTGATGACCGGCTTCCCGAGCCGCAAGGGCGAGCGGTGCCAACGGACGAACATGCCCATGCCCTGCAAGGCTCGTGAAGAAGATCAGCACGAATCTATTATGAACGCCTGGCGACTGACCCGTGACTCATGGTGTGATTGCTGCCGTGTGTGTCGTTGTTCATTGCTCAGGCCGGCCGGCCGGCCGGACTCCGAACGCCTCCAATCGCTCGCCAAGACTCACCAGACCACAGTGATCGAGGTGCTGCACTCGGCTATCGAGGCGTTGGAGCACCAAGAGTTTCTACGTGGCTTGAACCAGGACTACAAGCACCTGCAAGACGACCCTGAACGGTGGCAGCAGTATCTGGCGGAATGTCAGGAGTGGGACGCCCTAGCTTGATTTGGCGAGGGGAGGTCTACAACGTAGATCTGGGTCAGCCCGTCAGGCATGAACCAGGCTTCGCGCGGCCCGCCGTTGTCGCCTCGGTCGACATCCTCAACAACGGACCGGGCGGCCTTGTGATGGTCGTCCCCGTGACGTCTGCAGCGTATGGGCTACGCAGCCATGTAGAAGTCGAGCCTGGAACGCGCGGGTTGGATCGCGCCTCCTATGCCCGCTGCGACCAGCGTCGGGTTGTTCCACCGCTCGTCTGGCATTTCGGCGCGGAATGATCGAGCCTGACCAACTGCATGCCATCGACCAGGCATTGCGATTCGTCCTCGATCTGTGATGCACCGCTCAGCCATCCCATACGGGCACAAAGATGGGCCGCAGTATCAGCGCGGATCGTGCCAACGAACGCCACCCGAAGCATGCCGGATGTCGGTGCAATTACTGATCGGGATGGTTCGACCTTGGTTGTAGGACACCGAGGGCGCTGGCAGAAGCCCGGTGGGAACGTGCAGGTCGGCGTGTCCCGGAAGTTGTCTCTCAGGTCTGTGTCATAACGACCGTACGGTGATGACATGCGGTACGGTG
>JAABUV010000921.1_pt1 | contig 43961 bp, 52 predicted proteins | sample 5559971 | NCBI WGS metagenome assembly JAABUV01 (sample SAMN10711881, study PRJNA513362) | rock metagenome | isolation source: Antarctica rocks | place: Antarctica: Victoria Land, Knobhead nord | collected 2015-12-19 | reverse complement strand
GCCTACGATAATCTGCTCGCGGCTGTCAAGGCAGCCACCAATACTGGTCTCAAGGTAAGCGAACCTGCCCTGCATGACGTCTGCAAAGCTAAATAAACGCCCAGGAAGCTGGCATCGATTCCCGGATTGATCACATCAGCGAGGCAATCCAAGAAGTAATGGAGAGCTACGAAGTCGAGCTCAACCAAAAGATCATCCCCGTCAAAGCGGTTCGGAACATCACTGGCCATAACATCCTGCGCTACAAGATCCATGGCGACAAACAAGTCCCCTTCGTCAAGACCCGAACGACCCAACGCATGGAAGAAGGCGATGTGTTCGCCATCGAAACCTTCGGCAGCACTGGCAAATGTTATGTCAGACATGACGTAGGAGTTTACGGCTACGCGCGCAATGAGCATGCCAGCGCTGCTGGTCTTCATCATGTCTCCGCCAAGTCGCTGCTGAAGACGATCGATGAGAACTTCGGAACTTTGGTCTTCTCCAGGCGTTACCTTGAGCGCATTGGAGTGAAGAATTACCACCTCGGCATGAGATCGCTCGTCTCGAATGGCATTGTTGAGTCCTATGGACCGCTGGTCGATGTTCCTGGCTCTTATGTCGCACAGTTTGAGCATGTGAGTATGGTCCACAAGTTGAAGACCGCGGAATATGCTGACGCAATTTTCTAAATAGACCGTTCTGCTCCGGCCCAGTTGCAAGGAGGTGATCTCCCGAGGAGACGATTACTAAGGAATTGTGGGAAATCGGGGGTCAAATTGATTCGGGAATACTGGCTGTATTTGATTCTCTGTGTTCCTGGCTTCAACAGTCACGGAAAACACCTTGGTAAAGCATTTCAACACGCTTTACTTATAGCATATATCGCGCCGAAAACGCTCTTTTGAAGCGCAACATATCAAGAATCGAACATGATCGTGTTTCATTATCTCAAGATACTGCGATGTGAAGCTCTGCGCTTTCGTTCTATCGCTGATATCTACTACCTTCATGTCGAAGAAAGTTGATTCGCAACGTCGAAACGTATTGAATTTCTTTTTCAGACTGGCTTACAACGTCGACTACTGAAAGTCAGTTCTGTGACGTCACGACTCTCTATTTCTTTGAAGGCCTGCGTAACCCTAATAAGTGTACATGAAGCTTCTGCTAGGGCTTTCGTTGGCAGCATAGTATCCGTGAGAGCGATGCGGGCCAGTAGTGGAAAGACGGGGTATAATCGAAGAGCTGTTGCAGCGAAGCATAAAGCAGGTTAATCTATCTATGTTCTCAGATCATCGCGGTGTAGACACTCACATTCGTACAGAACATTCCGCACCAGCCTAAGGGTTCTTCGTATCCTCGAGCGTCAGTGGCTGACAGAAGCCGTTTCGTCCCGCAGGCGCTCCCATATTGCCGAACTACGTGACAGCAAAAAGAAAGTGTTACTGATTAGAACTGCAGTCGTGTCCTGGTGGGTTGGCAAGATTCTTCAAAGCGCTCTAGAAAGAGCGGAACGTGGGAAAATGTGGCCTTGCGATTCCAACTCTAAAGGGTACATCAGAGCTTCAAGAACTTCTAAAGGAGGGGCACAACTCGGCGGGAATGATCAGAAGTGGTACTGTGTGGTAGGGTTAGGGTTAGGGGCCAATCACTCAGCTAGTGCTCGTCACCAAAGTGGTAATAGTAGCAAAGGGCGTCGATCAAACACCACGAGCGGAGGAGATGCAGGTAGTGCTGCTGGAAGTTCGAGAATAGAATATTTCACCGAGCTGGGAGCTAGCAGAGGTCCAGTACCTGATGTTAGAGAGCATCCTGCCTACTCGGGCGGGCAGCAGGGGTATGAATTGGCTTACGATTCGAATGGTATGCCAGTGGGCCTGGGAGTCTCTGATACTACGATTTTTCAAGCACCCTCTTTCAGTGAGGGCTGGTATCAACGAGTTTATGGACCTTGAAACATTGTTTCTATCCTCAGCCGTGAAGTGTTCAGCATGATTGGTTGCTTATTTGTCGAGGTAGATGGTGTCGCAAGTAGAGTCTATTTGAACTTTCAACAGCTGAATGCGTAATCGAAAGTGGCTTTTATCTAAGCTCTTTGTCGTATCTAAGGTACGGAAGTAGGTACAGTAGAGTGTGATCAGCTAAAATCTAGACTAGTAAAATTTGTAGCTCGTACCGCAAGAGCTTCAACAGTCAACTATTCGTACCGCTAGTGGTTACAATACTTGACTGATCTTCAATTCTCCATAGACTTGCGGCAGAAAAGATACAAGTCAGACATATATTGGGACCGGGTCACCAACTCCCAGTCCCCAGATGTGCCTGTGTTGCCATCGGCTTCAAGCCGATCGAACGACGCTGTGCCTGATGCCACCGATATACCACAGGTGCCCAAGATAAGACTTACCTTCCCCGAGAAGAACCTTCCGAGCGAACATGCTTCCAGCCTCGAAGCAATACAACGTCACTCGGCTGGAACGCAAAAACCAACGCATACCAGCAACCGTCCGAACGGGTATTAGATGACATTCTAGAACTTCATGAGTTCCTGACCGAAAAGATGAAGATACTTTGTGCTCATCAGCTGCAATTCATCATCTTGAGGTTGCTGTGACTTACATCGACATCCAGCTATCTATCTGTGCATCCAGGGATACGAAAGTCCAGTCGTCGACTGCATACCGTATGCATTCACTGGGGAGCTTGACCTGTTACGGAGTCGCACCCTGGGGATGTTGTAAGCTTCACGCAATCGATAATATTTGCATTGGATGCCTCCGAAGCCTTCGCGCTGTCTTTGCGGAAATTGGGCGTTGTAAGCACGGGCGATATCGCTTCATTCGTAGCCCAGGTCGATCCGATGGTACCAGATAAAATGAATCTCTTCTTCCGAGTATGGCGGCCGGAACTGACGGGGCGCTCTTGTGGCCGAGGATCTCGACGACGTTGAGGGCATGCGGCGGCGGCCGTGGTTCGATAGAGTCGGGCTCGGTCGTCCAGAACTACCGTTCGTGTTCGAGGACCTGCTCATCTGACGGTCTTCTTCACTTCCGACCCGGAGTGACTGATGACGAGAAGGGGTGGGACTGTCTTCATCTGAGGAGTTGAGCATATCATGGATGGCCATGCTTCGCCGGCGAGGATTGTTCCATTGCGAGCGAGGGGCATCATGGCCCTCTTGGGAGCTTCCAAGATTGTTTCCCGACATGCCATGGCTTCCGGGCCAGCCTTGATTGTTTTGCCGAAAAGACATGATGTCGCGTTCGAGGATGGTAATGAGAATGTGGAGGGGGCTGCTGTCCTGCAAGCTTGCCTCGTGTGCGGGACCTGAAATTCTCATGATGCACTCAATGAACATGCTCGAAGCCTTTTTAAAGTAGCAGAGAAGAAAGGGAGGTCTGCCTAGATTATCTTAAGCACATCGCACATTGCGGGTTCCGCAGCTGCAGACGCCGCCTGCGTCGGAATGTGCCCCCTCTGGGATTGCAGGTGCAGGAAGTGAGCTATCACTAGCTAAATGCTCTGCAGAATACCTTACTCACCTTTCGGTATTTCGTACTGTACCAACAGTCAAACGTTCAGGGTGTGTTTGGGGGGGAATGGGGGGGGGGTATACCTTAAGGTTCACCGTCCACAGCAACAGCGCTTCAGGTTGAGACTAGGAAGGATGTGCCAAGTGAAACTTTGGGGAGAGCTGAAGGATTGTTCGATTGACAAGCAGATATCAGAAACATCAACCGAAGCTCGATGAATTCAATTGTTTGAGGTTCCAAACCAACCAGGCTGTCCCAGAGCTGAAGGTACCTTAGTAGGTACTCGATGGTTGCAGGACGTTGCGACGCTGATGACGGATTCCTCGAAGGTGTTTCGGGTCTGCTGGGAGAACAAGCCCCCCTCCTTGTGAAGTTGTGACGCTGACTGCTGTAATAATTCTCCAGAATGCAAAAGCAACGATACCTGGCCCATGGGTCAGATCACTGCGCCCGTGGAACGACGGGCGCCTCCCATACCTATCAAGGCTCTGGGTGAATCGTTGAATCGCTTTCTCTCTCTGCTATATCGAGACTTGGCAAGCGGCTGTCACGCTGTCACGCTGTCACGCCGTTCTAACTGTCAAACTCGCCCTTGCTCATACGACTATCTGGGGTAGGAAGTGGAGCTGAAGTGCCGAGGCCGCTGTACGGAGTACGGAGGTACGCAATGGGCTAAAGACGAGCTGTCCGGCAGAGTGGGGCTTACCTGTCCCCGTGCTCTGATTGGACAGCGCCTTCGTCACCTTCGACCCTCGTCTAGACTCGCCCAGCCCGTGCTCGTTGCTCTGCACCGGACCGAACAGGTTAGACCTGCAGCCAACCCTCCTTCACTGAATATGCAGCAAGGGTTACTAGCTCCTGGGCGATCACTACAAGTACCAAGTACAAGTAGCTCGGTTAGTGTATGCAGCTACGTAATCTGCGATGTGACATGGGTACATCATCGACAAGGCTACAGCAAAAAACCAATCCCGTGCGCATGAACTTTTAATCACGTGCTGCCGGACCGATATCTGCCCTCTATTACTGTACTCTCACGTTTCAACGCTCAGAACTGTTGGTTGCTATCGCTATCAATTACATGGAAAAGAAGGACTAGAGGCCGGTTTAATTGCATGGAGGCGAACGACTTCGTCAATCACGTCGACTAAGAAGACCTTCAAACGCGAAGGGATCGATTGGATACCTGGCGTCACAGAATCAGACAAGAGGAAAATTAGAAATGTGACAGCCGAGAATCAAGAACTCAAGACTGATGATTGCATGACCGAGGTCAAGAATAAAGATAACACATCAGCAGCAAGAAAACGTTCAAGAGAGGGGGACAATGCTCATCGGGTTACTTGGAAAAAGGCCAAAGGGATCACTTAGTTTCAAAGACCTGAGTTATGTACGGTTACCGCCAAACACTTCATGTATGATTACTACTTAGAATGGAGCTAGCTGAGGGACGGAACTCGATTCTAAAGTTTGATTCCGAGTAACAATCTAGAATGTCATTCAAGTTCATCTGCATGACCTTGAATTATTAAATGGCGATTTGCAATCTTCCTCCCGAGGTTATTCCCGAAAAGTTGGCTGCTGGCTGTACAACTGACCGCGCATGGTATAATCTTATGACATGCCGAGATGATAGGCCTAGATGACAGGACGACTAGATGACAGGACTACTATGGTAATTGGGGAACTGTTGCCACAGCCAGGGTTTAATTCCGCTGTGCTGCCCAATCGATCTTCCTACGTTTGAAGATCGCGTTCATTGATTCCCCAAATACCACAGTACTAGATGGCAGGACCAGTTGACGGAAATAGTAACCAGAACTCGATGACCTGCCTCGATGACCTGCCCCGATGACCTGCCTCGACCTGACTAGCTGACAGGACTAGCTGACATATGACAGAGTATGATCTAGATAACAGAACTAATTGAACGTTAGTCTTCTAGTGAAACAGAACATATGTACACTAAGATGTGTGTAGTAGTTACCTTAGCACTCAAGCAGTGCACAGGAGTCAGCACTTATTACTTTCCCAAAACGTGAAGGGTCAGAACTGAGAAACGGAATGTGATTGTTGAAGCAATAGGAGCTGCAGTAGGAGCTGCAGTAGGAGCAGGAGGAGTAGTCGTTCAATTAGGAACATAGTTCCTAATTAGGAACATAGTTGTTGCAGTGTCATTACACTGCCCGCTAGCCTGGTTGAGTCTAGCGTCAATTGCGGCACAAAACCTAGATAGCTTACTGCTGTAGAATACACACCTTTAGTCAATGATCAGATCTACACTTCATCAATGGCGGTCAATATCGATTTAGGGTTTGAATTTGATTTCCGTGCATGGGACTAAGCTCAGGTATCTATCAGGTTGTCACCGACCTTGAAGGACACCAGTGTTTATGCCGGTACTGATGGCGGTGTAATCAAGTCGCTTCCGGAACTGAAAGTAGCTAAAATGGCTTCACCACTTAAGGTTCGTGGTGTGGGATCCACCAAACATGAAACCGACGAGTATGTATCCGTAACAATCTATTTCCCGGGCCAAAAGGAGAGAAAAGAAGCACTTGCTTTCATAACAAGGGAGCTGCATTTGGTTGACGATCTGCGGGCCAAAATGCTCCTTGGAAACGATATATAGGGTCCAGAAGCAATTTCGTTAGATATTTCCAACGGAACAGAACATACAGGAAACGGGGGGACTGCGTAAGGAGAAAGGTCCATGCCAAGGAAGTCACGGTAGTTCCACCACATTCGGAACAGATAGTGCCTGAATTCATGATGTCACCAGCTCTACCAAAATTAAGAGACTTTCTATTCCAGCCGAGTCAGCAACCTAACCTTTTGCTGTATGCTCATTTGATAGACCACGAACTAAAGGGAATCCTGATCCGTTCGAATACCAAGGAAATTTCGGCTTGGATCTATTGAAGAGCTTGACTACGAGCACTCGAGGACTGCCTTCATACTGCTATGGAAGCTGATCTAGCGAAGCTACCGCCCAAATCATAGATCGAACCATTAAGACCGATCCATAGCCCGGAATCGGAACCCCTCGATCCCTATTGATCGCAGAATCGAGCTTCCCAATGGCGTCAAGATAATCAAATTCCCTAACGGCGTTAGTATATACGGAAACAAGGAGGATATTGAATCAAGGTCTCCTTTGCGCTCGGATTGGGAGTCTCGTATCAGCGGCAGAGCCAATGTATATCCGGTAGGGATTAGGGACAAGGAAGTCATTGATAAGACCTTCGATGAGCTTCAAGCTCAAGGTAGACTAACCTCCGTTCAGTTACCCTGTTTTTGTCGTTTGGAAAAGCTACCAAACTCTTGAGTTGCACGCACATTTCGGTACTTGATGCCATGTTCTTCTTCTATCATTGGAACGTGTATCCTCCAGATCAATTCAAATTAATTGTGGTTACTCACAGAGGCCAAGAAACGTTCAAAGTACCAATAATGGGTTGCATGAACAGCATTGCTCACGTACAGCGTCAAATTGATAATATATTTCGTTCCCTGTACGTCAATGATATTGTATGCGGATCCAAATCAGTCAAGGAACATTTAGCCCATCTTCGACAGCTGTTCTCCATTCTAGTCAAATACAACGTCGCCACAAGTCCCAAAAAGACCTTCCTTGAATATCCTGACGTTGCTCTGCTATCAAGAACAAAAAATCTAAAGGTGTGAGATTCCCAATTCACGAAATACTTTGGGGGCTGGAAACGTCGATCGTACTTGGAGTTCACTATGCTGTTCACATACTAGCTTCTTTCGCCATCTTCGGAGGCTTCTGGCGTGCTGATATGAGATACAGGGTGAACATTTATAGACTCAAGAAGCTCGAGTTCAATAATCAAGAAGTTCTTGAGACACGCTGTGAGGCGAGCTTTGTTCAAGTTCCTGACATTCAGTCGGACATGGTATTCCCCAGACTACAATCCTATCCATCCAGTCTTCGATTAGATAGGTCTCATCGCCTTCAAGATGAGCACTAATAAGAACATTGTCCCTGTCCATACTGTCCCATGGGTCCCCCATGGGAGAGTTCGCTCTTTGACACCAAGAAGTCTTTAGATTAATTATACTTAATTCCGACTGCTTGGAGTGGTCCTTCTCTCCTTCTGAGCTCTGAAAACTGTAGCTCCGACAGTAGACAAGGTGTTTCCAATAGAGGAGATTGACAACGCCATCCCTTGTAGTGCGAAGTCCATGAATAATTTGACGTTTGATTTCTAGTCTCTCTGTGTCATTGTCGTAGCATATTCGGTGCAAAATCCAGATTGTATTGTCGGCTGCGGGATCTTCGGATTGTCGTCTCAGAGAGGTCCAGAGGGTTGAGCATCGTGTTCGTACCACGGATTCATCGTTCCAGAATTGGAAAGATGACCGATCGAACGGACAAAACTTCGAATCCTGGGACTGAAGCTTGCCTTTGAGGTCATAACGCGCGCAATGAACATCACCGGCTTTATGATCCCCGCTATCTTCAATGATATGTTGAAAACAAATCATGGATTGACCCGAGTCATCGAACATGAACTTCCCCTGGCAGCGATGGATCCACGGTATAGTAAACAACGTCCTTACTTTAGTGACGAAATTAAACGTCGTCACTGTGGTTGACTTTGCATGTGCCATATCAACGATAGCAAGCATTTTTTCGGAAACAAGAAGCTGATCGACGGAGATCGCGCTATGCTCAACACGCTCAGCGGTCTCACTCGCTATTCCCTCTGAGGTAAGTTCCCATACGTAGCAGGCCTGTGAATAGACTATGGTTACAATCATTGAACCAGAAACAGCTATGAAAGAGAAAGCAGTTCCGTCGGGCGAGGTTATCTCACCCCTACGGCCGTGGCGAAGCTGACTGAAAACCCCCTTTTCAATCTGTTGCGTATGACGCCCGGCCAAAACATCATCTGCATATGTTATGTGGTCGAATTGACCTTTAATGACCTTTTCCTTGACTCGAATGCCTTTTTCAAACGCGATTATCTGATTTATCGCGGAGTTAACCTTAAGAGGCTTGAGTTCCGGAACGTTCTGCTGATACCATTGAGTGATAAACGAGGAAGGATAACCGATCGAGATTATTGTGTCGAACCAACAGTGAGACACGTAACGAGCCTGATGAATCTGGTGCAGTGCAAGGTATTGACAGATTTCGCGAATGATGTCGAGTGGCAGTATCATAGGATCGAGCAAATTAACCTCTCTAGCTGGTTCAAGAGACATCTTCGAGTATCCTCACAGCGTCTACTTGAGAATTAGCATATGATGATTTGCAAGTAGCTTTACATACTTTAAGTCACTTTCATTCGCGAGTATAGAGTTGTTCAAAGAACAACGCGTCGTGGGTGGGAAAAGCAACCTCACGTAACCGCGAAACCGATGGCTTCGTCATCACTAAGCTCCTTGGGGTTAGTACCCTTCGCTAAGCGTCTCCGAGTAGCACATCCGTGGATCCTATCAAAGAATGTGACTCCATTTCTCTCAACTCCACTGTAAGAGGAACTGGGTTGTGGAAGCCATGCTTTGCCAAAGTCCGACTGGGTCATCATCAGACACCATTGTTGGAGCCTCGTAACGCTTGTTAAACGTCCAAATTCCAGCTTCCACTTCGTCGCTTCGGATGATCTGGATGGCTCCTCGTATGATTCGTCGTCCTGTTTTCGTTTCCGGGTTCATTGTAAGATCCTCCGTGAAAGCTTCTACCTCGCCTCTTTTGCTTATACTTATAATTCGATATGGCCCCCCTCTGGCCTTGGTCTTTATATGTTCCACAAAGGAAACGTTCAGGACGGTGTCGCCTTCATCGAAGTAGTGACAGGCTGCTCCCATAGCACAAGCGCGAGTAAGTCACAGCGCACCAGCGATTGTGAAGTCCAGAGAGCCTTATACTGATTACTACTGATGCATTTCGATAGGGGTCGTGACTGCTTTACCAGTTTATTCGCGTCGTTTTACGTCTGGTGCAAATGGCAACGCAGTTTAGTTGCTCAACCGCTCCCTCACCTCTCGCCACTCGACGAAATCATGGCTTCTGCAACGTCGCCAACTGTCAAGTACCTGTTACAGACCATTAACGCGGATGAATTTATGAAAGACGCAGCTAAGGGTTCGGAAGCCAAGGAATTCGCAAGGAAAGAATATTCCATCACAACTGTCGATGGACTACAATTTTGTAAGGTTCAAACATTTGACGACCCGGTGAGCAGGCGATACCCTCTCTCCTCTCACCCTTCTGACACAGTGAATAGCGGATTACTGGGTTCCTCGAGTCTACTTTTGACTGGTCTGGCCTAGGAATGTACACCTACCTTCTCCCCTTCCCAGCCTGCGCACACGGCTTCCTCGCCCAAACATCACAGAACCAGGGTCTCATAGTACAGATATGGGGCCTCGGGTCACAGGTTACCTTCTACAACGGGTCTCAACATCTGTCGCTCGATATACGTTCTCACCACAATGAAATGCTGGAAATCCCTCTTATGCAGCTAGCGGGCTGTGAAAGTGTCACCGTGGACATGGAGGAAGGAGGCTTGTGAGCTTGTTTCACTTCCCACAGTCATCCATATGCTAATCATTTCAGGACCGTGCTTGATGACCGTTTAGAATTTACTATTACTAAGGGGTTCGTCATTACCTTCGTGTTTGCTGTCCGGGAGCTTGTCAACGGCTGGGACAAGATGCGACTCCCACACTCCGCCGAACTGGAAAAGTCGGTCGCAGATCTCGACAATTGATCAAAGAAGATTGGGACAAATTTCACATGCAAGAAATGAAGAAGAAGAGCCTCATAATCAGCATTAATTACAATGTACTTCACGCCATGATACAATACCATTTATTTTTTAGGGAGTGTCTCGTGGGACAAATTCGAATCGAAGCCGTGTAAATAGAAACCCACGCATCCCTTTCTACAAATCAAAACATTTGAACCAGCTGCATATTCCCCATTGACTGCATTGTAGCTTGAGTTGCAGTTGTTGACGGAGGCTGAGCACCATATATCGATGTGTAATCCCGTCTACCATCTGAATTATTGAGAAAATTCGAACCTTATTCAGCAGTATCTGGGCATGGCCAGAGGCTTGAAGCCTCCTGGGTTATAATGTTGTAGAGAGACGGGCGTGTATGGTTGGAAGGTGCCAAATCTGATCTATGGGCTGTACTGTTCGAGAAGCGGGTGTTTGAAAGGTATCATTGCTGTGGGGTGGATTTGTACAGCCTGGGTGCGTGAAGTTCAGTCCACGGGCAGGGTTATTCGAGAAGCCCGGAGCTTGCACTGTGACGAGATTATTGCTATAGAGTGAAGGATACGTGTAACCAGGAGGCGTAGAATCTAGTCCACGGGCAGAGCTATTCGAGAAGACCGGGGCTTGCACGGTGCCAGTGTTGTCGCCGTAAGGTAATGAACGTATATAGTCGGGTGGCGCAATATCCACTCTATGGGCGAGGGTATTCGAGAAGCCTGGGACTTGCACAGTCATAGCATTGTCACCGTAAGGTGATGAATGTATATAGCCAAGAGGTGTGAAATCCAGTCCACGGGCAGGGCTATTTGAGAAGCCAGGGGCTTGCACAGTATCAACTTTGTTACTATAGGATGTTGCATTTGTGTAGGCAGGAGGTGCGAAATCCAGTCCGCGGGCCGGGTTACGGAAGCCCAGGGCCTGTTTCAAGCAAGGCGTTGAAGGCGGAGAGTTTGCCGCCGGGTTTAGTGACTGAACCGTAGACTGAACCGTAGACTGAATCGTATCTTCTGAGTTGAGGAGATGAGGATGTGTCAAGGGGCCATGCCCCTTCTAGTGTGGAGTGTTCATTCACAGCCCTAATAGCGTCAGTCGCCACCAATGTAATCTCAGCGAAGTCAATGTGCTTACAAGTGTATTGTGGTGGGCGCAATCTCTTGAGCTGTAGAAGCATCGACACAAAGACTCGGCGAAGGTGACGCAGCTGTAGATATGTACGTTAACATCCACCCTATTCGACAATGCCAGCAGAGGTAGCGATTTGCCCATGTACTGCCATGTGTTTTTTGAGGTCCCCACAGGTTTTACATTTCGTGTTCTAACAGCGCTCCTGAGCATGACGTCCATGCTCTTCATCTCCCTTCTGGCCGTTGACCCTCATCAAGACAACGGCCGAGCCTGTCGGATGAAAAAATCGAATTGCGAAGAAGTCATCCCCATGTTCAGGTACGCTGAAAACCACGTGATGATGCTTCAGGGGTAGGGACTCTCCTTGAACTATAACCGAAAAAGCTTAGTCTCTAGTTCTAGATGATTTTGAGAATACAGTCAAAGCTGCCTATAACGGAGGTGGCAAATCGGCTCCTCCGTTCCGTAATATACCTAGAGATTATCCGTTATAGATATTTATTATATAAGCACCCCTATATGGGCCCTTCCAAATCTACCTACCACCCCCTACCCCCTACCCCCCTAACCAGTCCCTCAAATCCCTCTGCTTCAAGCCCTTCCATATGACGCTTGCTTCCTTCCATGAATTCTGAGCATTCGGCTGAAATCCGGATCAACCGAAAGTGAGGTTTGCTGCTCGGTGACACTGATAATTTCACTAGCGATGAAGCTGTTGATAACCGTAGGTCTGTTGACATCAGCGACTGCAGGCCTTCAATTTGAAGCGTCCCATCGAGGCCTGATTAAAGTCATCATAGTAACAGGCCCGTAAGGCCTTTCGTTGACTGTTTGGAATAGGTTTCCGTGATCGTTTGAGGGGGGAAGGCCGACAGACAAGTTCAATGTAGACATTTGATATAACGGACCTCACCAAAAAACAATTCAGAAGGATTCCGGTTGCGTTATATGGAGATTTTCCGTTGGCCCCACCTAAATTTGGTGAAATCCGGGCCGTGTCTCCGTTATGGCCAGGTTTCCGTTATTCGGAATTCCCCTATAGACAGCTTTGACTGTATCCGTTGACTAAACTATTGTAAGGATGATAATCCTCAAAACATGTTTACAGTAAAGATCTCAACGATAATTATCATCACTGGTATTCGACGACTTGAGCTTCAGAGATTGCAGAGACAGCATGCTGAGCTATTTCTTTTCATCTACAACGCTCGATTGAATGAGTTGAAACATGGTATAAGAGAAGGAAAGAGCACAAGCATATTCAGCTTTGGTCGCCATTATATTCCTTATAGAACTCGTGCACTACGGGTTCGATAAAGCGTGTTCCGTCGAAGCGTATATTACAGAATCTGTATGTAATATCATCAAGGTTGGCTCTCGATGCCCCTCGGCGCCTAGGCAAACATGCAAAACATGACATCCTCTTCTTCAAAAGCATTGTTTCAATTCCTTTCTTTGATGCTTCTTGGCCTTGATCTTTGTCGATGTGTCTGTCTTGGGAAAATCGAAGTTCTGATTGACGCTAGAAACACTATTCAAGGAATCTCGACTTCCACGTATGATCGTGTCTCGAAAGTTAGACTCTTATAACCATTATGGAATTCGTTCACAGAGTGATTGACATGTCCAACCTGCTTTCTCTTAGTCGCAACCACAAAGTAATATGAAAACTGATTTTACCTTGTGCTTCGACGTCTCATCGAATCTGCATCACTCTTTATACGTCGCAATGCTTCTCTATTGTTGAAAAGACTACTCTCATAGTCTATCAAAGCCTTCCAACCTTGCTCGTTCAAACAGTATGATGTATCGTTCTTCAAGACCAGCATTTTCTCGATCTCGCAGAGCAAAATCTGCATATCGTGCTCGTCTGCCAGTGAATTTTTCGCTTCCCTGAGATGCTCAATAACGCTACAAACCCTCGATCTGCAAGAGGGACGCGAAACAAGATCGGTCTCCACATCATCGAATACAGGCCCAAGCACGTATGCTCAACGGCCAAAAGAGTCGATACCTACGGATTCCATTTCCCTTGAAAAGTCAGGTTACGAAGTGGCGATCCATCTTCACTTTCAATGCCTTCAAGCTATGAATGATGATGTTGAGCAGATATGGCGAAAGGCAGCGATGGTTGAATTAGACCTCATTACGACAGTTCAAAGTCAGTTGTTAATATCTTCATGACTGACTGAATCACGTACTGATTATCTACAGTCTCCAACATCTTCCGACGGTATGCTCAGGAAGAACTAAATAAGTCTTTAGACCTTTTTGGCAGCACTCTTCACAAGGCCTCTTCGCGCTATTCTATAGCCGCCAAGATAATCAACGCGCCTCAAAACCGAAGAGAAGAAAATCCGACGGCTGTGGTATGTTCAGGTCTCCCATTTTAAGTAAGAGCCTAAGATAACCAAAGCGTGATTCAGGAAGGTGGTCAGAGAGCATAGTGACTGGTTGAGTTGGTCGCCTGCGGTTCTGAGTATCGCTCAAGATGCAAAAGCGTTAGACGATACCTCATACCTTAATCTCTGGTTCTTATCGACGGCCTACAACGGGTGGAATGACCATGGTGAGGACCAAGCTCAAAAATATAAGGCACTCCGGCGAGCAGCTCTCATTCACCTACAGCAACTGAAAGACATCCACGACAACATCAAGAATTCTCGTACTCAAGATGACCTTAAGCTGATCGAGTACGCTCAGGACGTCTTGCGATGTACAAGCTCTAAAACCAACCCCTGGATTATATGCCATCTATGCGCCGAGTTTGCCACATGGCTTCTTACCCCATTAGTTTACCCATTCACTTTCCCATTAACTTCCCCATTGACTTTCCCAGCGCATATATTAAACTGTGTATATAGCTATTATTGGCCGGCGACGAGATCCACCTGTACGTGGTGCCGGCTACGAACCTTTTGATTCTATTTGGCACATAGAAGTCAGAAGAGCCTAGAGATCTCAATTCGACGCAGTTCCAACGATGTTAGAACGTTGCGTGGTCATGAAAGCGACCGTGCAGAGTTTTCATCCACGCGACAACACCACCTTCTAACAGCTACAACTCACGAAGACGGCAAACGACGCGTCGTTATCAGTAAGAGATGGAAAGATATTAGTAGGAAAGTCATTCCGGGTTAAGCCTAGGCCTGATAAACCTAGGCCTCGAGTTCGTGACTACAAGTGGTCGATGGGAGTAGTGACCCATCGACTGCGCAGGACGAGGAACGTCCGGTATACTGGAGGGGTGTTGCGAGCCCACCTTCCCTTACTCATTTGAACAAATCGAATGCCTATCTACGTGAACGATCGACAGCTTATTCGAGGACGACCAGGATAGTAGTGGTCCCGGGTAGACCGCATCCTTTACTATCGATCAAGAGCTCAGTATCGAACGACTGCGACCGAACACATTCAACGTCTAAGTGACACAAGACAAGAGCAGGATAGGATCATCTACAACCACATTCTACCTCCTCATCGTACGCGCCTCTCTTCCACGCATATTTCCTTGCTCGATGAATGGCAATCATCGAGCAAAGAACACAGTTTCGGCATTACAACCACGAGCACCACGGGTGCAAAGAATCATGGTCTTCGGATCGGAGATCGGGACATCGTTGTATAGAATTTCGTCAATGAAGAGCAGGGCAAAGACGATGCATTGCAAAGAAACAGCACAGGCACGCAGTAAGAGTTTTACTCGAGCGTCACGCGCTGGATAGAAGCTATAGGTTCATAACTGGGTACATAGTCTCAGAGTTGTTGTTTCGGCGGCGTGCAAGTCGCCGTGTAGTCGGCGAGCGGTTTTCTCCCCCAGAGGGTTTTGTCCGTTCGATACACATAGCATAGTCTCCCTCATGGGTCGATCCATTACCGATGTCGCAAAGGGTATGAATAAATCAATCAATCAATATAGCTATTATTTAGATAGTCAAATTAATTATTAATTATTCAACGTTGCAACTATCAATGCTACAAATGTCAGAATAGTCGTGTTATATGGGCTCTTAACGACAAATAGGTAAGAGTTCTCCCTTGATTCAAGTATAATGTTAATCCTTCATCAGAATGTCGAAGACGTGTCTTTCTGTTTGAATGATTCTAGTCTTGAAATGACACAACACATTGCTAGTAATCACATGAATATGTGTTGATTCGATGAACTTCATGATGTCGAGTACCGAAAAGTCGTTGCTGCTCTTGAGCACGTTCAGAAGCGCGTTACAGAACGATCTGCAAATTTAGCATCGTCAGATTCGTGTGCTGCCTTTGTTGCTTTGATTCATTTGGTTAATTGTATCAGAAATGAGCTCAGTACTCAGCGAAGATCATCGACAAAATTATATGAAATCTCTGCGATATCACGCAATTGACGCTCGTTATGCGATAATAAAAACGGCTCATACTAGAACGTGCAGATGATTGCTCAAGAAACTTGGCTTTTTGTGAATCAGAGGTAAACCCGGATTCGGTAAATCGACGCTGATGAAATTTGCCGTTGAAGATGCGCGAAAAGCAATGACAGAGACTGTTATCTCATTTTTCTTCAATGCAAGAGGTGAAGATCTCGAGAAGTCAACGTTAGGAATGTATCGATCTTTACTGTTTCAAATTTTAAAAGCGATTCCAGATCTTTAAATAGTTCTAGATTGCTTGAGATCGACGATCTTAGAAGAAGAAGTCTACAGATGAAAGAAAGACGATCTTCAAAGTCTCTTCGCCGCTGCAATACAAAGTCTAGGGCAACGTCGTTTGACTTGCTTCATCGATGCTCTAGATGAATGTGAAGAAGATCAAATACGAGATTTGATGACTTTTCTTGAACGACTCGGTTAACTTGCAATATCATCACAGATTCACTTTCATGTATGTCTATCAAGTCGTCATTATCCGTATATCTTCATTAGAAACGGAATTCAACTGATTCTAGAAGATCAGAAGGATCATGTTCAGAATATTGCTAGATATCTAAGCAGCGAGCTGAAAGCCGGGCGTGGCAAACAATTCAAGAAAATCAAAGAAGAAATATTAAAGAGATCGTCTGGTATATTCTTGTGGGTCGCTCTCGTTGTGCAGATACTAAACAAAGAATATGATCATGATCGTGTACATGTTCTTTGAAGGCGTCTCAGAGATTCCGGACGGACTGAACAAATTATTCGAGGACATCTTGACAAGGAATTGGGAAAACATGGAAGATCTGATTCTGTGCCTTCAGTGAATACTCTATGCGAAACGCTCACTGAAACGGGAAGAAATCTACCACGCTATTCTATCTGGAACGAACTCTGAGGCGCTGTCTGTATCGAATTCTGAGGAGATCATCGCGCAGGACATGAAAAGATTCATTCTCAGTTGCTCAAAAGGGCTTGCAGAAACAACGAAGCTTAAAGCGCAAACCGTACAATTCATTCACGATTCCGTACGGAACTTTCTTCTGGGAAAAAATGGATTCAACAAGCTGAACCTTGAACTTGGTTTTGACCTGAGTCAAGATCGTCTGAAGCAATGCTGTTATAACTATATGGCGATTGATACTTCCGAGTATCTGCCTTTCAGCATGACGTTGCAGACTGCGCCCTCTGAAGAGGCTAAACGTCTCCGTGAGTTAGTTTCTGAGAAGTTGCCCTTCCTGAAATATGCGGTACGCAATGTGCTTTACCACGCAGAGGTCGCCGATGGCCAAGGTATCTCTCAAAAAGCCTTCGTGGAAAATTTTTCCCTTAGGGACTGAATCATGCTCGACAATCTCTTTGAAAAGTATTGTGTCCGCCGTCACACTCCTAATGCGAGTCTACTATACATAACTGCCGAAAAGAACTTCAGTAATCTTATTCGAATTCAGCCAGAGTGGGATTTGTATCCTGATACTGCAGGAGAACGTCTCGAGAACGAGCGCTATGCTGCACCGTTGTACGCGGCCTTAGCTAACATCAACGTCAACGAAAACACGATTCAGGCACTCTTGATTCCAGTAGCCCGGACTTCTGACGGCTATGACGAACATCATAATGCTCAGTCTGATTGTGAATTTGAATGCAGTCGAGCAGCCATTAAAACGATCGTTGAAAAGCGACCCGATCTCAATCCTCGAAAAGGTCAGACTTTGATAGGTTGAGCGACATTGAACGGGCACGAAGCGGTAGTCAAATTACTGCTTGCAAAAGACAATGTGGATTCAAATCTCAAAGACAATAACGGTCGAACATCACTGTCGTTGACGGCATCGAACGGGCACGAAGCGGTAGTCAAATTACTGCTTGCAAAAGATGATGTGAATCCAAATTTCAAAGACAATGACAGCCGAACACCATTGTCGTTGGCGGCGTCGAGCGGGCACGAAGCGGTAGTCGAATTACTGCTTGCAAAAGACAACGTCGATTCAAATTCCAGAGACAACGACAGCGGAACATCACTGTTGTGGGCGGCGCTGAACGGGCACGAAACGGTAGTCAGCTTACTGCTTGCAAAAGACAATGTCGACCCGAATTACAAGGACAAATATGGCCAAATGCCCCCTGTTCTTGGCAGTCATCATGCATAATGGGCTAGCCGTGAGGCTGCTGCTCGCAAAGGACAGCGTTGATCCTACAATCCAAGACTTAGACGTTTACACACCGCTGTCATATGTAAAAAGATCCAGAATATGGAAATTACATGGTTGATACTCCATCGAGTACATGAAGCTGGTTGAGAGGTCAGAGTTGTGCATAGTCCATCGCCCTATGTAGCGTTGACTTTGACAACTCTGAGATGGAGATCGCTAGCTATGCCCAACGAGGTAATCCGCCTCTGTACTCCCCCAGCGACCCTCAGCTTTTGGACGTGGGGAGTACTTCCCAACGAGTGCTCCCCTTACGAGTGCTCCCCCAACGAGGTACTCCCCCCAGCGAAGCCTCAGCTTTTGGACGTGGGGAGTACCGCTGTGCGCTTTGAGAAACCTCGAATGCCTGTGACGCAGGTGACTGCATAGATTCCTCGGCCGCCGCCGCCTCTTTATACTTCCACTACCTTTGTGCCCATGTCCTTTGTCCCCCTTCTCTTTTCCCTCACCCGATGAGAGATTGTTTCAGCGTCCTTGAGAAAGACTTGAAGCCTTTCCCGAAACGGGAACGCTTAGTTTCTATTATCGGCGAAGATTGTCTCTTCCTACTCGGAAATTTTTTTTTTGCCATTTCAAAACGTTTACATGGAGCTAGAGGGTATTTCGACTGGGGAGATATCGCTACCATGAGCGTAACAAACACAGAAGACACAAGTCAGGAAACAAAAGGAATTCTTGAACTTTTTAAAGGAGTTTCTAATCGATCTCAACTTTTCTTTTCGGTGTGACGACACGCAGGGTTGGCTGTTTTGGGTTGCGGATGTGGAAGCTGTGTTCTCAAGGCTATCAAGAGGTCTGGAGTCTAAGCTCGGAGACATGCAGGAAGAAGCTGATGCCAAGCAGAATACTGCAGTGGAATCACTCGTGAAAGAGTTTGGGACCCTTATGTATTCATGATTGAAAGATCTGGTAAACACGATGTCTTGACATGAGTCATAACCGGATCACTAGGAGAAATGCCGTGATTGAAGAAAGGAGAAAGAGATTGAAAAAAAGAAATGTTATCACGAGCCGGAGGAATGGAGAAGAGGAGCTAGTTAGAGATCGTAAAGTTCCAATGTAACAGTGAAACTATCGAACACGCTTTATCTGTGGGCACACAATAAGAAAAAATTAATTAGGGTGAAAGCATATATAAGAGGCGATAGCACGGACGTAGATTAGAGGCCCTGATGCTTACTAAGTCGGAGGACTTAATTTGTCAGAGGTACATGTAGAATATGTGGCGTCGTGGTCAGGTGGGAGTCTTGTGCACCACATCTATGGTTCTGCAAGTGCATTTTGCCTGTCAAGGTCACGTCGCACCCGGGATGGTGACACACGATCGGCTGACCGTCCGGATGGTGGCGGAGATGCTTGCGATGGAAGTGCTTTTTGAGGTCGCCACGACTCGCAAAAGTCTTCAGGCGATCAGCTGTCGATAGCTCTTCATTGCCCAGGCAGAAGATGCATTGGGTGGCTTTGCATTCGACGGGAAGGGTTTCTGACAGATTCGGCGATAGAGAGACCGACGGTGAGATCTGCTCTTCGTTAACTTTAATGTCTGTTTTGCAGCGACGGAAGCCTTGGCTTTCCTGCTTCTTGCACAGGGCGATCAACGTGTTGATAGCTGCTGCCCGCCGTTGACACTCCTCTTCGGTAGATGATGTGGCGAAGGTGAAGATCGCGTCGATAGCCTGAACCCTTTCCGCGAAAACGTATTCTGCTGCCTGAAGATTTTCCTGTTCTGCGACCGGTAATCCCTTCAGTTGGCGTTGAATATCGATCACCAACTGTCATACCGTCGTCTTAAATTGCGATGAGCTTGATAGGCTTGTTGATAATCATCATGCAAGAGGGTCCCTTTCGCGCTGACGATAGAACGCTTCTGGTCTTGGAAGGGTAGAAGTCTTACCTCCGGGTGACGATCGACCGAAACAGAGATCTTTCCACCATCTCCTCCTTCAGAGACAACGACAACTGCTTCTGCCCTGAATCAATCCGAAGACGAAACAATTGCTCTGGTGAATTCAAGGAGGAGGCGGCGAAGGCTTGGTCTGCAAAGAGTAAAGCGAGCATAGTGATGTGAAGGCAAAGCAGCAGGCACGGCTCGTTCGGCACGTCGGGAATCCCGAACTCGTTTCTGCCACGCTCGTTAGCGATCGCGAAACATCCGGAGGCTTCAGCAGACATGATATGGAATATCAAGACGTACGCATCTTTCTCCCCGAGGTAGCCTTTGGTGTGATTGAACATGATCTCGATCAGCACTCGGGGCTGCTCTCCACCGTCAGGGTGCTCCAACAAGGCCACCTTGATGGTGGTAACGGACCGCCAACAGAGCAGAAGGTCGGTTGACGGTCTTCCTATGGGGCGCTACATTAGCTGAGGTTCGTGATTTGGGTAGAATTGAACGTGCTAGTCGAAGATCTTTCACGCCGTGCAAAACCGAAGCTTTGGATGTTTGGCCATTAGGCGATGTGGAGGCCATGATGGATCAACAGTTGCATTGCAAGGGACCGATCTTTCGGCCCGTTAAATGTGTAGCGCGAGTCGAGATCTCATCTGGGCCGGATGAGTCTAAGGAGGCATACACATCTAGCTGTAAGGTCGGAATTGCTTCTATGTTCTATCTGTGCTAAAAACAAGAATTACCACTTAAATAGCAGGCTCGATCCTAGATTTTCAAATTCTTTCTATGAGTCTAGTGTACTCTCTTGCATGTTGCTCAAGGCCGGGTATACGATATGATGTATCCCGATACAATGGCTATTGGGCTGTCATAACAGCAGAACGCTCATCGCTATGCAGTGATTCCCTTTCCAAGTAGCCCCTTGCTCCGTGCTATGCAATATTTCCCTAGTTTAATTTTCCATGCTTCATATCGTCGTTCCATGATCCAAAAGAGGCCCTTTCATAGTTGACACCACAAAGAAGAGGCCCAAAAGGCTTTTCGTAAACGCACCGCTCACTGCGTCAATTCGTCCGAAGCCTCTAGAGGTGCTGGCTTGAGTCGCCACATTGAATACTCCGGCTCGGCCTACAGGTGTGATCCCATTGAGAGCATCGACTGTGCTAATGGCCGAGGCTTGATCGAAGAAATTCACGAGGACATATGTAGGAGCTTTCCCATAAATGATCGTACAGTTCGCGACCGCTCCTCCCAGATTTCCAACTGCTTCACTTTGAGCGTTTATGATTGTTATATTCCCATAATCTGGTGTCCGGAAAAAAGCCTGCTGAGTAACTAGGAAATGATTCATCAGAGAGAGTCGTTCAGATGTTATAGCCATTTGTGTATTTCCCTGCACATTCGGGAGCCTGTCCGGGGTACACGTAAAATTCGACAGGCTTGTAACGTCGTACGAAAACGAACGTGAATTCATCAAGGAGATATGAAGCGACTGTGTTTGATGACGGAGATAACGATGCAACAAATGTAACAAGACGTGTATTATGTGAAATCATATCTTGCAGTGCTGACCAGGTCATTATGATAGTTGTTGTAATTGAAGATGTATAAGCGTATGAGGTGATGTTGACGGCTTTGTACTCTGAATCAAGAGCCGATGCTGATGCATTGTCCGAGTTCATCAAAAGGATTGTAATCATCTCATGTGAGTTATTGTTCATTCAGCTCTTGATCTCTGATAGTCGACCGCTCAATTTTCCGACATCCAACAAGCTACAGCTTGTGTGACAGAGATGTCATTCCCCGTTGCTATTGTGGACTTGTGCAGTGAGGAGTCGGACGCCGGCATTCAATTGAGCTGAGCTATATTTCTATGGCTGTGAGTATATGCATTTGCCACCAGAGAGGAACTGACTTACTGATATCAGAATCGGTATAGCCATTGGAACTATTCCGCAGGAAAGGACTGTCGTGAGCACCAAGGTATGTGACATTCGAATACGATCTACTGCACAAGTCTGAAGAGTTGTTGCAGGCATATGTCGCGTTGCGACGTACCAATGCAGCTCCGAATGCCACATGCAACGAGGGAAGAAGCCATAGTAAGATATGCATCGTACGGGAGTAGAATATCTAGAACGGGTCTTAGGGATGTGTATCTGATCTGGTTCATGTAGCGTTGACAACAGGAAAATGGCAAAGGCTCAATAAGAGTTCAGAAGCGACTGTACACAAGGAAAGGAGCAAGTAACGGCTAGGAGCAAATAGAGACTTCCATAGGAAGAGCAATCGATAAAGTATGTACGGTAAAGACAGAGCGGGTTTGGCGGGACTATTTCTATTTATAGCTACCCCGCAAGACAGAGAAAAGCTCGACCAAACACTTTCAACAATCAACATCGCCCAGCAACCAAACCACGTCTCCCGAAGCTTCTCGTCATTTGAGTGGTGGAATGGCGTTTGGTGGCTCAACGAAGCCCTTAGCCTGCGCTTCAGTTGGTACTCCCTACATACTCGTACGAGTAGAGTTCCACAAGGGTAGTTCTAACGTGACCTGTAAGGCTGACTCCCGAGCGCGTCATCGGCTTTCTCTGCTTGCCTCTGCATGTTCGTACGTTGATCGCTCTTTTGCGAATCCTCGTCCTTAGGTGTCTACTTTGCTGGCCAGGCTCTATAGAACGGGTCTTCCCGAAGTTCATTCCGTTTCCAATTTTCATTCCTGCGAACAACTGTCAGAAAATTGTTTATTCGCTTCTTAGACCGGATGAAAGGAAATGTACGGTATTGTAACATCTGCAATGATTGAGCCGACCGAATAATGGAACTTGACTGTAATCGTAAGGTGGTTGTCTTTGTCTTCTACTGCATACCGCAACCATCTCTTTGATCATGCGAGCTGCTGAATAGCTGCTTGCATCTCAAAGACAGTATATTTTTGCACCGTCTACTTGAGATATATGGCTCGATTTATCATACCGGAAATGGAACTTGACTGTGATCATAAGGTGCTTGTCTTTGTTTTCTACTCCATGCCGCGACTATCTCTTGGTACAAACGATGTTTGCAGTGATTTGAACATGCGAGCTGCTGAATGGCTGCTTGCATCTCGAAGACCGTGTATGTTGACATCATCTACTTGAGATAAATCTGACAAAAATACGGGGTTCTGCGCTCAGACGTGTGGGGCGCACATCCGATTACTAAGCGCCATCTTCAACCCGAAGGGGCTTGAAGACCACACACGTCTGAGGTCCTGAGGCAATTATTTGGATTCGGTGAGTCGGCGACAGCGGGGTCTATTAAGCATCCGTACCCCATCTGGTCAAGCTGCTACCAAATTTGGCCTAGCTGTTGATCATAGGGGGTGGCCGACTTTGTGGCTGTCAAAGGGATAGCGAAGCTTCCTTCTTAGGTTCGGCCGATTAAGCGTTCGTTCCGGCCATATGACAGCGATGGCACTGAACAGTAGTAAGCCTTCCAGGTACGATTATCTGCTGGAAGTTATCGACGACGAGCTGGTTCAAAGGCCTACCGCCACGTTGCGGAGGCATTGATGGAGGTAGAGAGGTAGGGGTCTGCAAACAGGTTAGCTAGTAGAACTGACGACAGCGAGGGGTCAACAGCAAGGTGAACCTTCCTATCATAATCCATGTCTAGCTTACATAATAAAAACCCGAAAAAGCGAAGCGAAAAAGCCGCTAAGAGGTATTATACACGCTTTTTGTAGAAAAAGCGGTTTTATTCTGACCCTACCACCAAGCAGAGAAGGAAATCTGCATATGCAGGGTCGACATTGGCAGACCAATGAAGCTTCATAGTACTATCCGTGCCCACAGGCCGAAGCAATGATTCAAGGCTGGCAAGAGTGTGTTCGAATGTTCATCATGCATATGTAAGAGACTTCTAACCACTGAGCTAAGCCAATCTTTTATAGAGCCAATTTTTCATATTCAATAGCTGATAATCAGTTCCAAGGATCAGATCCCCACCTATCAGCAGAATCACCTCTGGATCTCTCCACGGACATTTTGCGCCAGATCGATAATGCCCAAAAAAAGAGCCCAACCGTCAACCCCTCCCGATTTGCCTGCAGTTCCTTCAGATTCAAGAAAGAAAGCGTACTACCCCGCCGGGAATAAAGTATATTATTGTCGAACGGGCAGTAAGAATCCTCAGATGATTCTTGTGGTTGGTTTGCGACTTAATTTCCGCAAGGCAGCGTATGGCGGACGGGGACCGTGAGCAATGCAACTTCCAGCACTCAACTCCACGTTGTACGCCATGCCACCCTCCCAACTTTTCATGTACAATCTTACGTCAAGTATTCAGATCCGAGACGATGCTTCTGGACAGGATGAGAACGTCAATGCCGAATACATCCGGGAAAAGACGTAATCCTTATTGGAGATGAAAGCCGCTGAGCATTGGCCGACGCTTGAGGTTCAAAATGTCTTTTGTTTTATTAAATTCTTAGCGACATTACTGCCACTACACATACTGAGAGCTCAACCTTGTACTCAGGATCCACTTGTCCCAACAGACACAGAGTGGGCGTGGTTAGGATTCTAGACAGTTATCAATCCATGCCCACAATTTCTTGTCCGCAACGAAGACATTGCCATTGCTCCTGATCCTATAAGTGCATGGTTCATGGTACCGCGAAGACCACTCGGAAACCAACGTCAATTTCCTTGAAATCGCCAGTCTCCATACATCTTTGCCAAAATATTCCCCCTCCAACTCAGCCACTTGCAGCGTTGTTTGATCGTCTCCCTCCAGCTCGGTATGTAATGATGTATACTTTTTCGACGACTGCATTGAACGAAAGAATTCTGCCATTCCCTGGTCATAATTTCCAATCGATTCCCAAAGGGCTTTGAAAAGATAATAGTCTGTGGTTGAATCAAAAGTTAAAATACGAGAGAATAACCACACCGGACGACTACTGCTCAACATCCGACAAAGTCTATCCTCAGCACTGACGTCTTCGCGCTGTACATTCTCTTCTAGTGCGTGCCGAAATCCTTTTTTGAACATTGATAAAAGTGATTCATCAAGTTCATGCCGTGACTGTGGTAGACCAGGCGCTGTAAGGAGGATGGACAAGGGCACAGTAGAACAAAATGCCCAATCAATTATGCACGTGATATTGAACTCTTCGTCAACGAAGATGTTGTTGACGCTGAGGTCTGGGTGATGGATCACAAAGCGGCGTTTATCATTTCTCAAAAGACCGCCTGATAGGTCGTGGGCCCACTTTGTAGTCATTACTGAAAGGGCCTCGCCAGCAATGACAAAATCGGTCCTGTTGTGTGAGCTATCGATTTTCGATTCTACAGTGACGAAGTCATTCCACCAATCTGACGCTGCTCGGAATCCAGCGTCGTCGTCGTACTCGCTCCGTGCGGGGATAGGCGCAAAGAAGCAGTGATGACCTAAAGCAAGGTATTTGACGTGTTCAAGGAATGCCGAAATTTGTGCCTCGTAATAATCTTTTCCAGACTTGAAAGGTCCACGAGGTATATCTTCGAGAGTGTATCGTTGATTCAGTAGCAGGCCACGGGATAGACATGTCTTGATATGAAATTCCCCATTTTCCTCAAAGAGAGACCCAGCTTGATTGAAACGAAGCCTAGATAGTTGCCATGTTATAATTCCAAGCTGGAAAACAACCTTTGCCTTTTGTTCTTGGGATATGTTGGGTTCATGCGTCTCCAAGGTCTTCCATGTATGCTGTAGAGGCGAGCCTTGAGCTCTACTCATGAGAATATAGGGGATACCGACATCGTTGTCCCTGGAACAGCTATGTGATCATTAGCTTATCCACAACGAGAATCGATGGAATGACTTGCCTGTATGCAAAGACCTCGGGAACAGGAATTGTACTGTTGGCCTTGATATACTTAAGAGTCGCGGCTTCACTAGCCAGTAGTATGAGGTTCGTTTCGTCGGATTTGATTCCACCGTCATTCCGTGGGGAACGGAGCACCCACTCCACCCCGTCAATGAACGAGATTAGGATTGTCCAGTTGAAGCTACCACTTGCTGGGGTCTGAGAAGTGTCACAGAAGCAGCTTTGCCCTCCGCGCAGCTTGCTCACCAAACTGCAAAGAGCGAGTTTGTTAAATTCTGCATATTTGAAGATGCTTGCGCGTTCATACATCGATGGCATGATGCGTAGCGGAGGCTCTGTGCGCGCCTGGGAGGTGAGCAATACTGAGGACAGAACTCACCAGTAGACTGTTTGAGGTAGTAGTTACTTATGTGAGGCAGTTGGTTTGGCTCTGCCAAGGCAGGTCTCGGCAGGCCGGGACGGGTTTATCCGTCACCGAAGCCTCTCCTACACAGTAGGCACTTCGCAACCGGGTCGAAAATAACAGCCTCCCTGCAACAGTGTTGTGCGAGAATTCAGTCAATTCTGAATATAAAGTATTAATTAAACTTTTTTCAATTGAACAAAAGTTCTGTTATTATGATAAAGATTCGGCCAGCGATGAAACCCACCTGTACGCGGTGCTGGCTACGAACCTACTGTCTAGCTACAGTAGAGCCTAGAGGTTATCAAACGGTTTGAATGACATCGAGGCGCTGCGTGGTGGTGGAACGCTGTGCGTTGGCCGCGTGCAGAGTTTTCACGACCGCGCAGACCTCGATAACCTCAATGCGCATGCTACAAGCAATCTTTACGCAGGCGAGGAAGTCAAATAGAACGCAGAACTACAAGGGAAATCGCTTATGAAAACCATCCGATTCAGTACCTCGTCGCTGCGATCGCGATCGCGACGGCGAGAACTGAGACAGGACACCCTTGCGTTTGGCCTGTTGGGGGTGAATAGCAGGAAGAACTCGGATCACGGACATCCTTTAGACCTGCGTGCTAACTACGTATAGGCCTCGTTAAGACTGCGTGCCTGTTACTACGACACGGGCAACTCGCGAGCCTCGTTAAGTTCGACACGGGCAAACTCAAGAGCCTCGTTAATACCGTTTAACAGACGTTCAGACACGAGCAACCGATACGTGAGCGGTACGCAGGCGAAAAGGCTTCGTTAAGAGAAGAGGGACACAAGCGGGTTAGTAGAGAATGATCGGACTACGCTGCCTGGCACAGAACGACAGGTTCAATTCAAGGGTCGTCAAGGCAAACAGCAAATTATAGACATTCAAAAGTACTGCGGATGAGTGCTTCACGCACTCGTGTCAGCATCACATCTCTTCCGTCTATCTCGTCAGGAATCAGCTTTCCGCCTGCACCAAACATCGCATACATAGCATCTACAATGTTACGATCCTAGCCTTCGCTTAACCTAACCCTAATCAATTCACAGTCAACGCTAGTGAGTTGACTGCGTATTGATTAGAGCTAGCCGATATTCGGATTCAGCCTTCATATGAATCCAAACGACACTAGGCTAGTATAGGACTAGCGGGAACCTGAGCTAGCTGTGATGTCATTGGGACCCTGCATCATATGTGTAAGGCGCCAACCCTATCGGGCCTAGCGCAGGGCTGAGGAACACATAAGAACCGAGTTCTTACCTGTACATACTTTCCTTCCTTAGCATTTATCTATTAGTTAAATGACACCCCTATGACTTGCTCTAGGCCGGCCCCTAACATACAACTACCTCAACATACACAATCCCATCTCCGGTTGTCGCTTCGATCGTTATCATCGCTTCAGCACCGGCTTCGCGGCAAACTTCTTCTGCCGTCAAGAAGCAGGCTGATAATCTTATCAGCATCACATCTCCCTTGCTAGAAATTAGCTCTACGCCTGTATCAATCGCCCCGAACATAGCTTCTACGGTCGCTGACGTCGCTTCAGCCACAGCTTCAGCTTCAGCCTTCGCCCAAGCACTCAGCACTTCAAATGCATTCGGCAGTGACGCCTGCGGTCAAATCGATGGCACCTGCTCGGGCGACATCATCGTCTACGATACCACCGCCGGACTCACTTCCGAGATATTTCAAAAAAGCGGCTTCGGCGCTTGCGGATGGCTTAACAATGGCACTTATGAGAATGTCTTTGCTCTTGCACATGGTGAGTCATCCGCTCAACCTCTCTCTTCTCTTACCATTCAAGTAATCTTCTCCGCAGGCATGATGAGCGACCAGTCGAACGGAAACCCCTATTGCGGCCGCATGGCTATCATCACACTCGATGGCAAGACCGCCACCGGCAAGCTCGTCGATCTCTCAGATCATCTCTTTGCTGATCTAGGCGCGACTACTAACACTGGCCGTTACCACGATGTTAAGTGGACTTTCACGACCTAGAAGCTCCTGCATGGTCAAGTTTGTGGGCATAAATTATATTAGGATGCAGATCTAGAAGATGATCTTTCGTTATACGTAGTTGATTCACAATAAAGTAAGTTTACATGCCACAGTAGTGCGCGGCGACTTTCCCTACCATTGACCCTCTTTCGTTCCACTGCTTCGTGCAAGCTGTGCAAAAAAAGGACCGTGATACTCAAAGATAAGGGACTAGCATCGAGTAGAAGATGATGTTGTCAAGACAGGCTGAAGGACGTTCGTTAGACGTTGCTTCATGTTCTACTTGTGGGAAAAGGAACGGTGACGTTTCTTCTCACGCTTCTTCGAGTTGTACCTGTTTTCATTACGTTGTCCCCAGCCGCTTTCCATCGGTGGATTTACGTAGGTAGTTCTGCTCATTGCTTCTTAATGAGGATTCTCTGGTATGCAGTTGCCGGAGTACCGTATCTATAGTATGCCGGTTAATCTTTCACGATTGTTTAAGGCGGATGTCTAGTTACATTAGATCGTCACTCATTCATCAGCACAATAGCGCCGTGGTTATGTTTCTTTTCTAATGGCACTGTATATGTAGATCGATGTATAGCTATCTTCCCCAGCTTAAATCCAACTCAACAACAGATCAATCCGAGAACGCTTTGACAATATGCTAAAGAACACAGTATTTACCTTGGATCAGAAGGTCAACGTCACCATTTCAGCAAACGATCGAGCTATCACCAATGATAATCGGCTTTGACCGAATCAAGCACCGGATGGCTACACTATTCAGACCAAGTGCGGTATTATGGGTAGGAACTTATCTACTCAGGGTTGTGCGATTACATTGGTTTGAATACACCCAATCCGCCTCCCACTAAGATTTTCAGTCTACACTTTGCCGCCGCCCAGGAAAGCACCGCTAAGTTTCACTGCGGATACAAGGACTAGTATTCATGGTACTAAAAGACCCAAAGCTCTATTGTCCGTCATCATGAAGGCAAGAAGGATCTAGATAGCATTCAATGCCCGAATACATCATACATGGTGACTAGAACACAAAATGGCCTTGGCCAGCGTCATTGGGGTTTTATGGCTGGTGTCCCCACTGATAGACCTTTACCTTTTACACCAACCGCTGGGTGGAAAGTCCACTCAGGGGCCCCCTTCTTTCATGGATGTTATCTTTTAGGAAAGTCGTTCCACCAAGTCACTTCGCCAACTTAGCCAAATCGATCCGAAGAGTAGCCAATGTTTTATGTTTTTTTCCCACAAGGGTCACCACCACGCCTGATCCTCTACCTCCATCACAGGCCCCCTCTACACCGTCATGCTCTACCAGATCCCACTAACTTTGCCCTCACCCACTGACCCCTCATGGTTAGCATCCACCACTTCCTCCGGTAGGCCCTTATCACAGGACTGGCTATTGGACTGACCCGACGAAGTGTGCCAATTCGTGGTCACATATGCGCCTTCATTGCGGGAATCCTGGAACCCAGGTTCTCGCCGGAGCGGATACTGGAGGTTGTTCTCAGGGGTGAGGCAACTGCTATTTCGGGCAGAACGGGAACGGTATCGTTTTAGACGCATTACCCCACGAGGAAAGGAATCATTCGAAAACCATGCAGCTCATAAAGATAATTGGGATGGTCACTGCAAGGTTTTGAGAAGAACACAAGCTTATTGGTAAACTTCGATGCGTCTCTGCTTACTGGTGAGAGACAATGTACGGTGGAAAGATTGAACGCCGGATTGGGTAATCTAGACTTGAAACGGAAAGATCCTCAAAGTCGCAACCCATTCGCACCCACAGTCGTCCGTGACTGCGCGACAAATGTAATATCAAAGAATTCGATACCCTTCTGCACACGCTAAAAGGTTAAAGACAATTCAGTAGAACATTCGTTAACTCCGTCGTGCCAATCGTTACTCCTGGTATCTTTTCAATCGAGGTTGTGGATAATAGATTCATATGATGCATTATATTATCAAGTTCGTCTAGCGGTTTTCTTAAGTCTTTATTTTCAGTGGAGAAGCTGCCATTAAACCGTCGAAATAACAGTCATCTGTGTTCGTTATCAGTTAATCAGAGACGACCTTGCCGTTAGAAAACCCCAAGCGTATCAAGAAAGCTATGGATAGAGATCTTATGTAATACTCTGTTGCTGAAGGTCTACCGAATGGTGATCAACTTATGTCAAGGAGCGGACGAAGGTGGCATGCCGGAGCGCGGATTTGCAAGAAAGAAGGAATCAATACTGTGGCCACGGCAAAAAGCGGATGAGAGGTGAGCAAACATCTTCTTTGTACAGCAAATGCGAGGTATATGTGCAACGTTAAGATTGTCTAAGAGTAAATATCAAGATCGACGTTAGATATACCTAATTCCTAAGATGAGGAACCCCGATGATTTCAATTCGCTTCGTCGAAGATTGGTTCTGAAAGGCAAGAATCAGGCGGAATGCGCTTCAAAAGTAATGCCGTTGGCTAGATTCGGATCTTGTTGCCTGGCAGAATCAATCAGGCGGGATGTTGCCGAAGAGAAGGATGGAACAACGAACCACATGCCACTATTCAACCAATCCATGTACTCATCAAGCTCAGCATCGCTCCAGATAGCTTGTTCGTCCATGTCGCTATCTCCTGTGTTTCCTTCCGCTGGTATGGCCGCTTGGTATGTATTTTGGGGGATCTGTTGAGAGCAAGCCTCATCAACAAGGTTTGTCTAGAAGTAGTTCAGCTATTGTATAGGCGCAACGAAAAGGCAGTGATTCTTACGATTTCCAAGACCCGAGCCTGATCGATTAGTGGTATCATTTTGACACCGTTTGTCTTCATCCGCGTCCAATATGAGGTAAGGGCGTTTTTAGTTCGTTCTGGCCGCTCGATAAGATGACAGACTCTATTGAAAATTTCATGCTTAATCTCCCAAAGTTTTTCCTTGAGCGCTTCGTGTTTGCATACATAAGAGATCAGATACTGGTCATCTTCGTTCCACTTATCGATAGACATGCTGAGAGATTTGTGTCGGCGCAAAGGGTCAAAGAATCAACAACGTCTGAATTGTGAACAGGCGTCTCGACAAATGAATGCTTGCTTCCACTACATCCACAAAGAATACCAAGCTAGCTGCCATGTCAAGCTAGCTGCCATGTCAAGCTAATGGCAGCTGGGTTGTTGGTTGTGAACGGCACGTTGAGTGTGACGCGCAACGATGTCTACAACGGTGACTCGAGAGTCCACCAACCAAGCCAGGCTCTTGCAGGGCAGAACCCACCGTAGTGGCGCCGCCGCCGCCGTTGGGAACTCGCTCATTGATATTGCCTCAGTACCTCAGACGAGGGGGTCGCCATTTCCGATGGAAATTGCTCTGCACTACGTTTTATTACCGTTGTATGCGAAACATGCATTGTTTTCTAGAATTTGCCGAGAGCCTCACCAAAATTAGTGACCGGCCATGCACCACTTTCAGCCATGCACCACCTGAATTCATATATTTATGATGATATTTAACCAATTCCTTCAAAATAACCCACCATTTCTTCCGAAATCCCTCCACTAGCTTAATGCGCGCAGCCCTATGGGGCCTAGTAGATTTGTAGAGCTTCTTTAGCCCATTCAAATAGCGCTTTTCGTCGGCCTCTTCGCGCTGTCGCTGCCTCTCATCCTCCAATTTCTGTCTATCCTGAGTCATACTTCGAGCATCTTTGACGTACAAGATGCCTCCGGTTTTGAGAACCTTGTTGAACTGCTTTTTGCGTGCTTTGCGAGCATTTTCAGCGGCCCCTATTTGGCTTAATTGATCCTCCAGTAACTCCATTTTACGAGCCATCGCATTAGCACCTTTCCAGAATATTCCAAGCTTTCCTATCAGACGATTTGGTACGTCTTCTTCGCCTGTCAAACCGAGCAACTGATTTGCAAGTGCTTGTCGATTAGTAGGTGTTTTCCATTCGGGTGGATCGCCAATAATAGGTGGTGGTGTAATAGGTCGATCCGAACGTTCAATAATTTGAACTTTATTCAGTACTACCTTCGGATCAAAAGGAATTGGACCAGTATGCTTCCATGCAGATCGAATGGTAGATTCTTTGAAGGCTTTGGTTCGAAACTCGTTGAATGCAGCCAAAAATTCGATTTTTGAAAAGGTCTCATCACCGAGGAAATAGAATCAAAAGGTTCGTAGCCGGCACCACATACAGGTGGATCTCGTCGCCGGCCGCCGAAGCGCAAATACTAAAGCTGAAACAGCAAGCCAAAATCAAGGTCTCAGGCAGAGGAAAAGTAACGATGTCAATCAAGATTCGAGAGAGCGCATCACGACTGGAACGGCAAGTACTTCATCACCTCCCTCCCGAAACTCATTCCTCCCCTTTATGACCTACGAATAACACTACATCCCCTGGATTAGCAAGATGGTTTTGGGGCTTCACGTATTCGGCAGCCTCAGGTTTCGAACCCATGTCGACTCTAGTTAGAAGGCCATGCCACTCAAAGCCGGATACTCACAGTCTGTTGATGAAACAATTTGATTCTGGTAGCATTGAATTTCCTTGCTTGCGGGCTATTAAGATTGCTCTAGTCATATTGCAGAGTAAGTCTTTCAATGCTTTTTTGCTATTGATCTTCTATTGCTATCTTTGCTGATGCTCTGTCCGGAAACTAAGCGAGCATGGCATAACATTCCACCGCTTGGGCTCAGAGTAAAATTCAGCGCTGAAAGATCCATCCGCCTTGGCACCGATAGCATTGCGCATTACCAGGGACTAGACTACTATACCATAAAAACAGCACTGATCACACTACCTGCAGTACCAATCATAGCCGGCAACAATGGGGGAATTAACCCTTGACTTTCCCACCCTTTACAAATCTCCCCCCTTTTCCAAATCCATGCGTCGTGAGCGACCACCTCTGGAATCTGCAAAGCGGAAACTGTGGCATCACTCCCAGCAATGGACTCGCCCTTTGGCAACCGTTTGACCGCCACCACTGCCGATAACCATCAGCCATGGCTTAGGTCTCACTCATGAATTCTCGATAGCCTTGGTCAAGCATATATGCTGATAGCTCGTATTGATACTTGTTATGTTGATCAATGGGCTCGGAAAGCCAATGATTCGATCAGCACCGTCGTAAGATCAAAGCGCTCACGGTAAGACCAGATCACGAAGTTTCGCTGACTGCCGATACCAATAGCTGGTGTTCACAAGTCGCGTGATACTTTGTGTCATCCTGAGCTTGGTCCGTCCAGCTCTCATGAGATTTTGACAAGAACGCAACGAAGGGGTGGTTTCGGGTGATTGCTGGGACGACAATGTCAACGATCCAATAACGTACGTGTGCCTCCTCAATTTACTATTTGAATTTAATACCCCACTCTTTCAGGGACGGTGGATGTTCTGAGATTGCTAATGTGCGCTGGGTTTTTATCACGACTGTCAAAGCCATTATTGAAATTTCTTGATTATCCCAGCTTTCATGCAAAACGAGTAAGGGAAGGAAGTAGGTCTCGTGGAAAATTGTTGTAGATGAATTTCCGCTGAGACTGGGAGCGTCTTACATACATGGTCCAATTGACTTACTGAGAGCCCGGCGCAACTATGGCGTTGCGGTATAGGATTATTGGCGAGCAACTTGGGAAGTCAAAATTGAGGTTGGGGAGCAACATTGAGAGACTTGGAGAGTCGTTATTGAGCGCGTGATTTCCATTTCTTGACTTCCCTACTTTCTTCTCTCTACAATTCCGCAGTCTTTCTTCTGCCCTAAAAAACATCAACACATGTGCTTCCGTCACTGCCCTTCCAACATCCAGTTCACATTCTCAGCAGTCAACCATTTCGACTGACCTCAGAACTCGGCTATGATGCGTCTCTTCTATATGTCTAGCTTGGGAACATCAAAATACTCCCCCTTGCCCCCACATTTCGAGCACTTTTATCGAGCGAGGTATCTACGCAGTCAACGAGGTGTCGTCGTTCACTTTATGTAGACCAGCTGCAGAATTTTCTTTCCAATGGGAGCCATGTAGAGGGCCAGATGAGAGCTAGGTAAGAGCTTGGTAGGAGCGAAAGCTTGGTGGGGAGCTGCCTATAGAGCTAATTAGCATGTGCTACGAAGCATGCCATCGAGCGACAAATATTCGTACGCAAAGGTTAGCTTGCCGCCTCAACTGTGAACACTTCCTGAAATCCGCAGGACCCCTGAACTACCAAATATTACCACGGTGCCCTTCCACGTTTGAAGGCAAACGGCCATGCGTAGGCTAGGAAAGCTTGGGATACAAGAACTCGGCATTAGACTTGATGTAAGGTATGATAGGCTCGCGCTGGCCAACTTCGATCCTGTCACCTCGCCGTCACGAGGATAGAGAAATAGAGAGAAGAGAGAAGAGAGGTGGCACGGGGAATAGAAAAGATTATACTTCTTCAGGGAAAAGGCATGTGGTCTTTCTTTGGACTTTATTTAGAATTGAGCGGTCGGTATTGAAGCCAGCCGAATATCAAGGTAGGGAGATGAAGGTGGGGGATAATATGCGACGATGCAAGGTTGAGAAAAAGTATAGACTGGGAGACCTAGAATCGGCAAGAGTGGGGTCAACTGATCGTTGCGATAGCAGAATTCGATGGTGGATGTGATATTGCCGGAGTCTGTCAAGAAGAGCGGATAGCTTAACGAACGTCATCAACTCGGCCCAGACACCAGCTCCACCCCGGCATTTCCGCATCTATCCTCGCTGCCCCAGTATGTGGAAGGCAAGAAGCGTGTAGGAAGCCGTCTATGAGGAAGCCCTCAAGTATACTTGTCAAGTCACGCTCCCGAATACGATGTATTCATAGATCAACAAGAACACGGCCGCGTCGCAGGGCAGATAGCCTAGTGTATTAGGCGTCGTTCTGGTGCAGAAGATCACTATTGCGACAGAGGCAAAAACCCTTTCTGTCTTCTTCTCAGAGGGCTGCCAAACAAGTCCGCGGCTTGAGGGCAAATCTCCATAGGATGGCGACCACCAACAAACTCGCATGGCAGGCCGACCAATTACGTGCTCTAAAGTGACTCGGCGAAGAAGGTGAAGCTCCGTCTAATATGGTTCAGGATTGTGGGAGGTGTGGTCAATGTTACCCTCGTCACCAGCCTTCTTCACCTTCTTCCCTGCCTTGCATATACACCCGCCCAGGATCTTCGTTAGCGCTAGGTGGGAAGTATACCACCATAGATAAGCATCAGACTCATCGGCGTATGCCTGTTTCGTACCTCGTACTCGAGACCTATGCAATGCCATCGCTTTAGCTCGGGCTATGCTACAGCTGATCCAGCCAGTGTAATCGTCAGCTCCAATGCAGCTGATCGCCTGACCAGCCAAGGCAGCGGAAGCTCGAACCGTCTCACATGATTGAGGTAGCCAGCTGAGGCGCCAGCTGAGGACCATCAGCTGAAATTACGTATATCCTTTGCCACTTGGGGACGAGCGAGCAACAAACTGTTCGAGTGGAACCCCAAAGACAGGGCCGAAGACTTGCACTTCTCCTTCACCCCTGCTGTATTGATGACCACGGGGCTCAACTCTTTGGGAAGAATCCCCGAAGCAGGGGCCGTTGTGTGCAAGCTGTTGCAGCTGATACGGGTGCCTTGTATATTACAAGTCATAGCCGCGTGCCCAAAAACTCCTACAGAAGATATGCCCCGTTCCGTGACAACTGCATCGCCCGCAGCTGGCCTTGTTGGGTGCGAGGCATATTGCTTCTCTCTCTATATCTTTCCGCTCTATTGCCTGTGTATACCTTGGCAATATTTCTGAGAAACCCTACCACGTACATCTCTTGCACACTCAACCGATTTTTTTCAAGAAATCTTTCAAGGGCTTGACGAAGGACGATACTGTAACGACAAAAAGCAGAAATCAGAGACTTCACGAAAACAACGACTCTGATAAGATGCCGAATACTGATCCCAGCCTTTCATTCGCTTCCTTGACGATAACGGTCAATGTCTCCAGCGCCACTCCTCAGAAGTCTCCGACTAAGACCAACGCGCCAAAATGTGGAGCATTCGAAGGACCCGCTACCTTGACTAATGCCGACTTTACTCGAGGGAACCAGTCAGCTTTTCAGAAGCCTTCAGTGAACTTCAATGGGACCTCTGCTTCTCAGGATGTTCATGGCCAATATACTCCTCCTACATCTCCATCGACGGTTCCGTATATGTCGTTTGTTGAGGATATGCCTAGGGAAGTACCTTCATACGGCTTGCCCACTATCAATCAGTTGGTGGAAATTTCTCCATTCTATTTGGCCGGCTGCGATAGGCTTCTCATCGGCGTGTCTGCAACCGTGGCTCAACGCCTTGGTTTGATGGACGGTAGTGGATACTACCTCGTTGTAGAGCTATTCCCGAGGATTTGTCGACCCTTTATCGACGAAGATTTCAAACACAGTGCGAGTCCCCCAGAGATACGTTCCTGGAAGCAGCATATACGACTAGCCATTGATGAGGCCAAGGTCTGTTTGCAGCGCCAGACTGGTCCACATATCCGCCAATGGTACGCCTTCTATAGTCTAGTTATGATGTTCGGCTCTCTGGTACAATACTGTCCACACGGGGAAGGTCGGACTTGTAGGAACAAGCAAGACGTTTTCGGCACCTTATGTCAACTCGGCACATCGTATGAAGATTTTCAGGATGGCCGTAGCCTAGTGGTTAGCATTCGCATCCGAAATTTCAGCGGCACGGATTTCGTCAAGAATATTGTGTGGACTGGCTCCTTTCACGATCGCGGTCTACTGCGTCTTCAGGATGATGTTTCGTTCTCATGAAAATGTCTCTTCAAGGCGATTGCTAGAAGTATCTGTTTTTGTTAATCGACATCGCTAGATTTTACTCACTTTAGGCTTACTACAGCGTTCGATGCGGGCTATGTAGAGACTCTCACTTAATGATACGACATTGATACATTACGGTATCACGCTATCTGAAAACAAAGATGCGCATTGTTCAAAATTGATGTTTATAAATTGTTCTCAAGATAAGAAGCTTAATACATGTAATTAATCCCTACTCAAGAAAGAATCTCTACAATTGAACTTGCAACCGGTTTCCCAGCCTGCCTCCGGCCGGCCCTTCAAGCCGTCCTTCGACCCACCGCACACCCGGCGCCGGTATACATAGAGCTAACGACATCATCAGCTGTCATTCCAACATGCATTACGAAACTGAGTACCGACAATCTCCGTCAAGAAACATTATCTCGCAAGGTCTGGATAGAGTTTGCCTGACAGACGGCCACTGCCCTGGAATGTATCTGATCAGTCATTCCTTATAGAGCACCCCTATACCGTTCTCTATCTTGGAGCATCCCGGAGGCAGCTGGTATAGAATTCGGCCAGCCCCCGAATCATCGAGCCCGATCGCGCAGTCTCTCAATACAACCTGAATCCCATAAGTAAGTCGCGAAGAATAGTTCAGAGAATACTGACCATCACCTTCTCCGAAGCTGTCGGAGTTAGGTGCACTTCGTAGGCTAATATGGTATGGAAATACTTGTTTGTGTATCGGGGCCGGTATGCGCAGTGCTCACATTTGGGAAGAGCTTTCCAAGCTGCATCTCGCAGCCCTCTCGCTGCGGTGTTCCCATGAATAGTAGGCCACATGTCGAGCGCTTGAGTTCCGAAGCGCCCTGTTTGGCAATTGCAGGCCATACTAGGGCCTACTATTGTCAACATCGAGCCTGCCTGTAGCTCGCGCAAGACAAAACCTACAACCTTGAGTATGATGCCTCCCCAGCTGTGAGCGACAAAGATTATGGGGCGGTATCGATTCTGGCCACTCTTTAGTAAGAGGACTATTTTACAGACCACTCTAGTACATCTGTTAACTCTCTCTTGAGACACAGGTCGCTGACCAAGGCTGTAGCGCTGATGTGGAGACTATCTTGATCTTCGTTGGCGTCGTAATTCCAATTTAGAATGCGTGCGTTCGGAATGTTCAGTGGGAGGAGATCTCGAAGCCAGCTGGCACCGTTTTCTACCCAGGCCTATTCGCCATACCCTTTGGATCCGTGCACGGCAACAAGACTATATAAAAAGATAAGTGGCTTTACACGATTCAACTTCGAGTTCACCCACCCGATGACAGCATCATACTCAGGTGCGAGGATCAATGGTCCAAAGCCAGTCAGGTGGGGATTTTGCGATACCAGGAGTATGAGAGCGATCAAACACGCCCACGTAGATGTTTTAGTAGAGTCCATTCTTGTATAGTTATGGAAGCTCCGAAGCGCAGGCTGCGTATATTTGATAGTCTTGTGCCATTACATTCCAGGCTCAAGCCCTTCTTTAGGGTCCGGAAACAAGGTTTTGAGTTTTTTAGCCGGTTTTAAAACTTCGAGGATGAACCAAAGTCTGACTTGAAATCCTGAAGAACGATTAGCGTGGTCGATGGATGCCTCGGCTGCTTATGGTATCTTGTCTTTTCGCACCCTCTGGTGGCGTAAACGAGAGGACGTGGGGCTTACGCCAAAAGGCTCCACATGTGGGTAACACCACTCACACGCAGCGGTGAGCACCCCATCCTCTCGTCTCCACTCACTAGAAGGTGACGCTGATGACTTTCAGAGTAGTGCCATGTAAGCCGAGGCATGTGCGGCGAAACACTCCTACCTTTACTAAGGTATATTAACAAACTCGGTATCCGCTCACACCATCGTTCAGGCTTGAGCCAGTGTACTGTCAGCACAGCGAAATTAACCCCTGACGGTTGCCTCAGTACGTATCGTTGATAGACGGGTCCATTCTGACGGCACGAGCGACGCTGACGCTATTCTTCGAGCTTCACTTGTCAGACAATATGCATAAGTAATGCAGGACCGCGTAGCAGCCATCCAAGAATCGATACCGGGACCATGAGTGCAACACGCTCCCTATATCGTTGCTGTAAAGCCTTATTCACTACCATCGAAAATGTCAAGCCATAACGCCTACCCCGGCCAACAAATCAGGCAGGTATTTTGCAGAACTATTTGTGGCAGTACATACATGTATGGGGCATCTTTCTTCGCGGCCTTTCCACATGGACCAGTAGCATTAGGTCTGATTGGGACGTAGGCTGGACCAGCATATTCAGGGCAGCTGGGTGCTATGCTCTGCTATGGGGCTGAAGGAACTGCGTGCGCTTTGAATCTGGAGCAGCTGATCGCCTCGGCTACGGAGGACCTGGCGTGCTTGGCTATGGAGCTGAGGGAACTGCATGCTCGAACCGCATGCTTGTATATGGAACGAGGGAGCGCTTGAGTGTGGAGCTGAATGCTCACTTTCCTCCGACCTTCCTATTTCTTTCACCACAACGGATAGGTAGCTAGGGCCGCTCGGTAAGAGTACTGACTTGGGTATTGGGCGGAGAAGTCGAAGTAAAATTACTGGTGAATTTAATGGGTTCAAGTCTGACTGGGGAAGCATGGTAGCTTGGTCAAGAGCGGTAGAGAAAGAATCAGATGGTTGAGGTAGTTCCCTTTTGAAAATTCCTTTCTGCTCACCATCGCGAACACATGGCCACTCCAATTAAAGAAAGAAAATCTTGTCAACAAGATATCTTATGGTCTGGTTTATGTCAGCGTCGATTTAGGCAGCGAGATGTTGGAAGACTCTTTTGCATGAATGCCGAAAGATCGACTGTCATCACGACGCTGGCACTTTTACTAAACAATTCATCGAATGTCAGACTGTCCCACCCTTATAATACCTTGAGCCATATCAAAGCGAATCGCTCGTCTACAATGACATCAAAAACAGAATTGGCTGACAATCTCGTTGGTAAGCAAATTCAATTGTTTGCGTCTTGACATGATCGTTCACTTACACTTCTCAAATTTGAAGTCATTACTACGCAGATGATAGAGATGATTTGAGATCAAGACATCACTGTTGATGGAAAGAATCAAAATTTGATTAAACTAAGCACTTTCGTCCAAACAATATTGACTCTATCCAAAGCCAGCTGTTCGACGCTACAGACCGCTCTATACTATCTCGTATTAATTCAAATCTGCATATCAAAGGAATACTTTACTGTGGAGCAGCTCTGCATGAAGTGCGGTCGGCGAATGTTTCTTGCAGCTCTCATTATCGCTTTCAAATATCTCTACGATAGGAGCTTCTCCTCACGCGCGTCGAGTGAAATATCAGGATTGGAAATATGTGAGATCAATGCCAGCGAAAGGGCATTTATTGCTGCAGCAAATTGGAAATTTCACATACCTAAGCCATTATTTCGTCGGTGGACTGACATCGTCCGGGAACATTCTACGTCGCCAAGATGGAGATCAATTATCTCGCATCTAACGCCGAATCTTGATTCAGATTTTCTAAACCGAATGAGTGATACTTCAACCAACCTCAATACTCTTCCGCGGGTACTAGAACCAGCCATTCCGTAATCCGAAAGTGAAGAAATCAATACTCCCATCACGACCCCGCTTCGGCCCGTTTACAACACCCGTCATGACATCGCTGCAGTGCATGCTTACGGGTTATGTCCTCGACGGTCGTGATGAATATCGCTATGGCACGGGCGAATGTGGTCTGTTCGTGGAAGCCTCGGAACCCTTCCCGACGTTCGCTCGTCGATCATCACTTGCCTTCCCCAATTATGAGGGCCATCGGCTCCTTTGCAGCCGCTCAAGATGGTGCTCATCTCGGTTTCCGAAGTTCACGACCTGGATACACATGCCGTTACAGGCCAAGTTGACGCCGAACATGCTCACAGGCCGTCGAAAGGCGTAAAATGTGAATGGCGTGCATTTCAACTGGTGACATCTCAAGTCAAAAGCTGTTTCACATCGCGAATTCGATGATGTCAAAGCTTCCTTGATTGGTTGCAAGAAGACTTGCTCGTAAATTCAGAGGCGGGCGGTGACGTGGGTAGGTTGTGGGCCAAACAGACGCCCGCTCGCCGTGGCGAAAGGGAGAAGGGTCTGTTGAGGGATGAGGAAGGTGCTATCGCGCGACAAAGATGAACTTGTCCCATTAACGTCGTGTGGCCCACCAAAGCTATTCTTGCGTGCTTCGATCTTCACCTGATACCCTCGTCGACTATCACTGCAGTCAAAGCTCAGCAACAATACTACGGCAAGAGAAGCCCCTGATCGAGTGTGAAGGAGAGCTTCCTGCAGCGTTATGAAGAAATCGACATCATCCCCGTCAACCATTGCCTATGCCTTTAGACTAGCTTCATATCTCAAGCTCGCAGCTGTTGAAAGGTGCTATTACAGTACACAGTGTGAAAGACAGCTTCGGATCAGCTTCATGTGTTATGAAATTATAATTTAGGTAAACTCGTTCTTTAACCCCTATTTCTGGTGAGCTGACCAGAAGCCACCCCACCAATGCCCCATCTACCTGCATTACCAGAATGGTAGGCTGTTCATCGTACTCACCCCCTCTTACATTCGAGTCTGCGGAAGGAGCTTGCTGTACCTCTTTCGCTTGCTTTCCGAAATATCGAACCAGTAGCTTAGCTACAGTACATCATCACCAAGATTACCCTAATTAATTTCTGAAGGTACCATCAGAATGGCAGTTCCACATGTGCTACTTTCCGGTACCGACTTGCCTGCGTCGCCGAGCTTGATTATGAACTGAAGACCTACGAATTTCAATGGTGTGTAAGTTCATATAACTCTGGTTCAGGTCATTGTTTCGTGCAACATGCGGCGTCTTTTGGGTTTCGCGAGCGAGTCCACGGTGTCGTATTTGTAGCGGTGGTGCTTTGGAGGTGAGGAAGGGGGAGGGCCAGGGCGAAGAGTCTGGGAAGCGTTCGACCCAGCGGGTGGTGGGGGGTTAGGCGGTTGGGAAGGTGTGGGTGAAAGAGGAAGGGTAGTGCTGATGAGGGTTTGGGCGCGTTCGGCGAAGGAGGTGGTGGTTTGTGATTGTGGGAGTTTTGAGGAGTTTATGGTAGGGAGACTTCAACCATTTACCGAGAGAAAGCGCATTTCGCTTTTGCCAATGTGAGTTGATGGGATTGGCATGCGGCGCGTCGTCCAATTTCCTCGACGATAGCAATACCCAAGAAAGAACCTTGGCCATCCGCGGCTAAAGTCTGATCCATCCCCAACAAATTGGCGGAGCTGGACAAATCTCTGCCCTGCGCTTCGGGTATTCCTAAGTCAAAACCACCTTCACCTATCCCACAGTCGCTGATACCCCCCCTCCATCGTCCCCCCTTTACCCCCGCCTCCGTGAACCTAGCCACAGCCAACACCATGGACCCGCGCGCAGCCGGTTCGACCAAGAGAGACCACGAACCTCTAAGTACGGGTCAAGGAGCCGTCGTCGCGGAGAGATGTGCCACTCGCGGGTTCTGCCCTTGACATACCTATGGCGCTGCAAGCCTTCTTCCCCGACCCCGCCGCAACGAGCTGGCAGGGAGCTTGTGAGCTGGCAGGGAGCTTGATAGGCACGGAGCCGAGCGTTCAGCAGGAATTTGGTGGGAGCCGTGTGAGGCCTTTTGGGTGTTCGGTAGGGAGCTTGGTGTGAGCCGCGTATTTGGTGGGCGGCAGCCGGACATGGCTGAGGAGGTATATGTGAGTATGGCGCGTGCCTGAGGTAGGTTATTTGTTAGTATTGCCTTGGTCTTTCTCTTCCAACCCTGTCTACAAAATTATTCCCACTTGCCGGCAGGCAAAGGAGCTCCTGTTCCCTGGTTGCTAAAAGATAGGGGTAGGTTGGGGGGCCTCGATTGCTGCGCGGTCTGGGTTTGCTGTAGCTTTGGAGTGACGAAAGGGTTATCAAGTAGTGGATTGGAAAGGGTACGAGTTTCGTCTTTCGACCTTCCCTTCAAGCTTGAATCCCCGAAAAGTACAAGGAGGGCATCAAAATTATGGATGACAGAGATTCTTGCCGGAGGGACCTTCCCAGATTGAAAGAGCTCTAATGTGGGGGGTCCTTGGGTGAAGTGAGGTTGGAAATAGGGCTGATAGGGTGGGGGCCCGCTAGTAGAGTATCCACCTGCTCGCTCCTAGATGAATCCTATCACGTATTCCAACATGAGGGGGCACACGACAATCAAAAAGCTGAAAGATATGTCCCGGATGATAGCGCCACAGGCGCGGTGCTTCACCGAAGAACTTACACTACCATAATGTTATTTGGTCCAAGGAACGGCTGGCAAGTGCAAAATACGTCTCTCTGTATATATAAATACAATGAGGGCACGGGCTGCGAAAGATTGAGACGATAGATCTACTACTATAAAGATATGTGCTCTTCAATCAACGACTTTTTGATAGGGGAGCCAGAACGGGAGTCCGCCAGTCTGGTGGGGAGTCCGAGTTTGCGGGAATGGGGATTTGAGATGATGAAAGAAAGGAGGAGGAAGATGAGGTATAAGAGATGCTGAGACATCAGTTCTGAACGGTCTCCGACGCAAGCTTTGCACAATTTTGGCACTTCGACTCGGACTGGCGGTTGCTAAGTGAGGTAGAAAATTCTTGGACTTGAAGTCTGCTTGCTTCCTTGGCTTGACGGAATGGAACCCTTGGCCTACGGAGTCTTTCAACATGTACGCCGTTGTCGCACACAAGGACAGACCTCGACCGAAACAATTGACCGGGAATACGAACCCAAGAGGTAATCCGAAACCAAACTCTCTTATACTAATGAAGACTTGATTGGAGCAAACAACTAGCCTTGTGGGTAGTTCAAAATTGTATCCCTCGGTTTCATGGGACCCTGCCAGTGTTGCCAAGTCAGGCACTTCCTTCTATACTGTGTAGGAACTGTTCACCCTAGTACTCTGCCCCTGGGTTCGTTTGGGGA
>JAABUV010000919.1_pt1 | contig 44029 bp, 44 predicted proteins | sample 5559971 | NCBI WGS metagenome assembly JAABUV01 (sample SAMN10711881, study PRJNA513362) | rock metagenome | isolation source: Antarctica rocks | place: Antarctica: Victoria Land, Knobhead nord | collected 2015-12-19 | reverse complement strand
CCAACGATAGACGTAGCGCTGCAGCAGGTAGCGGCGCAGGGTCGCGCGCGACGAAGCCGTGCCGGCGGCCAGGAATAGCAGGCCGCCGGGACGCAGGACACGGTTGACTTGCCGGAAGAAGACGGTACGCCGGTCCGGCCGCACCGAGGCGAAGGCGCCGTCACACCAGACGCCGTCGACCGAGGCCGCGGCGAACGGCAATTCCATCGGGTCGGCGCCCACGAATAATGTATGGGCGCCGTCCTCCGCTGAGGTCTCCGCCGTGGCGGTCATCGCGCACTGCAGCCGCGCGCGGCTCGTATCGACCACGACGACGCGCAGCCCTTGGCGCGTCAACCGAGTCGCCGCGCGCGCATCGCATCCGATGCCGAGCGCGATCCTGTCCGAGGGGAGGCCGCGCACGAAATGATCGAACAAATCGTGCTCACGCGTACCAGCCGCGTCTTCAACGGGCGAAGCAACGTACGGATCGGCGGTGTGGTAGACCAGGGGAGCCAGGAACCGTTCGCGGCGCTCGACCCGCGCGATGTGGCGACGGTAGTCGAGGCGCGCCGAGTCGGGGTCACTGCGGCTGACCACGATGTCCTGGTCGAGCGTCGCCAGCGCGTCGTCGCGCATCAGCCAGGGGATGTCGAGGGAGCCATTCCCCACGCTGTGCAATGGGTACGAACGCCCACAACCAGAGCAATGAAGGGCACCCAAGGGGAGTGAAAAGGATAGGGTGAGCCGCGACATGCAGTACGGGCAACACACGATCTCCAGCACGTCGTGTAGTGGGGTGTCGATAGGCGTTTGCACGGTCATACGGCTCCGTGGAGATGTACCCGTCACCAATAGGCGCTCCCGGTAGACACGCCGCTAATGGTCGCGCGCGTCGGGCCGCGCCGCGTCATAGCCGTCGAGCAGGCGGGCGACATGGGGGGCGGCGCCGACGAGGCTGGGCAGCACGAGGTCGGCGCGCTCGAACGAGTGGCCGTGGGTCTCGGCCGAGGGCACGGCGATGGCGTACATGCCGGCGTTCTTGGCCGCCTGCGTGCCCGGCCCCGAGTCTTCGAACGCGACGCAGCGCGCGGGCGCCACGCCCAGGCGCTCCGCCGCCAGCAGATAGACATCGGGCGACGGCTTGCCCCGCGCCACCTCGAACCCCGAAGCCCACGTCGCGATCATGGCGCGGATGGCGAGGCGGTCCAGCACCGTCTCGATCTGCCACAGCGGGCTCGACGAGGCGATGGCCAGCGGGTAGCCCGCGTCGTACAGCGTGACGACGAGCTCACGCGCGCCCGGCATGGCCTCGGCCTGCTCACGTAGCAGCGGCGCGTAGTAGGCGGCCTGCAACTCTTCCAACTCCGCGTTGCCCTCGCGCACACCGTAGAGCGCGCGCAGGCGGTTCCAGCACTCGTCAGCGCGCAGGCCGACGAGCGAACTCATCACGTCATGCGGGATAGACACGCCGTAGCGCTCCTCCAGGATGCGGCTCGACGCTCCGAAAGCCAGCGGCTCGGTGTTGACCAGCAGCCCATCCATGTCGAAGATGACCGCTCGCTCCGCGTTCAGCGTATTAGACATTATCGTTTGCGCCGCCATACTTTTCCTTGTGGGTGATCCTCGACGGTGACGCCGAGCCCGATTAAATCGTCGCGCACGCGGTCCGCGCCCGCGAAGTCGCGGTCCGCGCGCAGCCGGTCGCGCTCGGCCAGCAGGCGCTCGACCTGGGGCGCCAGGTCCGTGTCCGCGCCGGCGCCATGGACAACGCGGCCGTCGACGACGACGTGGCCGATCTCCGGCGCTGGCAGGCCCAGCACCGCCATGATCTCCTCGATGGCCCCGAACGCCTCTTCCGCCAACCCCTTGGCCGTCGGCGTGAGCGCGCGCGGCGTGGCGAGCGAGTCGCGCAGGCGGTTGAAATCGGCGACCAGGTCGAACAGGGCCGCGACGCCCTGCGAGGTGTTGAAGTCATCGTCCATGCCGGCGCGGAAGGCCGCACGCGCGGCGGGGATGGCGCCGCGCAATTTACGACCCACCTTGGTCAGCTCGACGTCGACCGGTTCCTTCGCCTCGATGTCCTGATAGGGCGGCCAGGCGCGCAGCAGCGTCGCGTTGGTGTAGGCGGCGCGCAGGCGGTCCCAGGCCCGCGCGCTGTCTTCGAGCACCGAGGCGTCGTAGGTAGCGGGGGTGCGGTAATGCTGTGAGAGCAGATAGAGCCGCAGCACACCAGGCTCGTAGCGCGCCAGGATGTCGTTAATAGTGGTAAAGTTGCCGAGCGAGTGCGCCATCTTCTCGGTACGGCCCTCGGGCGTGGTCGTGTTGAGCAGGGCGATGTGTACCCAGTAGTTGACGAAGGGGGCCACGCCCACGGCGGCTTCGCTCTGCGCGATCTCATTCTCGTGGTGCGGGAAGATGAGGTCCTGCCCGCCGCCGTGGATGTCAATGCGCTCGCCCAACTCCTCGAAGACCATCGTAGTGCATTCGATGTGCCAGGCCGGGCGGCCCGGTCCCCACGGGCTCTCCCACGACGGCTCGCCGGGCTTGGCCGCCTTCCATAGCGCGAAGTCGCTCAAGTTTTCTTTCTCGGCGACGGCCGTCACGGCGTCCACGGCGTCGGCCATATTCTCGTCGTCGGCGGCGGCCAAAGGCGCCACCAGCTGCTCGTCGCGCTCCAGCCCCGTATCGACGTCCGCCAGATCTACCAGAGCCTCGGATGCCGCCTCAGCCTCCTCGACGGCGCCGGCGATAGGTTTACGCGTGCGCAGGCCCGCGCCGGCCTGATTGTCGGCGGCGCTGCGCTTAGAGAGCTGGCCGTAGGGGGGGAAACGGTCGACGCGGTAATAGACGTTGCCGCCGACGGCGTAGCCGTAGCCCTTCTCGACCAGGGTCTCCACGGCGCGGATGATGGCCGGGATGGCGTCGGTGGCCTTGGGGTAGCGGTCGGCGCGCATCACGTTGAGGGCGTCCATGTTCGCGAAGTAGGCCTTGGTGTAGCGCTCGGCCACCTCTTGGTAGGACACGCCCTCCTGCTCGGCCTTGGCGATCGTCTTATCGTCGATGTCGGTGAAGTTCTGCACGTAGAGGACCTCGTGGCCCAGATGGCGCAGGTAGCGGCGCATCACGTCAGCGGTCACGAACAACTTGGCGTGACCGATGTGCGGGTAGTTCTTGGGTGTCAGACCGCAGAAGTAGATCTTAACCGGCGATCCCAGCGGTTCGAACGTCTTCTTCGTGGCGGTCAGAGTATCGTAAATGCGCACACTAATTCCTCTTGAAGCCTGCGACCGCGGTCGCATGGCAAACCACGGGCCGACCGCGGTCGGTTGTACGCCGCACCAGGCGCCACACCGCCAAGAACGGCTGTCGATTCCGCATTAATCCCTCCGTAGTAGTGCGACGGCAAGGGCCGCGATGCCCTCCTCGCGGCCGATGGCGCCCAGTCTCTCGTTCGTCGTCGCCTTGACGCCCACGTCCCCCTCGGCCACGCCTAGGCAGTCCGCGATGCGCTGGCGCATCAAGGGCACATACGGGGCGACGCGCGGGCGCTCGGCGATCACCGTGGCATCGACGTTCACCACGCGCCAGCCCGCCTCATGGGCGAGCGCGGCGACGTGGCGCAGCAGGTCGAGGCTGGACACGTCGCGCCAGCGCTCGTCGGACGGCGGGAAGTACGTCCCGATGTCGCCGAGCCTCGCCGCGCCGAGCACGGCGTCGGCGATGGCGTGCAGCAGCGCGTCGGCGTCCGAGTGACCGTCGAGACCGCGCTCGTGCGCGATCTCCACCCCACCCAGCACCAGCCGGCGGCCCTCCCGCAGGGGGTGTACGTCATATCCTTGCCCAATGCGCCAGTCCACACTAATAAGGATAACAGGATAGCGATTAGGGGCGACGGGCCACGGGCGACGGGCGGTAGTAAAATGAAAATGCTGAGACTGCCAGCTTGCCACCTGTCGCCGTGGGTACGGCACGTCACTTGGCCGGCGCAATGCTTTCGCCCGTCGCCCGTCGCCCGTCGCCCGTCGCCCGTCGCCCCTAGTCACGCCGGTCGGCCGCGCTACCCGCGCCGCTGCCGTGCTGGCGCAGCGCATGCTGGCAGTAGGCGTCTATCGCGTCGCGGTCGTGCTCCGCTATTTGCAGGAAAGCGATACTCAACACTCCCGCATCGACCCGGCGCGCCACGCGGCCAATGGCCGTTATGGTCGTAACACCACCCGGCAAGGTAAAGCGCAGATGTACGCCGGCGCCGAGGGCGGGATCTTCGCCGCGCAACGGACGAGTCAGCCGGCAACGCGCGCCACCAATGCTGAGGTCTTCGATCACGCACGGATGAAGGGGAGCGACTGCGTCGTCAAAACCAATCTCCGCGGGAAATTCGGTGCGAACGCGTGGGTACTGGCGCTCGGTCGGCGGGGAAACGAGCTTGCGCGCCGCCTGCAATAGCCGTCCCGGTGGGAAGGGCTTGATGACGAAGTCGGCCGCGCCGGCCTTGACAGTCTCCAGCACAAGCTCACGCCTGGCGCGCCCACTGACGACGCCGACGCGCGCGGCGGGATCGAGCGCCAGGATCCGCCGGAGCGTCATCAGGCCATCCTCCGCGGAGAGCGAGATGTCGAGCAAGACCGCGTCAGGGCGCGCCGACGCGTAGAGCGAGAGCGCCGCCTCGCCACCGTCCGACTCGAGCGTTTGGAAACCGCTGCGCTTGAGTAGGTTAACACTATGCAGACGCATGATAGCTTTATCAGCGACGATCAGGACGGACGGCAGCGCGCGCCGCCCCCTCTCCGTGGCATTCACAGGAACCTCCCAGGAAGCCCACGACTGTCGTCGTGGGAGGAATCGGGCCCCCGCCGGGGCGGGCGGCAGCCGAGGGGCCGCGCCACGCGGCGTAGCGACGCGTCAATCCAGCGGACGGGTTGCATGGAGCCACCGCCCCCTCGTCAGGATACAATAGAGGTGTCGTTCCGCAGAGGCACAACTCCTCGCGTAGGTGGACCCGGTTAGCGCGGACGATGCGCGCAGCGGATGTCGCCTCCGCTGAGGCTGACATCCAGCCAGGGGGATTTGGCGAAGAAATCTCGCGGGGACGACGGATACAGGGTCCCTGTTCTTCCTGGTGGAGCACTCTCCTTCGGGAGCCGGGAGTATCCCCGGCCGTCATGGTGCTTGCAGGTCCGCCCTGGGAGGTCATCCGTGTCGATGGGGCAGGGCTCGGACAAGCCCACGACTTTCGTCGTGGGTACATGACGCGTTATTCCGCCCTCTCTATTACCCAGCAACATCGACATCAGGTCGCCGCGTCCGGCTCTCCGCGCTGGCGCACGCTCGTCACATGTCTCCTATACTTAATACTTAGCAGGATAGCGTACCGGGTCGAAATTCTGTATACCTTCAACTCCGAATTGCAAGAGGCGGCCTGACCTTAAAAGGTCATGGCAGCGAATGGACCTTAAAAGGTCTGTCTAGGCGTGACCTTCCACGATCACGCCTACGGCGGGCGCCAGCATGGGGGGCGACCGCCGAAAAGGTTGGCGCTGGCACAACCCGTGCCGATAGCGCCATAGTATACGCAACATGAACAGCACCGGAGGGAAGAACCCATGAGCAATCGCGGCGACGATGAAAGCGGCCTCGACGCTTTGACGACGGGCGGCACAGGTGGGACAGACGGCGTGGGGACTGGGACCGAGACGGGCGCGGAGGGCGGCACGTTCAACGAAAGCACGCTCGTCGACGAGGCCGGGCGGCCCGCCGACTACGGCGCGACCACGCCGGAGGCCGGGCGCCCCAAGGAGTACGGCAGCGGCACGCCCGAGGCCGGTGGCACGACCGAAGGTACTACCGGCAAGGCGCCGGAAACGGACAACGCCACCGGATATGGATCGAGCACGCCCGAGACCGGGCGCCCGACCGGCGACGGTATGGGCCTGACGAATAGTCGATAGTCGATGGTCGATGGTCGATGGTCGGCAGTGATGCGCGGCTATGTGACTACTACTGTGAGAATGACGTGGTAGGGCGACAGATTAGGGCGCTCGTCTTCGATTTCGACGGGTTGATGGTCGATACCGAAGGTCCAGCTTACGAGTCGTGGCAAGAGATCTATCGGGAATACGATCGTGAGTTGCCGCTGTCCGCCTGGGCCGCGGTCTTGGGCGGCTCGGGCGCCGAGTTCGACCCATGCGCCTACCTAGAAGGCTTGATCGGCCGTCCGTTTGACCACACGGCCATGCGGGCGCGTCGTCAGCGGCGCAAGGCCGAACTGGTGGCGGGGCAGCCGCTGTTGCCGGGAGTCGATGACTACATCAGCGCGGCCGGGCGGCTGGGGCTCAAGCTGGGCGTGGCGTCGAGCGCGAGCCGCGCCTGGGTTGTCGGGCATCTGGAGCGGTGTGGCGTGGCGGACCGCTTCGACGTCATCGTCTGCGCCGACGACGTCGCGCGCGTGAAGCCCGACCCCGCGCTGTACCAATTAGCCGCGGCCCGGTTCGACGTCCGCCCCGCACAAGCCATCGCGCTGGAGGACGCGCCCAACGGGCTGCTCGCCGCCAAGCGAGCCGGCCTTTTCTGCGTCGCGGTCCCCAACCCCCTGACCGGCCAGCTGCCCCTCGACGGAGCCGACCTACGCCTGGCCTCCCTGACCGATCTACCCCTCGACGCGCTGATCGAGAGGATCGACGCGTAGCACGGTCACGGTTATGTCGTCTTCCACGCGTAGGCGGCAGGCGAGGCGTACGGCGCCGGCCAAGGCGGGCCGAGGTATGAACTGGCGCTCGATATAGGTGGGCGGGCGCACCTGCCCCTCAACGCGCACGCGGCAGCGCCCGCACGTCCCCTTGCCGCCACACGTCGTGGGGATGTAGACGCCCGCCGCCTTGCCGGCATCGAAGACGCTTTGCCCGTGCTCGACCACGACCTGCCGTCCCCGCGGCAAGAACGTGACCGTGTGCGCACCGGCGACCGGCTCGGGCAGCCAATCGAGGTCCAGCACGATCTTCTTGCGCGGTTGCGCGGGCGTATCGTCGGCCATATCTACTCACGCGCCGTCCGCGGTCCTGCAAGTAGGGGCTCGAAGTGCGCCTCCACCGCCGCGGCCACCTGCTCCACCGCTCTGGAACCATCCACGTCGATGAGGGTTAACCCTAATTCGCTCGCCGCCCGTCGATAGTGCGCGGCCATCAGCAGGTCTCGCTCGATATGGTTGCGCAGGAAACGCTCGGGGTCGCTTGTCCGATCGCGCCGCTCGGACTTCGCGCGCCGTTCGTGCGACGCGCGTTTGAACGCTTCGGACGGCGCCAGGAAGATCGCTTGACAAGGGGTCGATAGCAAAGGCAGGATCACCTCGGGGAAGAAGCCCGCTCCCTCCGCGATGAGCGGTCGGTCCATCGGCATCGCAAGGATGTCCTCGACCGCAAGCCCAACCCGCTCCGACCAACTCGCTATCGTGCCCAAGGTCATCTCCTGGGCCGACCGGCGCACCCAGAACTCCTCCAACCACACCCCTTCGTCGAGCTCCGCCAGCTGCACGCGTAGCGCGTAGAGCTGTGGGCTCCGCACGGGGTCGGCGCGCGCGATATGGTCCATCTCGTGCCGGTCGAAGTGGTACACCGATAGCCCATGCTTGCCCCCGAGCAAGTCCGCGACCGTGCTCTTGCCCGCGTCGGGCGGCCCCCCGATCCATAGGACATGGCGCAGGGTATCTCTCAAATCATCCATCCTACATCGACATCCACGACAGACCTTTTAAGGTCCGGTCCCTGCCATGGTCTTTTAAGGCCAGGTCCGATTACCCGACCTCTTGGCGCTCGTCGAGCGTGCGCTTGAGCTCGACGACCTGGTCGCGCAGGTCGGCGGCGCGCTCGAAGTCGAGGTTCTTGGCCGCCGTGCGCATCTGGTTCTCCAGGTCCTTGATAAAGCGCGCCAGATCCTCCCTGGGCAGGTCGGCGCCGACGCTGTAGCCCACCTTCTCCTCGGCCACCTGCTTGGTGGCGAGGTCGCGGATGCCCTTGATGATGCCCACCGGCACGATGTCGTGCGCCTCGTTGTAGGCGATCTGCTTCTCGCGGCGGCGGTACGTCTCGTCAATGGCCTTGCGCATCGACTCGGTTACATGGTCGGCGAACATGATGACGTGACCCTCGACGTGGCGCGCCGCGCGGCCAATCGTCTGGATCAGCGAGCCGGCTGAGCGCAGGTAGCCCTCTTTGTCGGCGTCGAGGATGGCCACGAGGCTGACCTCCGGCAGGTCCAGCCCCTCGCGCAGCAGGTTGATGCCTACGACCACGTCGTAGACGCCCAGGCGTAGGTCGCGCAGCACGTCGTTGCGCTCCATCACGTCCATCTCGCTGTGCAGGTACTGCACCTTGACGCCCAACTCCTGCATATAGTCGGCGAGGTCCTCGGACATCTTCTTGGTCAGCGTCGTGATCAGCACGCGCTGGCCGCGCCCGACGCGCTGGCGCACGTTCTCCAGCAGGTAGTCGATCTGGCCGTTGGTCTCACGCACCTCGATCGTGGGGTCGACCAGCCCGGTCGGGCGGATGATCTGCTCGGCGACCTGTACGGAGTGCTCGTACTCGAACGGGCCGGGCGTGGCCGAGACAAAAACGACCTGGTTGATACGGTCCTCGAACTCAGCGAAGCGCAGCGGGCGGTTGTCCAACGCCGAGGGCAGCCGGAAGCCGTAGTCGACCAGGACCTCTTTGCGCGAACGATCGCCGCCGTACATGCCGCCGACCTGCGGGATGGCGATGTGCGACTCATCGACGAGCAACAGGAAGTCGTCCGGGAAGTAGTCGAGCAGCGTCCACGGACGCGAGCCCGGTTCGCGTCCGGCGAGGTGCCGCGAGTAGTTCTCGATACCCGAGCAAATACCCGTTTCGCGCAACATCTCCAGGTCGAAGTTGGTGCGCTGCCTGAGGCGCGCCGCTTCGAGGATCTTGCCCTCATCGTCGAGTTCTTTGAGCCGGATCTCCAGTTCCTCCTCGATGGCCACAATGGCGCGCTGCAGCTTCTCCTGTGTCGTGATGAAGTGGCGCGCCGGGTAGATATCGACCCAGTCGCGCGCGCCAAGTAGCTCGCCGGTCAGCGGGTCGATCTGCTGGATACGCTCGACCTCGTCGCCGAAGAACTCCACACGCACGGCCAACTCCTCGTACGAGGGGTAGATCTCCAGCACATCGCCACGCACGCGGTACTTGCCGCGGCTAAAGTCCATGTCGTTGCGCTCATATTGGATGGCGTTGAGCAGGCGCAGCACTTTGTCGCGCCGCTGCAACTCGCCGCGCTTGAGCTTGACCACAGTCTGGCCGTAGTCCTCGGGCGAGCCAAGGCCATAGATGCAGGAGACCGAGGCCACAATCAGCACGTCGCGACGCTCGAACAGCGAGCGCGTGGCCGAGAGGCGCAGCTTCTCGATCTCCTCATTGAGGGTCGACTCCTTCTCGACGTAGGTATCGGAGCGCGGGATATAGGCTTCGGGCTGGTAGTAGTCGTAGTAGCTGACGAAGTATTCCACGGCGTTGTGGGGGAAGAATTCCTTGAACTCACCGTAGAGTTGCCCCGCGAGCGTCTTGTTGGGGGCCAGCACGAGCGTGGGGCGTTGCACTTGCTCGACGAGCCACGCCATCGATGCGGTCTTACCGGAGCCGGTGACGCCGAGCAGCGCCTGGTATTTATGGTCCTGGCGCAGCCCGTCGGCGAGCATGGCGATGGCTTGCGGTTGGTCGCCGGTCGGCTGGAAAGGAGAGACTACTTGGAAGTCTGGCATGGCGTGTCGGTGCCCTCATGTGGATGGAGAGGAACGTCCGCGAGGAACGAGAAAGCGGTTGCGGATACCCCTTAATTATACCACTTTCACGCCGGCGCCATTCCGACTATTGTAGTAACATAGGCGGCGTTACGTGGCGCGCATCACTGGCCTGGATTATTTACCACGGAGACACGGAGGCACGGAGGCACGGAGGGAGAGAAAAGAGGCGTATGCCCCCGCTATGCCGTGAGGCAGGGGGACGTCACACTCTTAAAAACCTCCGTGCCTCCGTGTCTCCGTGGTGCAACGGGTGTTCATGACTAATGCAGGCTAGGGTAAGGAAGGGAGCTAGGATCATGAAAAGGGGCGGAACCCCGCGCGTGCAGTATCGCTGCTCGTTCTGCGGCAAGGGTCAGGAGCAAGTTCATCGCCTCATCGCGGGGCCGGGCGGCGTGTACATCTGCAACGAGTGTATCGACCTGTGCCGCGAGATCATCGAGGAGGAGCAAGCCTCGATGGCACATCCCGCGCCAGCCGCGCCAGGCGACGCCCAGGACGCGGGGAGCGAAGGCGCTCCTATGGTGTGGAGCAGTGGACGCGCACGGCGCGACGCCGATGAGCCCGCATCGCCGCAGCCGTCCGGTGACCCCGATGCGTCCGGGAAGGCACAGACGCCGGATATATCGACATCCCCAAGACAGATCGTCGACGAGGTCCTACGCGCGCGCCTGGTCCCACTGGTGGCCGAGCTTGAGGAGACGCGCGCCTCGATCGAGCGGTTGGCGCGCGAGAACGGCGCGCTACGCGAGCGGCTACAGTTACAGTCACGCGAGGATGAGGCGAAACGGTAATCCGAGACCTGGCCTTAAAAGGTCAGGCCACCTGCGCTCACCATCACAAGCGCAGACCGTACCCGCCCGACAAGCAGCCGATTGACAGCACCGCCGGCAAAACGTACGCTTGGATTAGAGGAATAAGTGGGAAAGGGACGACCGTGGATGAGACAAGCTTAATCGCGGGGGATGCGGGCGACGGCCTCGGCTTCGAGTTGCTGGCCGCCTCGTTGCGCGCCGACGAGCGGGACGCGCACGCCTTCCTCGGCGCGCTGGCGGTCAAGCTGGAAGGCGCGCTGCCGTCGCAAACGGTTGTGGAGCGCGCGCGTGACGGCCTGTTCAAGAGCACGACGCACGTCGAGCGCATCAATATCGACCTGAGCCCGCACCGCTATACATTGAGCGCGGGCAAGCGCGGCGGCCTGGAAGCCACGCGCGCCAAGGTCGTGGGCGGCGTATCCATCAAGAACGAGACTATGCCGGTCGACGCCTGGCTCGACGCCCTGGCGCGCGACCTGACCCGTTACGCCGAGGGTAGCGCCGCCGCGCGCGCCGCGCTGGAGAGGATGGTGACGTGATGCGCTTCTTTCACCAGGGCGACGACGCGACGCGCGCGGCGGCCGAGCAGGAGCGCGCGCGCGACACGCAAAGCCAGGCTATGCTGGAGCGCGGCGACCTGCCGCTGCGCGCCCACGAGCGGCTGTACCGCCAAAGCGCCGGGGACGGCGCGTTACATTGGAGCAGCGACCTCTCGGTCGGCGAATACCTCGCCACGCGCTCCGTGCGCCTGGAGCCGCTCGGCCAGGTGCTCGGGGGCAGCATCTACCACATCGCCTACAACGCCATGAACGCGCAGCAGAACTACGACGGCGAACTGACCATCTTCTCGCAGGCGCTCTACGACGCGCGCAATCGCGCCCTGGGCCGCCTGCGCCAGGAGGCGGCGCTGCTGGGCGCGCACGGCGTCGTGGGCGTGCGCCTGGAGCGGCAAGCCTATGAGTGGGGGCAGAACCTGCTGGAATTCACTGCCATCGGCACGGCCGTGCGCGTCACAGGCGTCCCGCCGCTGCCGCGTCCATTCCTGAGCGACATGTCGGGGCAAGAGACGCTCGCCGCGCTGCGCACGGGCTACACGCCGGTCGACATCGCCTTGGGCGTCTGCGCCTACTACGTCGTGACGACGTGGGACGACCTATGGCAGATGAGCAACTGGGGCAATTGGAGCAACAGCGAGATGGCGCGCCTGACCGGGGCGACCTATCAGGCGCGCCGCGGCGCGATGGGCCGCATGACGGCGGAGGCGCGCGCTTGGGGCGCCGACGGCATCGTAGGGTCCGACGTGGCGATGAAGACCTATGAGGTGCGCGCCTACCGCACCAGACCCTATAGCAACGAAACCGAGGACGTCGAAGACCACGTCGTCGAATTCACCGTCGTCGGCACGGCGGTCGCCGCCATCGGCCGGGGACACGAGGCGGCGACCGCCGCGCTGGTACTAAACCTGAGTGGCGAGTGACGAGTGGCGAGCAAGCAGTTCTCGCCACTCGTCACTCGCCACTCCGTGAGGGAGGGCATATGCCACTATTCGGAGGAAACAACAATCCGCCACAGGCGCAAGACGCGACGGGCGTAGCGGGCAGCGACCTACCCCAACACGCCATCGAGCGGCTGCGCGAGATGCGCGGCGGAGGCGGCAAGAAGGGGCTGTTCACGAGCGACCTGAGCGTCAACGAGTTCCTGCTGGTCAAAAAGGCGGGCTTCGACCCCGTCGGGCTGGTCATAGGCTCCTCAATCTACCACATCGGCTACCAGCAGTCGAGTTGGAACCAGAACCAGGAGATGGGCGTGCTCTCGCAGGCGATGTACCACGCCCGCGAGCTGGCCATGTCGCGCATGGAAGAGGAGGCCGACGCGCTCGGCGCCGACGGTATCGTGGGCGTGCGGCTCGACGTAGGGCGCTACGAGTGGGGCGAGCACCTGGCCGAGTTTATCGCCATCGGCACGGCCGTGCGCAGCCGCGACGGGCAGAGCCACCGCACCTTGCAAGGCAAGCCCTTCACCAGCGACCTCTCGGGGCAGGACTTCTACGTGCTGCTCTCGATGGGCTACATCCCGCGCGGCCTGGTCATGGGCAGCTGCGTCTACCATGTGGCGCACCAGGGGCTGCGCCAGGCCTTCAGGACCGTGGGCAACAACATCGAGATGCCGAACTACACGCAGGCGCTCTACGACGCGCGCGAGCTAGCCATGGAGCGTATGCAGCTGGAGGCCGAAGGGCTCGGAGCCGAGGGCATCGTCGGCGTGCAAATCAAAGAACAGAGCCACGGCTGGGGCAGCCACGTCATCGAGTACTTCGCCGTCGGCACGGCGGTCATCCCCCGCGCCGTCGACCACCCCATCCCCGAACCGACGATTGTATTGGGCGTCAACGACTAAGCTGTCAGCCGTCAGCGATCAGCTGTCAGCTTTTTGGTTGTCAGGACGACGGTTATATTTGGGATGAGCGGGCGGATGCGCATAGGTCTAGTGAAGCATATGCGCCTTGCAGATAGTTAATAGCTGATTGCTGATCGCTGATTGCTGACAGCTCGAACGGAGTGAGAAATGAGCGGCATGTTCGGCCGGTTTTCCGGCATCGTCAAGGCAAAGATGAACAGCGCGATGGACGCGGCTGAAAACCCTAACGAGACGCTAGACTATTCGTACGAGAAACAGTTGGAGATGTTGCAGAAGGTGCGCCGCGGCATCGCCGAGGTGGCGACCTCCAAGGCGCAGGTCAACGCGCAGCTCTCGCGCCTCACCGAGCAGACCGACCGCCTGGATGGCCAGGCGCGTCAGGCGCTCTCGCTCGGCCGCGAGGACCTCGCGCGTACCGCGCTGACGCGCAAAACGACGATCGACTCGCAGGCCGGCGTGCTGGCCGCGCAGGCGGCGGACCTGCAGGCGCAGCAGGACAAGCTCCTGGACGGCGAGGCGCGCCTCGCCGCCAAGATTGAGGCCTTCCGCACACACAAGGAGATCATGAAGGCGCAGTACAGCGCGGCCCAGGCGCAGGTGCGCATCGGCGAGGCGGCGACCGGACTCTCCGAGGAGATGGGCGACGTGCAGCTGGCGATGCAGCGCGTGCAGGACAAGACGGAACGCATCCAGGCGCGCGCCACCGCGCTCGACGAACTGGCCGGTACGTCGGCGCTCCCCGAGATCGGGATGGGCGGCGGGGACGACCTCGACCGTCAACTGGCGAGGCTCGGCGCCGGCGACGAGGTGGAGTTGCAGCTGGAGGCCATGAAGCGCGCCCTGCCCGGCGGCCCCGCCGCCCCCAAACAGATCGAAAGCGGCCACTTTGAAAGCGGAGAGTAAGGAGGTCCCATGATCGTACGTGTACAGGGCGAACGCCAGTACCGGCTCGACGACGCGGCGCGGCGCGCGTTGGAGGAGATCGACGGGCGGCTGGTCGGGGCCGTCAAGGGGGACGACGCGGAGGGGACGCACCAGTTGCTCGCCGAGGCCATCGCCCTCATCGCCGCGCGTGGCGAGCCCCTCGGTGAGGCCGACCTCGCGTCCTCCGACCTCATCCTGCCGCCCGCCGACGCCACCCTGGACGAGACGAGCGCGTTATTGGAGTCGGAGGGCATGCTAGCGTAGCGCCTCGACTACTGTATGTGCTCCGCGAAGAACGTCAGCACGCGGCCCCAGGAGTCCTCCGCCGCTACGGCGTCGTAGGTCTTGCCCTGATCGTTGAAGAACGAGTGCTTGGCGTCGGGGTAGATCTTGATGTCGCGCGGGACCTCGTAGCGCTCCAGCGCCGCGTCGAGCTTGCGCGCCGCGCCAGCCGTGTAGTCTCACGCGGGGTAGGAGCCGACGACCGGGCACGCCCGCGCTACGGCGTCGAGCGGGCGCGGGTTGGTCGCGTAGTACGGCGCGATGGCCTTGAGGCGATCGTCGGTACAGGCCCAGGCAAGGGCGAAGCCGCCGCCCATGCAGAATCCGATGGCGCCCAACCGGGCATCGTCCGCCTCGGGCCGCGCGGCCAGGTACGTCAACGCGGCCTTGAGTTCACGGATGCTGCCGTTGCCGAGCGCGTCGAGCAACAGCCCGGACATGACGCGGACCATGCAGGCCGCGCGGTTGCGCCCGGCGAACAGGTCGACGGCGAGCGCGACGTACCCCGCGTCCGCGAAGCGGCGCGCGACATCCCTGATGTTGTCGTTGAGGCCGAAGATCTCGTGGATAACCACGACGACGGGGAAGGGTCCCGCGCCGCGCGGACGCGCGAGGTAGGCCGGCCGCGTCGCGCCGCCGGACCGGAAATACACGGTTTCTGTGTGCATCGTCACTGTCGCGTCCATCCGCCACCCCTTCACTCCGCCCTACCCAACTATGATCAACTCCTAACAATCAGTGTAGGCGATATTGGGAGAACCCGGCGCCGGTAAGCGGCAAACAGGGCGTCGGACTAGCGTTGTGCTATCCTAGACGAAGAACACGCTCTATACCATATCGGTCGATGGTCGATGGTCGATGGTCGATGGTCGATGGTCGATGGTCGATGGTCGATGGTCGATGGTAAAACGGCCACTGATAGCGGGATAGTAGAGAGTACCACGGCGGCTTAACATGCTTGGAACTATCGACCATCGACTATCGACTATCGACCAACTGGAGGACGCGCCGTGCCCAAACGCATCGTCGTCATCAACGACGACACAACCTTCCTGACCCTGCTGCGCGACCTGCTGACCGAGGAAGGCTACGACGCGCATCTCTGCAAGGAGGGCACGGCGTCGTACCCGCGCGTGCGTGAACTCGACCCTGACGCCATCATCCTCGACATCCGCATGGAGCATCCCGACGAGGGTTGGCAGATGCTCGAAATACTCAAGCTCGACCCCGTGCTGACGACGAAACCCATCATCATCTGCTCGGCCGATATCCCGCAGCTGCAGGAGCGCTCCGCTTTCCTCCAAAGCAAGGGGTGTGAAACCCTCCCCAAACCCTTCGACCTGGACGACCTGATGACGTTGCTGGAACGACTCGTGGGCGGGCCGGCGTAACATGGCGGAACCACAGCGGCACGAGCAGGGCATACCTGGCGACCCGCCCTCCAAGGGCGCGCGGACCGGCCACGACATGGCGCCGGGAGCCGCGGTCATCGACGTGGCGCACGAGGCGGCGCGCCGCGCCGGGGCCATCATCAGGGAGGGCCTCGCACAAACGCTGCAGGTCGATTATAAGGGCGAGGGGGCCAACGACCCCGTGACCGACGTCGACCGGCGCAGCGAAGCCGCTATCGCCGGCATCATCCGCGCCCACTTCCCCGACCACCGCATCCTGTCCGAAGAGGGGACGACGGGCGGCCAGGACCCGCGCTGGCGCTGGATCGTCGACCCGCTCGACGGAACGGTCAACTACGCGCACCGCTTGCCGTTCTCCTGCGTGTCTATCGGCGTGGAGCACGACGGCGAGATCGTGGCCGGCGTCGTCTACAATCCCCTGGCCGAGGAGATTTTCGCCGCCGAAAGGGGCAAACCGGCCACGCTCAACGGCGCGCCCATCCACGTCTCGGCGACGAGCGAGTTGCGGCGCGCCCTGCTGACCTCGGCCTTCGGCCCCTGGGAAGCGGGCGGGCGGCGCTTCGACCGCGCGCGCGCCCTCGGCCCGCATGTGCAGGCGCTGCGCGACCTCGGCTCGGCGGCCCTCGAACTCTGCTACGTCGCGGCGGGCCGCATCGACGGTATGGGCGGCTCCTCGCTCAACGCCTGGGATGTCGCGGCCGGCATGCTCATCGTGCGCCAGGCCGGCGGTCAGGTGACCGACCCCTACGGCGACCCCTTCAAGGTCGACGACAAAAGCCTCGTGGTCAGCAACGGCATCCTGCACGGCGCCATCATGGCGCGCCTGCACGGCGCCAGCGAAGTCATCCCGCCCAAAGACGCCACGGATCAGGCTAAAGACCCTACGGACCGGGCCAAAGGGCAAGCGCCAGCCGGCACGACCCCAGCCACGACGACGGCGACGAACACCGCGCCCACAAGCCCACCGGCGCCAGCGCGCGACTAACCGCGACACGTCGTCATCTGGAGTCGCGTTGCATGTGGCGTGAAACCTTGATCGCGCCATTCAAAGAGGATGTGCCCCGCCCTTTTAGGCGCGATCTGGTGGGGCATGAGGCCTCGACCGTCCCGGTCACGAGCCCTCTGCATCGCTGTCCCGATGTTCGCGTGCAGCGCGACATCCTCGCCGTCGCAGCCCCGGCGATCGCTACGTTGCCCGGCGGCCTACGGTTGTACCATCGAGGTAGCTATCCGCGCACGGCGACGAATATAAACTCCGGTCTCTCGACCGAAACGGGTTGGCGGTCCCAGTCGCCGAAGACGTGTTCGACCTCGAAGCCAGCGCCGGTCAGCGACCGCGTCAGTTCGGGCTGGGTCCGGAATTGTAGTTCGCCCGTCGATACCAGTTGCTCGCCGGACTCTGACAAGCGGTAGTGGGTCTCGAAGCGTACGTGGCCGTCTCGGACCTCGATAAGCTGATGCCACACCACTAAAGACGATACGACACCGTGAATTATTTATGTGTTGTGGATTGCGGATAACTCCGTGTGCGCGGGAGCCTCAACGTGTTTTGATAGACATATGAAAACACCTCTCCGCTCCCGCCGCGCCCGCACGCGGGCCCTCAAGTTCGCCCTGCTCGCCTCGCCGTCCCTCGCTCTGCTGCCCGTCGCCGCCCACGCCGACACCCTCTCCTGCGCCGCCACATATACCGTACGCCCCGGCGACTCGCTCTGGAGCATCGGGCGCTCCTGTGGCGTCAGCCCCGCCACTATCCGCGACCTGAACACGCTCGGCCGCTACCTGTTGCCCGGCCAAGTCCTGCGCTTGAGCGCGTCTACACTGGGTAGCGCTTATACGACAACGACCTCTGCTACGCCATCTCTACAGGCGGCGAGCAACTCTTCCGGACCAGACGCGTACGTGGTGCGGCCGGGCGACGCGCTCGAGCGCATCGCGCACCGCCTCGGCGCCTCTCCGGCCGCCCTCGCGGCGGCCAATGGGTTGAGCAATGTCAACCTCATCCGGGTAGGTCAAGTCCTGCGCTGGCCCGTCACCGGCGTCTACCAATCCGTGGCCGCGCCGGCCGCGGCCACGACCGCCTATCACCCTGACGCCTACGGCAGCTATCTGGTCCGCCCCGGCGACACGCTCTCCGGCATCGCCCTGAATCGCAACCTCTCACTCGGCGCGTTGGCCGCCGCGAACGGTATCGCCAACGGGCGGTTGCTACGCGCCGGTACCATCCTGCGTCTCCCCAATGTGGGGGCAGCCATCGCGTCGAGCGTCCCCGCCGCGGCAAGCGCTCCGGCCGCCGCCACGACGACCGTCCTCTCCAGCGGGACATACAGCGTCAAGCCGGGCGATACCCTCTCAGGCATCGCCCTCGCGCTTGGACTCACCCCGAATGGGCTGGCCCAGTCGAATGGGCTCAGCTTGGGGACGCCGATCCAGCCGGGTCAGCTGCTGCGCTACGCCGTGGTCCTCTACAATGGCCCCTCGCAGGCCGAGGTGGGCGCCGTGCTCGACCAGCAGGCGGCGACGGTTGGGGTCGAGGACGCGTTCCTCAAGGCTATCGCGTGGCGCGAGAGCAACTGGCGCATGGTCGACGCGGCCGACGGCGGCATCGGCGTGATGCAGCTGATGCCCGACACGGTTAGTTGGCTCAAGAGCACCTACGTACCCGGCTCTTGGGACCCGCACAACCTGACCGACAACGTGCACGCCGGCGCGGTACTCCTGCTCGTCTACAGCCAGATGTACGGCGGCGACCTGACGAAAGCCGCCACGGCCTACCACGGCGGCATGGGCGTGGTCGGCCAAACGCCCACCGCCGAGATGACGCACTATACCAGCACCGTCGCCCTGTTCCGGCAATCGTTCCTGAGCGGCCTGCTGCCGTAGGCGGGGGGCGGAAGGCGAGGGGCGGGAGGCGGGAGGCGTCAGTAGCTAGGAGCTGCGAAGAAGCGTCGCCAACAAGTTATATCCTGCTCGCCCGTCGCCCGTCGCCCGTCGCCCCTCGCCTTCCGCCGCCCCTCGCCCCTCGCCCCTCGCCCCTCGCCCCTCGCCCCTCGCCCCTCGCCTTCCGCCCCTCGCCCAATCATGGTACACTGCTGCCTGTGGCTGGTCCCATTAACCCATGTCACCCTGTGTGTACGCCACGAAAGGAAGAACCATGCTCGACTCAATCGTCCTCGGAATCAACTTTCTCGGTACGAAAGCGATCATTGTCTACATCGTGATCATCATCGTTCTCGTGGCCATCGCGCTCTATATGCGCCGCGGGACCGTCAACAGTCGATAAGAGCCAGCCTATCGGCTCATACCACGACGTCGAGCCGTCAGCGATCGCCGATCACCGATCGTTGACGGCTATTTTCCCAGAGACACAAGCGCCTAAGTGCGCTACACTCGACGTATGACCACCCGCTCTACCATCTTTAGCGGCGATCCTTTCGCGGAGCTCGGTGTGCCGGACACGGCCACGCACGACGAGGTGCGCCGAGCTTTTCGTCGCCGTGCGCGCGAGACACATCCCGATCATCGTCCTGACGATCCGCACGCGGCGCAGCGCTTCGCGCGTCTGCGGCGCGCCTATGAAGAGGCGCTGGAGCGCATCAAGAGCGACGACCGTCGCGCGCGGCCGCGCGCGGAGCGCCATGACCACGAGGCGGAGGCGTCTAAGCGCGGCAAAGGCATCACCGAGTATGAACTATCCTTGCGCGTGGAAGCGTTGCGCGACCCTGCCGCGCTGCGCCGCGTGCTGGCGCGCCACGGCTACCGCCCTCTGATCGGCGCCGTGCTGGCGCGTAACCCCGCTTTCCCGGCCGACGCGTTGGCGACGCTGCGCACGCTGACCGAGAACCACTGGACGGTCGAAGCGGCCATCGCGGGCCGACCCGACGTGCCCGGTGATATATTGCGCGACATCGCGGGCTCGTCGCGCGAGACGGTCATTGGGCAAGCGGTTGTCGGCAATGTTAAAAGCGGCGCCGACACGCTCAACGCCCTCGTCGCGGGTCCGATACGCTTGGATTCAAGCTTGGAGAACGCGCTGGCCGCCCACCCCGCGCTCTCCACGGCGGCGGCGGCGCGCCTGGCGGGACGCCACGCCACCGCCGTCCCGGCCGTGTTACGCCTGGTCGACCGGGGCGACCTACCCGAGGAATTACTGTACCGTTTGGCCGCGCAGAGCACGCGTCCGCTCGTCGCATCGGCCGCGCGGCGCGACCTCACGCGCCGCGGCCTCTCCGCCCCACCCCCGCGTGGTCCACAACGTCCTCCCAAGACGATGACGGGGTACTTCCGATAACCAAGTCGTGAGTCGTGAGTCGTGAGTAGGTACGTAACGCACCTTGCCCATCATTTACCGGTTGCGCGCGATCCTCTCTATTCTATACGCTCCTTGCTCACGACTCACGACTCACGACTGGATATGTATGCAAGAGATCGAAGAGCGCCACCCGCATGGGGGCGACTGGCTGCGCGAGATCGTGTTCGGCCTCAACGACGGCCTGGTCACGACGCTCGTGTTCATCCTGGCGGTGAGCGCCGTGGCTCACGGGCGTGTGGTGCAGATAGCGCTGGGCGAGTTGCTGGCTGGCGGGGTGTCGATGGGACTCGGCGGCTACCTCTCGTCGCGCACGGCCAATGAGATCCTGGAGCAGCGCATCGCGACCGAGCGTCATGAGATCGCATCCGAGCCCGAGGAGGAGCGCGCCGAACTTCGCGCCATCTACCAGAGCAAGGGCCTGCGTGGGGCGCTGCTGGATAACGTGATCCGCCACCTCACGGCGGACGAGGAGCGCTGGCTGCGCTCGATGGTGCGCGATGAATTGGGCGTGGTGAACGACGAGCGCGAACGCCCCTGGCTGCAGGGTCTGCTGGTCGGCGTATCGTTCATGGGCGGCGCGCTCGTACCGATCCTGCCCTTCCTCCTGAGCCTCCCGCTGCCCCAGGTCTGGGCCTACGGTCTGACCGCGCTCACGGCCATAGCCCTGGGCATTGTCAAGTCGCGCTACACGCTCAAAGGGCCGCTGCGCAACGGGCTCGAACTGTTAGCCGTCGTGACCGTCGGCACACTGGGCGGCGTCGCCATCGGCGCCCTGCTGTAGGCGAGGGGCGACGGGCGACGGGCGACGGACGGACGTGTAAACCTGCTAATCGAGTGAAAGGCTGCGCGCGATATTGGACATCGCGCGCAGCCCGTTTGCTAACTGCGTCTACTGTCGCCCCTCGCCCCTCGCCTAATACGTCGCTGGCGCGAGCAAGATGAGCATGTGGACGACTGTGGCCATGAGCACGCATATAATAATGCCGGCGACGAGCAGGTGTGAGGAGCGCACGCCGTCGAACAGGGGGAATTCACGCCAATGGGGGTCGCCTTCCGGCGGCTCCGGCGGTTCATCATCGCGATAAAAGGCCGGCGGCACGATTGTGTACGGTGGCTCATCGCAGGCGATTGGGGGCTTTTCTTCGAGTGTTTGCACAGACTCGACGGCCATCGCTGTTCTCCTTTACGGTCGCTAGGGGCGACGCTCGGTGTGGTTAGCAGGTAGCATACCACCATCCGGCGCTCAACGCCTCCCTCTATAGTATGCCTACTGCTACTGCTTGTATAGTGACATAAACCGTGTCCTCAAGCAAATGGAAAAGATGGAAAAGGGGAAATAATGTATACTTCATGGATAACTATCTCCGCGAGGTACTAGAACCACTTGTCACTGCTGACTCCACGGCCTCGACGCCGTATTACCTGCGTCCTCCTGACGCGGCGTGGCTATCACGCCATCGTGGCGCCAGATGAGCACGCGGAGGGACGCGTGTAGATGCGTATACTCGCCATCTCCGACACGCCCGAACGTCTGCTCTACGACAACTTCTCGCCGGAGCGCTGGCGCTCACGGGTCGATGTCGTGCTCTCATGCGGCGACCTCGACCACGAATACCTGGAGTTCCTCGTGTCGGTGCTCGATGTGCCCCTCTATTATGTCGCCGGCAACCACGACACCTCCTATCGCACCCGGCCGCCGGAGGGCTGTGAGGATTTGGATGGACGTATCATCACCATCGGCGGACTGCGTATCGCCGGGATCTCCGGATCGATGGCCTACAACAATGGTCCCGAGGGGTACCAGTTCAACGAGCGGCAGATGTCGTGGAAGCTACATAAGCTGGGTTACAAAGCGTGGCGGGCCGGCGGCGTCGACATCGTTATCTCGCACGCCGCGCCGGTACACTGTCCCTCCTACGGACATTGCCCCGCGCCAGCGGGGATAGGGCGCGCCTGCGCGCACCCCGATTGCTCCGCGCACCTCGATACGTGCCTCGACGCGGGCGACCTCTGCCACCGCGGCTTCGACTCGTTCCACCAATTCATCCTGCGCCACCACCCCACCTACTGGCTGCACGGCCATAACCACCTGACCTACTCCTGGGCGCCACGCATCTCCACGATCGACCAAACGACCGTCATCAACGCCTACGGCCACTACCTGCTCGACACCGACGCCGCGGTGCGCCCGCATGTGCTGCCCATCGTGGCGACCTCCAGCAGCGTGCTACGGCCGTCATAGTCGATGGTCGATGGTCGATGGTCGATGGTCGGGGGTCGGGAGTCGGGAGTCGGGAGTCGGGAGTCGGGAGTCGGGAGTCGGGAGTGAAGCGTAACGCCCGGTACAAGCATGTCAAGCGCTTGTTCACGTAGAGTAGAGTAGTCGCATCGTCTCGTCCTACTATCGACTATCGACCATCGACTTTGAGCGTAGCGCACGCGTACAAGCCGCCCGCGACCATGAGCAGGCCGGACGCGGCGAAGATAGTGTCGAGCGGCCCCCAGGCCATGCCCAGCAGCACGGCGTGGAAGCCGCGCAGCGCCGTGCTGTCGAGGTAGCCCGCGAGTAGGCCCGAGGACAGCAACGAGAGGTTGACCGCCGGCATCAGCACCGCCGAGACGCGGCCCACCAACTCGCGCGGCGTGACGCGCAGCAACAGCGGACCCAGCGCCACGTTGAAGGCCGCGTTGGGCACGCCCAGCACGCAGAGCAGGACAGCGGCCGGCCAGAAGCCCGTCATGCGCGCGTACACAACATGTCCCAGCCCGGTCAACAGCAGCGAGAGCGTGAAGGCGCCCGTCAGGCCGATGCGCTCCGCGAACGCGGCGCCCAATAGCGCGCCGCCGATCGCGCCAACGCCCTGCGCCGCGCCCAGGAAGCCGTAGTAGCCGGCCGGGGCGTGCAGGTTCCCGGTCACGAAAAAGATGTCGAGCGCGTCGATCGCCCCGCCCCCGAACGTGAACAGGACCGAGGCGACGAGCAGCGCCATCAGCGTCCGCTCGCCCGCGAAAAAGCGCAGCCCCGCGCCGAGTTCGCGTAGCACGCCGCCCGGCTTGTTCGGCTCCACGGTCGCGGTCGTGGCGCCGGCCGCCGGAGCGACGCGTATCGCGCGGACGGCCCCGAACGAGATGAGGAAAGAGAGCGCGTTGGCGGCCAGCGCCCAGCCGGGGCCGAGCGCGAAGAACAGCGCCGTGGCCAGCGCCGGACCCACGACAAAGGCCAGGTTCGTCGTCACCTGCTGCAGCCCCGCCGCCCTTGCCTGGTACGGCGCGGGTACGATGTCGCCCAGTAGGGCGCGGCGGGCCGGCCCGAAGAATTGCGCGCCGGCCGTGGCGAGGCAGACAATGGCATAGACCGCGCCGAGTTGCCAGGTGTGAGAGAGGCGGCTCGCGGCGACGAACGGCAGGGGTACAAGGCCAGTCAGGGGCACGAGGCTCAGGACGAGCAAGGCGCGCAGCAGGTCGGCGCGCAGCATCACGCGGCGGCGGTCCCAACGGTCGACGAAGACGCCGGCGAGAGGGCCGACGAGGACGGCGGGCAGGGCGCGCGCCACGAAGAGACCGCTAACGGCGAGCGGTGCCCAACTCTGGCCGTGCGCCAGACGCGTGGCGATCCACAGCACGAGGGTCGTGTTGTAGACCCAGTCGCCCAGGTTGGAGACCGCCTGACCGGCCCACAGCAGCGCGAAGCCGCGGTTGATCAGCAGGCCGGACTTCTCCACGCCCGGCGTGGGTACAGGTGCAAGTGTCGCGGACATGCGTCCTCCGACCATCGACTATCGCTCAGGCGCGCCGTGGACGGCGATGACCTCGTAGGTGTCGCGCGCAGCGATGACGGTGAGCGTAGCCGCGCCTGTGACGCTCTGGAAGCCCGTGACGAGCGCGTCACGTCCCGCCGCCTCGACCGCGCGCTCGGGCAGCAGGCGGATGCGCGGGTTGTCCCGCCAGAATCGCTGCGCGTCGGGCCGCCCGAGCGCGAGGCCGCTCAACGCGGAGTGGACCCGGCGGCGACACGCCCGGCACTCGATCCAGGCGGCGTGCGCGCCTCCCGGCTCGTCGGCGTCGGGTCCCGTCCGCCACGCGGTGGGTTGTCCGCAGCGCGCGCAGGGGATAGCGCCGCCGGCGCGGGTCGCCCAGTACGCGCTCAACCAGCGCGACAGTCGGTTGAGCGCGGGCTTGTAGCCTTTCACGCCGTCGAAAAAACCTTCTTCCCGCGCGTAGGCGTAGCTGACGCCCGGCCGCGTGTCGCAGCCGGGGCAGCGCAACAGCAACTCACCCAGCGCGGGGTCCAGGCGTCCGTGCAGACGACGCGCGCCGCAGGTCGTGCACCAGATGCGCGTCTCTTGTTCGCCGGCGTTGTCCTCGGCCAGCCCGTACGCGGCGGACTCATCGGCGAGATTTGTCGCCAGGACGCGACGCAAGGCGACCTTGCCGCGATGCAGCCGCACGGCCACGGCCCCCTCGCTCACGCCCAGACGCGCCGCCACCTCAGCCTGTGGCAGCCCATCGACGTAGCGTTGTATCAGCGCCTGACGCGTGTCGGGCGGCAACAGGGCCAGCGCGCGGTCGAGCAGCGCGGCCAACTCGTCGCGCTCCAGCGCGAGCTCCAGGTCGTCGCCGCCGGGCAGGTCCTCGACGAAGGGGAGCGCGACGCCGGCGTCCCCACCGCGCACGTCGATCAGGCGCCCCCGCTCGCGGCCGCGCCGTCGCACCCAGTCGGCGCAACGGCGGCGGGCGATGCCGGCGAGCCAGGCCGGCCGCGCGGCCGGGTCGCGCAACTCGTGGGCGTGACGCCAGGCCACCAGCATCGTCTCCTGCGCCAGGTCCTCCGCCGCCGCTATGTCGCCGGTCAGGCGCGCGCACAGGCGGGCGACGCGCGACCACTCGGACTGTAAGATCCGCCCTCCCGGCGCTGTGTCCTCGTCTATTGGATGCGCGCTCATGAGTCCTCCGCCTCGCTCCCCTTACTATAGTCGTATCCGTCGCCTTTGGTCGCTATAAAGAGGTCGTCCAGGCGACGCAAAATATTACGCGTTTTTTGCCTCGGGCGCGGCGCGATCCTGTGTGGCCTGTTTGCCCCCGCGTCCGCGCAGCGCGTCGCCCTGTATCAGCAGCACGCCCGTCACGATCAAGGCGGTACCGAGCCACTGGGAGGGGCTCATGACGCGCCCAAGCAGCACGAGCGCCAGTACGGCCGTGATGGGCGGCTCCAGGGTCGTCAGCAGGCTGGCCACGGTCGAGGACAGATGGGCCAGGCTGGCGGTGAAGAGCGCGTAGCCGGCCAGGGTAGGACCGAGGCTCAGGCCTACGAGTAACAGCCAACCCCACAGGTCGAGCCGCGGCGTCAGCAAGGCGGGTCCCTGAGTCAGCAGCCCAAACGCTAATAGGCCGAGCGCGGCGATGCCGAAGGTATAGAACAGCACCGTCGGCGTCCCGCGCCGGCTCAGGCGCGCCGCCCCCTTGCCGAACAGGATATAGGCCGCGTAGGTCGCGCCGCTGGCCGGGCCCCAGGCAAGCCCCGCCGGGTTGTGCAAGACGGACGCGGCGTGGGACGCGCCGGCCACGAGCGCGCAGCCGATCAAATTGATCACGATCGCCCCGCTCTGCGCCGCCGACACGCGTTCGCGGTAGAGCGCCCACGCCCCCAGCGCGACGAAGACCGGCGCACAGTAGAGCAGCGCTGTGGCCACGGCCGCCTTGTTGACCGCGACGGACGCGCTCCAGGCGACGTTGAACAGCGCGAGCCCGCCGAGCCCATAGGCGATGTAGTAGGGGACCTCACGCCCTGTGAGGCGAGGGGCGAGGGGCGAGAGGCGAGAGAAACGCTTGCCGGCATCTGTCGCCTGCCGCCTGCCGCCTGCCGCCTGAACGAGTAGCGCCGCCACGACGAACAGGCAGCGCCAGAAGGTGAGTTGCACCGGCGTGAGGTGGTAGCGGCTGACCAGTGGATCGATAAAGATACCGGTGGTCGACCACAGGCCCGTCGCCCCCAGCGCGAGCGCGACGCCGCGCCGTGCGCCTGGGGCGGGGACGGCCGCCCGCCTCACTCGCGACAGCGCTTCGGGGCGATCAGGCATGTTACCCTCGTTGATCGAGCAGCCAAGTGAAGATGGCGGCTGGTATGATCGTAACGCCGGCGCGCGGATCGATAGCGGTACGTGTTATGAGCAGGCCACCACCGAAGTTGGCGACCATCGCGCGCGCCTCGCTGCGTGTCGCCTCGTCGACATATTTGGATTCCGCCGCCAGCGAATCCGGCAGGATGACGAAATCGACTTCAGCGCCGTCTCGCGAGCGGAAAAAGAACAGGCGGTCGGGGCTGTTGAAGCTGTCGACCGCGTCGCCTTCGACGGCCCTGAAGATGGCAAGGGCAATCGCGGCCTCGGCGAGCCTCGAGGCGTCGGGCTCGTGTGCCCCCGCGGCGCGGCGCGCCGGCAGGCGGGCCAGAAAAGGGTCAATCGGGTAGACTTTGCGCTGCCTACGTATGTCAGGAACGCCCGCGCTCTCTTGGAACAGCACGAGGATGAGATAAAAAATAGCGTGGAGAATCCGCTAGATCGGGAAAGAGCAGGCGCGCGGCTTGAAAGAGGTTGATCAGATCGTTGAAGCTCGAGAGGGCATCCGCGGCGAAGTAGGCGATGCGTCGCGGATCGATCCCGGCGTGGCACAACCTGGCGACACTCTGCTTGAGGACGGTACTTTTCCCGACGCGCCGCGGCCCCCGTAGCGTGTACAAGTTGGGCGGCGTGATATCGTCGAGGACGGACGGCGTCCGCTTGAATGGCGCCCCTGCCGCAGCGGCTAGCTGGGGATCCGCCGCCTCCCATCCCTCGGTTGTCCACCAAGGGTTGGATCGAGTTAACTGTTGGACTAATGAGCCCTGACGCGCGTGCCACGACGACTCCCCCTTTTGTATGCTACAACTCTACAGCATAGTATATCCCCCTGTTTGGCAACATCACATTCCAAAAGAGGCCTCTTTTGGAAAGTGAAGTTGCCAAACAGGGGGGAACGACCTCGACAGCGCGATTGCCCACTATGGGTGCGCGCCACGCGCGGCCACGTCTTGTGCTACCATGAAGTATTGTGGACTATGCGCCTCTACTAGTATGTATGATATGAAACGCGAGGGAGCGGTGAAGGAAGACAGATGACTGACCTAACCACGCCGCCTGGGCCGGCCCTGCGCGACCAGCGCTACCAGGACCTGTGCGGCTTCTTCAAGACGATGCCCGATGGGCAGGCCTGGAATCCCCGCGTCGGCGATTGGGTCGTGCGCGCTCCCGGCGAGGGGCTGGGCGTCGTCGTCGGTGTCGACGGGACGGCGCTGCGCGTGGCGCCCGTCGAACCCGCCGAGGGCGGCGCGCCCTACGCGGAGGACCGCGCTAGCCTCATCTGGCTGCCCACGCTCGACCAACTGCGCTCGTTGATGCTGACCGCGTTCAGCACCTGCGGCTGCTTTACCAGTTCTTTCAACGGCCGCGCCTGGTGGTTCCAGGGCAACATCATGGGCATGACGATCACCAACCTTATCCCGCTGGCCGAGGGCGGGAGCGCCGAGGAAGCCGCTATCAACGCGCTGCTGATGAACTACCAGCGATAGTCGATGGTCGATAGTCGATAGTCGATGGTTGATGGTCGATAGTCGATAGTCGATGGTTGATGGTCGATAGGCGATAGGCGATAGGCGATAGGCGATAGGCGATAGGCGATAGGCGATAGGCGAGCGTAATACGCCACGAGCGTTCGTCAAGCGATTTTTCGCCCCACAAGTAGTCTGTTTACCCGGTCCTACTATCGACTATCGACTATCGACCATCGACCATCGACTATCGACCATCGACCATCGACCAGGGAGGGCAAATGGACGCGACTCCGATCATCCTCGATGTCGATCCGGGCCACGACGACGCCGTGGCCATACTGCTGGCCGCGGCCAGTCCTGCCATCGACCTGCTGGCCGTGACGTGCGTGGCCGGCAACGCGCCGCTCGCCAATACGCAGGAAAACGCGCGCAAGGTTCTGACCGTCGCCGGTGTCACGGATGTGCCCGTGGCGGCCGGCCTCGACCGGCCCCTGGTACGTCCGCTCGTCACCGCCGCCCATGTGCATGGGCAGACGGGGCTGGATGGTCCCGAGCTGCCGGCGCCCACGGTCGCGCTAGACCCGCGCCATGCCGTCGACCTCATCGTGGAGACGGTCACCGCGTCGGCGCGTCCGCTTACGCTCGTGCCGACGGGGCCGCTCTCCAACATCGCCATGGCCCTGCGCCGCGCCCCGCAGTTAAAAGAGCGTGTCGAGCGCATCGTGCTGATGGGCGGCGCCATCGCCGAGGGCAACATGACGCCCTCGGCCGAGTTCAACATTTACGTCGACCCCGAGGCCGCGCACATCGTCTTTACGTCAGGTATCCCCATCACCATGGTCGGGCTCGACGTCACGCACCAGGCGCTCGTCGGGCCGGCCGAGGTGGCGGCGATCCGCGCGCTGGGCACTCCGGTGGCGACGATGACGGCCGGCCTGCTCGACTACTACGCGCGCTTCCACCAGGATCTCTATGGCTGGGACGGCGTGCCGCTGCACGATCCCTGCTGCGTGGCCGCGCTGATCCGGCCAGGTCTGATCACGACCAAGGCGATGGACGTACAGATCGAGACGACGAGCGCGCTCACGCTGGGCCGTACCGTCTGCGATGTGTGGGGCGTCACCGGCCGCGCGCCCAACGCCGACGTCGGCGTCGCCATCGACCGGCAGGGCTTCATCGACGTACTGATGGACTGCTTGGGACGGTATTCGGTCGATAGTCGATAGTCGATAGTAGCCAGCCGTATTTACTGGGAGCGTCGGCTTCCAGCCGGCATGCCGCTGCAGGCGCGACGCTCGACCTCGATCAATGTCAGCTGGCAGCGCAGCGAGAATCGGCGTCCCCAGTGGATACGGACGGCCGGAAGCCGGCGTTCCCAACAGATAAAATGCATCGCGCCTATGGCCTTATGGGCAAAAATGTGAGAGAAAACGCATGACCCCCTTGCGTTCACGCTCCGTTTGCGCTATACAGGGATGCATACATCTTGTTGAGCGCGACGACGCGCCATACGATGCCTTCCTTTATTTACGACTCGTGTTGTACTGCCGTTAACCGTTTATCCCGACATCCTGCGGGGCGTTCGTTCCCCGCCCGACCACGAGCGTATGACCAAGGATACGCTGGAGACTATCATGCCAAAGCTCATTGTTGTCGAATCACCAACCAAGGCCAAGACCATTGGCCGCTTCCTCGGCGCGCAGTATCGCGTCGTGGCCTCGGCCGGTCATGTGCGCGACCTGCCCAAGAAGGACATCGGCTACGACGCCGAGACCTTCGAGCCGCAATACGAGGTCATCGCCGACAAGAAAAACGCCGTCAAGACGCTCAAGGACGCCGCGCGTGGCGTCGACGAGGTCCTGATCGCCACCGACCCCGACCGCGAGGGCGAGGCCATTGGCTGGCATGTGGCGGCGCTCCTGGGCCTCAAGGGCGACGTCAAGCGCCTGGAGTTCCACGAGATCACACAGAAGGCCATCGACGCCGCCTTGGCCAATCCACGCACGATCGACATGAATCTGGTCAACTCACAGCAGGCGCGGCGCCTGCTCGACCGCATCGTGGGCTACAAGCTCAGCCCCGTGCTGTGGCGCAAGGTTAAGCGCGGTACCAGCGCCGGCCGCGTACAGAGCGTGGCCGTGCGCGTGATCTGCGACCGCGAGCGCGAGGTTCTCGACTTCACGCCCAAAGAATATTGGACCATCGCCGGCCTGTTCACACCCTCCAACGCCGGCCGTGAGCCCTCATTCACCACCATGCTGACGCGCTGGGACGGCAAGAAGGCCGAGATCAGCGCCACCGCCGAGGCCGAGGAGATCACCGCCGCACTACGTCCGCTGCGCTACAACGTCAAGAGCGTCGAGACCAAGCGCGTCAAGAAGTCGGCCCCGCCGCCCTTCACTACCAGCACCTTGCAGCAGGCCGCCTCGAACCGCCTGGGCTTTGCCGCTAAACGCACCATGAAGGTGGCGCAGGAGCTCTACGAAGGCATCAAGCTGGGCGGTGAGGGTGAGACCGGCCTCATCACCTACATGCGTACCGACTCGGTCAACCTCTCCGACGACGCGGTCATGGCGGCGCGCGCGCACATCGAGGCGGCCTACGGCAAGAATTACGTGCCCGCCAAGGCCGTCCGCTACAAGACAAAGGCCAAGGGTGCGCAGGAGGCGCACGAGGCCGTGCGGCCCACCGATGTCGCGCGCACGCCCGAGGCGATGGCGAAATACATCAAGGGTGACCAGCTGGCGCTCTACCGGGTGATCTGGCAGCGCTTCGTGGCCTGCCAGATGGTCCCGGCCGAGTACGACCGCACCACGGTCGACATCTCCGGCCAGGAGAACGCGAAGGAGCGCGCCATCTTCCGCGCCACGGCCTCGCCGCTGGCCTTCCCCGGCTACCTGGCGGCCTACGGCGTCACCGCGGCCTCTGAGGAGGAGGATCGCGCTACCGTCGCCGAGCGCGACACGGACGAAGGCGCCGAAAACAAGACACTGCCCCCCCTGACCAAGGAGCAGGGCCTGCGTCTGCTCGACCTCAAGCCGGAGCAGCACTTCACCAAGCCGCCGGCGCGCTACAACGAGGCGTCGCTGGTTAAGTACCTGGAGGAGCAGGGCATCGGACGCCCCAGCACCTACGCCTCGATCATCAGCGTGATCCAGGACCGTGGCTACGTGGAGAAGCAGGGTAAGGCTTTCGTGCCGACGCCGCTCGGCTTCGCCGCGACCGAACTCTTGACGCGCGACTTCCCCGACATCGTGGACACCGGCTTCACCGCCGGTATGGAGACCGAGCTCGACGAGATCGCCGACGCCGGGCGCGACTGGAAGGTGATGCTGCGCGGGTTCGCCACGCCGTTCGAGGCGCGCGTGGAGCAAAAAATCAAAGAGGGCGAGCGGGTCAAGATCGACAAGGCCCCGGCCGAGCCGACGGGCGAGGCGTGCCCCGACTGCGGCGAGCCGCTGGTGTTGCGCACGGGCCGCTTCGGTCCTTTCGTGGCCTGCTCGAACTACCCGACGTGCAAGTACGTCAAGCGCGAGCCCAAGCCCGAGCCGCAGCCGACGGGCGAGGCGTGCCCCGACTGCGGCGGGGCGCTGGTGCAGCGGGCGGGGCGCTACGGCCCCTTCACCTCGTGCGCGAACTACCCCAAGTGCAAGTACATCAAGCGCGAGCCGAAGGCGAAAGATAAGGGCGACGGCGGCGCGAACGAGCGGGGCGCCGGACGTTCGGCGGCGAAAGTCACCGACGTGGCCTGCCCTGAGTGCGGGCGGCCGATGGTCGAGCGCGTGGCCGGGCGCGGCAAGAATGCCGGCAACCCCTTCCTGGGCTGCAGCGGCTACCCCAAGTGCAAACACACCGAGCAGGTCGCCATTCCCGCGGACGCGGCGCGGGAGGAGGTGAAGGAGGCCATCCCCGCGTAGTCGTACCTTGGCGCGGTACTTGCATTAACGGTAGACGCCTCACAATCAAGCCCCGCGCACAGGAGACCCGGAGAGGGGTAGATAGCGTGAAAGCCGTCGTTTTCAAAGGAACGCACGACGTCGAAGTACAGAACGTCGACGACCCGCGCATCGAGATGCCGACCGATGCCGTGCTCAAGCTCACTACGACCGCGATCTGCGGCAGCGACCTGCACATGTATGACGGGCGCACCGACATGAAGCCCGGCACGGTGCTCGGGCACGAGAACATGGGTGTGATCGAGTCGATCGGCCCCGGCGTGACCAACATCAAGGTGGGCGACCGCGTGGTCATGCCCTTCAACATCGGCTGCGGCTTCTGCTACAACTGCCTGCGCGGCTTCAGCAGCGACTGCCTGACCGTCAACCAGCAGGGCCCGCACGCCGCCTACGGCTACGCCAACATGGGTCCCTTCCCCGGCGGGCAGGCGCAGTACCTGCGCGTCCCCTACGCCGACTACAACTGCCTCAAGCTCCCAGGGACGCCTGGTGACCAGTGGGAGGACGACTTCGTGATGCTGGCCGATATCTGGCCGACGGGCTGGCACGGCACGGAGCTCGCGGGCGTCGTGCCCGGCAGCACGGTCGCGGTGTACGGAGCCGGTCCGGTCGGCCTCATGGCCGCGTACAGCGCGGTGCTGCGCGGCGCTAGCGAGGTCTACTGTGTCGATCGCGACGCGGGACGCCTGGCGAAAGCCAAGGGGATCGGCGCCATCTCGATCAACCTGACGCAGGGCGACCCGGTGGAGCAAATCATGACCATGCGGCGTGAGAACACGGCGATGCAGGGCGCGTTGCGGCCGGGCGAGGAGAAGATGGGCGGCGTGATGCACGGCGTCGAGGCGGTCGGCTACGAGGCGGTCTCGGACAGTGACCCCCATAAAGAGAGTTCGACGCAGCCGCTCGAGGACCTGATCCGCCTCGTCAACCCCACGGGCCAGATCGGCATCGTCGGCGTCTATATGGCGCAGGACCCAGGCGCCGCCGACGAGCAGGCCAAGAAGGGTATCTTCCCCGTGTCGTTGGGCTCGGCCTTCGCCAAAGGCCTGCGCATTGGTATGGGCCAATGTCCCGTCAAACGCTACAACGAGTACCTGCGCGACCTCATCATCGCCGGGAAGGCCAAACCGAGCTTCGTGGTGACGCAGCGCCTCCCGCTCGACGCGGCCCCCGACGCCTACGCACAGTTCGATAAGCGTGGCGACGAGTACATCAAGGTCGTCCTCAAGCCTGAGATGGCCGGCGCCGCGTCGTAGCTTTCGTCCACACATTCAGGGGTGCGCGGCCACGGGCGGATTCTTTGGGTCTAGACCCAAAGAATCCGCCCGTGGCCGCGCGCCCCTGTCTCCTGGTATCCTACCAACATGGCATCTCATGACTCTCGATTGTCTCATGCCAACTAAGTCCGACGATAGCGTGCGCCTACTTGTCGCGCGGCATGGCGAAACGCGCGACAACGCGTCGGGGCGCTGGCAGGGCTGGAATGACTCGCCCTTGACTGAAAAAGGCGTCGCCCAGGCAGACGAATTGGCGCGTCGTCTGGCCGGCGAGCGGATCAGCGCGGTCTACGCCTCGGACCTCGGTCGCGCCGTGCACACGGCGCGTCTCGCCATGCCGCATCTGGACCTCGTGCCCCACCTGTCCCCGGCGCTGCGTGAGCGCAACGTCGGCGTCTTCTCCGGCCTCACCGGCCCTGAGGTCGAAGCGCGCCACCCAGAAGCGCTAGGCCGCCGTACGATCGACGGCGTGCTCGACTGGGCGCCCCCCGAGGGCGAGTCGTTCCGGCAGATCCTGGCGCGCGTGCTGCCATTCCTAGAGAGCGTCAGAGGCACGCACAGTCAGGCGCTACATGTGGAAGACGGGCAAATCGCGCCAAACGTGCTGATCGTCACACATGGCGGCGTGATCCGCTTGCTGACCGCATACGCCACGGACCAGGAGTGGGACGGGCTCTACAGGCGTCACCCCTCGAACTGCGGGTTGAGCGTCTTCATACTGGGCCCGCGCGGCGCGCTGACGCTGGAGCGGTTCGACGAGCACGATTTTCTGCAAGGGCCAGGCGCGCCGCCATTGGCGGAGGACGGGGCTGGGTAAACAGGCGAGAGGCGAGAAACGCAGGGCAATCGCATCTAAATAGAGGGGCTTGCCACCTACGCGCGCGGGTGATACGGCGGATTGTTTTGGCTATCAGGCGCGCAGGGGGCAGGCGTTGGTCATGGCTATGGGGCAAGGGCAGGATCTGAGCAGCGCGGCACACTTCGCGGACCTGGACGACCCGCGCGTGGAGCGCCCCACGCATCATGCGCTGCGCGCGCTCCTCACGAGCGCACGGGGCGCGACGATCTGGGGGGCCGACGGGTGGGTCGAGGTGGAGGAGGTCGGCCAGGCCAAGCGCGGATGGTTCGACACGTTCCTGGACGTGCCACGGGGCAGCCCCTCGCATGACACATGCGGGCGCGTGTTCGCGGTGCTGGACCCGGATCGCTTCGCGGCGTGCTTCCGGTCGTGGGTCGCGGGCGTTCACGCGGCGACGGGCGCGCCGGGGACCGCGGCGGAGGTGATCGCGCTGGACGGCAAGGAGGCGCGGCGGGCGCACGACCGGGGGCCAGGCGGCGTTGCGCCTGGTGAGCGCGTGGGCCACCGGGGCGCGACCTGTACGATCATGACGCATTTTGAGGCGCTGGACGACCCGCGGGTCGAGCGCGCCAAGCGGCACGACGTGCTTGACATTGTAACGATCGCGTTGTGCGGGGTGATTTGCGGGGCCGACGGGTGGGTGGAGGTGGAGGAGTTCGGGAACGCCAAGCAGACCTGGCTCGCCACGTTCCTGGCGTTGCCGCCCGGTATCCCGTCGCATGACACGTTCGGGCGGGTCTTCGCGGCGCTGGATGGGGCACAGTTCGCGGCCTGTTTCCGGGGGTGGGTCGCGGCGATCGCGGAGCGGACGGCGGGGCAGGTGATCGCGGTGGACGGCAAGGCGCTGCGGCGGTCGCACGATCGGGGCGCGGGCAAGGGGGCGCTGCACATGGTGAGCGCCTGGGCCTGTACGAACCGCCTGGTCCTGGCTCAACTCCCCGTCACGGAGAAATCGAACGAGATCACGGCGCTGCCCGCGCTCCTGCGGATGCTGGCGTTGGAGGGCTGCATCGTCACGATCGACGCGATGGGCTGCCAGACGGAGGTGGCCCAGACGATCCGGGACGAGGACGGCGACTATGTGCTCGCGCTCAAGAAGAATCAGGGCCGCCTCTACGGCGACGTGGAGAGCCTCTTCGCGGAGGCCCTGACGACGGGGTTCGCGCACCTGGCGCCCGCCACCCACGACGCGCACCGCACCGTCGACGGCGACCACGGACGCATTGAGATCCGGCAGGCTTGGGTCATCACCGACGCGGCGACGCTGCGTTATCTCGACCCTGACGGGCGCTGGGCCGACCTGCGTAGCGTGGGGATGGTCCAGGCGGAGCGGCGCGTGGGGACGGAGGTCAGCCGCGAGACCCGCTACTACATTTCCAGCCTGGCGGCCTCGGCGCGCACGCTCAACGACGCCGTGCGCAGCCACTGGGGCATCGAGAATAAGGTGCATTGGGTGCTCGACCTCGCCTTCCGCGAGGACGAGAGTCGCGCGCGCACCGGCGAGAGCGCCCGCAACCTGGCCGTTCTGCGCCACATCGCGCTCAACCTCCTCCGCAAGGAAAAGACCGCGCGCTGCGGCATCAAAGCCCGTCGTCTTAAAGCGGGGTGGGACCACCAGTATCTGCTCAAAGTCCTCGCCGCTTAATATGCGATTGCCCTAGTTGGCAGGCACATCTTCTATCCCACGACTTAAAGCTGTGGGTTTTACGCCGATTTCTGTAAGCCCAGGGCGGCGGAGCCAGCGGACGCGGCGCGCGGCCAACCCGATAGACGGGACCGCGCGGGGCCGCTACCGTCGCGACCTCAGCCATTGGCGATGAAAGCGCGCGCCGCGCCGAGCGCGTCCTGCGGGCGATCCTGGCGAATCACCTCAATGGGCGCCACGTCGTCGAGTTCGGGATTCATACCGATGAACCACGCGCGCACCGTTTCGGGCGCGTCGAAGCGCAAGAGGAGTGTTGCGATTTCGTAGGCCGCGCGCAAGCGTGTCTCGTGCTCGACACGGATCTCGCTCACTTCGCCGCTGACCCAACGCGTGAGCGTCCGCACGTCCTTGACGCCTACCATATAGGCGGCGATCTTATCTGTCAATAAGCGGTAGAGCGCATCCGCCGCCTCGTATGGCGGCACGCGCATCGCCTGCGCGTGCGCCTCCTTGAGCAACGCGACATCCGCGTCATCCGTCGCTTTGCCGCGCTCCGCGACAATAGCCACGGTCTTCACCCCCATCCTGTCCAGGCATTCTACACCTTTTATCCCACGATTATACATTGTAGTGGACACCAGGATGCCAACTAAACGTTTTTCAGGATGATAGACGATGTCGTTTTCCCCCTCACCTCTAACCCCTCTCCCTCAAGGGGCGAGGGGAGACGCGCGGCACACGACAGGCGGCCCCCCTCTCCCGCGTCAGGGAGAGCGCGCTGGACCGTCGGCCGCAGCCGAGGGGCCAGTTAGCCATGGGTTGGGGGTGAGGGCCGTGCCGTCGCCGCGAGACCGACATGGTATGCTACCTATGTACCGAGTGATTGACAGTGAGGAGGACATATGGGAATGACGCGTTTACGGCTGGTCTGAGCGGACCCCGTCACGGGTTATGGCGCTGTAGCGCGGCGCGTCGACCTGCTTCACTAGCAGCGGGTAGCGCGCGTCGTCGATCTAGCCGTTCTTTCAAGACAGGGCTCCGCTTTTTGTCGCACATGCCAAATGGCAGTGCGGCTTTTTTGTGCCCTTCGAATGTTGAAAGGATGGAGCGCCATGTCGTCTTCCCCGTGTCAGCACAGTCACCACCGCATCGCCCTAGCACAGAATTTCCTGACCAGCCGCCGCCTCGTCGCTATGCTGCTCGACCGGGCGGACATTGGCCCGCACGATACCGTCTATGACATCGGAGCGGGGACCGGCGTCATCACGGAACAATTGGCGTGCCGCTGCCGGCGCGTCGTCGCGATCGAGAAGGACGAGCGCCTCACCGGCCTGCTGTGCCGGGCGTATGCCGGCGCGCCGCACGTAACCGTCCGTCACGCCGATATTCTGCGCGTTTCGCTGCCGGATACGCCCTACAAAGTCTTCGCGAACATCCCGTTCAACGTCACGACGGACATCGTGACCAAGCTACTCAGCGCGCCGAACCCGCCGGAGGACTGCTACCTGGTCGTACAGCGGGAGGCGGCCGCCAAGTTCGCGGGGACACCGCGCGAATCGCTCTACGCCGCGCTCATGAAGCCGTGGTTCGCGCCGTCGATCGTGTACCACTTCCGGCGCGCCGATTTCGCGCCGCCGCCAAGTGTCGAGGTGGTCATGTTGCGCCTGCGTAAGCGCGGCCCCCCGCTTGTCGTCCACGCCGACGCGTGGCTCTACCGCGACTTCGTGACGTACTGCTTCGCCGCGTGGCGCCCTTCGCTGCGCGATACCCTGAAAGGGCTCTTCAGCCCGCGGCAACTGCGCTATATGCAACACACCCTGGCGTTGGATCTGGACGCCACGCCCACGGCGGTACCATTCGAGCAGTGGCTGGCGTTGTTCCGCGAGTTCCAAAACGTCGGAACGGTAGAGGCGAAAAGAGTCATCGCGGGCGCCGCGGAGCGCCTGCGGCGGCGGCAAGCGACGCTGCACAAGACACATCGCACACGCGTGCGCTGAGAGTTGTCCATCAGGCCGGGTGGTATAGTTTGTTGGTATCGCTTGTCGCGCTCTCCCTGGAGTGGTGGCGGCTCCAGTTTTACGGCGAGGTTTGGACGGAGATACGACAACGAAATGATAGGAGGGCGCGTGGCGAGCAAGCGTGTTGAGGTGGTTGGGCTGATTGAGCGCCCGCGCGCGCCGGCGTACGCGCGCTTCATGGGACAGCTTGTGATTATTGTGTCGGGACTCTTCCTGTTCGCGCTTGGCGTCGTGCTCACCCTGCGCTCCGGCCTCGGTCTCGGCCCCTGGGACGTCCTGCATCAGGGCATCAGTCGCCACACGCCGCTGACCTTCGGACAGGCCAGTCAGGTGGTGGGCGTCGCGGTAATCGGGATCGGTCTGGCGCTGCGCGTCCGCCCCGGTCTCGGCGCCGTCCTGAACATGCTCCTGATCGGTTTCTTCGTCGACCGTCTAGTGGCCGTCCACATGATCCCCCTGGCCGCGCCGTACGGCCTGCTGGCGCAACTGGGTATGGACGCCGGCGGCGTCCTGCTCGTCGGGCTGGGCTCCGGCCTGTACATCCGCGCCAAACTGGGCGCCGGTCCGCGCGACGGGCTGATGCTGGGCCTGCACCGCGTCACGGGCGTGCGGGTGGCCATGACGCGCGCGGCGCTGGAGGTCACCGTCGCCATAGCCGGATTCCTGCTTGGCGGGACCGTGGGTATTGGCACGCTCGTCTTCGCCCTCGGCGTCGGGCCGGCCGTCGAGCTCGGCTTCCGTATGTTCGGCGTGCCATCGCGGGCAGGCCCAACCCCGACGCGTCAAGGGGAGACGGGGCGACGAGCAGGGCGGCCCGTGGAGGACTATCATGGCATCGAGCGATAGACGACAAGCGGTCGATGCGTTAGGCGCTGGTCTCGCGCTCCCGCCGGATATCACCATGACCACATCGCCGACTATTAGGCGCTATCAGGAGGATGATCGCGATGATGTTTGGGTCTTGCAGCATCTCGCCGAGGGCACGCTCACGCCCGCACAGGTCCCGCCACCGAAACCCGACGACCCGGACTACAGCGACTTTCAGCATATTGACGAGGTTTACCTGCAGCGCGGCGGTGAATTCCTGGTCGGCCTCCATGAGGGCCGTACCGTCGCCATGGGCGCCATCGAGCGCACCACCGCCGAACGCGCCGCCGTCAAACGTATGCGCGTGCATCGCGACTACCAACGACGCGGCTTCGGGCGCGCCATTATGCAGGCATTGGAGGCCCGCGCGGTCGAGTTGGGTTACAGTACGCTGCACCTCGATACGACGGTCGACCGCGTCCCAGCCCGGCAGCTCTACCTGAATTCCGGCTTCCACGAGACCGGGCGCACGATACTCGGTGGACGTTGGGAGTGCGTCCTATACGAGAAGCGCATAGCGCCGCCTCGTCGTCTTTTCACCTGATCTTTTACGATTTCGACTCTGGCGGACCCGGCTGGCGCGCCTCGGACCCATACGGCGTGTTCCAATACGGCGAGACCAATGGCCTGTGGGACGCGTTTCTCAACGGTTACACCGAGGTCAGGCCCTTCGGCGGAGCTGATCTTGAAGCCGTGCCCTATTTCGTGGCCGCGAATATGATCTGGAACCTGGGCGCCGATGTGACGCGCCTAGCTGCTCGTAGCGGCCTGTGGCGTCTCGACGAGGGGTACTTCGACCAGGGATTGGCCCTATTGCGACGGTGGGACGCCGAGCAACGTACAACAAAAGAGTAGCGTTATCCACATGATTACCGTGCTTGACAAGTACGGCCACTGGCCGTACTGTTCTATGTAAGAGAACGTGGCAGATGGAGGAGGACGCCGATGGCGCAGACGCACATACGGAAGTCTATACACGGCCGTGGCACGCGCGTGAAAGGTGACCGGCTAGAGGCGCGCGTCAGCGCGGAGCAGAAAGATTTGTTGCAGCGCGCCGCGAACTTGCAAGGGCGTACATTGACCGAATTTCTGGTCAGCAGTGCGCAAGTGGAGGCCGAACGCGTCATTCAGGAGCACGACGTGATCAGATTGAGTGTGCGCGATAGCCAGCACTTCGCATCCTTAATCCTCGATCCTCCTCCGCCAAACGACCGCTTGCGCGCCGCTATGCGCCGGCACATGCTTGAAGTCGAGGATACGGAGGTACGATAGCCGAACATGGCTGTGGTCTACCGATGGGAACCGCTTGGGGCACAGCAAGACCAGGCGTCCTTTGCTAGCGGCAATGACGAACTCGACCGCTATTTTTCGTGAGCAGGCAGGCCAGGACCAGAAGCGCGGCGTCGCACGGCCGTTTGTTGTGGTCAAGATAGCCACGGGTACGGTCGCGGGCTACTACACACTCTCGGCAACGTCGGTCGATCTCAGGACACTTCCCGCGCACATAACGAAGCGGATGCCCCGCTATCCGACCGTCCCGACAACCTTGCTCGGCCGCCTTGCGCGGGACCTACGCCGCGGCCGCGGCGTCGGCGAACTCCTCCTTACCAATGCCCTGCGCCGTAGCTACGATACCTCTCAACAGGTAGCCTCGGTTGGCGTTGTCGTGGACGCGATAGACGACGGCGCGCGCGCGTTCTACGAGGGCTATGGCTTCAGCCGCTTTCCGGATCAAGAGTATAGACTCATACTGCCCATGCGTACGATCAAGCAACTCCTCGGTCTTGAGGACGGATAGCGGCAGGCGCTTTCTTGACGTGACTCGATCGGACCTGGCGTGGAGGGTCGATGGTGATGGTCGCCGTGCGGGTGGCGCGCCCGCGCGCGGTTTGTATGGTCGCTGAGAAGAACGCTCGCGTGGGCTTGGTCGGGCGGTAGCCGACGCGCAGGCGCGCACTGTAGCCGCCGCGCGCGTCGGCCGTCCCCGTCACGGTTGTTTGGTAGAGCACGACGTGGCGCGTGACGCGATGGCGGCTCTTGCCGCTGCCGGCCATGACGGTTTCGCTGGCGGTAGCCTGTAGCCGGATACGCACGCGCGCGCGCGCGTCCGTCCCCAGGCGTATCGCCAGCGTATCGCCGGACGTCACGACGCGCGCGCCGAGGTAGAGCGTGAGCGGAGGCAGGGCGGTCGTGCGGGGGCGCGTCGTGACCCTCGAAGTAGGCGTGACGGTGGCGCGCGCGGGGGTCACGACAGCGGTGGGCGGGGCATTCGTCGCGCTGGGCACGGGCGTGGCCACGCTAAGAGGCGGCGCCTGCTCCTCGTACGCGCCGATGTCGCACCGCTTGTTGACACCGTCCGGCCGCGACAGGCCACGCTGGTCATTGGTAATGGCGCGCCCATTTTCGTCCGTGCAGCCGCTGGGATTGCCGCCGTCGATGGCCGCGCTGCCGGGCAGCAGCGCCCGCGTCGCGGTGGGGCCGCCGTTGTCCCGCAATGGACCGAGGCGTGGATCGAGGCCGACGCGGTCGCCGTCGACACCTTCAACGAGGCCGCTACACCCGTTGCCGCTCCCCAACAGGTTGTAGCCCTGCGAGGCCAGCATGCCCGCGCAGTCGGGTCCGATGTTGGCGCCCACGATCGTATTCGCCAACGAAACGGGGGTGTGGCCTTCGCTCAAGATCCCCGCGCGGCTGTTGCCGCTCACGGTGCTGTTGTACAGCGCGGATACGCCGGCGTTATCCAGCCCGACGCCGATGTTGCCGCCGATCGTGCTGTTGACCAGCGTCGCCGCGCCCCCGTTCACGATGCCGCCCCCGCTGTTCCCGCTAACCATGGCGCCGGTCAGCGTCAGCGCCGCGTTGTCGACGCCGATACCGCCGGCGTTCCCGCTATTGGCGTTGACCGTGCTGCTGATGACGGTCAGCCCGCCGTTCGTGACGGCGATGCCGCCGGTGTCGCCGTCGTTCCCGCTGACCACGCTGTTTATGACCGTCACGGCGCCTCCGTATTGGTAGAGGCCGCCGGCGGACCCGCCACTGTTGTCCTGCAGCACGACGTTCATGAGGGTCAGGGCGCCGCCGCTGGTGACGCCGCCGCCGTAGCCCTCGTCGGCGCGCCCGTATTGCACCGTGAGCCCCGAGATGACGGCAGTGGCGGACGGCTCGACGCTCACGAGCGTGCCGGTCACCAGGCCGGTCCCGTCGACGATTGTCGCGTCCGCGCCGGCGCCGGTGAGCGTCAGGTCATGGGCGATGACGACCTGCTCATGGTAGCTGCCGCCCGCGACCGAAACAGCGTCGCCGGCCGTTGTTTTACCGACGGCTGCGCCGATGGTCAGGCATGGCGTAGCCTGAGACAGGCAATCATTGGTGTCGGCGCCGCCCGACGCCACGTAGTACGTCGCGCCCGCGGCGGCCACCCACGCCTGTCGCGCGGGCAACGCCAGGCCAAGCGCAAGCACGAGACAGGCGAGAGGCGAGAGGTGAGAGGCGACGGTTCCACGGACGACTCGCCCACCAAAAACGTTCATAAATCCCTTTCAGATGTCATCGACCATCGCCCATCGCCCATCGCCCATCGACCATCGACTATCGACTATCGACTATCGATTATCGACTATCGACTATCGAGGGATCGGGGGCGAGCCGCACCAACATCTTGCCGATGTTCTCGCCATGCAGCAAGTCCAGGAAGGCTTGCGGGGCCCGCGCGATGCCATCCGCCACGGTGTCGCGTGATGTCAGGCGTCCGTCGGCCAGGTAGCCGCCGACCTCGGCGCGGAACGCGGCCGTGCGGTCCATGTGGTCGGACACGAGGAAGCCCTGCATGGTGAGGCGCTTGCCGATCATCAAGGCGAGGTTGTTGGGACCCGGTTGCGGGGCCGTGTCGTTGTATTGCGAGATCATGCCGCAGAGCGGGATGCGCCCAAAGTTCTTCATCGCGGAGATAGCCGCGCGCAGGTGCTCGCCGCCGACGTTGTCGAAGTAGATGTCGACACCGTCCGGGCAGTGTTCGCGCAGCGCGACGCCGGGCTCGACCTCTTTGTAGTTGAAGGCCGCGTCGAAGCCAAGGTCGTCTAGCAGGAAATGCGCCTTGGCCTGCGAGCCGGCGCTGCCCACCACGCGGCAGCCCTTGAGGCGCGCGAGTTGGCCCACCACGCTGCCCACCGCGCCGGACGCCGCCGACACAAAGACGGTCTCGCCCTCTTGGGGCCGTCCGATGTCGAGCAGCCCGACGTAGGCCGTCATGCCCGGCATGCCCAGGACGCCCAGGTAGGCCGAGAGCGGCGCGGTGGGCTGCTCGATCCGCTCCAGGCCGCGTCCGTCGGAGACGAAGTACTCGCGCCAGCCCGCGTTGGAGAGCACGACGGCGCCCTCGGGCAACGCCGGCGCCCGCGAGGCCACGACCGTCCCGATCGCGCCGCCCTGCATGACCTTGTGCAACGCGAAGGGCGGCGTGTAGGACTTGACGTCGTTCATGCGCCCGCGCATGTAGGGGTCGACGGACATGTAGACGTTGCGCACCAGCGCCTGGCCCTCGGCGGGCGCGGGCAGCGGCGTCTCGACCAGTTGGAAGTCGTCGAGGGTCGGCCAGCCCTGGGGGCGGGCGACGAGGTGGATCTCATGGTTGACCGTCTGCGACATGGCTGTTCCCTCCTGCTAACGTACATGTAGTGACGGTTATACCATAGCATGCGCGGGCGCCCGGCGCCCTGGGAATTCTACGGAACAAGGTCGTTGTCCGCGTCTAGACAACACAGGAACACGCCGCGTTATGCTGAAGGGGCACGGACAAGTAAGCGTAGAGGGACATTAAGGGTATGACGGACGATGATCAAACTGTGGATCGCGCGATGAAGATATCCAGCGGAACGCGTCTGGGCGTGGACGTGGGCGGCACGTTCACCGACTTGGCGGCGATCGTGGACGGCGCGCTCGTGACGGCCAAAGTACCTTCGACCCCGCGCGACCAGTCGGAGGGCGTGATGGACGCCGTGCGCGCCTGCGGCGTCGATCCCGCGGCGGTGGTGCTCTTCGCCCACGGCATGACGGTCGCCACCAACGCGCTACTGGAACGGCGCGGCGCGCGCACCGCGTTGGTGACGACCGAGGACTTCCGCGATATCCTGGAGATTGGCCGCCAGAACCGTCCCAGCCTCTACAACTTGACGCGCGATCGGCCGCCCGCCTTAATCCCCCGGGAGCTACGCTTCACCGTGTGCGAGCGCATGGGTCCGCGCGGCGTGCTACAGCCGCTCGATGAGGCGTCTCTCGATGACGTCGTGCAAAAACTGCAGGCGGCGCAGGTCGAGGCCGTCGCGGTGTGCCTGCTGTTTTCGTTCCTGCGCCCCGACCACGAGCGGCGCGTCGGCGACGTGCTGCGCGCGGCGCTGCCCGGCGTCCGTGTCTCGCTCTCCAGCGAGGTGCTGCCGGAGTTCCGTGAGTACGAGCGCTTCGCTACCACCGCCGCCGACGCCTACCTGGCTCCCCGACTGGCCGTCTACCTGCGCAACCTGGCCGCGCGCGTTTCCGCGGCGGGGATGCCGGCGCCCCTGGTGATGCAGTCCTCCGGCGGCGTCATCCCCATCGCGGACGCGGCGGAGCGCGCCGCCGCCTGCGTGCTATCCGGCCCCGCCGGCGGCGTGGTTGGCGCGGCCTACGTGGCCGCGTTGAGCGGCTACCACGACCTGCTAACGTTCGACATGGGCGGGACGAGCACCGACGTAGCCCCCATCGTGGACGGCCGCGCACAGACCACCACGGAGACCGTCGTCGCCGGCGTCCCCATCAAGCTGCCCATGGTCGATGTGCACACGGTCAGCGCCGGCGGGGGTTCTATTGCCTCCGTGGACGCCGGCGGCGCGCTGCGCGT
>JAABUV010000917.1_pt1 | contig 44098 bp, 53 predicted proteins | sample 5559971 | NCBI WGS metagenome assembly JAABUV01 (sample SAMN10711881, study PRJNA513362) | rock metagenome | isolation source: Antarctica rocks | place: Antarctica: Victoria Land, Knobhead nord | collected 2015-12-19 | reverse complement strand
GGAAGCATGCGGCGCTTGTTTACCCCGGCAGAGGCTCAGGTGCATGCATCTGCTGCCCAGCGGCGGTACTCGATGTGGGCTTCCTGGGCGCAAGGCATTATGCTGGTGCTGTGACGCTGGTGCTGTGATGGGAACAACACAATTGACGCTTGGCTGCTGGCTGGAGCACTGCTCATGTCTGGAGCTTGCTGGGGTGGTAAGGGGTGGCGCGTGTGGGAGGAATGGCAGCGTGCGTGGCAAGGTCTCTGCGGGTTTTAATTGCAACCGAGGTCAGGCCTATGAGCAGTTGCCTCTGAGGCAGGCTGTTTAAATGGCTAATAGCGGGCAAGCAGCACTGCTGAAGTGTCTCACGCGCCAGCTGCATGTTGTAATGATCCCAGTTGTAATAAGAAATTTCATGCTTTGTGGAAATGGCTCTGTCCTATTAGCCAGGCGCGGCAGGCGTTGCTGCCTCCAAGACCCAACACCTGCTGACCCGTGCCAGCAGCATCATCCACAGTGCCGCTTGACACATGTTCAAAATGTGACAACACCTGCGTATGGTACACGCCCCAAATCTCGTGCGCCTATCACCTGAACAGGGCGAGCCAGACGCACTATCCCGGCAAGCGTGCGGGATGGCGCGGCGAGGACGATGGCCGCAGGGCGGCACCGGCCTGTCGCGGAGACTCCCCACTCGCAGGCCCCCCGCCCCGCCCGACCACACAGCCGCCCGACCCCGGCCGCTGCAGCGCAGACACGCGCGCGGCCTCCGGCGAGCCCCCGCACGCGGCTCCGCCCCGCCAGGCCGCTGGCCGAGCGCCGCTCACATACGTAGCCGCCCTGCCATGCTGTGACAGATAGCGCGCCAATCCGCGAACAGTCTCCTGTGACGACTGTCTGCAGCCCGCTACATCAGCTTGCAGCAGGAGTTCGTCTTGCGGGCCTGCTTGTAGAACATCTGACTGGCCATGGATAGGTCGGACGACTTGTCCACCAGCGCCTCAAGCTTCTCGCCGCGCTCCAGCATGCTCTCAATCGTCTTGTGTAGCACCACCTTCGTCTCGTCCAGGTCGCGCTGGATCCGCGTCAGCTTGTCGGCCTGCGCGGGGTCCTGCGCGCCGCGCCACGCGCGCTGTCGGTCCCTGAAGCGCATCCAAGAGGCAGAGCAAGCGCTGGTGCGATCCCTGGTTTTCAGCCGGCAGAGGCACAACGTCAGCGCACCACACCAGACATGCAGCCAGCACGGTGACAAGCCTAACCCGCAGTGAGCTAGTGAGGGCGCAGCACCGAGACGAAAGGTGTCCAGCAGCTTGGAGCCCGCGCGCGCCTGGTATTTTACAATCGCCGGCTCCAGCACCGCCAGCGCGTCCGCGCTGTCCTCCGCCGCGCCGCGCCAGGCGTTGCGGCTGTGGTCCGAGTACTCGTCGAGCACCTTGTCCACGACGCTGAACGCGGCCCGGGACGGGTAGTCCTTGTCCACGAAGGCAACCCCCACCTGCGCGCGCCCAGTGCGCTGGGTGCGCCGCTGGGTGCCCCCACAGCTTCACCGTCTGCAGGGCAGAGCCGGTTCGCGCGTTCGCGCGCTGGTTGCGCTGGCCCCACAGCTCCGCCCTCTGCAGAGCAGAGCAGGAACGGCTGCTGTGGCGTGCGCCTGGCTGCCAGGAGCGAGCCGGGAGGACAGCCCTCTCGCGAGCGCGCGCTGGGTGCGCTGCCCCCACGGCTCCGCCCTTGGCAGAGCAGAGCAGGGCAGGAGCGGCTGTCAGCAGCGTGCGCCTGGCTGCCAGGAGTGGGCCGGGAGGATGGCAGGGCGTCGGCCGGCGCACCAGGCCGTCCCGGTTGTGCGCGTGGCAGTAGTACTCCTCGTGCTGCACGGTCTGCCGTGTGCCGGGCTGCGTGCGCTTCGCGACCGTCCGGCTCACAAAGGTGAGCATCTCGCGCACGCTGCCGCGCTGGAAGAAGCCGAACGTGGACAGGTCTGACGCCAGGCCGAACAGCAGCGGCTCCTGTTCGCCGTTCCATTTCAGGACCGCGACGGCCGTGAGCTTCATCGCGCGGGCCCGCAGGCGCGGGGGGGCGCGGCTCGAAAGCGCGCTGCGCTCAGGCCCGGCAGGGATCTGCAACTGCGGCCTCCCGGGCACTCGCCCAGACCTCGCGGCGGCACGCCTGAGTTCTGCTCAGCGGGTCAAGGAAGGAGCACAGGAGAGCGTCGGGGGGGTCGTCTGTAGTGTGACAATCTGGGACTTGCCCCATAGGCAGAGCGCTTGAAGCAAGGGGTGAAGGCCGGGGTAGCCACTGCTGAACCAGGGGCAGGCAGCAGGAAACGGTGCACAGCGCTGTGGTGAGGCTGCAGCAGGGGCCTGCAGGGAAGTATGTCAGCTGCAACGCGTCAGACTCATAGCATCCGTTGAGCGGCATGCTCTGCAGCGCTATGCGTGCAGGCGAGGCCTGCTTGTTGGAAAAGTGCACCTAGCTGTGAATACAGCAGAACTGCTGAGCGGGCTGAGGGGAGGATGTGGTAAACAAGGCAACGGGGCGGAGCGCAGAAGGCGAAGCGCGGAAGCGTTTCCTTGGCTGCTGAGCAGCTCGTGCGGGGGTGGCAGCTGCCGCCATGCCCCTACCGGATGGCACGCCGCGCAGCGGAGAGCGTCGCGGGGAGGCTGTGGGCCGGTCAGGACGCGACGCGCGGCGGGAGCTTGAGCGCTATGAGCACAGCAGGTGAGAGACAGCAAGGACCTTGTGCGTTCGGGCAGCGCACCCCGACAACGCCACAGTCTCACTGTAAGGGGCAGCCGAGTTTCTGTTTGTGCGCGCCAAGCCGACAGAGCGCCAAAGATGTTTCAAGCGGCATGCAGGCACCGGGAGGATGCGGCTGGCGACAGAGGGGACCGCGGCAGGCGTGAGCGTGCGCCGCACGTTGGCGACAAACGCGACGCTAGCCGGTGTGCTCATGTTGTTGAGCGCCCCGCCCCCTGCTTGCACAAGCGCTCGCTGTACTGGATCACCTCCAATCACACCTCCAAATGTAACACCTGGAGTAGTCCCGGCTGCACGTGTGCAAGAGGCAGCTGCGGGGTGCAAACGTGCAGGCTGCGGCGCTCGCTGTCGCCAACGCGCGAGGGCGCTGGCGCGGCGCGTGGCGCGCTGCCGCTGCCGCCGCCGCCGCCGCGGCGCGAGGCGGACCGCAGCGCCGGCGCCTGGGGCTCGCCGCCGGGGCTGGCGCTGCCGCGCCGGCCCGGCTCCGCGCTCGGCGACGAGCGGCCAGCGGCCAGCAAGCCGCCGCCGCCGCCGGGCCTCCGCGCGGCGGGGGCGACGCCGCCAGGCAGCGGCAGCCGGGGGGTGCCCAGCGGCGCGGTGCTTGCCAATGCGGACTTCCTCGGCGACCTGCGCCGCCTGGCTCAGGTCCTCCCCTCGGGGTGCTGAGGCACTGGATACCTGTCACACGCATTTGCTAGAGCGGCCACCCCATGGGCTTGCGCACCTCCATGCATGTCGCCCTGGCGCGCGCTGGACGCCCTGGTCGCACGTCAGCTTTCTGGCCTGGTGCAGGTCGGAGCAGTGCACCACCCGCATGAGCTGCTGGCACGGCCTGCAGCTCTGGAAGGGCGCGCGCGGCCCCTGCTGCAGACGTTTCCAAGTGTGGTGCTGCGGCGCGCAGGAGCGGCAAGCCGCAGCGCGGCGCAGCGGCAGCCTGGGAGCAGCGTCGCCCGACGTGAAGCCTCAGGTGCGGGGTGGTATGCCATGTGCAGGTGATCTGTTACACAGCGCAGTTCCTCCGGGAGTGAGACAGAGTGCACCTGGAACCTCCGGCGTTGATCTGCCACAGCCTTGTAGTCGCTGTCCCGGGCTCGGTGGGGTGGCGAGCAGACCCACCTGCCGCCCTCCGATGTGCCTACACAACACCTTTCTCATCTAGACGAGTGAGAGCGTGAGGATTTCCTGCAGTGCCTCCACTTCGCGATCCTGGACAGCGTTCTGCCGGGCAGCATAAACGGCGAGCGCGGGACACGGAGCTCCCTCTGCACCAGTCTGTCGTAGGTGGGTGGTGCGAAGCACCCTACACAACCCGCGTTCTCGACACGTGCCGGTCTCCCGCCAGGGCGCGCGCGAGGGCGACCGCGAGGAGGGCGAGGCGGAGCCCGGCGAGCTGCAGCCGCATGAGCGCAAGCGCCGCCGGCGCAGCCACGAGGCCATCGTCTGGGCCACGCCGGGGCGGCCGGCGGGCGGCGCCGAGGCGGGCGCGGGCAGGGGCCGGGCGGGCGCAAGCCCAGACAACCGCGCCAGGCCCGGCGCGGACAGCGGGGCCGCGCCCGGCGACCCCGACGGCGTTCCCCGCGGCGACGGCGGCGGCGCGCCCACAGCGGCGCGCGCGCAGCGCAGCGCGACGGAGCGCGCCGCCGCGGAGCTGGAGGCGTTTGCGGCGGCGCACGGCGCGGAGCTCGAGCTGGATCCGGACGCGCCGCCCGCCATAAAGGCCTCGCCGTCAGTGTCGCCCGGGGATGCAGGCGCGGGGCCCCGGCGCCGCGCCGGCCGTGACCCCTGCGGGGCCGCCGCGGGCGCTGGCCGGTGGTGCGCTGCCGCGCCCTGCATGCGCCGCAGGCTGCCGCCGCCGCCGTGGCGGCGTTGCCTGGTCTGCACTCTCATCTGACGAAAAATGCAAGGAAAGGTCCAGCACATGGCGCTGTCTGCTGCTCACCGCGCGCGCGTGGGGACTAGCGTCCATGCGCTCTCTTCCTACACCCGTGCGCATCAGGTCTCAGCATGGTTGTGCCACGGCCAGTCAGCAGTTACATCTTTTGGGTAAGCCATACGCTCACTGTGAGAGTACCCTGTGGCATGTCCAGTCTGTGCAATGAACATGTCGAGTCGTTGGCCGACCGCGCCTTGCTGCGCTGCAGACGCGGCGGAGGCGGGCCTGTCGGCCGATGCGGTGGCACCGGAGGATGGCGCCGAGGGAGGCGGCGCGGCTGATCAGGATGCGGGGCCATCGGTCGCGCGCCCGGCAGCGGTCAGCCGCTGGCTGGTCGCCGAAGAGGAGGAGGAGGAGGAGGAGGGGGCCGGCGCCCCGGCCGCGGGCGCGCCGGCGGCGAAGGTGCGCCCGCCTGTCATGCCGTGCGCCGTGCAGGGCTGCGTTGCATGCATGACAGACTCGAATGTAAACCCAACTCTACCCTAACCATGCAAGGCTGCGGAGTAGACTCTGCATTAACCCGTCAGACAAGACCCTGCCTCACTGGGCAGCCGGGGGCGCGCGGCGGCAGGCAGCGGATGCGGACGCCGAGGTCCTGGATCCGCCCGACGCGCTGATGGCGGGCACGCCGTCGGCGGCCGCAGACGCGATCGCGGGCGCGCTGGTCGCCGGCGTCGGCGCCGCGTCGGACGACCTGGTCACGCCGCCCGTGCCGCCGCTGCCGCCGATCAACATGCTGCGCGAGTGCCGCAGCGTGGAGGAGTTTGAGCGCCAGGCGCGCATCTCGGAGGGCACGTACGGCGTCGTGTACCTGTGCGCCCCGCCCGCCCGCGTCGCTGGGGCCTGTGCCTGCAGCCTTCAGGCAGCACTCGTGCATGCAGGGAGCTGCCGGCAACTTTGATGGTGAACGTCTTCTTGTGTGGGAATCTGCGTGGGCGGCTGTGACACATTGTTACAGTGTGTGCAAAACATGAACTTAACAGGAGCAAGCTCCTGCTACTGCGAGCTTGCTGGGGCTTGAGCAGGACTTCGTAAGTGCAGCGGCGTGTGCAGTCATTCGCTGCTGATATGCTGGCAAGTTTTCATCAGACACTTGTAGTACCATTCGCGGGCCTGGGAGGTGTCCCGAGTGCATGGCCTGAAGGCAGGGCTGAACAGGAATGCATGCACCGGGGCTGCAGCTGAAAGGAACATGCGGTCTGAGTCCGCCCCGCCTGCTGTCAACCACAGCATTTCGCGTCGTGCGCCAAGAGAAAGTCTGTGCAGTCTGTGCATCCTACTACTGCCGTCACCGCCGATATGCTCGCGCGCTTGGGCTTGACACACTCCAACGGCGGCCGCACGCAGGGCCAAGGACAAGGCGACCGGCCGCGTGTGCGCGCTGAAGAAGGTCAAGATGGACAAGGAGAAGGACGGCTTCCCGCTCACGTCCATCCGCGAGATCAACATCCTGCTATCCTTCCAGCACCCCAACATCGTCAACGTGTCCGAGGTGGGCGGCGCTGCCCTAAACCTTTCCGTACCATATCCTATCGCCGCGCCGCAGCGCGCGGCGCAGTCCAGGTATAACCACATCGCCAGCGTGCCCGAGCTGCGCGGCGCCGCGCGCGCCGCCGAGCGCCGCGCCGCAGCGCGCCGGCGGGGCCCGCTGCCCAGGTGTCACTGGAGGCTGGACACCGCTCGCGGGTTTTACGCTCGCAGCGCTCGCTCATGGCACCCGCCACCCCGGGCAGCTTGTGCTCGCCACAGTAGATGCCACCGCTCTTGCTCTGCTTGTCGTCGCGCGGGTACTTGGTGCACCCCTCTGCGGTGCAGGGCCTGCCCGCGACGCCCGCCGCCCTGGGGCAGATGGTGCTGCCAGCACTACACGGCAGTGCTCTAGCTGGGCGCCTTGAGGTGGGCGCCACAAAGCATGCCTCTGCCGCGCAGGGCCTGATTGATGTGACACGCATCCCCGCATGCAGAGCAGGCCCTGCGCGGCTGACGCGTCTCTGTGACGCCGACCTCAACGAGCTGAGCAAGAGCACTGTCGTGTCCTGCTCGCAGCACAAGCCTGGGGCGGTGGGCGTCACGAGCAGGTAGCCCTGCGGGGCAGGGGGGTGCTCCAAGTACCCGCGTTGCAGCGACCGAGCGCGGTGGCGCCTCCTGCGCGCTGCACAAGCTGCCCTGCATGGGGGGTTGTCACAAGCAAGCGCTGCGAACAAGAAGCTGCGAGCGGTGTCCATCCTTCGCTTGCTACGGGCGCGTCAGGCTTCTCCGGCAAACACACACGGGATATGGCATGTTTCTTCCAGCCTATTAGCTCTCGCACGCTGCCAAGTGGGCAGTCTAAGCAAAGGGGCATGGCATTGTCTGGTCATGCACAAGCTTGGGCAGTGCGCCGGTCTGGCAGGCCCATGGCCACCGAGCGCCCGTGGCCAGCCCTCGGGTGCACAAGCATGCAGGCCGCCCCGACCAGACGCCAGCGCGGGAGCGCCGCACAGGCTGTCCGCCTACGCAGCCCTGGCTGGCTGCAGCATGCGTGTCACACTTCGATGCGAAAGACAAAGCCCATTAGAAAAAGTGTGTCGCTCCAGGTGGTGATGGGCCTGGAGCGCGGACCGTGCCATGTGGTCACGGACGTTGCTGAGCAGCGCCGGATTGGGCTCATAGCGGCGGCGGCGGCCGCAGGTGGTCATGGGCCGGAGCGCGGACAGCATCTACATGGTCATGGAGTTTGTGGAGCACGACCTGAAGGGCCTCGCGGAGAGCATGCGCCAGCCCTTCACGACCGCGGAGGCGCGCGCCGCCCCCGCCCGGCCGCGCGCGCTTCTCCCTGGGTGGGGCCAGCACAACCTGAAGGGGCTCAAGGAGAGCATGCGCCAGCCGTCCTCGGCTGCAAAAGCGCGCCGGGCCCCTGTTCAGCCTCACGGGCTTCCCTGCGGGACCAGCACGTCCCGAGTGGGCTCGCGGCAAACCTGCGCCTGCCGCTCATGACCGCGGGGCCGCGCCGGGGCCCGCCCACACCAGGGCGCTTTGGCCTCCTGGGATCGAGGGCGCGGCACGTCTCATGTGCGCGCAGGTCCAGTGCCTCATGCGGCTGCTGCTGGCGGGCGTGGCGTTCCTGCGCGATAACTGGGTGCTGCTGATGCGCAAGCCTATGCCAATAACCTGATGGCACAGGCCGAGCGCCCTCATGCGCGCGCAGGTCAGGTGCCTCATGCAGCAGCTGCTGGCAGGCGTGGCGTTCCTGCGCGACAAGTGCGTGCTGCTGATGCGCAAGCCTACGCCAATAACCTGATGGCACAGGCTGAGCGCCCTCATGCGCGCGCAGGTCAAGTGCCTCACGCAGCAGCTGATGGCAGGCGATGCGCTCCAGCATGACACCTGGGTGCTGCTGATCCGCAAATGAGAATTCACTCCGATACCCTGATTGCGCAGGCCGAGCGCCCCATGCGCGCGCGCAGGTCAAGTGCCTCATGCAGCAGCTGCTGGCGGGCGTGGCGTTCCTGCACGACAACTGGGTGCTGCACCGCGACCTGAAGACCAGCAACATCCTGTACTCCAACCGCGGCGAGCTCAAGGCGCGCGGCTTCCCCGGCACTGGCCGGCTTGCGCTGGGAAACGACAGTGTTGTCGTCAATGCCGGCGCCGGCCTTGGCAGGGGCCTGGGCGGGGTCCCGAGGTAAGGGGCGCTGAGCTTGCGTGCCGGGTCCGAGGACAGGATGACGGAGGTGGCGGCGGGCGCAGGTCTGCGACATGGGCCTGGCGCGGCAGTACGGCTCGCCGCTGCGGCCCTACACGCACAACGTGGTCACGCTCTGGTACCGCTCGCCCGAGCTGCTGCTGGGTGCGCTACCGAAAATCGCCCGCCCCGGCGTGCCCAGCGCCCCGCCCGCCAGCGGCGACCCGCGTCGGCTGCGGCGCCGCGCCGCATGCGCGCGGCCGCCGCCTTCTGTTAGCAGCTGAGCACTGGACTCTGCGGCAGCACTGCATCGCGCATCAGGCCGGCGGCGGCTAGACACAGCGTTCTTTTCGACAGACCAACATATTTGACCAACATTTGGGCGTGCAAGGTCGTGGCGAGGCTGTGAGGCAGATACGAGAAGGCGGCCCGGCGCGTGATCGACCACGTGCGCGAGGGGGCTGGCACGGCGGCGCGCGCAGGCGCCAAGGAGTACAGCACGCCCATCGACGTCTGGTCGCTCGGCTGCATCATGGCCGAGCTGCTGACCAAGGAGGTGTTGTTCCCGGGCAAGAGCGAGCTGGACCAGGTCGGGCGCATCATGGCGCTGCTGGGGCCGCCCACGGCCGAGGTCTGGCCGGGCGCCGCGGCGCTGCCGCACATCAACAAGGCGCGCGGCGCGGTGCCCTGCGCAGGCCCCGCTGCAGGCCAGGCCGGGTTCCTTGACGCCATGCTGCACCAAGCACAACCTGCCTTCTGACTTGCCTGCAAGTGCATGGCGCAGCTAGGCTGACAATGATCACAGTCGACCTGCATGCTCACCCAGCAAGGTCGAGGCAGCCTTGCAGTCCTGGTCCCCATGGAGGCCTCCCCGGCGCGCGGCGGGCCAGCCAGCTCGGAGACGCGCTGCAGCAGCCCTGCGGACTGGCGCTACCCCTGACCCTAACCCTAACCCTTATGCCAGGGCCCCCGCGGCGCGCAGTTCCAGTTCAAGCAGTGCAAGAACACGCTGCGCGAGCGCTTCCCGCCGCCCTCGCGCCTGGACGTGGGCCGGCCGGGGCTGTCCGACGCGGGCTTCGACCTGCTCGGCGGCCTGCTCGCGCTCGACCCGGCGCGCCGCATCACCGCCAAGGCCGCCGAGCAGCACGCCTGGTGCGCGCGCGGCCCGACGCGCGCCGCCGCCCTGAGGCTTTTCCCTACATCCTGTTGGTCAGGGCCATGGCGCGTGCGCATCGCGGTCGCTCGCCCCAGAGCCTGCCTGTTGGCCACTGAGGCTTCGGTTGGTTCAGTGCATCACAAGGTGCGCGGGTGGGTGCGACGCCCGCGCCGTCTCGGGCGCCTGCGGCGTCCGTGCAGCCGACGGCGCACCGCCCGCCGCCTGGCGCTCGCCATGCACCGTCAAAGAAAGGTCCAGTGCACCCAGCTGCGGCGTACGGCGGACAGCCCCAGTCACCCTGCACAAAGAAACGTGCGACTGCAGGCAGCCGCGGCGCCAACTCCACTGCACCGCCAAAGAAACGTGCGACTGCAGGCAGCCGCGGCGCCGAGTCGGGCGCGCCGCCGGGCGCAGGTTCCAGGAGCACCCGCTGCACAAAGACACATGCAGCCACAGGCGGCCGCGGCGCCGAGCCGGGCGCGCCGCCGCGCGCAGGTTCCGGGAGCGCCCGCTGCCCAAGGAGCGCGCGCTGATGCCGACATTCCCCAGCGCGGCCGACGGCGCGCGGCACCACAAGCGCGCGCACCACCGGCCCTCGCCCGACCCGCGCCCCGCCGACGCCGCGCAGCTGCTGCGCGCGCGCGCCGCCGAGGTCGCCGCCGTGTTTGGCCGCAAGGACGCGGCGCGGTAGGCGCGCGCCGCAGCCTGCAGCAGCGCGGGCGCCGCAGCCTGCAGCGGTCTGGTGCGCCGCAGCCTGCGGTCGCTAGCTTGGCTAGCAGCTGCACGCGTCAGCGGAGGGCGGGGGGGGTTGCGGCGGCGGGGCGCGGCCTTCAGTGTCAAGCGCACAGGCAAGCGGCGGTGCTGGAATTGGGGAGTGACTTGAGTTGAGGTCGTGAGCGAGGCGGCGGTAAGGATGCGGCATGGGCGCTCGACCGTGCCGTGCATGCGCTGCGCAGGCGGTGCTCCACCACTGCCGTGGTCGGTGAGGGAGTGGCAGGGCGAGCACCATACTGCCTGTGAGCGGCGGCATGCTAGGGGCATAAACATGCTGGTTATGGTCCCGCCTGCTGCCTCCCTCGGCTTTCAGGGCCTTCCAAGGCATGCATCATGTGTAACACATGCATGCCTTGACACTGGGGAGGTCACATCTTACTGCATCTATCAGTGTTCATTAGGGCATCCTGCGCACGACATCAGCGTCACGGCCATCCTGCGCGTGATCCGCTGGTGCGCGCTGAGCGCGGGCCGCCCGGCGAACATGTGCCAGCGAGTCGAGCAAGGCGACTGCGTGGTCAGCCCTGCACAGGCGGCAGCAGCGGCAGAGGCGCCACCTGGCCACAGTGCTGGTGGGAGTGGCGCCAGCAGCGAGTGGTCGTGCAAGCCTGTCCAGGGCACAGCAGGCGCTCATAAATTACAGGCTTGGAGGCGGGCAGATACGCCCGCCGCATACAAGTACACACCGGCAAGTCTTCTCTCCAGACGCTCTCCCGTGCTAGCCCCCCTGCGCGGCAGTGGGCGCTGCTACGTACGGCGCGCCCGGGGGCACAGGTGCGACCGGGCCATGAAAACAGTTGCATCATAAGTACACACACGCACAAAACTGCGGCACTGCTAGGCCCGGCTCCTGTGAGCGCGCCCGCCCTACTTGAGGTTCACAGCACGCTTCGCGTCGGCCTCTGAGCGCATGCAAAAACCGTGCAGTGATGCTAGGTCAGTGAACCCTAGCAGAGTGCCAGCGCCTGCGGCCGGGCGCGCCGCAGCGGGCGCCAGGCCAGGCGCCTCTGCCGCTGGCGCACCCAGCCGCGCGCACAGGGCCGGGGCGCACCCCAGCCTCCCAAAGCCCAAACCAGAGCCTGAATCAGGCAGCCGCCGGGCGCGCGCAGGCGCCCAGGCGGGTGAGGCAAACGTAAAAGTGCGCCCTGCGCGGTAGCCCCGCACTGCCCAGGCTCGCGCGCGGGGCCATGCGGGCAGGGCTGGAACGTGCGACCGTGCAACAGCAGACCCAAGGCGGCACGGCGCCCTGACATCCCCACCCCCACTCTTGCAGGGGGCTTGCAGGGCTGCGCCATCGGAGTACGGCGCACGGTCCCGGCGCCCCGCAGGAGAAAACCTTTCCCCGTTGCACGCCATGGGCGGCAGGGGTGCACCGGGCGCGCGCCCCGCCACCGCTGAAATGCCCAGCGTTGCCGCACCGCGCTGGCGCACCCCCAGCTCCACCCCGTGCTCCTCTTCCCCGACCCCGCCCTCCTGCTAGGTACAAGAGACGACTGCTGAACGCAACAGCACTCCTCAGAGAAAAAATATAGGCTGGACAAAACTAAATGAACGCATCCCTCAACCCAAGGCACGCATGCATGTGCGGGGGGACGTGTCGGGGCGCGCGCCCCGGCAGACCCGCGCACGTCACAGTCACACCCCAGTGGCCTGCCCTGCGCCAGCCTGCGCAGAGCGCAGGATGCCCAACTGACAGGCGCAGGGCAGCTGCAGCATATGACAATCAGTCAAGATAGGGTGACCCAACCCTACCTACCTACCTCGACTTTCAGACAGTTGGGCGGAGCGCGCCCAAGCCGCCCGCGCCCATTTGCTGGCCGCTGTGCTGCAAGCGCGCGCCCCTGCTGCCCCTCGCCCGCAGGCGGCCTGCCAAGCTCGCTCCAAGGGGCTCGAACCCCAGGGCCTCTAACCCTTGAACGCCTCCACGGCAAGGCACATTTGGCTATGCACGGGCACTTGACTAGCCCCAGGGGGGGGTCCCGGGTCCAGAGGCACCCAGGCCTGACTCAGCATGGTGCTAGCCAGGATTCTCCTCAGCGCGCCAGCCCAGCAGCCTTATCCTCCAGCAGCACTCATGGCGGCATGGAGGTGCCGCCCCAGCACAGCGTATCGCAGACGCTGGTGCGCTCTGGCGCGTCAGCAAAGTGCCAAGCCCTGCATCTAAGCCCACAAGCTCGTTAATATGCGAGTCCACCGGCTGCCCCGAGCCGACGCCAGCGCGCCAGCATTGCAGCGGCCGCCGCGCTCTTCCAGCCCTCTGCACCCAAGCCAAGCAAATCAGCGGTGCTCCCGCTGTCTCACACGCTGGGCTTTCCCTCCAAGAACCCAGATGCCCTCCCGCAGCCCGTCAGCAGGCGGAGCCGCCACGCCGACGCAGAGCACTGCACTGTTTGCGCGCGCGGCCCGCCGCCCCGCGCCCCAGCCAGGGCCGCTCCAACGCTACTCAGCCCAGCGCCCTCGCGCCAGCGCCGCCTCCGTTCCAAAGCGCTGCCCGCGCCCGGAGCCCGGCCGCGCTGACGCGCGGGTCACGCCGCGCGGCTGCGGCGCACGACGGCCGCGCGCAGGCTCGCGCCCGCGCCCGCGCCGCCCCGCGGCCCCAGCGACCGGCTGCGGCTGCGCGCGTGCGCGCTCTCCCGCACCTGCGCGCGCGCTCGCCGTCAGCGCAGGGAGCAGGGTAGGGAGCACGGCACACAGGAGCACTGTACGGCCGGGTTCCAAACACTCGCAAGCTCCATAACTTGACCCCTTTGGTTGCCCGGCACAGACCCCAGACACAGCAAGCCGCCTGTGCTCAGAGGCAGGCGCCGCTCTGCTGCCAGGAGCCTGCAGGTCCAGCCAGACGCCCCCGGCAGGCCGGGCCCCAGGCGGCCCCCCCCGCATGCCGCGCCTGCAGGTTGAGCAGGATCTCCGCGATCTCCGTCAGGTCGCCGGCGCTGCCGTCCGCGGCGCGGCGGCGCAGCGGCGCGCCGCCCGGCGCCGCGCCCTGCCCCAACCCTGGCGCGCGGCCGGCGTCGTCGATATCCATCGGCCCCATCAGCAGCTCCTCCTCCTCCGCGCCGCCGCTGTCGGACGCCTCGTCCGGCTGCGAGCTGCTGCTGCCGTACGACGCGCCCTCCGCCTCGCCGCTGCCGCGCGCGGCGCGGCCAGCAGTCAGGATAGGGTCAGGGTATCCTACCCTATGGCAGACAGGTGCACAGACGGCGCGCACTGCCCGTTGTACAGATGCGCTCATGGCAGGATGTAAGCACGTCCGGCAAACCTGTGGGGATCCTGCTGCCTGCAAACTGCAGCAGGGACAACAACCATTCGAGGTAAGGTGTCGTTATTACATTGCACCCCAGAGCCTGCTACAAGCGAGCTCGTGCAGGGCCGCACCGGCGCTCCAGCTTGCGCCCGCTGGACGGCGGCGTCGGCGGCGCCTCCATCGACGAGCCCGGCGCGGGGCTGACCCCATCAGCGCCCGAGCCGAAGCGCAGGGCAGGGTTGGCGCCGCCGCCGCCGCCGCCGGCTGCCGGGACGCCGCCGGCCGATACGGCGCCCGCCGCAGTGAGCGCCAGCTTCGCAAGCGCAGCGGCGGGTGAGCAGCCCATGCCCAGCCCCGCGGGCGCCGACGACCCCGGCACGAACGCCGCCGGCGCGTCGCTTGGCGCGCCGGCCGGCGCGGCAGCCGCCCCGGGCGGCAGATCCACCGCCTCCAGCGAGTCTGCGCCGGGCCCGAAACGCTGTAAGCGCGCGGAAGCCTGCCAGGCCGAAACCCTAAGCCTAAGCAGCCACTACGCTAGGTGCGTGCCACTCAAGGTCCCTGCCGCGCTGGCGCACGTTGGTGTCTACAAAAGGTCTCCAAACGGCGACATCTGATGGCCCTGCACGCGGGTGCCGAGCAGCAGGATGCGCCTCTACACAGGGCTAGCTCAATATTGACTCGCCCATGCACGACACCGTGCAACCACCGCCCTGGAGCGCGGCACACGGCAGCCGGGGCGGCGGAGCAGGCGGGCGGGCGCGCACGCATGATGGCGTCCAGGTTCACGCCCGCCGGGCCCTCGCCGAGCCGGAAGTTGGTGATGGCGGCGTCGCCGCGGATGCGCCGCGCGGCCGCATCGTACGCCAGCGCCGCCTCCTCCGCCGTGTCGAACGTGCCCAGCCACAGGCGCGAGCCCTGCGGCGTCGTGATTTAGGGTTAAGGTTAGGGTGCGGCATCGCGCTGCGGCTCACAGGCGGGCTCTGCTGCACGCGGTGGGCACGCGTGTGCGTACCGCTCGACAACGGTGAGCGACGGGGTATGACCAGTCACGCCTGCGTGCAGCTTTTTGCTGGCTGATCAATATGTGCTGCGGCAGCGACCCTGGCGGTCTCTGCAAGCCATATGGGTTAGGGTAGGGTATAGGGTCAAGCAGGCGCGCGCCTTGGTCGGGTCGCGGATCTCCGCCGCAAACTTGCCCCAGGGCCGCTGGCGCACGCCCCGGAACTTCACCTGCCCATTGGCGCCCTTGCTCGCCCCCGCGCCCGCCTTTGGCGTGTGCACGGCGCCTGCGCGCCATGGGTCAGGTTCAATGTTGGGCAGGCGCGGGGCGAGTGACGCACCAGTCTGCCACAGCAGCGAGTGTCTGATCGCTGCGCGGCAGCGCAGGCAGGCAGGCGACCTCGCCCACAGGCCCGGCCGCGCAGCGCGGCGGGCGGGGGCGCGCGCGGGTGCCGCACCCGCAACCTTCTTCGACACGCCGCCGGCCGCGCCGCCCTTGCGGCCCAGCTGCAGCGGAGGCGGCAGCGCGCCGCGGCCGCGCGGCCGGCCGTCGCCGCCGTCGGCTGCCGCGCCGTCCGAGGCGAGCCGCGCTGGCGGCGGCAGCACCGTGCTGGGCGAGGGCGCGGAGGAGCCCAGCAGCAGGTCGGCGGCCGCGGCGCCGCCGGCGCCAAACCCGGCCGCCTCGCTGTCGACAGACGAGCCGAAGCGGCCGCTCGCGGACGCGCTGAGCAGGCTCTGCAGGTCCAGCGGCGCGATCGTCAGCGCGGGCGCCGCCGCCGCGCTGGGCGCGGCGAAGAAGCCGCGCTGCAGGCCCGCCGGCAGCGAGCCGCCGGCGGCCGGCCGCGCGGGTGACATGGAGCCCGCAGACCCTAACCCTATGCACCCTACCACCGCCGCTGCCCGCCCCGCGCCCGCCGCCGCCTGGAAGAGGCTGATGGGCGCCGGCAGCGGGGGCGAGCCGCCCAGGTGCAAGCAGCCGAACGGCGCCGGCAGCGGCGCCGGCAGCGACGCGCCGGCCGGCAGGAACAGCGCGCCGTAGCTCCCCGCCGCGCCGCCGGCCGGGCTGCAGCCCGGCAGCGGCGGCCGCGGCGGCAGCGGCGCGCCCGCGGCGCGCGGCGACGGGATCTGCATGCCCTGCGTCGCGGGCGGCGCGCCGGGCGCTGGAGCAGCGCACGCCGGCGAGCTCCCTGCCGCTGGCAGCGCCGGGACCAGCGCGCGGGCAAACGGGCTCACAGTCGCGACTCCGCCCTCCGCAGCGCCCTCCGCTTCCGGTGCTGCAGGCCCGAGGCCTGCGCGCGCGCGGGCAGCCGACGTCGGCAACACGAGGGGGGCGGCGCGCTTGCTGTGTGCTTGCCGGGCGACTCAGAGGCCGTCGCCCGCTCTTGCAGGGCCCCCACAGCACGCGCGCACGTCTGTGGTGCTGGGGGGACTGAAAAAGATACTGTGTGGATGCAGCACGGCACGCATCTGCGAAAAGCTGCGACAGAGCAATTTGGCGTCACAAGGAGATACAAAGGTGACGATACCGGAGTAGCGCAGCACCGCGCTGCGCCTGACAGGACTACACGGCCGTAGATGTACCGGCGTGGAATAAGCATATGCCTACACACCTTGCGGGCAGCGCGAGGCGAAGGCAGCCGTCAGGCCACCAGACGTAGGCACCAGCGCCGCAGCGCGCGACGCGTGCATCCCGGCTCCCTGGTCGCCCAGCCGCCCCGCCCCGCCCCACTCCGAACTTCCAAATGTGCGCGCCGCGCCATCCGATGCCGGCTGCGGCTGGCGCTGCAGCAGCTGCGCGGCCATGGCTAGCACGTGTCTGAGTCGCAGTCTGGCGAGGAGAGGCTCATTTCCACGCCATACGCGCGGCGCACGCCTGTCCTCCGCGCGGCATAGCTCGCGTGCGTGCCGGCAGCCAGCTCAACAGAACCCTGCGCGCAGAGCAAGCGCACGCTAGGTTCAAGTTCAGCGAATTGGGTGCTTATGGCGGTGCGCTGAGCTGCGCATCGACACACATGACCTAGAGCATCGGCCGCGCTGCGCTGGCACAATGCAGCCACTTACCCTGGCGCGCCTTGCGCAGCCAGCGGCGACACAGGCACTTGCGGGCAACTCGCCGGCACCGGCATTACCCCGCTAGCTGCCCAAGTTCTTGAGGTGCCCGTGCAGGCGCGCCGCAGCAGCAGCCTGCCACCCTGCACCCGCGCACCGCCAGCTGTGCGCCTGAACCGGCCAATCCCGGGGGGCAAAAACGCCTAGGCCTATGCCCTGCCCGATGGCCTCCGGGCCAAGAGGAACAAATCTTTTGAAAACTGCAAGTGCGCAGCAGCGCCCCGGTACACCGCTGACCTGGCCAGGGCGGCGAGGCTGAGGAAACCCAGGGCAAAGAGATCGTGCCTGCGACTCTCGCAGTCAGCGAAGCTGCTCCTCACTGTGACCGGTCCCGGCCTAACGCTTCCGCGTGCCCTGCTTTGAAGTGGCAAAGCTGATTGCAAAGTGCTAGCTCCCAAAAACTCTAAAGCTTCCGCTTAGCGGTGCGGCCCCCTCGGAGACGGTGTTGTACTTGCAAAACAGTGCTTGAGCAGACAAAACCACGCTGGTCAGGATGCTCTGTGCCTTCAGCTAAAGCTCAGCAAGCGAGTACAGTAGGTCCGATCCGGCTACAAGACGGGACATCGACAGCGTGGCTCCCAGAACCTAGCAAAAAGCCTCGCCAGCACGAGAAAAGTGTAGCAGCGGCACTTTCTTCGTCCCATGTTCCTGGCCTCCAGTGCCAGTGCTGCTGTGGCACGCTCCGCCTGCCGACTTTGCCCGCTAGTCAGGTGCGCAGGGGAGCGCAAGCCATTTCACTGGAACTCTTGTTTCGTGACAAAGCGCATTGCTAAGCGGCTACCGGCCGGCAGGAAGCACCTGCAAACCAGCCTTTCCCCACAGTTGCCATTAAGGCGAAGCGGAAGGCTTACACTCAGTCGCGGTGCGAGCCATCGCACCATAACTTCTCCAGTCTGGCAGAGGGACTGAAGCAAGTCAACTATATTAATACCTGGTGCATGGCACGCTGCCCAGGATTGTACATAGCAGCGATGTCCTCTCCCGTTAGCCGCGATGACAAGAGAGTCGACCTGGGGAAGGAGGTGTGCCTCAGGCCCGCCTCACTCTCCTTGGACCGCGCTGGCAAGCTGAGCGGACTGTTATCTCGCGAGCATCTAAGCGATGCGGCGATGCTGAGTGGCACTCCAGCAGCCTCTGCTGTGGACGTGCTCAGCGATGGGTTAGTGCTTCGAGCCGCAGATCATGGAGTTTGCCACTTGGAGACGCTGCTGTCGGGCGTGCAGGTGGCGCTGTACCCAGAGCGCACCACAGCCGTGACCGCGTCCGACACGGGCGCCCTGGCGTGGAAGGGCGATCTGCTCGCGCTGGGCGTCTTTGAGGACGCCATCACGCCCGCCGGCAAGGGCGAGGGTGCGCTGTCGGCATGTGCCTCAGTATCAGTGGATGCACGTGGTGGCCTGCACCCAAGCAAGGGCTGTTACGGTGGTCGCTCAGCCCACTTGATGTACCACAAGTACTGGCGCCTGTTATGTTGCTAAGTTGCACCTCTTTGACTAAGGGAGAGGTAACCGGGGAGGGGCCTTCCACGTAGGGGCCACCGGCCCTGTGCGAGTGAGAGGAAGGGGCAGCAGCGAGGGAGCGCCTGCTCAAGCGCCCACTCGGCCAGCTGCGCAGCCCGGGCGCCGCGGCGCGCAGGCGCGAAGGGCTCGATCAAGTCGCCCGAGCTGCAGGCGCTGGACCGGGAGCTCGGCGGCCTGCTCACCGAGCTCGTGGAGCTGGACAAGTTCACAGGCAAGGCGGTGCGCGGCCCGCGCTAGCTCTGCCTGTGGCGCGGCTGTAGCCGGCCGCTCGCGCGCGCGGGGAGCGAGCACGGTGTCCCGCCGTGCGGCTTAATGGCCCAGGCTAAGGCCGCTTGCCTGCACGTGCCATGCGCGCGCATCGCCTAGGCGTCGTCTGCATCCGCCGCTGAACGCAGCGGCTGATGGATGTAGTAGCAAGCGGGCGGGGCAGGCTTTTATGGTCGGCTGCGTCGCTGGCCTGCTGCGTTGAAGGCAGGCGGCCTGCACAGCGCTCCCGAGGGGTGCTGGCGGCTGCCGCGCCGCCCGCGCAGACGGCAATTGCAAAGCGGGCGTGCTGAGCGTGAGCGTGGGCGCTGCAGGGCAGCTCTGCGTTCGCGCGGTCGGGGCGCAACGCGCGCGTGGCAGGGCTGGTGGGCCTGGGCGCGCTCGCCAAGGCCGCCGCCGCGCCCGAGTGGGGCGCCTCCCCTTTCCAGGCGCGGCCGCGGGAGCATGCAGCGTCCAGACAGCGGCGCGGCGCATGTATCGTGTCCGCGCACCCCATCATGACGGCCCTGCGTCGCTTCATTGCGCAAGCGCTGTAGTCACCAGGGCTCTGGTGCAGGGCTCTGCATTGACACCGCTTCACCTCCGTGAGGGCCCTGCATCATAGGGCTTCATCCAGACCTCTTACAAAGCATTGCATGCTCCCCTTGTGCAGCGTGTGAGAGCGTCGCGCAACTTGGCGCACGCCGAGACCGCAGCCACCAGGGATGGGCTCAAACGAGTGAGCCCCTGGTGCTCCCCGCGCGCGCAGGCGCTGGGCGCGGCGGCGGCGGTGGCAGCCAAGGCGCACCATGCCCGGACAGTGGCGGTCGCCGTGGTCGGCGCTGACGGTCTACCAGCAGAGCGCCTGGTGCGGCGCTCTGCCCTATACCCTATCCCTGAACCCTGATGTCCCAGCGCATGGGACTTTCGGCAGAGCGCCTGGTGCGGCGCTCGCACCTGGGTGTGCCACTGAGTTATCCACGCAGCTTTAACTCAGGTTTGCTTTCGGATGCAGTCTCTGCTATTGCGCGCGCGCTCAGATGCCCGCGCGCAGGCAGAGGCCCCGGGCCAGGCCGCGCTCGGCGCGCTGACGGGCGCCTATGAGGCCACTCGCTTCTACAACAAGCCGCCGCCGCTGCAGCTGGAATCAGTGGTGGTGCTGGGCGGCGCGCCTGGCAGCGGCGCGGAGGCCGCCATCGCGCGCGCGGCCGCGCTCGCGCGCGGCAACATCCTGGCGCGGTGCGGCCCGTGCGGAGGGTGCCTTCTGATGTTGTCGCCTGGCAGCGTGAGGTGCAGTGCTGGTCACGACGCCGTCCTGGCCCTGTCATGCGGACACCGTGATGCTGCAGTGGTCGCGGGCTCGGCGCGCTGAGGCCGCCCGGGGCGCGCATGGCGCGCTGCGGCAACCGCATCAGCCTTGCACTGCGAGGGCGCTGCTCGTTGCGCGCGCGCCTTCTTGCCCGGCGCGCGCTACACATAGCACACACTTGCGGCAGCGCGTCCCCAAGGCATAGGGTTAGGGCCTGAACAGGGCGCCAGGGCGCGCGCAGGTACATCGTGGAGGCGCCCCCGAACGTGTGCACGCCCACGCACCTGGCGCGCGTCGCGGAGGGCATCGCCGCAGCCGCGCCGGACGTCTTCACATGCCGCGTGCTGGAGCAGGCCGAGTGCGAGGCCATGCGCATGGGCTGCTACCTGGGCGTCTCCGCATGCAGCGCCGAGCCGCCCAAGTTCATCCACCTCACCTACAAGCCCGCCGGCGCGGCCCCGCAGATGTGTGGCAGGACTGCCCCTGCCCTGATGCACCAGGCCTGGCATGACCTCATTGTGTAGATGTGCTTTGTACCCCTGGTCCCGTGCACATGTGACAGGGCGTTGGGGAACTGAGAGAGCCAGCTGCTCGTCAGCACCACGAAGACGAGCCATTGGTGCCGCGCAAGCGCGCTGGGTGGCGTGCTGCCGCGGAGCAGGCCTTGCACTTCACAACGAGCCGGGCACCGGCCGGGCATGGCGCATGCGCTGACGTGCAGTCGGAGACCAGGCAGCGCGCCGTGCGAGCGCGGGCGAGCGCAAAGCTGTGCGCCGCGCAGGCGAGGTCCGGCGGCGGGTCGCGCTGGTGGGCAAGGGGCTGACGTTCGACAGCGGCGGCTACAACCTGAAGGTCGGCGGCATGATCGAGATGATGAAGTTTGACTGCGGCGGCGCCGCCGCGGTGCTCGGCGCGGCCGAGGCGCTGGCCGGCATCCGGCTGCCCGGCGTGGAGGCGCGCGCGCGCCGCCGCCGGGGGGTTACGGTTGGGTATGTCTGCACTGCAGGCTGGAAAGCAGCCGATCCATGGAGGGCAGCGTGTCTGCACTGCAGGCTGCTGGATAGCAGCCCATCCCGTAGATGCGCTGAGCTTCATGAAAGCGAAGCTTAGCGCATGGGTCGTATGATGTCAATATAGATCTGTGCAGGCACACAGGATGCGGGGCAGGGTTTCGCTCGGCGGGGGCTGGGCGCTGAGCCAGCGAACGGCCGCAGGCGCATATTGCTTGCTTGGCAGAGGCGCGGCGCTGAGCCAGATGCGCGGCCGCAGGCGCACATTGTTGGCTTGGCGGGGGCGTGGCGCTGAGCGCGCGGGGCGGCCGCAGGCGCACATCAGCTGCTTGGCAGGGGCTGGGGGCTGAGCCTGCGGCGGCGCCGCAGGTGCACATCATCAGCGCGGCGTGCGAGAATATGATCGACGGCAAGGGCATGCGCCCGGGCGACATCCTGCAGGCCGCCAACGGCAAGACGGTGGAGGTGCGGCGGATGCCCGGCCGCCCGCCCTGGCCTGGGTCGTGGCTGGCCCCACCCCATCCAGGTCGTGCGCTCGGCGCCGCGCCTGCTACCCTGACGTGCTATGGGAAGCTGCAAATGTAAGCGACCGTACCTGTTGCCCAGCAGGCCCTCACTGCACAGACACGCCCTGGCTCAGCTTGTGCATAGGGCAGGGTTACAGGTTACAGCAGGGTTATGGCGCCTGCCGCCTTTGCGAGCGCACGGGGGGAGGCGCGCAGGTGCACAACACGGACACCGAGGGCCGGCTGACGCTGGCGGACGCACTGTGGTACGCTCAGGATGAGTGCAAGGCCGAGGCGATCGTCGACATCGCGACGCTCACCGGCGCCTGCATGGTCGCGCTGGGCGACAAGGCGCGTGCAGCCCTGCGCAGCCTCGTCTCGGGGCGGCGCGTCTCGGGGGGGCGCGGGCGCATGCGGCCTCGGCCCAGCAGTGGATGTGAGGAAAGCACTGAACGCGTCTGTGCACGCAGTGGGTCTGTGCACATGCAGAGCCCGCCCTGAGCTGGGGCTACGCTGGGGCGCGCCAGGTCGCGGGGTTCTGGACGTCCGACGATGGCGTCGCGGCCGGGCTCAGGCTGGCGGCCGCGCGCGTCGGCGAGAAGGTCTGGCAGATGCCGCTGGAGGATGCGTACTGGGAGCAGGCGCGCCCCGCGCTGTCGTGTCCGGCGCTGGATGGGTATTCACATGAAGGTGTCTTGCGGCACACCCCATGCGCTTTGGGGATGTGCGCGAGCGCGGGTGCGAACACTGGCTGCCCTACCCTTTCTTGCCTCAAAGGGGCTCAGAGGTTGCCGGCCAGCGGCTGGAGAGACAGGCGCTGCCTGGTCGACGCCAGGTTGGTGTGGTTATCATTCAGAGCATAGGTTGGACGGAGCAGAAGGCTGGTTGAGCCGCGGTGATGCATTGGAATCTACATGTTCAAGTTTCCCGGACAGAATGCGCTATAGGATGCAAAGGATGTGCATCCTTTCAAGCAGTGTTCCTCAGCAGCTCTCTTTCAGCGGTGCAGCCAAATTCCTTTGTCGTTTTGCCTGCGTCTGTTGCATCAGGCCAGTGTCTGCATGCAGGGGTGGGGCCCCTGCTGCCGCCCGCAGCCAGGCGCAGTTTTTAAGGAGGCTTGTAGCTGACCCTGGGAGGCGGCGGGCCGCGGCGCGCAGATGAAGAGCCCCATCGCCGACATGAAGAACGCATGTACCAGCCGGTATGGGGGCGCCATCACCGCTGCGCTCTTCTTGCGCCAGTTTGTCGACACGGAAAAGGCGCGCCCGCCCGCCCGCCCGCCCGCCCGCTCCCGCTTAACCGCGGGGTCTATAGCGACCCGTGGCCGCGCGCGCCTACGCCCAACGCGCGCGAGGCGCTGCTGCGAGCACCCCTTTTGTGGGGGCGGTAGCGTCCTGACGCGTGCTGCAGGGAGCGCTATTCTCCTATCCTATGAACCCCTAACCCCTGCAATCCGTCAAGTTTGGGGTACCCAAACGGGTGACCCTGTCGACGCGGGCTCCTGGGAGGTCATCAGCCTGGTGTCATGAGGCCAGGCGGGTAAGCACACAACTGTATCCGAAAATTTGGACTGAATGCGGCGCAGGTGGCGCACGCGCACGTGGACATCGCCGGCCCTGCATGGGACAACAAGGCGAGCATCGCGACGGGCATGGGCGCGACGACGCTGGCCGAATGGGCCTGCGCGCAGGGCGCCGCGCCGCGGGACAGCGAGGCCTGCGCGCAGGGCGCCGCGCCGCGGGACAGCGAGTAGGGTGGCGCACCCAGTGTTCAGGGCTGGTCCACAGGCATTCAGTGGCTTAATGCGAAGGCGCTTGCCCAATTTTTTTGCGAGACGGGCACTGTATGATTCACAGTAGGATAGAAATTGCAGCGTGCTTTGCCCGCATATATGGCGTTTTCACGCCGCTTGGTGCACTGTGCTCGTAATTCTGGCACTCTGCTCGCTCACTCTGCCTCACTCTGGCTCACTCTGCACTTTCACACCAAGCATGCTAGCTCACGAAAATGAAAGCCCCAGAAAAAGGTGGTGCTACCAACCACATCTCTGCCATAACACACTCCCAACCCGCTGCAAGCGCGCATGCAGCTAAGGCTCACGGCCACGCGCCCGAGTGACACGACACGAAACGCACACCCAGAGATAGACGTCTCAAACTCTCAAACGGGCGCGCCAGCCGGGCGTCGGGCCGGCCTGCCCATGACACCGACCTCCTCAGCCGTGCGCCGGGCCGGGCCGAAAAGTGAGCGCCCCAAGGCTCTGCGCGAGCAGCCCACCCCATGTGCCGTGGGGCCTGGCACGTCAGTCGTTTGTGCCGCGCCCCTCATGTGCACCCCCCCCCCCCCGCGCCTCCACTGGCAGCCCCGCCGCCGCTCAGCAGCTCTCATCTGAATCACCGCCCTTCCGCCTGAACTTGTAGTGCTCAAACCCGGCGGCGGGCCCCGCGCTCGCATCGCCCGCTCCGGCAGCGCGCTTTGCGTGGCCGCGCTTGCCGCCGGGGCACGGGCCCGCCTCCGGGTCTGCATCCCCGGCCTCCGCGTGCCCGGGCGCGGCCTCACGATCTCGCATGCACGTTGGCTGCACCCGGGCCGGCGACTCAGCAGGACATGCGGCAGCCACGCCTGTGGCGCAAACGGCTGAGGTCAGGCTCCCGCGCATGGCGGCAGGCAGCGCGATAAGGTCGCTGCCGGGTGCGCCCCCGCCATGTGCGCGCCCGGCAGCGCCATGCAGGCTGACCTGCAGCCTCAGCTCTGCCTGCTGCGTGTCGGGCCTGGCTGTGTCGGGGTGGCCGGGCTCCGACGCCCCATCAGGCGTTCCCGAAGGCGACGGCGACCAGCCGCTCGCGTCGCACGCACCCTCAGGCGCGCCGCCGGCAGCGCCCGCGTCCGCGCAGCGCCGCGCCGGGCGGCGCCTGGGCGCGCGCGGGCTGGAGCGCGGGCTGGAGCGCTGCGCGGGCCGCGGCCGGCCGGGTGCCTGCGCGCCGGGCCCCGCCTCCGGGCTGGAGAGGTACAGCTGCTTCAGCGCGCGGCGCGGCCGGCGCGGCGCGGCGCGCGCTCCGCCCGCCGCCGCACGCGCCGTGGCCGCGGGCCCCGAAGTCGCGCCCGGGCGCGCCGCGGGCGCGCCGGCGGCGTCGGCGCGCGCGCTGGCAGCAGCGGCGTCCGGACCTGCGGGAGCGTCGGCGGCGCCGGCGGCGCGGCCGGCCGCCGGCGCGCGCGTGATGAACGCGTCCAGCGTTGACTGGGCGACCATGCGCCGCTGCTCCGCGCGCTCTCGGGCTTGGCGCTTGGTCACCGCCTGCGGGCGCGCGGCGGCAGTAGGGTTGGTGTATACCCTGTTAGGGACCACACGCGGCGTTCGGCGTGCCGGCTGACCGCAGGATGGCGAGGTGGCGCTGTGCGCGCGTGCTTGCCGGTTGTCGGCAGGGCGTGGCTGCACGACCCGCGTGCGGGCTCTCGTCCAGGAGGTAGGGTAAGTGCTGCGAGATATTTTGGAGCGGTGCTGCTGACGCACATGTGCGCCCGTGCAGGTGACACCGGGAGCCGACACTAGGCCAGAGGGGAGGCTGCTGCGCGGCGCGGCGGCCGGAAAGGCACTGGAGCGGCTCATCTCGGAGGGGCCTGCATCCTGACCGCTGGGGAGGCGCAGCGGGCGGGGTTGGGCGGCCACCTGGTGGCAGACGACGCAGAGCGTGCGCAGGTTCTCCAGCATGCACAGGCCGCCGCCCCGGTACACCGGCAGGATGTGGTCCGCGTGCCTGCGCGCGCGCATGTAAAAGGTAGGGTAAGATAGGATTAGGGGATGAAGCCCTCTTGCCCTCAAGAGATGAGGCGCCCCAGCACAGGTCACCCAACGGTGAGCGGCTTCAACCGCCAGTTAGACGTGCTGTGTTCATGCAGAGCCAGGTGATGCGCGTAGAAGGACAGCACCCTGCGCAGGCCAGCACCATTGGCGGGGCTCGGCGTGGCAGAACACGCCGCCCCAGCACGGGGCGCGGGGCCGCAGCGTGCGCAGCGCGGCGCGGACACAGGGCCGGGGGGCGCGCGGGGCGCGCAGCGCTGCGGGGGCCCGCGCCAGGCGTTGCCGGCCACGGCCTGCGTGACGAGCCGCTCGGCGGCCGCGCCGGCGCCGCGCGCGGCCCAGGCGGGCGCCAGCTCGCGCAGGCGCGCCGCGCGGCGCTCGCGCCAGCGCGCAGTGCCCTTCTCCACGTGCCTGCCGAGGCAGCCGGACCGCGTTAGCGCTGCAGCCGGAAAAGCATGCCGCCCTGCTGAGTGAAGAATAGGGTTGTGCTTAGGGTACGAGCAAGCGCTTTGCACGCCGGCACCCGGGTCCTGCTGGCGCTGCAGCTATTAGAGCATGCCGCCCTGCTGGGGGGCTGCGGCCCCGCGCGCCGCTGCCGGAGGGGGCGCGCGGGGCATTGCAGCGCTGGCGGGGCCGGCGCGCGCGCCTGAGGCGCTGCAGCAGCGCGTGGCTGTCCAGGCGGCACAGCTGGCACACGCCGCGCTCCAGGCGGAACAGCGCGCGCCGCAGCGCGCCGCCGCTGCTGCGCAGGCACCAGGCGCCCTCGCACTCGGGGCCGCAGAACAGCGCGCCCGCGCCGTCCAGCACGGCCTGCGCGGGGCGAATGAGGCGGGACCCAGGGTCAGGCCGGGCGCGCGCCGGGCCCCAAGGCGGGCCGGGTCCAGCGCGCTCATGCTGTTGGCTTGCTCGCAAAGCTGGTCATGCATGGGTGGGGTTGGTCCCAGAATTTAAATCGTAGGTATGTGGGGCGTCAGGCACCCCAGGGCGCGCCGTGCATTGAAGAGACCCTGCGTCAGTGAGTGCCTGGCAGCCAGAAGGACCGCGCCTGGGGCGCCACGGCGCAGTCGGGCACGGGCTGCAGGCAGTGCACGCACAGGCGCGCGCCCGCCGCGGTGAACGCCTGCTGGTACTCCACTGTGTTGACGCGCCTGCGCATGCAGGGTCCGCATCAGGCTGCGCTCGGCCTTGCACGGCTCCAGCCAGTGCACGTGCAGCATGCAAGCGCACCGGCGGATGCTGCTCAGCAAAGCGGCAGCAAGCGCTCACGCTGCACGAGTGCAAGGGGCGCCGGTCTATTCGAAGCACGGCACGCAAGCACGACAGGCGCTCCGCGCACCTTTATGATTAGATGATACAGGCAGTAGCGCGCGTGCGCTGACAACCAGGCCGGCACTGTTTGGGGGCGCCGCAGGGTCGCTGCGAGGCGGTACAGGCGCCGCACCGGAGATAGCGAACGGACACCGGCCGCCAGGCCGCGCCGGGCGGCAGCGGCGCGGCGGCGCGCCCGCCGCGCAGGTAGCGCTCGGTGCCGAGGCCGTACGCGCCCGCGCCCGCCGCGCGCGCCTCCAGCTCCGCCAGCACCTCCTGCGCAGCGCTGGGCGCCGCGGCCTCACACGGTTGCCCTACACTAACCCTATACCTTGCACCAGGCTTGCCGCTGAATATGCTGGCGGCCCCCTGCGCAGCCCGGCACGCCTTCTCACGCTCCCGCTGCCAGCATAACATTCACGGCCTGACATGGCCATGGGGTCTAAATTCCTTGCCCTGGCAGAAGGCACCCGCATCTCAAATACAAGGCACCCAGGATGAAGGGTCCTGGGTAGGGTAGGGTAGGGTACGCGCCTGCAGTGGCGAGCGCACGCAGACGCCGAACAGGCGCGACTGGAACACGCCGCGCAGCTCGGTCCACTCCGCCGCAAATTCAACCGCCTCTGCAATCCAGGCCGCCGCAGCGCCGCGCGTCACGTCAGCACCCAGCGCCAGCACGCCCGCCGCGCCCACGTGCGCGCCGCCGCCCGCGCGCCTGCCGGGCAGGGCGCAACTGCATGAAGCGCCCATGGTGTCGCGACCCTACACGAAACCCTGACCATCAGCCTCTGTTCATCGGCAGCGAGGCAGCGCCGCTCGCGCCCGGTGCGGCGCTCACCGGGCTCCTGGCATCGGGCGCCTAGCCCACAGGGCGCGGCGGCGCCCGTGCATTGCGCATGGGCGCCAGGGCAGGCGCGCGGGCGCGAGCTGCTGCCGCCCAAGCGCGGGAGACCCTCGGCCCGCTCGGCGCACCGCGCGTCCAGCGCGTCCAGCAGCTGCGCAAGCGCGGCCGGCAGCGGCGGCTGCGCGGCCAGCTGCAGCAGTTCCAGCGGCAGGCTGAGCCCCAGGGGCGCGCTGCCGTCCGCGGCGGCGTGAAAGTGCGCGCGCCCGGTGTGCGCGCTGACCTCGAACCACACCTGCGCGGCGGCGGAGCGCCCTGGCTTTCTTTTGGGCAGTATAATGGTATGGTAGGGTAGGGTACGTGTTAGGGTCTCATGCGAGACCACCTGGCTCCCCTCGTCGCACTCGCCCTCCGTAAACAGTCTAAGCTGTCTGACAAAGTGCTTTCATTCAAAGGGGGCGCCTGCATGGCTGCGGGAGAGAAGGTAAAGGGAGACAGCGCTGAAACCGGCGCCGCCGCCTGAGCCGCGAGCGGACTGTGCGGCGCTGCGGCTGTCGCGGCGCGCGCGCGCGACCAGCAGGCGCGCAGCCGGACCTCTCTGCTATGGTCGTCAACGCTGCGACAGCCACACCTCGAGCCCACCCTGCAGGAGCTGTAAACTGGCCTCAGGCAGGGCCTGGTGCGCATGTCGGGTGCCCGGGCGCCCACCTTGGGCCGCTCGTCGTCCGGCGCGCTTGCCGCGTCTGGAAGCTCCCCGGCAGCAGCCCCCTCCGCCGCCTCAGCTGGCTCTGCAGCCGCCGCGGCCACGGCCGCGGCGCCGCCTGGCGCCCGCGGCTCGGCCGCCGCTTCTGATGCGACAGGGGTGCTCGCCTCCGGCACGTCGTCCTCACAGAGGTCTATGATGCCGATCTGGCCCTCTGCACCCATGTCCTCATCCGCCGCTTGCGCCACAGCGCCCGCGAAGGGCTCGCAGCCCGGCTGGCTGAGGTCGGCATCGGGCGGGGCCTGCGGCCCCGCACCGGCAGGAGCGGTTGGGCCAGGCGCGGCCCCAGCGGCCCGCGCGCCGGGCGGAGCAGCGGCCGCAGCAGCGGAGCGCGCCGCGCCGCACAGCAGCTGCTGCGCCGGCTCCGGGCGGGGCACCGCGTGTCCCTCATCGGCGGCGGCTGACGCCGCTGGCCTGGGCCCTGCCCCTGGGTCCAGCCTCGCGCCTGTCTCAGGGTGCCCGCCGACGGCTGCGCCCCAGTCCGCCTCGCCGCCGGCCTCGCACACGGCGTCCAGGGCGATGCCGCCCGCATCGCCGCCGCCGCCGCCATCGCCGCCGCCGCCCACGCCGTCGTGCACCGCGCTGACGCGCGCCAGGCTGCGGTTGAGCAGCTGCCAGCGGCGCTCGTCGGCCGTGCCGCGCGCGATCAGGAAGTACACGTTGACGGCGCGGCGCTGCCCGCGGCGGTGCGCGCGGTCCTCCGCCTGTCACGCGCTTCCCGTGTCGGCGCGCGGATGGGCCGTGCAATTAAGGTCTAGGGTTAGGCGGTCTGTGGAAGCGGTGACGCGCGCGCGACATGGGCGCGCCTGGCGCACGAGCGCCACCTCGTCGGGCAGCTCCGCGAAGACCACCGCGCTGGCCGCGCTGAAGTCCAGGCCCGTGCCGGCCGCGGTGACCGACAGCAGCGCGACGCGCACGGCCGGGTCGTCGCGGAAGCGCGCGCATGCGGACCTGGCGCCGCGCGGCCGCCGGGTCAAAGGCTTGGCAGCACACAGAGGCAGTGGTGCCGCCCCGGAAGATGCGGCGCGCGCGCGTGTGCAGGGGCCGGCACGCGGTGAGGTCGCACACCGCAGCGCGACGCCTGCAAGGAACTCGCATGCCGCGCAACATGCACGCTGACCCGCATCTGTCCCGCGCGCGCGCTTTGCCGAGGAGGCGCCGGGGGCATAGGCTACCCCTACGCTTAACGCTTAGGCTAACCCTACCCTATACTGTTCACACAGCGCACCGCCGGTCGACGGCGTCGGTGGAGCCGTCGATGGCCACGAACGGCGCGCCCGCCCAGCCGCGGCCGCGGCCGCCGTCGCCGTCCAGCGCGGCCGCCAGCCTGGCCATGACCGTGCGGTGGTGCGCGAACACAATGAACTTGGGCCGCTCGCCGTCGCCGGCGGCGGCGCCGTCGCCGGCGCCGGCCGCGCGGCCGGCGCCGGCCTCCTCAGGCTCGCCGCCGCCCAGCGCGGTGACCAGCCAGCGCACGACATTGGGCAGCTTGGCGACGCCCGTACGGTGCGCGGCCGACATGGCCGCGCCGGGCGCGGGCGCGGCGTCGCCCTCGCGCCCCGACCCTGACCCTGCGCCCACGCCGACGCGCCCGGCCGCGGCGCGGCCGCGCGCGGCCGCTGCCTGAGCACGAGCGCGGCCCCCGCCGCGCGCTCTCCCAGTGGGCGAGCACTCTCCGGCGCCGCTCAAACCCCCCTCGGGGTTTGCGAGGCGCATCCGCCGACCGGCGGGCGGGCCCTCCTCGCTCGACGCGCTGCTCGCGTCGTCCCCGGCCGTCCCCTCCTCTTCTCCCTCTTCCTCCCCGTCGCGCCCTGAAGGCGGCCAGTCGCCCGGCGCCGGCGCGGGCAGCCGCACGACCTGCCGCCGCTTCGGCGGCAGCTGCGCAAGCACCTCCGCCTTGAGCCGCCGCAGCATGACCTCCTGCGCGCGCGCGGGGGACAAGTTACCGTGAAGGGGTCAGGGTTGCACACCACCGGGTCGTCCTCCTGCTCGCGCATGTCGTCACGCGCGTCGCGCTCACAGCACTGAGCGCCGTACATCAGCGCTGGCCGAAGTGCAGCACGTATGCAGGGTTCCTGAGAATGGCATTGCATGCAGCTGACATGACGCGCTGCCCCTCGCACCTTGTGCATGGCGAAGCCGACTGTGAGCCGCCAACAGCTCAGCCCCACCTGAGACATGTCCCTCAGCTTCCATGCAGCAGGCCCTGGCGACCCTAACCCTAACCCCAATATAGACGGCGCCGCCGCGCGCGCCTGCTTGAGCAGCGCGTGCAGCTCGGCCGCGTGCGCGAGGCCGCCGTTGAACCAGCGCAGCCGGCCGGGCTCGCCGCCGCTGACGGGCACCAGGCGGCGCGCGCAGTAGCGCGCCGCGAATGCCTCGCGCGACCCGCCCAGCAGGCCCGGCCGCAGCGCCTCCACCTGTGCGCGCCAGATGGCCCAGTTAGGGCACGCCGGACCTAAGCATACCCTGCCGGGCATGCACAGCGCAGCAAGGCCCGGCCGCACCGTCTCCACCTGCAGCGCGCCAGCTGGCCCACTTAGGGCATGCCGGACCTAATGCCCCTAATTGGGCTTGATCAGCCCAGCAGGCCCGGCCGCAGCGCCTCCACCTGCAGCACAGCCAGGTGGCATGCGGAGGGCGCGCCAGACCTAATTGTACCCTGGCTGGCCTGGCACTGCATGTAGGGCCAGAAGACCTAAGCTGAGTAACTTCTCAGGTGGCCTTGGCGTGGCGGGCAAGCGTTGAAGCTCAGCAGCCGGCCGGGCTAGGCGGGGACGTGTGTTGTTGCCAATAAACTGGCTGTGGGGGTGCGTGGTTGCAAGGCGCGGCGCGCAGGGCAGAGCAGTTTGGTCGCCCGAAATCAGCACCCTGCTGAGGTCAAAGCACGGACTGCATAACGCACTGTTTCGCTCCTGCCCGCATGCCCGGGCTGCAGACCGGGCGCCTGAACCCGCGTCGCCGGGCAGCGGCGCCGCGGCGCGGCGGGCGCTGCGGCGCGCCTGGCGGAACAGGTCGAACGGCCGCGACAGCGACGGCGTGCCGGAGAGCAGCACCGCGCGGCGCGCGGCGGCCACCGCGGCGACCGCGGCCTCGGTCGTCGGCGCGCCCGCGGCGCGGTCCACCGTGCGCAGCGCGTGGCTCTCGTCCACGACCACCACGCGCCAGCCCGCGCCCGCCATGCACTGCCGCCGCGCGGCCGCAGCCATGCTGCTGGCAAGCCTGACACTGGCGCCCAGCGCTTTGATCGCTGTGAAGCCGAAAACGAGCATGCATGCTCGCATGTGACAGCAAACGCGCAGGCCGTCTGGGCAGACAGTGGCGCTTGATAAGAGCCTTGCAAGTACACTCCCTGAAGCTCTGGATGGCAGAACCACGTGAGTGTTTGTGACTCCAAGAGCTCAGGCGCCCCGGGAACGCTGGGCACCCCGAGAGAGCGCAGCCCCGTGCCGCACCTCGCCGCCCGCGCAGGCGCCGCGGCCGCGGCCGCCGCCGCGGCACGCGGCGCAGGACAGGCGCGCGAGCATGTCGTAGGACGTGATGACAACGCGAAAGGCGTGCCCGGCCGCCAGGCGGTCGGCGCGGCCCTCGACGACGTGCACGTGCGCGGGGCGCAGGTGCGGCAGCCAGCGCGCCAGCTCCTCGGCCCACACCAGGCGCAGGCTGGCCGGCGTGACGACCAGCGCGGGCCACTCGTCCTGCCGGCCGCGGCGCGCGGCGGGCCGTGGCAGTGCTTTGAAATTGACAGGGAGAAGGACGGGGTGAGGGACGCGACTGCGGAAGAGAGACAGAGCGTTACGAGGAGGCTTCGCCTGTACACATACACACGCGAGCGCAGACACGCAGGCTGCCGCGCGGTCGGCATCCCGCTCGCCATCATGGCGCTCCCCGCCCACGTCGGGCGCTGGGTCAGCCGGCGCCACCAAAGCGGCTGCGCCGCTCTCGCAGCGCAAGCGCCGCAGGGTTCGGGTTGCAGCAACTGGTGCGGTGGCGCGCAGCGCGCCGCGCACCTGGTAGCAGGCGAGCAGCGCGATGGCCTGCACAGTCTTGCCGACGCCCATCTCGTCCGCGAGCAGCAGGCGCCCGCGGCGCGCTAGCCCGAAGCGCACGCCCTCGCGCTGGAACGGCAGCAGCGCGCCGGCCAGGTGCGCGGGCAGCGCGGCCAGGCGCGCCGCCGCCTCCGCGGGCGCCTCGCGCCAGGGCGGCCCCCTGGCGCGGGCGGCCCTCATAAGGGACAGGATTAGGGCGCCTCTGCATGCGCCTCGCGCCATCGCAAGTCACCCAAAAAAAGGAATATATAAATTATTGCTGCGCGCACACAGGGCGATTCCCATTTGTGTACCGCTAGAGGACGACTCCACTCCGCATGCACGCACCCTGAAACAGCTCAGCCACGTCTATGCCGAGGCCATGCCGCAGGCATAGACGTGCCTGACCTGCTGCAGGTTGTGTGCATGCGGAGTGAGACCGTCCTCACGCGTTACACGAATGTGAACCGCTCCTATGCGTGCACACACAGTCATGGCAGCATGCCACGACTGGCGGTGGGGATGGCCTGCAGGCCTGGGACATGTGGTCTGTATGAGCGGTGATGCATGGACCGGCTTCTTGATTGCAAGCTGTAACCAACGAGCATGTGGCTGGCGCGGACGGGCCCCATAAGAAAGAGTATTAGGGCATCTCCGCGGGCGCCTCGCGCCAGCGCGGCCGCCTGGCATGAGCAAGACACATAAGGGTAGGGTGAAAGCCTCCTCGGGCGCCTCGCGGGCCCCTGGCGCTTACGGACCCCGTAGTGCGGCGCGCGTGCGCAGGGCTCGGCCAGGTGGGCGGGCAGCATGTGAGCATGTGAGCATGTGAGCCCAAGCGCCGGCACGGCCACGTGTCCCGAGCAGCGCCCTCTCCAGATGACACTGCTGACACGCGACCCGAGCGCGGCATACCTGAGCGCGGCGAGGGTCGCCGGCGGCACCAGGCCGGCCGGCGGCAGCAGGTCGCGCAGGCCGTGGCCGGGCGCGCGCAGCGCGGCCGCCACGCGGCCGGAGTGCGCCCAGGCAATGCGCACCGGCGGCTCCGCGCCGCGGCCCCCACCCTGTGCAGGGCCTGGGGCGCTGGAGCGCGCGGCGAGGGCCGCACTGCGGCCGCCGTCCACAGGCTGCCCACGGAGTGCTGCGGCGCCCTCCGGGCTGCCGCCCGCGCTGCTGGCCGCCTGCTCGGGGTCATGGGCAGCGCCGCGGTCGGGCTGGGCCGCATGCGCAGCGGCCTGTGCGGCGCAGCCTCCGGGGCCGGCTCCGGGGCCGGCGCCCGGCGCAGACGCCGCAGCCGCGTCTGGCAGCTGCGCGGCGAGGGCGGCTGGCGCCGCGCGCGGCGCCTGTCCGCTGCTAGGGCGCTCGGGGCTGCGGCGGCCGGCGGGCGCCGCGCGAGGCAGCTCGAGGCTGGCCGGGACGCCGGCGGCCGCCAGGACGGCGCGCAGGCCGCCGCAGTACGCGACGGCCTCCTCGGCGCCCGGCGCGACGTGCACCTGGGCGCGCAGGGTGGATAGGGCTTATTTGGCGCGGAGCTGGAACCAACCTGATGCTCCCTTCTCAGTGCAGTGCTTGGCCTCCTGCTGTACCCCCCCAATAAGAGTCATGTGAGCAGCAGGGTGTAGGCAAAAGGAATTGTGCGTGCAGTACACGCGAGCCAAAACCCCATCATCTCCCCTCACCCAGCGAACCCTTAGACACTGCACCTGTGCGGCCTCGGCGCACAGACATGCCGTGCCCAAGTCCCGGGCGCCCTCAGACAAGTCTCAACATGCGACTCACTAAAAAAAACATGTGCGCAGGCATGCGCGCGTGTTGACGGCGCCCCTATCGCTGACCTAACCTGGGCGCGCCCGGACGGCGCCCTTACCCCTGACCCTACCCTGCGCGCGCCTGGAAGGCGTCTGCGCACGCGGCCTCCAGCGCAAGCTGCGGCGCGTGCAGGCGCGGCGGCGGGAATTCCGCGTAGCCGCACGCGGCGCCGCGCGCGCAGCGCCAGCGCTCGATCACGCGCCCGCCGCCCGGGCAGAGCGGCGCAAAGCGCAGCGGCGCGCCGCACGCGTGGCCGCCCGCCTTGTACACGCCCGGGCACCTGCCGCCGGCCAGGGTTTAAGCAGATTTACAGGGCCCTTGGCGTGGCTGCCCGCCTTGTGTGCGCCCGGGTACCTGCACCCTGCCAGGGGCCTCTGACAGGGGCCTACGTGTGGCAGCCTGCCGCATCTATGCGTGGGCAGGCAGCTCATAGAAAGGGTTTTACAGCTAGGTTACTTGCGTGGCAGACTGGGGTGGGCCAGACGCACCGGTGGGCGGCAGGCGGCGGTCCGCGCGCAAACACGTGGTCCTGGAACTCGCGCGCGCGAGCGCGCACAACGCGCAGCATCGCCGGGCCGCCGCCGGCTGCAGCGCACAGGGCTTGCGGCCCCAAGCAGCTCCCGCCCACACCGCAGCCGCGCCGTCCGCGCCGTCCGGCGGCGCCCCGCCGCCCGCGGCCCTGCCCGCCCTGCTGCGCGGCGCTGACGCATGCGGCGCCGGATCTGGGCAAGGGACGACCGTGGCGCAGCTGTGCGCAGAGTCGCCCGCGCTCTCAGCGCTGCAGTGCGGCACAGCGCTCGTGCAGCCAGCGCGGGCAGCGGCGACGTTCGCAGCAGCATTTTCATGCGCAGCGCCCACGCCGCCGCCGGCCACAGCCGCGCTCCCACTGAAGCCCGCGGCGGCGCCGAGCCGCTCGTCCCCGGCGCGCCCAGCGGCGGGGCGCGGCGCAGCCCCTGCGGCCTGGTCGCCTCGTGACGGCGGGCCTCCCGGCGCCCCGGCGCCACACCAGAGGCGCGCCCGCTTTGCGGGGGGCGCGCCCGCTCCGGCCGGCTCCGCGGCGGGCCACGGTTGCCGCCCGGCGTCCCGTGGCCACGCTGGCTGCTCCCACTGGGAATGCCCCGCCTCCGGCCTGTCCCCGGCTGGCCCAGGCGCCGCGGGGGGCGGCGTGCTGGCGCGGGCCAGCCGCGGCGGGCTGTGCTGCGCCGCGCTGGAAGGCCCCGGCCCCGCCTGCCCATGGCTCAGCGCCCGGGCGTGCAGCGCGGGCGCGGCGCTGGGCGGCTGGCCGCCGCGCCCCCAAGGCGCGGCGGCCCAGAGCTGGGACACGGCGGGCTGCAGCTGCGCGCGCGCGCGACCCCGCTCAGCGCCTGACCGGGCCGAGTGCGAGCCCGCTGCCACGCCCTCCCCAGGAAGCGCCCCCACGAATTGAGGCCCTGCGCTGGTGTCGGAGAGGCTGTGCGGTCCAATGCGCTGTGCGCAGCCGCGCAGGCGCTGCTCTGGGAGCTTGCTTTGAGACAGAGCCCAGGAGGCATTCGAGCGCGGGGAAGACAGCTGCTCGCCAGGGCAGGCTGCGCAGCACGGCAGAAGCATAGAGGCAGAGGTAGCTGTGTTCTTGCCTGTGCCGAGCGCTCAGGCGCCGCCTGCTGCTGGCTGGAGCGGGCGCTGCGCGCCGCCCGCTCGACTGCATCCCTGCACTCAGGCAGCGCGCCCACACGCGTCAGAGCCGCTCTGCGCTCACTGTGAGGCTTGGTGGCTCAAACAAGGTGTATATGTGAGCAGCCCACCAGTCTATGCTCTGCTCCCACGCGTCATCATTGGTGCAGGCCCCCATCGCGCATATTCAGGCGAGCGCCTCCCACCATGGCCGTGTGGGGTGCTGCCTCTTCCTGGTCAGCCCAATTGGACTCTCACTTTTCTGCTGCGCAGCAAGCACAGCAGGCGGGCTTGGCACAAGGTTTTTCTCCTTGTGGATTCACGCTGGACAGATAGACCTCGCCCATTGTATGTACGTCGTATATCAACACTTTCGCCTACCTGGTACTGGGTGTGACGTGCGGACTGCGAGGTGGGCATGGCGTCATCAGGGGTAGCATGGCATGTGCTGGTGGCTCCTTACGTATGATACTAGCACAGCTGAAACATCTGGCAGGTAGGCAGCTGCAGACTGCAGGGAGCCTTTCTGATGGCGCCCAAGGTGTGCACTGCCTCCTGTTTCAGACTACATCGCTATGAGGTTTGAACTCAACTGCCCAACACTGTACAGCCCACTTGCTGGGCGCGGCAAGGAGCCAACGCTGGGCCACCGCGCAGAAGCGGACCAGTGCCAGGAGCGCGGCCCAGACGCAGGCCAGTGCTGGAAGCACGGCGAAGAAGCAGGCCCAAGCTGGGAGCCCCGCGCAGAAGCAGGGCAGTGCTGGGGTTACTGCGAAGAAGCGGGCCAAAACTGGGAGCCCGGCGCAGAAGCCCGCGAAGATCGAGAGGACAGAGCGCAAGCCTGCCAAGCGCGCGCGAAGAGCGAGCGCAGCAAAAGAGGCAGAGGACCGCGGCGAGGCAGCAGCGCCTGCGCCCGCACAGACGGCAAGCGCTGCCCCGCCGCAGCTCTAGCCCGCGCTGTGTGAGATGGGGTTGTGCGCGTCTGTTGTGAGCGCCGCGGCAGCGCTGGCTTGGAGCAGCCGACCCGCCCAGTAAAGCGGATGTTTACCTTTTTTTTCATGCTAAAAAATGCTTGCGCTTGCTGCAATGGCCAGGGAGAGGCCGAGCGGAAGCTGTTCCTGGTGAAGAGCGAGCCGCACGATTATTCCGTGGACGACCTGGCCGCTGAGAAAAGCGGAGTCGGCATGTGGGACGGCGTGCGCAGCTACCAGGCGCGGAACATTCTGCGCAGCCTGGCTCCTGGCGACCAGGGGCTCTTCTACCACTCCCAGCGCGGCAAGGCGCGCCCGCCTGCACAGGCAGCTCTGCACGACCCTGTGCCCAGCAAGCATTCATACAACTTCTAAACACTACTGGATGCTGCCTCCGCTGCCACGCGCATACTATGACATTTCTCTAGCTGCAGGCTGGTTGGCAGCAAAGCAGCACTCAGCAGTAGGTGTGCCGCAGCAGGCACACTGCAGCTAGCTGCCGCCGTGGCGCCTCACATGCGCTGCAGGGGCCGCGCAGCCGGGGGTGGTGGGCGTCTGTGAGGTGGCGCGCGCGGCGTACCCCGACCCTACAGCCCTAGATGAGACCCACAAAGGCTTCGATCCCAAGGCCGCCGCGGACGGCGAGCCGCGCTGGTCGGCCATGGACGTGCGCCTGGTACGCGCGCCGGCTGGCCTCCCGCTGCCCGGCTGCAGCACTTCTTGTAGGGCAGACATGCACCTTGCAGCCGCGGCTGTAGCAACTAACACCTGTTACCATGCAACGTCTGTCGCGCTCTACGTTGGTTGTCTGAGCGCATAGCGTGATGGAATGGTGCCAATTGATGGATCGATGCCAGTCTTGCTGCGGCGTCCTCGTGTCCGTGCATGGCTCATGTGCATGGAGGGCTGCTCTGGCGATACCAGAGCAGCCCTCTGGAACAGCCTCGGTTGCGGCTCTGTTTTCATGGCTCTGGTCGTGTCGTGATGCTCATGTGCTCAACACTGGAGCTCTGTGCTGTCCCAGGTTGCGGCTGTATTATCATGCCTCTGGTTCGTGTCGTGATGCTCATGTGCTCATACACTGGAGCTCTGTGCTGTCCCAGGTGCGCAAGCTGCGGCGGTGCATCACACTGGAGGAGCTCAAGGCGCACGCGGACGGCGCGCTGGCGGGCATGCCGCTGCTCACCAGGGGCCGCCTGTCTGTGCAGCCGGTCACAGCCGAGCAGTGGGCATTCATCCTGGGCCTGGAGGACGCGGAACCAGAATAGCCTGCGTGCCTCGTTCAGCCAAGCGCTGTAGTGCGTCGCGCAAGCGACACCTGCAGAGCAGAGTGGCTCTTGGGTTTGTCTGTGGTCCCGCATGTAACTCGTCGTCCGAGGCTCAAGCCCGGCTCAAGCCCTACAGTACTCGCAACGTGCCGAGCGAGTTGCGGGCACTCCGCCTGTCACGGAAGCTGTTTTTGAGCTTAGTGCGCCTCGTAGTCACCAACTACGAGAGCGCCATACTTACAGCATTGAGTACCTCCATACGCATGCTGCTGCCCGAGCGCAGGCATTACAGCCAGCGCACAACTTTAGCACCAAGGCTTTTGAAGAGCTCGACTGCTTTGGCGCAGACGGCTCAGTGTCCCTGGGCCCCAAGCCGGAGTTGTGCGGTGAGAAGGATGCGGCTGCAAACATGCTTTCGCCCGAGTTTGCTACACTATGCATCGCTGAGTACCAGGAACTGACAAACGCGTGCGTTGTGCAGGCTTTATGAGCAGCAACATCGTGCGCTGGATAAAGTCGCCTGGCTCGGACAACATGCGCGACACGCTCGGACCCGCGCAGTTCCCGCAGGGCCTGAACATGGCGCGGCTGAAGCATGAGCTGAGCAACGGCACCTGCCTGTCGCCAGCGGTTGTGGAGGGGCTCGCAACTGTGCTGCAGAAAAAGCTGCATGCCTTCCACTACTTCGAGCTGCAGCTGGTGCGCCAACAGCAGCTCTCAAGCACGGCTTGTGCAGTCTGGCGAGCCGCGTGTATGCACTGTGGCTGTTCGCGCACAGCTTAACGCTTGGAGTCAGGTGACTCTGTTGCCAAGCTGCCCGAGCACTTTTGAAAGTGCCACGCACTGCCAGCGTGCGCTCAGCCCGGCTGCCCTGCGCAGGGCTTTGCGCTGGCGCTCGCGGCGGTGGCGCTGGCGGCGTGGCTGCTGTGGGACTGGCTGCAGAACCGGCTGCACGCGCGCGAGCGCGAGGCCGCCAACACTCTGACCCAGAACATGGACGTCGAGGACGTCAAGCGCATTGTTGGCGAGGTGTGAATTTGTCCGGGTGACTCTCGTTGTCACAAGAGTGACATGGACAGGCGTGAGGCGCCGCGGGCGGGTAGCCTGTTCCGCGCGGCACAGAATAGCGTACTCCACCTTGCGACACTTTTGAATGCTCGTCAGCATATCGAAATTCCACCGAGAGGATGGTCAACGGCCCTGCCTCTTACCCAAACATGCATGCATGTGAGCTTTGCGACTTGTGCTAAAACAGTGCGTCTGGCCGCAGGCCAACATGCCCGCATGGCTGCGGTACCCCGACCGGGAGCGCGTCGGCTGGGTCAACGACATCCTGTCGCAGCTGTGGCCGCAGGTCGCTGCGGCTGCCGCAGTGATGGTGCGCACGCGTGTATCGCTTCCAATTGATGCAGGATTGACCGCAGGGTTTTTCTCCGGCAAGCCCTCGTGCTGTGAAGTTGTGCATTATTGTGGGGGCCTGCAGTTACAGACAGGTAGGTGAGCAGCTGCACAGTGTGCAGCCACCTCGTACCAAGTGTCCAGCATTCGCCAAATTATCGGTTGGGGGTTGGCTGTTTGGCAGATATCTGCTACGAGCTGGCATGCGTGCCTATTGAGGCGCTGCAATGCAGCACGCCCTGCAGCATGGGTCCCAGGAGCGTCCGTGTGAGCCCCGCGCTTGGGACGCGCGCGGGTGCATCAACGTGCCTGTAGCACCGGTTCCCAGAGCTGCCGTGTGAGTACCCGCATTTGGGCCGCGCGCCAGGTGCGCGAGACGCTGGAGCCGCTGCTGGATAAGAACCGGCCGGCCTGGATGGCAGACCTGAGCCTGCACACGTTCACGCTGGGCGACACGCCGCCGCATGTGTCCGCCGTCAAGGCGCGCCGCCGCTGCATGCATGGTGCCAGGGGCAGATGGTCAAGCGCATGCAGCTTCACACTATGAGCGCGCAAGTCGAAATTATGAATTAGTTTATCACAAACTGCGCCGGCGTCTTCCAGGCATGACACGCACAGGTGGAAGCTCAGTAGGGTGACGTCTTAGGGCTGCAGCGCATGGCTGTGCGGACATCATGCTGGCGTCGGGCCTGGACCATGCCCGCAAAGCCGGCTGCTTGACGTGCCAGCCCGTTCGCCGTGCGGGCCATGCTGAGGTGTGGCGCCTGGTGGCGCAAGGCACCGAGGCAGCCTGGCAGTGTGTGGGCGATGGCCGGCCACACCTGCTGACAAAGTGGATCACTGTGGCCGGCAGGTGTACCGGCGCGAGTGCATGGTGCAGGAGCTGATCCTGGAGCTGGACGTCAAGTGGATGGGCAAGCAGAAGTTCCAGCTGCAGGCGCGCGCGCCAGCCAGCTTCAGCCTCGTGCATGGCATGCGGAGGGTCGGCTGACTTTGTGTCAGGCCAGCGTCCGGCGACCTCCCAGCTTCAGCCTCGTGCATCTCATGCGCAGCAAGCGGTCACGTGCGCGGCATCCCAAATTGCAACAACCTTCCAGCATCTGCAGCCTGCTTGTCCCAAAGACCATCTGCGGCACTGTGGTGGGCATGTCGCCTGGCTGTGCTCCTGCTCGTAGGCGCCCACGCCCGCAGGCTGGCCTTCCAAGCTCCTGCAGCTGGCGACAGTCATGCCCACCACAGCGCTGCAGACGATCTTCGAGACAAGCAATTTGCCAGTGCTGGAAGATTGCTGCGGTCTGAGACGCCGCGCACGTGACCGCTTACTATCCACGGTGCCATGAGCGCTCCAAGCAAGCCTTGTCATGCTCTGGTGCCGCAACCGATGGCGCCGCGGTGCGAAATGCTGTGTGCGCGCGCGGCGCAGATCTGCCCCTTCCCCAAGCTGCCGGTGCCGCTGGGCATTGGGCAGCTGCTGGCGCGCTACCTGCGCATGCGCGTGGGCGTGACCAATTTCTTCTTCCAGGGCCGCGTGCGCCTGTCCATGCACCCGCTGCTCAACAAGATGCCCGTCGTCGGCGCCATCAAGGCGCGGGCCGCGCTTGCCCTCTCCCTGAGTGAGCTCCAACCGGGGCGCATGTGCCGGCAGGATGAGCGCTGTTCAGTTTGTTACTACCGCACCTGCGGTCCAGAGTACGTCTCGCACCATGCCGCTGGTGAGGTCACCTCTCAGACAAAACGTGATGGAGGCGTTGGACGGTCTTGCCCTGCTCAGCGACTGAGCTGACAGCGCATGTGCCTACTGGATGGAGTGGGATCTTGCATGGGCTGCAGTGCACCAGCTGCCTGCCTGAAGGGCCCAGGCAGGTGGGCGACCGAGGTCTGCGCGCGGCGCAGGTCGCGCTGGTGGAGCTAGTGTGTGGGTGCGCCAGCTTTGGCACTGTGACAGCTAGGCTTTAGGGTAGGGTGGCTATAGGTGATCGCATGGCGCAGGTGGCGCTCGTGGAGCCGCCCGACTTCTCGTACGGGCTCGTGGTGCAGGGCGGCGACCTCACGTTCCTGCCGGGCCTGGAGTCCTGGCTCAACAGCTTCATCAAGACGTCGCTGCTGCAGCCGTACATCCTGCCGGACGGCGTCACCGTGCCGCTCGCGCCCGGCTGCGGCCGCGAGGCATGCGGCCCCCACGCCTGCCCCTCCCGGCGCCGCCCTCGTCTCCTGGGCGCGGCGCGTGGGAGCGTTCTTGCCGTGTGTCTGTGCTGCTCTGAGGGTGACAGGGCGCTGCCACCACTCTGCCAGTCTGTTTGATAGAAGCATGGCTGTGGCGCAAGGAGCTGCTGCGCAAGCTCTGAGGAGAACTGGGACTAAGGTGAAGACCTTGCGAAGACCTTGCGAAGACCTTGCGCCGTATATTCACCAGCACCCTAGCAGGGGAGTGGAGCAGTGCATGTATGCGAGGCCGTCATTGGGAAGCGGGGGAGTTGCGGCCATACTGAGCCCAACTCTGGCCTCTATGTGAAAGCGCGTGCGTCGAGCTCCACACAGGCGGGCCGAGGCCGCGCGGTACGCCGCGCCAGGTGCCCGCGGGCGTGCTGTACGTGCGGCTGATTGAGGCCGAGCACGTGCCCAACATGGACATCTTCAGCAAGACGGACGCGTTCGCAAAGGTGTTTGTGCGCAAGCGCAACCAGCGCAAGAGCCGCGTCATCTTCAACAGCCTGCACCCCAGGCGCGCAGCGACAGGTAGCAGGCCATTGCAGAAGCAACTTAGTGATTTTTTTGGCAAAGTGTAGGTGCCTGGCGTGTCGCGCACCGCTTGTGACGCATTTGCAAGTGTTTGGTGGCTGTCTCCGTGCATCATGTCAATGCCGCAGACGCGCCACTGGGCTACAGAGGCTCGCAGGCGGTCGCGCCAGTGAAGGGCCCGCAGCCCGCCCCAACCCTGATCCGCATGAGAACCTGGGCTGCGCACAGGTGGGACGAGGACTACATGATCCTGGTGCACGAGCCGGAGGCGGAGCAGCTCACGGTCGCGCTCTTCCACCGCAGCTCGGTCGGGCCGGCAGACGAGATCGGCCGCGCCCAGGCGCGCCCGCGCGCCCTGCCGTCCGCGCGGCACGTCTGACCCGCGCCGTGCGCCGGCGCGTTGGTGCCAGGCGGACCGCGCTGTGCTTGCAGCCCGATCTGTGCGGTTGTGATAGGCTAGGGCCCTACCCTTTTGATGCCAGCTCGGTTGCCACCCGCACTTGACATTGGAGGAGAAATACCCTAAACCCTAAACTTAAACAGAACCACGCCCTTGGCGCGCCGCGCAGGTGCCCATCAAGGACCTGCAGCCGGGCGAGCCGCAGGACCTCTGGCTTGACCTGGGCAAGCCGGAGACGCGCGCCGTGCGCAGCCCGCTGGACGTGGGCATGCAGGCGCGCGCCCGCGGCCCGTGTCCGCGCCCGCGCCGCTAACATCGCGCGCCCCGGCTGACGCGTTTCAAAGATGCGGCGCAGCCTGGGCAGCGGGTGTGTCTGTTGAGCTGAGCCGCGCGGCTTAGCTGTCTCCCTGCCCGTCCCCTCCTCCTGCTGTGCGCCGGCCCGAGGCCGGCCTGAAGAAGCGGGCCGCGTCTCACTGCGCGCGGCGCAGCAGCACATGCCCCCGCGGCGCCCCGGCGAGCCCGCAGCTCCCCAGCATGCGCGCGGCTGCGGCTGAGCGGGCGCACGTGCGCGCGGCGGCAGGGCTACCGCACTGCGCACAACACGCTGGCGGGCCTGCTGCGGCACGTGCCGCTGCTGGGCACGGCGAGCGGTGCGCCGTGCCGCGTGCACGTGGAGGCCACGTACTACCGCGTTGGCGCGCAGGAGGTGCAGGCCGCGCGCGGCGACCGCAGCGCCGACGAGGCGCGCCCCCGTATAGGGCGCACGGAGCATGCGCGGGCCCGCCGAGGGGCTGGTGCTAGGTGTCAGTGCTGGCGCGCCGTGCAGAAGTGGTCAGCTCACCCCCCCACACATGTGCACAAGTGCTCTCCCCTTCCCCCCACCACACAGACTTTCGCCTCCCCCCATCCAAACCCCTTGCAAAAAAATGCGGCACTCTGGCATCGGGGTGAAGGCTTGAGCAGAGAGCGGGGGCGCCAGGGGGTGCCATGCGGGCGCGCAGGTGGCGGAGCAGGCCGGCGCTGCCGCGGCCGGCGACGGCGAGCGCGGCGCGCGCGTGGCCAACCTGCTCAAGGGCGGCGTCCTCTTCGTCATGGCGCGACCCCGGCCTGGGTGATTCTTTTGTCTGGAAAGCTTGGGTCGCAGTTTCCTGCTTGTTGACATGAGGCACTGTCGCATGCTGCTGGTGAATCTTGCGTGCTGAAGGGCTCTGGCATCGGCTTTGCAACGCATTGTGTGCATGTCAGCAGCGTCTGCTTGGCCGCTGCATAGAAGCTGCTACCGAGCAGTGACGGTTGGCAGCGACCTCTATTAGTAAGGTTTGCTTCGCCGCGTAATCATTCCAAGCCCCTGTGCGCGGGCGCGTGGCCGTGCTGGTAATGCGCATGGCCCGGGATGCGAGGGCGGGCTGCGCGCGGCGGCGCGCAGGTGAAGAAGGGCGTGGAGGCGGCCGAGCTGGAGGGCTCGGGCGAGAGCAACAACAAGGCCCGCCAGGCGCGCAGCGCCGCCCTCAGCAGGCAGCACCGCCCCTGCGGAACAGATTTGCTCAGGGGCTAGTGAGGCCAGTGCTTTAGAGCTAGTAAGGCCAGGCTCTTGTGGGACAGTGGGTGTGTGGTAATCAGAGTTATGTCGGCTGTGCAGCTTTCGTTGCCGCCCCGCGGAAGGCTGCCGAGGGAACAAGGGACAGCGTGCGGAGATGTGTGGCTGGTGTGCTGCACGCGCATGCGGCGGCGAGCATCAATGCGCGTGCTGCTCCTGCATACGTATCACGCGTTTTTAGAGGTGTGCACCGCCGGGGTGGTGGGTATGTGCAGAAGGCGGACGCGGCTGCTGGGCGGTGCCATACTATGTAGCGTGCTGCGCCGTGTGTGAAGACCTGGCGCATGCCGGGCGCAGGTGCGCGTGGCGGTGTGCGGCCAGTCCAAG
>JAABUV010000916.1_pt1 | contig 44108 bp, 43 predicted proteins | sample 5559971 | NCBI WGS metagenome assembly JAABUV01 (sample SAMN10711881, study PRJNA513362) | rock metagenome | isolation source: Antarctica rocks | place: Antarctica: Victoria Land, Knobhead nord | collected 2015-12-19 | reverse complement strand
AGAAAGTTTCATAAAACATCATTCATATATTGCTGAAAGAAGATCAATTCATTAGTCAGTTTGAATGATAGCATCTTGTATTTATATGCTTCTAAAGCAGTGATAAAAGTGATGTAATTCTCGTTATCAAGATGCATTCAAAGTTTGTTGAATGTTGATATGATGTTCAATCTAGTCAGATGCTTGCAACTCACTATTTTATCAATGATCTCGTTTATCAGCGATAGCGAATATCTATTTCTTTTGAAAATAACATTTAGCTTTCAATAGTTCACGCAGAATCGAAAATCTTCATTTGCTTTGAGAATGAATAAAACGAGAAAGAAATAGAAGATCTGACTAGAAGTGATGAATTTTTTTGACAGATTCTCGTTTAAGTACTTCTTTACTTTCAGAAGTTTGACAGAGAACATTCAATAGACTCAACAGCGAGAGAATGTTGAATCACTGATGAGCTCGATTTTATGATCGTAGAAGCGATGAGAGAGTAGTTCATTCAATTGAGCTCGATCAAAAACATCTAGAAACTCATGATATTTTGATGATAGCTTGACTTTAATATCTTTCAAATTCTGAGTCGTTTCATTGATTGAAGAGACGTTTAGAACGTTTAAATTGCACTGAGTATTGTACGCGATTTCTCTATCAATATCAGTCATGAATAGAGCAAAGACTTCAGTCTGATTCTTCTTTGAACAATTCAACAATGTTTTGAACGAAGCTGCATTTATGCTTTAAATCGAGAATGACTCTTTCTGAGCAGTGATTGAAACGAGTCGTTTAAGCATCATAAAAGTCTTAGTCTGAGTGATTGAAGAAGACGAAGTTGATCGCGATCAACTTAAGTGCTTTGAATTGAGAAAGATCGAAAAAATTGAAATAGAAGTATTCAATTGATTCGAAAAAACAATGACGTCGTTTCACATATTCAGTAATATTTCGTTTTTATTCATTCAGAGCTTACTCAATATGACTTCATGATGATTGATATCAGCTATCAGCATTGATACAGTCAATTTCTTATGACTTTCGATGATGAGATTGAGTAGAATTTTATGAGTGATGATCTTCTTAGATATCTTCTCATCATAGTCTCTTATTAACTTCTCTTTTATCAGAAATATAAATTGAATTTTTAGTCTCTTGCATACTCTATTGACTAGATTAGCGTGTATGAGCGACTGAATCACTGTTTATTAGCAAACGAAGACTGAAGAATTGATTCTGCGAGATGAGATGAGCATCAATTAGAAACGACTTTTCAAAGTAATTTTCTTCTGATAGAATTTCGTCTAGTTTGCACAAAGATATAATCTTTATTTCTTTAATGACTTTTAAAGAGATGACTAGTTTTTTGAATCGAAATTCGAATTGAAATCAAACTCGAAACGATTGTATTCATTGTTCACTGCATTGATTCTGATAGATTGATCAGAGCACTCTCTAGAGCTATGATCTGATTTATGACATATGAAACAGGTTTCGACTAGAACGTCTGCTTCTTTGACGCTAGTTAAAACTGCGTCACGCGACTTTAGATGATCAGATTTTGAATGATTGACTAACTGAGTAACAACAGCTTTATGAAAGATGATCTTTGACAGATTGTCAACGCGTTTGATGAGATTGACTTTGTTCTTGATTTTTCAAATAACTCGCTGATCATTATTCAAATGAATCAGATAGATATGAATCTCTTTGAGAAAATCAGATTGAACTAATTGATCTATTCAAATGAATTGAAGACGAAAGTTTATTTTATCTTTCAGATCAATAATCAGTTGCTTTTCGTGATACTTCAGATAGAAAGATAATTGTTGAAACTGAGTGTAGAACTTGCTGAACTTCTTTGATTCTTGAATCAAGTTGTAGTATTCTTTACGAAAGTTGACTTTCTTATCTGAATCATTGAACAACTCAGCTAGTTCTTTCAAAAAATCATTGACGATCTTATAGAGATTGACACAGTCACGTTCGCGTCTAGATTGAGCGACATCAGCTGCGTCATTAAATAATCTGAAATGTACATAGCTCAGTTTGACTCATTCATTTGAAAAGAGATCGACGTTGATCTCTAGTTTATTCTAAATTTTGTCGTATCAGTTTTCTCAAGTAGAATTCTTTTCGTCAGTAAATCAGAAAGAATCAGGTATTTTCTGAGATCTAGAACGCTCAAAGTAAATGAAATCAGAAGAAGTGATTTCTTTAGTTTGAAGTCTAGTCTTCAACTCTTTGATTTCGTCATCTCATTGTTTACTCAGCTCGTTGAGTCAATCTGTTTCTCTGTCGAGAGTCATGCATTGAGTCTTTCAGTTTTCGATAGAAACAGAAGATATTACTGTTTCAGCGAATGACTCGTCGTCTTCATTGATGAATGATTCAGCACTAGAGAGTTTCGATGAATCAGTCTCAGAGATTTGAGAAAAGCGACTTCGAAATTCTTTGAAACGTTCTTCAATAAATGAACGTTTTGACATGATGAAATTTGAAGAAAGAATGAGATCGAGCGAATGATGATGCTCGACAGTATTAATGAAGATGTATAATCAAGTGTTTAATCTTCAGAAAAGAATGTTGTTGATTAGAAGAATATTTTTGATTTGTGAGTTTTTGAGTGATTCTCAAGCAATTCACGAAGATTCTTTATCGTTGATTCTCTTAATTGAGTTAAACAGCTTATTTTCACTCGTCTGTTTCATGAGAATGAGTTGATTCTCTTGATCGAGTGAACTTTGCGTACTTAGTGAGTAATAAGTTGTCTAGCGATTCAAACAGTCTTGTCATTGATTCTATTAAACTTTCTAGTGTTGTTCAGTCTTTTGATTACGTTGATCATTAGATAAACGAATTTCTTTAAACTTGTTCTGTCTGTACGAGTATGTTGAATGAATAATGAGATCAGTATCGTGTGATTAACGAATTCTTAATATAATGTCGAAATCGTGTCTAGATGAGTCAATCAGCGAAAGTCAGAATTGAATAGTGCTTGATCTTTAAAGATAGCTATAACTGAATATTAAGAATACAGAAGAAGATGAGTACAAAAGCTTTTATTTAAGTAATATTCAGAGACTGCGCTAAGCTTGAAGAAAATGTGTTTGTGACACGAGTAGAATGTGATGTAGAAAGAAAGATGATGTTGAACAAAAAGATGTTGATGAAAGAAAATAGAGACTGAGTCAGATCTGAGCTAAAGACACTGACTAGTTCTATTCAGTCTTGATACGCTCGTAACAGTAAAAAACTCAGTAGAAAGCTCAATAATTCTAGAAAATTTGATAGAAAGTTTAATATTGAGTCATGAAGAATGCATTCTATTGAACTAGTTAACATTATTGAAATATGATTGTTGTTGTTCTAGAAAGTAGAACTACAAAGAAAGAAAGAAGTGAGAAAAAGTAAATACTCTGAATCTTCTGAATTTTCTAGCGTCAATCTTCGACTGAAAGCGAAGATTACTAATCACAGAGATAACAGTACTGTTCTCAAGTCATGTAGAAAGCATTGTTTGAAGCATTGTTTAACTCATGTTATGCATTCATAATTTGAAGCATGTAGTAAGTTTGATAGAAAGTTTGATAGAAAATTTGATAGAGAATTCGATAAAGCGTTTAATAGAAAGCTCAGTAGAAAGCTTGATAGAAAGCTCAATGAGAAGCTTGATAAAAAGCTTGATAGAGAATTTGATAAAGCGTTTGATTGAAAGTTTGATAGAAAATTTGATAAAGAGTTTGATAGAAAGTTCAATATCAAGTCATGAAGAACGCGTTTTATTGAGCTAATAAGCATGTGCTATGAAGCATGTATGAAGCATGTATGAAGCATACTATGAAGTAAATCATGAAGTAAATCATGAAGCATGATTTGAAGCGAGCAAGCTGATGAGTAGACTAATGAGTAGATTAACGAGTAAAATGATGAGCATGTAGAATGATGAGTAGAATGACGAGCATGTAGAGTGACGAGTAAAGTAATGAGCATGTAGAATGACGAGTAGAATGATGAGCATGTAGAATGACGAGTAGAATGATGAGCATGTAGAGTAATGAGTAGAATGATGAGCATGTAAAGTGACAAGTAGAGTGATGAGCATGTAGAGTGACAAGTAAAGTGATGAGCATGTAGAGTGACGAGTAGAGTGATGAGCATGTAGAATAATGAGTAGAATGATAAGCATGTAGAATGTGAAGAACGAAGATGTTGTCAAACTGTTTAATGATGCTGTTAATCATTTAATTATTTATGCGCAACGATAAATGATTCAATTTATCAGTTATTAGATTTAAGTATGAGATTAATGACGTAATTAAGTGATGTTTAATTGAATCTTTGATTTAATCATCTGTCAACGATGTCAATGATATCAACGTGATGATTAGCTGTATGTGATTGACTAATTAGCACTTGAAGATTTGTCAATGATTGTAATGTTTGAATGCATGTCTTGATAAGAATGCTTCTGAAGCATGAACGAAAAACAATTGCATTCATCTAGTTGCTGAACATCATCTTTAGTTCGTAAGTCAGTCTGTCAAATTAACATATGTGTAAGATAGTCTCAATTCTATATGACAAAATCATAAATTTTGTTATGAGCATCATGTGAGATTCGATCGATATTTTTTAGTTTGACAAACAATGATATTGTGTTTCAAAAGCATCTTTCTTCTCACAAGCATGATTACAAGCAATTGTATAATATGAGCTTTCGATCTTTCAAGAGCAGAAACATGTCATTTTATTTCATTCTCTTTTTACTCATACTTTGCATAGACATCATCTGTAGCTTCAACGTGTATTTCTTCTCTTGTTTGATCTCATCATTGATTTCACTGCTGACTATTTGAGTTGAATTTTGAAGTAAAATTTACGTGATTTATGTCATTTTAAAAGCAATTTTCATGATGAATTTGAGTTTTTCAAATAAAGCAACATCAGCAACGCTGTTGACGTGTTCAATGAAAGATTCACTATACATTGAGTTGATAAAAGTACTACTGACTTTCTTTAATAAGTATGTATGATCTGTAATACTTGAAGCATTGTTCATAGTGATTTACATACATATCAAATTTAATGAGAATATCAAGTGAAACTCGATCAATGACGAGATTCATCTGTACATGATGTTGACTACGAATCTTTTAATTCTATGTTCTGAATAAAAGTCAGAAGAGTCAAGAAATCTCAATTCGACGCAATTCAAATGATGTTAGAATGTTGTGTAAGCAGAAAAGTTGATCATGCAGAGTTTTCATCTACACGACAGCATCTTTTCTAACAGTCACAATCAATCTACGAAGAAGATTAATGACATGTCAATGTCAGTAAGAGATGAAAAGATATCTAGTGAAAAAGTTGATCTCAGTATGAGAGTTGTGACTACAAGTGATCAAAGAATTTGCGACTCGTTGATCACGTCAATATACTGAAACGTCTTCATCACATTGACAGTGTCATCAAGTAATTGATGAAAAGATATCAGATAAAATAGTCAATCTCAGTCTGAAAGTCGTGACTACAGTGCTCAAAGAAGTAGTGACTTGTCAATCACGCTGATATATTGAAAGAGCTTGAACTCATCTTCTTTACTTGACGTCAAGTCATACATTTATCTACGTGAAAAATCGAGAGCGCAGAAGAATGATCAGAACGCATTCTCTTCTATTGATCAAAGTCAATCATTGAACGATTGCGATTGCACATTTATACTAACAATTCACTCAACGTCTACGTGACACAAGTCAAATCAAGAGAAGAAAAGAATTATTCAGTACAATCACACTCTATCTTCTCATCGTACACGTCTCTCTTTCATCACATATTTCTCTGCGCAATGAATGACAATCATTGAGTAAGAGAACGCAGCTCTACGTATGTTACAATTATGAGCATCACGAGTGCAAAGAAAACGTCTTTCATCTTTGAATCAAGAATTGAATCGAAACATCGTTGTATAGAATATCATCAATGAAGAGCAGAGCAAAGACGATGCATCATAAACAAACAACACAGACACTTATTAAGAGTTTACTTGAGCGTCGCGCGCTGAATAGAAGCTATAGATGCAAACTTGATACATAGTCTCATGATCATTGTTTCAATGACGTGAAGTCATCGTATAGACGACGAGTGATTTTCTCTCTCAGAGAGTTTTGTTCACTTGATATAAATAGCATAGAGTTTCTCATGAGTCGAGCAATCAATGTCACAAGAGTGTATGAATTCAAATCAAATCAAATCAAGTGAAACTTTCTTGTTTAAATTTGAATAAAACTCAACATCAATAAACAAAGATGATTTGATTTAAGCATCTAGTCTGATCATTAATAAACATCTTCATTGTTTGATTTCTATTAATTTCAAGAGTCAATGATAAAAGACATTCAAACTGAATTAAATATAGTGAGATCTGAGTAGAAGTAAAATTTAATCTAATTGAATATGAACAGTAGATGCAAATCTTTAATACAGTACTTTAATTTGATCATCGATAATATTGCTCTGCTATTGACTTGTTATTAAATGACAAGAGTATTGTTTGCATTAATCTTATTAGAGCGCAGTCTGATGTTCAAAAAGATTCATATTTCTTTGATGAAACATGATTTAAACATCGTTTTGTCAACAACATGATTCAAGAAAGCAATTCAATGTTTCGCGCATGCTTTCATTATGACAAGCTCACGAAAAACATCAGTGAACTAAAGCGACATCTTGTCAAGTATGAAGTGCTCATACATAAGCAGTCTTGAACAAGACTTAAGTCTAGACGTTCATTGATAATTATATCAACACTTGATGTTGATTAATGAAAGAAAATTAACAACGTAACTGACATGCATCTTACAGAAGATATTGAACAGAAGAATTGTCAATGACTGAATTCAAAAGCAGGTAATAAACTATATGAAGTCAATGATATGTTAAATTCAATCAACAACGAAAGACAGTCAGTTTTTATATTGAAAGAAAAGAAATATGCATCAGACAAAGATTGAGCTTCAATACAGACTGAATTTATTCATGTTAAGTCAGAACTTCTGTCAACGTCTTTGATCATACAAGTTGAGTCATTCAAGAAGACTATTGAGAAAAGAGCTGTAATGATCATTGACATATCTGTGATGATTTTTGAAGAAAGATCAAGAAAACGTTAACAAGAGTATGATGATTTATATATTACGAAGTATCATTTCTTTCAGAACAAAACAGACTATACATTTGCATTATGACTGTATCAAACTAGAATTACGAAAGAAAATGTATGCAAGTACTTCAACAATATACGATTACACTCACTTCACTTGTCGCTAAACTTTCAAACATTTGATGAGTGATTGAATTTATTGCAGTGAATATCATATGATATTGATAATGAACAATGACAGTCAAGAGCATTCTGTATATTATTTATGTACAAAGAAGCAGATGCAGTTCAATGTGATATTAAATATCAGAATATTATCAACTCACTTTGTTTTCTTCTGAAACATCAATCATTTGAAAAAGATCTTATTTATGCGCTCATTTGTCATTACAATGCAAACAATTGTCAAATTTATAGTGAGATGCATATGATTGACTGATGATAAGAAACACAAAAGAAGTTTTCTGATGATGTCACTATAGTGTTGCTTCTACTGACAACAGACAAGATAGCTCTGACTCAACATCAGAGTGATCTTGTTGCATGATTTTTTTATCTCATTATTGAGAACTTGTCTCAACATATACAATGAGCACAATTTAGATCAGAGATGATTCTTCAGACATTTCTTCTCATCATCAACAGTGATCGCGATAGAATAAAGTCTCAGATTTGACATATGACTCTATCAACTATACTTGAACATAAGCAGCATCATCTTTTTAAAAATATGTTTGATATTCATTATATCAACAATTGAGAAAGTGATCAAAGACGATGTTGACATTGTCTGCGCTGATGATTTTACAAGAAAGTGTCATTCTATTATTGTTGAATTCATGATGAACTATGAAGAACAGATTTTAATTATGAACATAAAGAAGAATCAACAGTGCTTTATCTGTCAGATATCTTCTCAGAAAAGAGAGAATTTCATGAGTATCTGACAGTCATGTACTCATTAATTCACTCAGAGACAGATTCAACAGCAGAAAAAAGATGATATTTCTAAAAAGAATAGTATCTGAGTTCATTTCATTCACAACTTCATGTGATCTCATTACATGATTAACATACATGAGTATATGATAATCGATATTCTGCATCAGTTACTCAAAGACACAGTTATTTACATGCTTGATTGACTTGATGAACTTATTGAGAAGAAAATTGTTGCATCTAGAAAGAAGAAAGAATATCAACTGCATATTAATTATGCTTTCGATGTAGCTCAGTTGAACGAATGATTTTGCAATGTATCTGCATTTGTTAAACTCAAAATGTTTACAAAGTATAACGTCATCAAACAATGCACAACTTCAAATAAAAAGATCATGATTCATTAGATACTTTCGATCATTGCATCACTGCTTACTCATGAATCATCTGCAGCGATGCATTGTACTTGAGCAATGATAGATTTTATAATGCTTGCTCAATATACATCATATGACGAAGACACTTTTAAATATATGCAGCACGCTCTTTTTCGATGAAACAAATTAAAGAAAGTTTTTCAACATCTTCAATCTTTCGATACAGATACACAACAGAAATATTTCAATATTTTGAAGTTTCATGCAATGATTCATTACGCAAATTTCATTCATTGATATGATGTTGTTAACAATGTTAACATGAAATATAAAAAGATCTGTCATAAACATCTAATTAAGAAATTCTTTGATTGCACAAATAAACGTGATACTTTTCTGAATCAACTGATACATCACAACACAAGACATTTTAATCTGCTAGCAATGAAGAATGTACTATTGTATGAAAAGACTAAATTCATTCAGATAAAAAAGAATGTGATGAGTGCAATGATAACAACTCTTTGTTGAGCTATTGATCTTAGCAAATTGAGCATTTCAGTATCACATGCACAATGCTATCAGATTCTAGATGTAAGACTAGATTCAAAGAAATAATGTCTTACGTCTACACTAATGAAAAATCTCAATATTTTCGAATTTCTGAATGCATTGACTGTGTTCATTCATGAATCTTGCAACATTATAGATGAAATTCAAGTATTCAATCATGATCTTGATAAGTAAGTCAAGAACGCAGTCGATGCAAAATCATATTTTATAACAATTCATGACTTTCTTGTATGCTGAAAGTGAAACGAGAAGAATGAGAATGATTTGAATAGTCTTGTCAAAGATAGAATTATCTGTGCATTGAACTGACAGAAGAGTGAAAAATGAAGACGTGACTGTGTTCTGATACAAAAGTCATCTGCTTTAAGCAATGATTCATCAGACACACTGAATGATCATTTGTTTGAGTGACTACAATTCATCATATCAGTCATTAATCAATTTTGACAAGATGACAGAAACTGTCTTTTGAAATACATTGATGCTTTCATTGATCTACTGAAGTCTTGAAATAAAGGCACACAACAAAAAGTACATGAGATGATGAAGATAAAACACTGATCAAAACAAATATTCAAGAATTCTTGTTTCATTGACAACAGAAAATTTTACAACATGTTGACAATTTTACGAAGTTTACATGTTGTGTCAACAATCACTAAGCGAAAGAGAGTAGAACAGAGAGACTTCTTTTACATTAATAACTTTGTCAATTGAGACATTTACAATATTTTTTATGATGAAGACTTTCTTACTAATGAAACGAAAGCAGTTGAAAAGTTCGATGAACTAGATAAATAGTATGTACATAAGTATCATGTGTTACAGAAACAGAAAAAGCAATTAAGACTAGATTTTCTTTATCATGATTGACAAAGATGATGAACAGTTTCAGAGAAATCTGAAGTAATTCAAAATGAACACAAATTTAACTTTGCATTCAATCTATCAGAGATTTTAGCTTTTTCTAACATCTTCATTTCAACTTCAAGAAAGCGTGTTCAGATTTTTATCAAGTCAACATACAAAATCATTGAATCAGTAAATAAGTCTTTTCTCAGTCTATCATTCTTAATACATTGAACATTTTGCTGAAATCGAGATACTTCGTATGTCAACTTCATCTTTATAAGCTTTCAGAGCATTCTGAAGTCAACTATGCTTGTTGTTGCAAACTTGCAGCGATTTTTTTGAAGACTTTGTTCATGATTGATGTTTGTTTAAATTTGATGAGTTGATTTGAATACATCTTTTGTATTTTATTAACGAGAAACAGCATCTTCTCTTTGAAAATTCTCATTTTCAATAACAAATGTATAAGTGTTGTGTGTGATTTCAATTGATTCAATACATTATCTTATTTTTTCTTGTTGTACACTTCGTTGAACAGAATGACATTGACTGAATGTTTATTGAACTTTGTTCATACTTTTAAAAATGTGTTATATCTTAGCAAGTTGACTCTTTAAATAAGTATAGGAAAATTCGAGAAGTTCACAGAATCTGAGATGAATCTTTAGTTCTTGATAAAACATAATATTAAATTTGAACTCTTGACAGATTTTCAAATGCTTCTGTATTTTTTTACTCTCTCGCTTCATCACAACGTCTTTAATAAAGTCTTCAACAGTCTCTGTTTTAACAAATCAACATCATAAGAATTCAACATCAGAAGTCAATTACAAAAGTATATTCATGATTCATCTGTTCAATGACAGACAGATTGAATTCTTGATTGAACTATCTTGTAGATCAGCATAATAAGAATTCAAAATAAGAATTAAACATCAAAAGTCAATTACAAAAGTATATTCTTGATTCATCTGCTCAATTGTAGACAGAGTTGAAACTCAAATCATATTATTTTGCAGATTAGCATAATAATAATTCAAAATAAGAATTTAACATCAGAAGTCAATTTCAAGAGTATACATGCTTTGCTTTCAATGCAGTGTGTATGCTTGAAGATGACAGAAAGAATTAAAGTTGTGTAAGAAAGATCTTGAGCTAAGTGATCAAGTTATTAATCAAATAAATAGAACATGACATTTTTGTCAGCAATAAAGAATTTTTATCAGATAAGTGAGTTGACATTCTGAAAGTTGATCTTTTCAAACTCAGCTGATGAATCAACAGCATCAGTCAATAATTACTGAGCTGAGAACTATATGATACATGTGTGCAGAGTTGATTCTCTTTCTTTGAAGCTTTGATCTTAAGTCTTCAGACATGTTTTGAGCTTCAATTCATTTGTTCAATGACAGATGAAATTGAAGCTCTGATCGAACTTTTCTGTAGATCAGCATAATAAGAATTCAAAATAAGAATTTAACATCATAAGTCAATTTTGAAAGTATATTCATGATTCATTTGTTCAATGATAGACAGATTAAAACCTTGATCGAATTTTCTTGTATAAAAGACTGCATGTACATTGCAATTATTATTACTATCAATATATAACTTAGCTAAAATTGCGTTGACAAAGATGCTGTTGTTCATGATTAACAATACAATTCAAAAGAAGCGCTTTGAAAAAATATTCTTTCAATCTCAATGAGTTAATTGAAAAGTTTTTGAAATCTTAGAATTTCAGTCTTAAAGATTTATGTTACGTTTTAATTCAGCACAGACTTGACAGAAAAAGTATGTTATCAAAGATAAAGATTAAATCACTAGAAAGACTAAATGAGAAAAGAAGAGAATATATGTGTTGATACAATAACTCACTGTTATATATTAAAAGAAAAAGATAAGAGATAAAATTAAGAAGAAGAAGAAAGATGATTTGATGATGTGTAAAAAAGAAGAATAACTGAGACAGATATTTGAGATTTATATAGTGTAGAATAATCTCTGTCAGACAATATAAATCTCTTGAGAAATGAAAGATGAATATTCATAGCTTACTAATCTTTGCAATTAATGAATGATGAAGAAAATATGTCTTTTCAAACGAAGATGAAGTAAGAAGCATGAAAACTGTCATTCTACATTTAATTACTTCTCACATCACATCTCAATATTTGTAAAACTTTTATTATTAGTGATATATAGTAGTAATATCATATTAATGACGTGAAATTATATAAATGCTCAACAAACTGTACTTGTATGATATTATATCTTAAGTCTCACTGCAATTGATTTATGTTGAAGAAATGAAGCATATCAATGTTTTTAGATGAACGATAATTGATATGAGATAGTACTAGATTCATTGAATCAAATCTAGATTCAATAAATCACTAAGATTAATCATTATCAACTAGCTTTAGTGTAGAACATGAACATGAAAGTCACTCACTATACTAAATTTATTGACTTGAATATAAACAACAATCACAATAACACTCAACATGATTAAAGTAATGACTAATGAGATTCTTGATTTGATGATATAATCTGAAAATATCATACAATCTTGACTAGAAATAAATGAATCAGTATATTTTCTTATCTTGAGTCATTTACAGCGTGAAATGAACAAGTTAAATATTCTAAACATCAGATTGAACATATGCAAAGTCAAAAGTCTTCTCAATCAAGTCTTCACAGATGTATATAAACAATTCACTGATGTCTTTGACAACATTTTGAAATCTCAAAGAGACAAGTGTCTTGTCTTTATAGCACAATGATGCAACTACAATAAGAGAAGATGAGTCAAAACTTAAATAGTAGCATTTGTAAATGAAATTCAGCACATAGTGACATCATTTAGCATATTGAATTCTTCAAGTACAAGCTCTTCTTCAATCAACGACATCAATATGCATGAATCTGTCAAGACAGTACAGAACATCATGATTTAAGTTCATCATGATATCTCTCATAATATCTGTTGCAGATCACAAGATCTACTAGTATCAGACATTGCAATGAGCATGATTAAGATCAACGACTTGAACTTTATGACTTTTATAGATTTAATAAGTCTGAAGTTGAGCTATAAAAAAAGAAAATATACAATTTTCTATGAACGTGATGATACAGCGAACATCAGCATAATGAATGAGCGAAAATGAAAAGTAGCTTTTACAGAAATGCACACAAAGAGATTCTTATGATTCTGCTTCATCATTAGAAAAAGTGAAGTGATTTCAAAAATCAGTATGTATTCATAACTCATTTTGATGCTATTCAACTAACTGCTTTGCATATTAAAATGCAAAGAAAGAGCGCATCATCATCATTAGAAAACGCAACATTCAACAATTAAGCAAGCAAGTAAGTTGAAGACAGAATCATTCAAGTCACTGTGTTTTATAACAACTATGAAACACATGACTAAGAAAGTAACAATATCTGATTGATTTGATATTCATTGAATTGATCATTTAATCATTGTAGAAAATGTTTGAATCAACATCTTTCAGCTAGCTTATCAAAATTCTGCTAATATAACATGTAAATGCATCGTTTATTTACTCACTTGAGTTTTTCTCTTAACTATAGTATTGATATCTCTCATCAATACATCACATCATCACTCTGTATTTTCAAATATTAGTTGTTAACTATACTATCTACTGTCACTTCTACTGCAGCTTCTACTGCTTCAACAATCAACAACTCTCTCATGATATTAAGAATGTTTCACGTTCTCATCATGAGCTTAAGTCATAGTATACATACTTCAGTTCTCATAAACTCTAAAGATAGAATTGCAGCTGATATCAGAGCTGACAGATGAAACGAAACATTATCTTGAAAGCTACAGATTCAAAATATTCAAAGCACTTCAGAAACTTGTTGAACAATGATCATTATAGTGATGATAGATATAAAGAATACTTGAATAGTGATATAAATAAATCAGCGTTTAATGAAAGTGATGTGTAAATGAGTGTTAAATTTCTCACATCTTTCAGCATTTCAAGTATTGATGAAGAAAAAGACACAGTCAACATCAATGATTCAGCACTTCAAAAAGCAACAACGTTATTATGATAAGAAGTGTATCGCTCATCATCAATGACACAACAAGTCAAGCAGTCAAAATCAATCATTCAAGTCAACATCTTTCAAGTCATTTCAAATTGATTGTTCTTGACAACAGAAACTCATGAAGAATGAGTTAAAGAAATTGAAACAAAGCTACGAGAGTTCAGTTATTAAAAGAATCTATCTATGATTGAGCATAAAACGACAAGAACGAGAAATATTCACTAAAAAGCATGTGTTAGTGATAAAGAATTGTCTGCTTTACATTTAAGCTTGAATTTTGAGTGATTGAACGAGTAAGAAGATCACGTCATGATCAAATGATATCAAGTCATGACTTAATAATCAGATTCATAAGATATGAATTGATATGATTGAACATTTGAAAACATCAATAAACAACTCGCGCTATAGAGTTGACTTCATTCTCACGTCTCATGAAGCGCGTCAGATAAGCAACAGAATTTCTCAACATATTTAACTCACTAACATCAAGAAGATGTTGACTAATCATGACATAGTCATTGAAACAAAGATTTTTTGTCGCAGTTATTGCAATGATGCTTGTCAGAACGACATTTACTTGAGAAAGAAAGTTGTTTACAAGTCAAAATTATATTAGAGAATTTTTTAATGTTTTATTGATATTTCTAATCACTTTCGTCTCAGCAATAATAGCTCACTGCATTCGAGAGTGACAGATAAAAACATACATACTTGCAAAGTTCAAGAGTTTGAAATCTTTGTGTAAGTTTTGCAAATCAATTGAAATTTACACATCAGACACAGAAACAACAGTATGCTGATCATTATAACTGACTGACAATGTTTAATGACAACTTGAAACGAGCAAATCATTGCTCATCAAGATGCAATACTATTACTTCTTCATATTTGAATCATGAAACTTATTGAAAGAGAAAATGTAAGAAAGATTCTTAATATCACTTTTATTTTCAATGAATACACAACATTCTTGAATGATCTTTTGAAAAATGAGATGAATGATCAGTGAAAGAGTTTGAATAAAACAATCAAGAAAAGCAATAAAGTGTTATTGAAAATTGATGATTATGAGAATAACGACGACATAGAAAGCACTCGAGAACAGATGAACATAAGTGAAACATGAGTTGTTCTTCTGATCATCATCACGCTTCGTTCAATGAATCACTCTCAGTCGAAATGAATTGATAATAAACGTTTAAACTAATAGTTGATTGATAGAATTTTGATGTACAGTTGATTCTAATGAACTTTCAGCTTGCAGCAGAATTTAGAGTGAAAACAGAGAGCACGTCAGTCAAGAACAATAAATAAACGAGTACATCTTAAGATTGAATCAATGATCAAAGCTTGAGTTTGAATGATGCAACTTTCGATGAAGAGATAAAGATTTACTTGTACAAGCTGACAGTGAGAAAGAAGAAGATGAAGATAAAGAAATATTAGACACAGTGAAATTGAACTTGATCACAACTGATGAAGAAGTTGAGATTAAAGTCAGATGAACATCTGTGATATACTAGAAATTCTAAAGACGACTTAATACTAGCAGATGCAGAGAAGTATGAGACGTTTAAACAATGAAATGATCATGCAATGAATATTGATGTATTGCGTAAGAAAGATGACATTAAAGAATCATTCAATAACTAGTAGTAATATGATCATTGATTTGCGTTGATTGATTACAAGCGTACTTAGAAACAATAATAGCTAGATTTACAAATTTATTAGTATAATTGATAATGAAAGTGTATGAGAGATTACAACAGTAAACAGTTAAGATGCAACTTGAAGTTTTAGCAAACTGAATAAAGTAAACTATATAATGTTGACATTTCAACTAGTCTTGAGCTCAAAATCGTTTTGTATCAACAATGTCAATCAATATTGATTATACAAATTCAAAGTTACTGTCAAGAAATCTTTCTATGAAACATTGATTCATTCATATGCAATGTCATTAATGATAAGTAGTATATTACAGTGATAGTAAATCAAGTGTTTGCTTTCACTTATAACATAGTAATAGTAGTATCTAGTAGCATTCAATACAGTAGTTAAACAGTCTCACATTTATTGTCTTTATCTTTGATCTTGTTTACATCTCACTCAGATTTGACTCAGATCTTGCTCACTCAGATCTTGCTCAGATCTTGCTCACTTCAATCTTATCAATTCAGATCTCATTCAGATTCTGCTTAACATATGTTGTGAAAGACGTGATCATATTTTGTTCAGAATCATTGTCTTTTTTTAGAATGTTTTTTCACATACGAAGTCTTGCACTCTAAATGTTTTTGTAATTCACGTCGTTTACAACTTGCGCATGCATGTCAGATTTCAATAATCGATGAAGCTGCTGACGATAAAATAAATAATGATGTTGATGTGCATGAAATCTGATGATATGAGATGAGTGAGCTAATAGTTTCTTGACAAACACTCTTCAAATTTGAACACGTCAGATGTTCATGTTTGCTTGCAAATACTGATGTTTCTGTCAATGATGTGATTATGTTGACTTGAAAAAGATATTGCATTTGACTGTCATTGAAAGTCTGCTTGAGCATTAAATGAAACGATGTGCAATCTGTAATTATGACGAAGATGACTGTTTTATTGCGCTCATCAATCAATATATCAACTTGAAAGAAATATTGCATTTGACTGTTTTTATTGTCAGACTCATATGCAGAAACTTGCTCTGCATCATTGATCAATGCATTGAAGCTTTCACATGATGATGATGAATGATAGAGAACATACTTTTTGTATCAAGTACTATTCATAATATTTAAATCTAGCGAAGATCTTGAGTCTTAAGAGCTCACAAGACTAATCAATAGCAACTCACTGTCTATCAAGATTCTGCGTTTTTTTCAATGAACTTTCAATGAAATAGATTTATCGTCAGAAAGAATGATAAGTGACGATGAGATTTTGTGACTGAGAGACGAGTTCACTTCATGTGACATCTTTTGACAACAAAAGATGAGTGATAGACAACTTCAACTTTTAATATCATTGAAAGTCTGCTTAAACGTTAAATGAAACGTTGTGCAATCTGTAAATGTGATGAAGATGATTGTTTTATTGCACTCGTCAATCAAAGATGTGATCTGAGTAACTGCATTCATGTAAAGAAACTTCAGACTGATGACTTTCAATTTGAAATAAAATTCAGAGCATTGAGATTTCTCATCAAATGCACTTGAAGACGCGTTGAATCACTCATCATCAATGATACTTAAAAGTAACTGAAACAAGAGAATCTGTCTCATCTTACATCAACGTGATGTCTTCAACATAACATCATCAAAGCATCAAACAACTATAAATTCAATGTTAAAAAGTTAAGATCTTTCATCAGATGCACTTGAAGACGTGTTGAATTGCTCATCATCAGATGAACTTAAAGATGAGTGAAACAAGAGAATTTATCTCGTTTTGCATTAATGTGATGTTTTCAACATAACATCATTAAAGCATCAGATAACTATATATTCAATGTTGAAAAATGATGCAGAAAATATGAATTTAAGCGCATTTAAAAACAATTTAGCTCTGATCAAGTCAAGATTCAAATCAAATAAAAATTAAATTAAAAGTTAGTTTTATTCATGTTCTTGTTTACTTTCTGCAATCTTTATTTCTTCATGCGCTCTTTATCTTCAAGACTTCATTGAATTTATAATATAATTTAGTCATTGCTTTATATATTAATGTAAGATATATTGAAAGACGATCTTGCAGCTATGCATATGATCAAACGAAAGAATCATGAGTGCAAGATAAGCATGATCATTATTTATTGCACTTATCTCAAGTATCATCAACTTATCTTTATACTAAAATGATTCAAGCTCAATTGAAAAATTGATATCAAATGACTTTAAATTTGTTCATGCTTCAGCGAGATATAAAAAGAAGTTGAAATCTGACTTGAAAGAGAAAAACAGTTGAAAATTGTCGTTGATGAGAATACAATCATTGATGTGTATAGAATTCACGTTGAATTTCATTATTGATGACAAGCAGTCTACATTTATACTGTTGTTCAACGAGAATGATCATAAAAGAAATAAAACGCGTACTTCAAACATGTTAAGCATGCTATCAAACTCTCAACATGATTCATCTCATGCCTTCATCGATTTCAAGATTAAGTCATGTAGCATGAAGTTTATGAATTTTTCGTTCTATGATCAACAGTGAAGAAAAGATGATCATCACAACTCATCATATATCTGAAGTGAAAGTATTCAACGCAAAAGAGAAATTTCAACAGTCGCGCATGAGAATATCATGTAACAGATGATTTCATATTTGCAAACTATGATTATGACTGAATATGCAAGCGAAAACTGCGAATCATGAGCTGACTTTCAGCAAAAAGTCAATCTTTCAACTCTCATAAAAAGCATATGATTGAGAGTGATTAATTGCATAATTTGAGTCATCAATTGAAGAAATGACGATGTAAAGATGAAATCAACATCTCATGAAGTGAGAAGAATAAAGCAGTCATGACTGAATAATGCTCACTCAGACTAACACAGTTCAGATGTATGATGTCATAAGTGACTATCAATTTCATATAATGCATAAGATTTGCATCTTGATTCTCAATTATTATGATTTTATCAACAGCACAGCTTCAATGAATTTAGTTCATGCTTTATTGAAGAACAATGTCTTTCTAAGCATTAATCATCACGATGTAGAATAATCTTCTTGAAATACTCTCACACTAACGTTGAGAAGATTAACTTATCAGAAATGTTCAGAAACTTCATTTTAATAAAAGCATTGACATTTCTTATGCACAATGATCATCACGAGAGCTTTGACATCACAAGTTTAACACAGCACATGTTCAATTCTATTATGTTTCTGATGATCATTCTCATGACAACTATGATTCAACATAGTATAAAGAAATACAGATAAAGTGCGTGAGTTAAGAATCATTCTCAAAAGTGAGAAGTCGAAGATATGCTTCATTCTGCTCAAATCAAGAGATATATACATTGACAGAGTGATCACAAACAATCACACATTTATCACAAGACAGTGATTTACTCAATTTATCTTAAGACAAGAAACTATGTGATGATGATTGCAAGAGAAGTTGATGAAACAAAGTCAAGTGAAACTCAATTTGAATGCAAAGAACGAACTTGTATACTTCTTTCTTGCGCACTCGCTATCTGATGTAGAAGACATCAACGATGACTTCAACTATTAGTGAAGTGAACTCAGAAAGAGAAAGAAGAAGAACTTTGCAGAGAACAGTCTGAATCATGAGACTGTCTTGAAGTTCTTCATGAAGAGTAAAGTATGTTTTTTTTCGCTCTGTTGCAACTTTGATTTAACAAAGATGATAGAAGAATGATGATATAAACAGTGAGAAACTCAAGACAAGAATGAGTCATAACTCATCATAATTGATTTCAATTCTGCACATGAAAGAATCAAGCGCAGTTCAGAATCAAGCTTATTATTATATTATTCTAAAACGCTAACGTTGAGAGAATCAATGCATGTGTAAGTGTTTCATATCAAGAATCGATTGTCAAATCACACTTGTCTCAATATCTTAATCAGATTTAGATTGAATTTCGACTAATTGAAACATAATGCATAGAAAGAAAACATGCAAAAGAATTCTGTAAATGATTTTGAAAGAGTGAAATGACTTGCATCTGCGTTAAAACTGACTCATCTAATGACTTTTGTTTTGCTAACTATGATACTGCGTATAACGTGTACATGATGTCAGAGACTAGACTAGAGATACTATTAATATAGAAAAATGATATTATTATTACTTGATAGAATCTAGATACAAGACATACATCAAATACTATATAAGATGAAAGATAAAAAGCAAAAGAAAAAATGAAAATCAGACTTCTATTATACATGAATCAGGCAGAATCAAGACTAAACAATAGTTTTAAGACTTAAGATTACTATGATTAAATTCAGATGATGATGACTAAATTGATGACTGTGTTATGAACATGTCAAAATTGAATAAAGCTCTTATAGCTTGCTAATTTTAATCAATTCACAATCAACGCTTGAGAGTTAAGTATGTAATGATTAAACTAAGTTCTGATCTGATTTATGCTTTAATTTTAAATGATGATTTGATTCATTGAACTGCAAACAGATTCATTGAACTCATAATGTTTGCAATTTATGTTCTAAATCTGAATGATGATCTGACATCATGACATGTGAAAATAAGAATCAAAAACTTGTAAGTGCATTCAGCGAAAGACAATGAGTTTAATACTGTGCAGAAGATGTACAGCATGCTCACTATACTTATTATGTAGAAAACTCATTCTATATTCTCATGATAACAAGATGAATGAGTAAGTATCTAAAAGTTCTTTTTATCGTTGATTGACAAAGACTGATGTACAATGAACTCACAGAAGATACTGAAAGAATGAGATATCAACGTAATAAATTTGATTCATTCTCTTGATTGTATACTGTATGCTAAGCTTTAAATCGCAAACACGTCTTTTGTTGATGAGTCAGATGTTGATGATGTTGAACTAAGCATCATAAAGACTTTAACTTCAGATGAATATTGAATTTGCGTTGAAGAAGAAACGTTTATGATTTTCAAACTGCATACTACTTGAACTTCTTGAGCGAAGAAAGTAAGAATCAAAAAAGAAGAAAGAGTCTGATACAGTAAGTCTACTGAATCATCTAGCATCATTAATGATGCTCGAAGATATAAGCAGTTTGTACAGTATATGCAAATCAAGCGTAGATTCTCAATGAAAATCATCATTGAAAGCAACGATAATTGAAATTTAGACTAGAAAAATTAATATGTCACAAATCACTTGATTGTTGTACTATTCTCAAACATGTATGACGAAAAGAAATATCTTGTCATATGTAATATAATTTATAGCAAAGACAATTTAACTGATTTAAATGAAAAAGAAGTAAAGATTGATTCAAACGTGTATAGCGAAAAGAAATATCTTATTATACATAACATAATTTGCAGCAAAGACAATTTATTCAATTCAAATGATAAAAGAGTGAAGAGCAACAAGATAAAAAGAAACATTCAAAGAAACTTAACTATATATAATAATTTAGTAATAAAATGCGCGAACATTTAAAAAGATAACATAAGTAATATTGATGTGATGATTGTTGCAAGAGACAAAATCAATATTAGCTGAGTGCACAGTTAAGTTAGCTAAGTGACAGCTAAGTGACAACTAATAATCAGCTAATAACTGAAAGAATCAGCTAATTTCAATTGTTAGCTGACACATGAGATTAACAGCTAACTCAGAAAAAGTTAACAAAAATCAGCTAATATTGACTTTTTCATCTCATGATTTTGTCAATGTATATAAAGTTGAATTCTCAGTTTCTTGCAATGATAGCTCAGATCATCACATAAATCTTGAATAATCAATCTCTTTTTATTATTCATCTCTTTGCAAATTCTGTCACTGTCATCATTACTTCTAGATTTGAAAAGCTTCTTGACATATCTGAGTATGAGAAGAACAAAGATTGATTGAATGCATGAAAGCAGAGTCTGATACAACGCATGAACATGATCAATGATCATTACTTCTTTCATCAAGTCAAGATCATTTATGTCGAGTCATGACTCATCATAAATAAGAAAATTCACAATCTAATGAATCAATATCAAGTCAATAACTTCTGTATTATTTTCATCTTTGCAAATTGATAACATAAGTTGCATCATTGCTGCAACAATTCTTTCAAGACAGAAGATGCTCATTTATATCTTCATGAAACTCTGAAGCAAGACATGAATAGCTTTATTGACTACTACAATCTTTTTTATTAAAAGAAAGAATGTTCTTTGATGAAAGATTTCTTGTTGATTGACTATTTGAAGTACAATGTCAATTATTTCACTCAAATTATTATCTTCTTCTGACAAAATCTTGATGAAACTCAATCATTCATTTTTCATTAATAAATTCAAGCATTCTTTGACATTAATGAAGAGTTTCAGCAGCTTAAGCATCATTAATCTTGCTTCATCTTTGTCATTGTTTTATTCATCAAAGTCAAGAACATCTTTGCATCAATTAATAATTCTTTGAGTTTCAAGATCATTATTTTTGTGATTGTTGTTTCAACAGTATCTTTGTTTCTTTCTTTCTCATCTTTTAATGAGTCAACAAATCTAAGTTTCATTATTGTCATCATTCAAGATAAGACTTTGATCGTTTCTGAGGAAGTGAAAGCTGTGTTACTACTGCAAATTGCAACATTCAAGCAAAATTGCTAAAGAATGCTCAAATAAGAAGTTCTTCACTTTGCATATCATGAACATCTATGACAATGACATCATCAAATGAAGAAGTCTTGCTGTCTGCAAGAAAAGTTTAGTTTCTGAGCTAAGTTGCATTCAAAGATTTGTATACATATCATCTTATTTATTAATTTCAATCTTTTCACTCTCACTTCAATCATATAAAAAGTTTTCTGCTAAATCTGTCTTGAAACTCTTTGAATGCAATTCAACATTCAAAGATAATCACATGATAGTATTCTGTATTTTACATCAAGCTTAATTTAAAGTTTTTACTTTTGCTCTGATTAATAGTGAAGTCTTAACTTATGTCTTTATGAATAAATTCTTTGCGCAACAACATCATTTTTTCTTGCATCAATTAACTCATTCTTGCAGACTTCAAGAATTTAATGATCAAGTTACTTTAATTAATGACATTACTTATGTTATTAAAATCACAATGATTCTTGATGAATACATCAAGAAACTATTCTTTTATGTTACTGAATTAAGTCAATATCTTATCATCATGAATCTATCATGATTTCATCATCACGTTATTGATATCAATTTTGAACACAATATTCTCATCTTGTCTTTCTTCTTCTGTCTTAATCATTGTTGCTCATTCTTCATCAAGATCTATGATTTTAATCAATAAGAAGAAAATTTCTCATTTGAAGTTAACAAAGTAGCTTTCTTTCAGTCTCATCTTTAATTTACTCACAAAAAGCAATTCAGTCTACAGATTGCTCACAAGAAGCAATTCAATTTACAGATCATTTACAAGAAGCAATTTAACATTCAGTTCACTTGTAAGAAACAATCTAGTTTTTCATTCACTCAAAAGAAGCAATTCAGTTTTCAGTTCACTTGCAAGAAGCAATTTAGTCTTTTATTCACTTGAAAGAAGCAACTCAGTTTTCAGTTTACTTGCAAGAAGTAATTTAGTTTCTTATTCACTTGAAAGAAGTAACTCAGTTTTCAGTTCGCTTACAAGAAGTAATTCAGTTCTTAATTCACTTGCAAGAAGCAACTCAGTTTCTCATTTGCTTATAAGAAGCAATATAACTTCTCATTTGCTCACAAGAAGTCAATTAATACTCAGCTCGTTCACAAGAAACAAATCTTGTTTAATCTTGTCTTTCATTTGAAATAAGAAGCTTTTAGTTGTATTTTTTAAATCATTTAAAAAGAATGCTCATTAAAAATCAAGTGTTGAAATTCTTTTCTCTTTAGAACTTCTGTTATTTCTTAAGCAGATTAATTCAATCGATTTTCTATACAACTTAATATAGTTGAGTTGAGAGTTTGAAGCTTTAATCATGCTGCTCATGTCAAAGACATTGAAGTGTTTAGCATCATTCTAAAGAAAATCGATGTCTTTTTGAATCTTAAATTAATCTCATTTTCTAGTTCAGATTCTGATGAATCAAAATCACGTCACATGATTTTGACTGTTCATTCAAAGAACAGTTTAACTCTTGCTCAGTTTTTATCTTGTTCTCAAGACAGTATGTATAATAAGAATCTTTGTCTGAATTTTCATCAAATGAAAAAGAAATTTCATTTAACTGCATTCATGACGCAAGAAGATCTTGAAATCTATCAATAAAGTAAGAACGTCGATTCAGTTACAATTTTATCATTCAAATATTTTGAGTTTTTAGATGTTTTCTTTAAAAAGAACATTGATATCTTGTCTTTGCATCAAGCTCATGATCATGTCATACATTTTAAAGAAGATGCTTAATTCTCAGTCTTCGCTTTGTATAACATGAGTCGTGATGAAATTCTAGAACTTCGTCGTTATTTGAATGAGAATCTGAGCAAAGATTTCATTCAAGTCAATTGCTCTCAAACAATCATCTTTGTTCTCTTTGTTAAGAAACTTAAAGAAGAACTTTGCTTCTGCATGAACTATCAAGATTTGAATATTATCACAATTAAGAATCAATATTCTTTGTCTCTGATTTTAGAAACGCTGAATCATCTAAGTTAAGCTAAAATTATTATCAAGCTGAATATCATTTCTGCGTTCAATCAACTTTGAATCAAAGAAAAAGATGAAGCTTTCATCGTTTTTTGCACTCAATTTGAATTATTCAAGTATCTAGTCATGCTCTTTGATTTATATAATGTATTTGTCTCATTTCAAAAGTATATCAACAATACTCTTTGCAAACATCTAGATAAGTTTTATACAGCTTATTTGAATGACATTTTGATTTATTTTGACAATGAACTTGAGCATGAAATTCATGTCAAGCTCATTCTGCGAAAGCTGTAAGAAGCAGATTTTCAGATGAATATAATCAAATGCAAGTTTCACATCACTTAAGTCTTGTATTTAAAATTAATAATCATCATTGAAGAGATTAAGATGAATTCTTTTAAGATAAACATCATTGTCAACTGATTCATCTTGATCAACATTAAAAACATTCAAAGTTTTCTAAATTTTACGAACTTTTATAAAAGATTCATCTATAATTATAGTAGAATAACTACTTCGCTCACTTGTCTCATTAGAAAAAATGTATTCTTTGTCTGATTTCAGAAATCTCAGATTGCATTCAACATTCTTAAGAAAGTCTTCACTTTTAAGATTATTCTTCATCATTATAATTCAGATCATAAGATTATGATAGAAATTGATGCTTTAAACTATGTGTTCAAAGACATTCTATCTCAGTATGATGAGAATGAGATTCTTCATTCAATCACTTACTTTTCAAAGAAGCATAATTCAGTTGAGTGTAACTATAAGATCTACAATAAAAAACTCATGATCATTGTTTGCACTTTCAAGAAATGATGATTAAAGCTTGAAAACTTTATTTATTTTGTTGAGATGATCACGAATCATAAAAATCTTAAGTATTTCATGTCAATTAAGCAGTTGAGTCATCATTAAGCTCATTGAAGTAAGTTTCTGTCTAAATTCAACTATTGCATCACTTATCATCTTGACAAGATTGATGATAAGTTGAATGCTTTGACACGTTGCTCAGAAGATTTTTCTAAAGAAAGAAATACATTCAATTCTTGACATTAATATCAACATCAAACAATTCTGAAAACTCATGTTTTAAATCTTAATATTGTTGAGAATCTCATTTTTGACATCTTCAACATTAAAGTTATGAAGTTTCAATCATAAATCATCATTTTAAATTCAGCTCAGTTACATTTATTTTTAGTTATTTCAGCATCTTTGCAAATTTTAACTTTCATGAATTTAGAAATTGAAGAATTCGACGTTGAAAACATTGAATCTCAGCTAGATCAAGACACTCTGAATCTTGATAAAGATTCTGCTGATACTTTCACTCAGACATTGTGAAAGTAAGTTGAAATTAATAACAAATTCGCAGCTCAGATAATTGAAGTGCTTCATAATGAAGCATGACATCACAACAAGATTTCTCTAATTGAGTGTAAAGAACATGAGAATCATTTGTACTTTCAAGAAAGAAAGTACGTGCTCAACTCAGATAAACTACGTCTTCATATCATTCAGCTCGCTCATGATAATGTCATCAATGATCATTTAGAAAGAGCAAAAAGCTATGAACTGATCAGTCGAGTCTATTGATAATCAAACATTTATAATTATGTTTAATGCTTTGTATAAAACTGTCACATATGCACATGTTTTAAGCTCTTTAGATAATGAACTCAAGAATGATTGCATTCTCTTTCAGTTCTTGAATGTCGTTGACATGATATCTTCATGAACTATGTAAATTCTTTATCGCTCAGTATCTTCATGAATATCACATATAGATATGTTTTAGTCTTCATTGATTATTTTATCAAAATGAAACATTTAGTTCTCATCACTTCTATAAAAGTTGAAGAAGTTATCAACTGCTTCTATGCTCATGTTTGAAAACATCATGATTTACTTGAGTTCTTTGTGTCTGATCAAGACACACAATTCATCTTTGATGTCTGAAAGCATATATGTAAAATGTTGAAGATAAACATTAAGTTATCAACAATGTATTATTTTGAGATCAATGATTAAATCGAAAGAATCAATGCTATTATGAAGCATTATCTTTGAGTCTTTGTCAACTACATGCAAAATGATTGAATTAAGTGACTTTTTAAAGTCAAATTTGTTGTTAATAACATATTGTCATTAATTATTTTAACATCATTCTTCTTGATTAATTTAAGTTAAAACTCATGTTTAAACTTCAAGTTTTCTGAATCTTTGTTTAAGAATCTTATGTTTCAAGCTTAAAATAAGTTAATTAATATCAAAGAGTTTATCAAGAAGATGAAGAAACTAATTGAGCATTTATGTGATGAGATGCTTATAGCTCAGATCATTTATGAATTCAATATCAATCTTTTTCGTCATTCTTGTTTTAAATACTTCGTTGAAAATGAAGTTTAACTGAATGCTTGCAGACTGACAACGAGATTCATCTGTACATGATGTCGACTACGAATCTTTTGATTCTATTCTGTGTTCGAATAGAAGTTAAAAGAGTCAAGAGATCTCAATTCGACGCAGTTTAAACGATGTTAGAACGTTGCGTGATCAGAAAAGTCATCATGCAGAGTTTTCACTCATACGACAACACTTCTTCTAACAGTCACAATCGATCTACGAAGAAGATTAATGACATGTCGATGTCAGTAAGAGATGAAAAGATACTACTAGTGAAAAGAACAATTCAGATGAAGAGTCTGCAAGTTGTGATTACAAGTGATTGAAGAATTTGTGACTCGTCGACTGCGTCGATATCAAAACGTCTTCATTACATCGACAGTATTGTCAAGTAATTGATGAAAAGATATCAGATAGAATAGTCATCTTAAGTATTGAAAGACGTGACTACAGTGTTCGAAGAAGTAGTGACTTGTCAATCACGCTGATATACTGAGAGAGCTTGAGCTCATCTTCTTTACTTGACGTCAAGTCATTCATCTATTCACGTGAAAAATTGAGAGCTCAAGAGAATGATCAGAACGCATTCTCTTTCATTGATCAAAGTCAAACATCGAACGATTGCGATTGCATGTCTATACTAACAGTTTATTCAACGTCTACGTGACACAAGTCAAATCAAGAGAAGAAAAGAGTTACTCAGTACAATCACACTCTATCTTTTCATCATGTGCATCTCTCTTTTATCACATATTTCTCTGCTCAATGAATGACAATCATTGAGTAAGAGAACACAGCTCTACGTATGTTACAATCACGAGCATCACGAATGCAAAGAAAACGTCTTTCATCTTCGAATCAAAGATCGAATCGAGACATCGTTGTATAGAATATCGTCAATGAAGAGCAGAGCAAAGACAATGTGTCATAATCAAACAACACAGACACTTTCATCAAGAGTTTACTTGAGCATCACACGCTGAATAGAAGCTATAGATTCATTACTTGATAACACAGTGTCAATCTCATTGTTTCGACTGCGTGAAGCAGTCGTATAGACGACAAGTGATTTTCTTTCTCAGAGAGTTTTGTTCACTCGATATAAGTAGCATAGAATCTCTCATGAGTCAAGTTTAAATCAATGTCACAAAAGTGTATAAATTACAATTACAATTACTGAATGCTTGCAATCTCAGCATCATTTATCTTGCTGTTAAATTAAACAATTGTAATGTTAATCTCTTCAAGATCAAGCGTATCTTCAAGAATAATTCTCTGATCATTGAGTTAAATCTTTCAACATTCATGAAGATTTATTCAATCTTTCATGTCATTCTTCTGAGTCATATTGCAAGTGATTTTCTCTCAAGTCAACGTCAGAAATCTTAAAAACTTGTTATCATCAAGAATGACAAAAGATTCTGATATGTAAACAGCATATTAAACTTCAAGCATAATAAACATTATAATTCATCTTTGCTCAAGTATTACATTGATTGAGAAAATCATTTTTCTACTTGAGAGTATTTTCATCTTCTGAATAATTGTGAGCAAATGCTTAATGAATATCATCTTGTCAATTCTGTCATTGAAGAATCACATGTACTGTCATGTGTAATATTTCAATGTCAATATCAAGAACTTTAAATTCAATCTTCATCATTTCAATTCAGCTTAAATCTGACTCAGATCTTGTTTAAATTTGACTCAAACATCTTGTTTAAATTTGATTTCAATGTGATTCAGATGTATTTCAGTTTCATTTGTGCATCATAATATTAAACTGCATTTCATCTTTCTTTTACTTAAATCTGACTCAGATCTTGTCTAGATTTGACTCAGACATTTGATTTAAATCTGACTCAGATGTGACTCAAATGTGTTTCAATTCTCTGTGCATCATCATGTTAAAATGCATTTCATCTTGTTTTACTCTTCAGACATCTTGCTCAGATCTGACTCAGATGTGACTCAGATTTATTCTAGTTTCATCTGTGCATCATCATGTTAAAATGCGTCTCATCTCATCTTACTCTTCAGACATCTTGCTCAAATCTAACTCAAATGTGACTCAGATTTATTCTAGTTTCATCTGTGCTTCATCATATTAAAATGCATTCACATCAATTCTTATCTTGTTTCAATCTTCATCTTTAATTTTTTCTCATCTCATCTTGTGTCTTCTTATCATCTTGCAGAAGCTCAGTCTTGAAGAGAAGAGTTACTGTCATGATGTCAAATCATCAATTCAATTTAGAACATAAATAGTCAATGTTTTAAATAATTTCAATTCATTGAATTTATTTTGCAATTCAATGAATCAAGTCATCAATCTAATCATCATCATCTTAATCTAATCTCAGCAATTTTGTTTTGATTATTTTAGTTGTATGTGCAATTATTTGCAATTTTAAGTCATAAAACTACTGTCTAGCTTTAATTCTGTTCAATTCATGTATATAAAAGTTGAGTTTTCATTTTTTTCTTTCATTTTTTGTCTTTTATTTTGTACATTATCTGATGTATTGTTCTGTATCTAGTTCAAGTAATATAATAATCAATTCTTTATATTGATAGAATCTTTAGTTCAGTCTAGTCTTTGACAGATAAGTAAAATGATGAGCATGTAGAATGATGAGTAGAATGATGAGCATGTAGAGTGATGAGTAAATAGATGAGTAGATAGAATGATGAGTAGAATGATGAGCATGTAAAATATGAAGAACGAAAATTTTGTCAACTTGACTGTTAATCATTTAATTATCTATGCGCAACGATAAATGATGCAATTTATCAGCTATTAGAATTTAAATTTAACTACAAGATTAATGACATAATTAAGTGATGTTTGATTGAATCTTTGATCTAATCAGCTGTCAATGATGTCATTGATGTCAACGTGATGATTAGCTGCATGTGATTGACTAATTAACACTCAAGAATTTGTCAATGTATATAAAACATTAAATGATATTTCTAACGACTTTCTTTCATAGAATTCAATCAAGTCAAGTTATTATTTCAATAAAACTGACACTATATAAATATAAATATCTTTACAAAAGACTAGACGTTGAAACGAATTGTTGCACGCTAAACACTTGCAATTGCTTTGAAATGCAAACACATTCTTCATAACTTTTGCAGTGTCATTTCAACACGAAATGAGGTCAAGAGTGCTAAATATGAGTGGTTGAAAGAATGTTTTCACCTTTACTCTATATAATTGACTGTCATTCTTTCGCAGAAGAATAATCAATAAGTCTTCACTCATATTTGAATTAAAGATATACTAGTTCTTCTGCCTTATGATTCAAGCAATATGATCATTCTTTTCTGAAGAATCGTCGATTGGTTCGAATGAAGCACGATATGAAGCAGAAAGCACAAGAACATTGGTTTTGCCGAGTTCAATTGTGTACGTTTTTTCTAGAACATTAATATGGATGGAAAGCTAGAATCTCGTTAAGCCGCGAAGTTACAATGCGGGTTCCTGAAGAGCGTGGGGTTAGGGATGCTAACCTTCAAGATGTATGAGCGTCTTATGTTATAGGTCTTGAAAGAGGGGCACAGCTTCTGACCAATGCGAAGGGCCGGGAGAAGCTCGTGTAGCTTCATGTCCTCGCTCATGAGAACTCTGATCTGTGATAACCAACACAGAGTGATTTTCCCCCGGAAATCGTGGTGATACTCACCAGAGCCCATGAGCGAGTTGTAACCGACGCGCACATCGGTTATGGCGGTGACTCGAGCGAACAAGTTGGTTATGTACACTGGTGGAATCTCACGAGCAGTTGACCTGACTGAATCGTAAACCAGCGAGAGAGTAATCGGGAGAGGCCCACCGGCGTAGAAAACGGTAGGTAAAGTACTACTAAGATTGAAACCAGCTACAAGATCAGAGTCCTTGGCGCCGAACAGGCTTGACACTAGTCTAGGCATGCCAGGACGCTTGCTATGACTGACTTGCCCAAGTAGATGTGATCGTCGGGAAATGAACTGTTGTTTGCTCATTGGTTCAGTGTGTGGAAGAAGAACGTTGCGCGAGGGGGAAAATTTAACAGGGAAACGATGGATAGCATCGACGTCTATGGACGGTCTTTGCATGACAACCTCTAGAAAGTGCTCGATACATTGACTCTTGTCTCCGGAAACCCAGCTCGGTGGGAGACTATGGCCAGGTGTGTGCTCGAAGGTCTTTGAAGGCGCCCACCGGCTTGCCACCTGTTGGGCCAGACTTGGTAACTTGAACTCGAAAGACCAGTCGGAATCGGTAACAAATATGGATGGCTCGTTCACGAGTTGCTTCGCTGTATCGTAGACGACGGCTGTTGACTGGTGAGAGTACGAGTTTTGGCCGTTGCTTCGCTCTATGATCGTCCTCGCCTCGCATTTCAGGCGGATAGCGATAGATGTAGTTGATATTGGCTGAATGGCTCCGAGGTGTACACTTCCCTTAACCACATCTCCCTCAGTGTATATAGTGCTGGCCGGCTTGTTATTGTCAAATGTGAGGTGGAGGCTATAAGACATTATGAACTAGCGGGTACGAAACTATTGAAAGGCCTTGATGGCTCGGAATAACTGCAGCAATAGTTCATAGAGCATTTCCCATACTCTCAGCTCATCTTTAAACCAAAGGCATCAGAGGATAACTTGCACCTCACGACTTTGCAAAATTACCAAACAATGAACTAGTAGTCACGTAGATGGCAAGCAGTCTAATGCTTTTTTTATTTCAAGCCAGACATGGTAGTTAGAAAAGGAAACGTGTGAAGAGAGTGCAGGGTGCATATTTATATTGCCTCGTAGGATGCTGTTGTGCCGCGCCATGATCGTTTGTAGAAGGTCACACAAAGCATCCCACCATTCTCAAAATTGAGCAAGGGTATTGAGCGGCCGATAACACACCGTATGACCCACTAGTGCATCCTTCAGAAATGAATGCTGCAGATTCTTGATTTAGGCATCATCTGTGCAACACGGCTGGGAAACCTTGCTGCAGCGTGCATTACGCCCAACTCCTTTAAACGGTAAAGGCTATCGTACCTATCACGTCTGGGCTATGTATGCACACTGCGCACTAAGGCATTACATGTTGCTACTAGAATACTAAAGTCTGAAAAAGAAGAGTTACAGGAAATCCATGGGCCTGCGCGGCGACCTGTATCGATTCAGCACATTCATCGTGGCAAGGTCATATCTCTCCACTCCGAGAACATAAATCAAATTCTATTTACCAGATTGAAGCACGTTGGGACGAAAGCTGCGAACTCATGGAGCGGCTTGCGGAAGTCCTTGGTTCCTTGGTGTGAATCCCTGGCAACGGATGTGCGGTCAACTCGGGCACAGCCAGATCTGGTGAAGGATTTAGCTGCCTACCTTGATTACGTAAAACGGATAAGCTCCAAGCAAGAATTCGTACGATCGCTCAATGGACAATTTTAGTATTGTATACCAACACACAGGTGAACCAGAAAGACCAGGCAGATATTTAACATATCATTACAATCATCATCACCCGATTTCTCTTGATCTAACCCTCAAGGTATGACTGATCATGAGAACGATGAACAAGTCCAGAATGAGCTACAGCAGCCATTCGAATTTGGCATCGTCCCAGAAGGCGACACAATCGAGGAAGAAGCCGACCTCGAATACCTTGAGATACCTTTAGAGAGCGGTTGGCAGAAATATGCCGTCGGTGTAGGGGCTTGGTGTGCCTTGTTCCCTTGCGCAGGCATACTCAATACCATGGGGGCTTTTCAATCCTATTTGGCAATACATCAGCTGAACGACTACTCGCAACAGCAAATTGGATGGATATTCTCAATGTATGCTTTCTTGCTAGTCTTTGGGGGTGCACAAGTTGGTGAGCGGCCTAAAACCTTCATCAGATAGACATTGCCTTAAAAGATGAAGCAGCATCTTGCAGCACCCGCGAATACTAAGCATGCGCAAATTTCAGGTCCGCTTTTCGATGCCTATGGACTCAAGTGGCTCTTGATACCTGGATATATCGGACTCGTTGCTTCCCTTATGGCTTTCTCGGTGTCCACTGGTGTGTGCGGAGACTTCCTCTATAACACTGCATGTCTTGAAGGCATGAAAGCAATGTATGAAGCTGACGATAGTATATTCAGAGTACTACCAGTTCTTTCTAAGCTTCGGTGTTCTCGGGGGCCTCGCAAGCTCGTGCGTTTGGACCACTAGCATCGCAACAACGGGTCACTGGTTCTTCAAACGCCGCGGAATTGCTACTGGCATTGTGACTTCCGCCGGTCCTCTAGGTGGTATTATCTTTCCTGTCATGTTTCAGCAGCTTGAGCCCCGCCTTGGATTCGGCTGGACTGTCCGTTCTATTGCATTCATTTGCCTGGCAATGGGCGGTATTGCTATGTGTTTAATGAGGACACGTATTCCTTCCTCACATACCATTAAATGGAACGCCAATTTTAAGATCTTCACCGACATTCGCTTCATGTGGACCATAGGCGCAATGTTCTCCATCGAGTTCGCTTGCCTCATTCCCTCGGCTTATATCACGACCTATGCTCTTTCGAAAGGCGTCGATAGCTCCCTGGCGTACCAACAGCTTGCCATCATGAACGCTGCTCAAGTCCCTGGCCGTGCCATCCCTGGATGGTTGGCAGATCGATGGGGTAGGTTCAATGTAATGATTCTAAGTAGTGTGCCTTGCGCAATCGTTGTATTAGCTGTCTGGCTTCCAGCGGATGGTGCAGCTGCAATCACAGCGTTCAGTGTGTTGTTCGGCTTCCTCAGTGGCACGGCAAACAGCTTAACACCCGTGTGCATATCCCAGCTCTGTAAGACAGAGGACTATGGAAGCAAGTATGGTACAGCATACCTGTTCCTTAGCCCTGCAACGCTGATTGGGATTCCAATTGCAGGAGCGGTTTTGCGTTCCCAGGGTGGACTGAATTTCTCGGGCCTGATATTGCTCTGCGGTCTTGTATATCTGACGTCAGCAGTACTGTTTACTTTGGCAAGAATCTCGGGCGCTGGGTGGAAGATCAAGAAGGTCTTTTAGACTTTCACCAATGATCAGGGTGCTTCTTGCAGATTCTACCTGGATCGTTCGCCTATGAATCAATGAGTTCATAGGTCTAGAAACAACAGCATGTAGTAGTGATGCTGATAGAAGACGAACAAATTAAATAAGCATGTTATGTGTACTCCTGTCAAAATCACTTATATATCCTGGTCACACTGGTTTTATCATTATTAATCAGCTTTCTGAAACACGCCATCGATGTATTTCGGGGGAAGTTTTTGAACAGATGTGAATTTATTTGTGGTCTCGCTTAATGCTCTTGACATATGCTTCGCATAGGGCCTGAGGCTTTTCCAACCCGACGCCAGATCTTGGATGTGCGAGGCATATGTCATTTTTAAAGTTCAACCCGACGCCAAGAATCTTTTCCAACCCTCGGCTCAACTTTTCCAACCCCCTATCAGCTGCACCCCGTATTCGCCCTCGCCTGTTGATGCAAACCTTGATTCTTGGTATACGAGGACACGAGGGTAGATAGGCATGTAGATATATTGGTTGAACTATCTAGTTGGTAAGAACTACGGAGGAAGAAGTGGGAGGAAGGTCAAATACCCTGAAGCCCCTGAGTTCACTAGCGCCGGATGAATGCGGCGCCGGATGAATGCGGAGATTACTAACCACAGGGGTAACAGTACGTACGTACTGTTCCCTATTTCCAACATTGATTATATAGCCTTGAGTCTCTGGCAATAGTTTCTCACCTTTCTCACTAAGTATACATCATTTCGTTTCTTCTTTGCTGGAATTCCAAGGCTGTGATATCGTCGTATCGTGGCTTCCGTTCGTTATCTACAAAATTCGGCAGCGGCCCGACAGACACTTGGCGCTCTGCCTTAAAGAAGTATGCCATCGTGAATCTTTCCGGTAAAACGGTGTGACACCCTTTCTTCATATGTTCGGGAATTGTAACACGATGCACGCCGCCTTGCAACTCATCGTTCGTCCATCGCTGAAGTGTATCACTAACATTGACAATCATCTCGCTCGAGGACTTAGGCCGGATGGGAATGAAGACGGCAGGGTGTTCTCGATCCTCGATCTCAAGTCCACCGACAAGGTCTTGTAGGAGGATGGTGATAATTCCGAAGTCTGTGTGAGGGGAGATACGACTGGCGTTGCCTGATCTCATGTCCTCGATCTTGACCGGAGGATAATGATTAAGCCGAAGATCTGTGGCACTTGGGATACAACGCTCAACTAGCCCGTCGGTCGGAACGTGGAGGCCAATCTCAAGAGCTCTCACAATCTCTAAACATATCGATTCACTAAGACGATAGCAATCTTCCATGAAGGCACGGAATCCGGGTAGGTCCGACTCTTTCGGCCATCTATTGGGGAATGTGGTATCGTCAGCTGGGCCTTCGTCGAAATGTTCCTACCGGAAGCTGTTAGTTATAGCTCGACTTATCCTTTCATGAAGTATTCACCTTTATATCTACCATAGCTCTAATTCTCTCATCTGTTGATAGTTTTGCTGTCGACTCTATGCTGACGCCTGTCCATCCTCGTTGCGGCTTTGGGCCTGGTGGGTTGGCAACTTGCTCCTTGACATCGAGCGGCATATCAAAGAAATTCTTACTCTGCAAATAGGCGTGGTCTATCAATATTGGTCCCCTTGCAACCTGGCCATGAGTCTCACCCGAAAGAAAAGCTCCTGAATCATTTCATCTGAGAATCCATGATTTATGAGCGTTACAAAGCCGGTGGCTTTGAAGCTATCAATCAATTCTCTTGTAAAATCGTTCCGTTCTGACTCCGATCCTGAGGTAAAATGCGACAAACTGAGTACTGGAAGCTTCATGTTGACAACCAAATTGAAAATTGCTTCTAGAAGTAATCTGGATCTTCTTTTTGCCTTTTCTTCTCTTTTATGGATTGCTAGACTATATGGTCTGGATCTGAGCACCAAACCTTGGAAATGCGGGACAAGCACGAAGCATGCACACGTTTAGGGAAAGCGGTCGATGTGCCACCCACGACGGTCAAGGATTATGCAATAAATCCTTTCCTGGAAAATTTCTCGAGGTGTGTGTGCCATTCTTTACCTGCGGATCAGCCAGCAGGGACTAACGCACAGCTCCGCCGCCGTCTGTAAGTATTACGAGTATTGACAATTGCAGCGTCTCGCATATTGAGGCTACTGCAAGATAACACATGGGTGGTGGAGAAGCTTTAATTCGCCAAGAGTGGCAGTGGAGCCATGTTGCGACTCCTAGCAGTATAGGCCCCGAGTCGTTCATTCTACAGATACTATGAAGGACTCGAGCTGCAACCACACTCCCCTTTTTCTCCTTGTTTGTCAAAGAGCTAGTCTCCTCCTATTAACCTCGCCGCCAAGGGCGGCCCGATAGAGAATCTCGCACACTCTGACATACCTGCTAATCGTGCTCAGAAATGGCAGCTTAGGTGTATTCACAAGCATCCCCCTTGTCACGCTAGGCTACTTATAACGTAATATGCACTCCGTGATATATGGCCCCTGAAGTGTCCTTGTGAATTTCCCCACCCCAATTAGTACAGGTTGTGTATGAGCTGTTGTTGGTCTAAGAAAGATCTGATAAGGTTTACAGTGTTTAGCGATGTTATGAGCCTGAAATATCTTAACGGTTGTTCAGGAACGCTTCACTGCCTCTATGGCAACTCAATCTCGGCGCTCTTCAACGTCACAAATTACCTGCCCGTTAGCCTTTGGGAAAAATCCTAGATTCTGCAGATATTGGATGTTCTTGGCAATTGCGGCCTTGATATTTGCCTGTGCTGCAAGAGAAACAAACCGACTTGTTGGAGGCAAAGATCCAATACTGCTTTCATCATGTTCAAAGATATCGAGCAGTGGCCACAAGCAATGACTCTCTCCTTTCTTCAGTATGCATTGATGAAGTTTTTCCCACCAGATTGCGAACCCTTGAGGCTCAAGGGTGTAGCCGAACCCGTTGGTTAATATCCCCCAGAATTCTTCCATACTTATACCTTCCACGATTTTTAAGACAGGGCAGCCTCCTTGAGATACGTCAGACAACAGAGCTTGCTCTACTGTAAGAGCGACGTGGTCGACATCAGATATGTACAACCAAGACTCACGCTCCTCGCGGATGGACACCTTCGCTTCGATTGTGGTAGCGATGAGTCTCCAGAAGTAGTCATCCGTGTTGGCAATACCTCTTGCTGGCGTTCCAATTATGTAACCTGGCTTCACAATCGAGGCTTCGCAGCCACCACAACGTCTCTCCGCCATAGACTTCACGATTAGGAGTTCTGATACCAGCTTGGTTTGAGCATAGCCACTAGAAGGAAAGAGCACATCTGCGGCGCTGGTATTTCTATCTTCCTGGTCGATGTTTCGCTCTTCTCCCCCAGACACATAAACAAACTTGCTGCTATATCTAGAGTATGACAGTGCTCTCAACAGACTCAAGGTGGATCGCACGTTTTCGGCTTCGATTGATTCGTAATGAGTATTCCATTGGACTGCAGCTCCGCTATGGACAATCGCATCGATCCTATCATCTATGTGTACTTCTCCGTTGAGCTGTTCCCAATTTGCATCTGAAAGTCCGAGCCGTGGCTGGGCAAGATCTCCCGGCCAAATCACCAACTTCGGTTCTAACGACTCGTGCCACCACCCTGCTATCTGCGCCGACTTCTTCACTCGGTTGAAGCCACTCGTGAAATCAGTGGCCCGGACAAGCGTAATAACCTGCGCTGTTCCTGGTCTGTTCAACAAGCGCTTGAGTATTTGGGTTCCAAGGAAGCCTGTCGCACCAGTGACCAATATCCTTACAGGATGAAACGGCTCTTTACTCCTCCAGGCCGGTATTCTGAGCTCATTGTCGAGTGCGATCACTCGTTCTATCAGGTATTTGTTCATTCTGTCTGCTTTTTCAGGGCCATGAAGAACAGCATGCTTCACAAAAGTAGCCAGGCTTTGAATGGTTGTCTTTAGATGCATAATTCTTGCGGCGCCGACCTTGACACCAAATCGTTGATTAATACAGCTGGACAGAGTAATGACCTGAATTGAACTGATTCCTGTGGCAGCTAAATGGAAGTCTCGGCCCTCTAACGAGTGGTGCAGCTTGTCTTTTTCTTTGTTCACTATCTCAACGACAAGGTTGCTGATGTACAGACTAACTGGCTCATCCATGGGCAAGATTGCCTCATTTACGGCGGTTAGCTCTCCATGATCTGCTTTGGACTTTGGACGTATCGCCAGATTTGCTAACCACGTTTCAACTCTCTTTCTGTCCATCTTTGCATTTCGGTTGAGTGGAATGTTCTTCACCATCAGCCAGGCGGACGGAACCATGTAGTCCGGTAAGCAGGCTTTCAGCGATTTTACCACATCGTTTGAATTGAAAGACAATTCTTCTGGTTTGGGATCTGTATCAATCTCTATGCATTCGTCGGACGTCGATTGCATCTTCAAATCTTGAATTTGTACAATTGCTATCAGATCGTTTTGGTATACTCCGGTTCTTGGATAAGTGACAAGAGATCTTACAACATTCCCGCATTTCGAGATAAGATACTCCACCTCCTTAACCTCAACACGCTGGCCGCGAACTTTGACTTGAGTATCTTTCCGACCTACATAATGAAGGACTCCATTACCTCCATAGTATACCAAGTCTCCGGTGTTATAGAATCGTCGTGTTTCGCTTCTCATGTCCGACAGCAGCCATTCAGGATTTTCAAAGAACGATTCGGCAGTTCGATTTGGGTTGTTCCAGTAGCAACGAGCCAAGGTAGGCCCTTCCACAACGAGAACTCCGATTTCGCCAACCGATGCTAGTTTGCTGTGATTGTCTACAACAACCACCCAGCAGCGACACCCGGGTAGCGAATACCCCATGGTTGATGAGGGCGTCTGTGTCGAAAAACGAATGGAAGTGCATGCAGTAGTCTCAACAGGGCCATAACAGTTGAAAAGCATGACTTTGTCGGCCCATCGCTGTACTATGTTCTGGCTGATTTCCTCCCCAGACAATAGCAAGGTGCGCAGGCCCGGCAGGTCTTCTGGGGCTAAAAGGCTAACAATTGATGGTGTTAATTGTACCCAATTAGCACGCAAGCGCTCGAAGGAGCCTGTGATGTCCGTGATTCGGTCGATCTCAGAGGGCAGACAAACACATCCACCTCGCATCAGAGTGAGGAAAATGTCCATTGTGGCTACATCGAATGTGTACGATGCCCACTGGTACACACGAGAAGAGCTATGTATGTTGTACGCTTCTCCTTGAGTCTGACTCATCGTGCAAACGGTCGAATGCTCTTGTACGATCCCTTTCGGCTTCCCAGTGCTCCCCGAGGTAAATAGAATGAACGCAGCATGAGAATTATCTAGCTTAATATGCTCAATCTGCGTTATTTCATCAAGGCTTTTCAGGAGCTCTTCGCAAACAACAACCACATTTGGCACAAGACTGGCGCATAGATCGGCATGAGTAGGGGAGGTTAATATGATAGTGGCACCAGTGTTCTGGACAATTGTATTCAGTCGACCCAAAGGGTGGCAGGAATCTAGTGGCACCACAACGCCCCCAGCCTTCAATGTCGCCAGCATCGCCACCACTGCCCATAGTGATTTTTCAAAACAATAAGGCACTATCATTTCGGGGTTTACGCTCAGGCCAATCAAGTGCGTCGCCAATCGCGATGATAGTCGTTCAAGCTCGCTGTACGATAATTCACCGTCCCATGAACAGATAGCTGGTGCATTGGGTGTTGCCCTGGCTTGCTGGCTTATAACCTCATGCACACACGCATCCAGTCTTTGGGGTTCTGCCTCGTTCCATTTCATAATCTGTTCACGGTCCCGCTCGCTCAAGTGGTTGAGGTCTTCAATGCGAGTATGTAGTTCGGCTTTTATTACTTCCAAGATTGTTGCTTCGTACGTGCTCACAACACATTCAGCGGTGGCTGGAAAAAGCCTAGAAGTGCTAAAATCAATTGTGACTACAAAGTCTTCGCCATCATCCACAACTTGAATATTAACAGCATACTAGGTAAAAGTTAGCACTGAACGGACATTAGAACCCAAATTGCCTTACTTTATCAGAAGAGGTCCATGGAAATTTGGTCTTCGCTCTCTTTTCACCATTCAGGGGATGATGATATACCAGCAAGGTATTCTGAACTGTTTTATTGGAAACAACCTCAGGGCTGAGGTTGGTCCCAAGAAGGAATACTTTCTTAACATAGTCGGTACTGGCAATTCGAGCGCAGTATGCTAACGGGTTGGCTGAATCACAAGAACCAGCACGTTGATTAGCTTGAATGCTAGCAAATAACGCATTACTGGGTCTTGTGGAGGTGCCAGCTTCCAAATAGCTGAAGAAAGTGTCATCGACTCCAATATAGATCCGGAGAATTAGCGCCCAGTTGGTTCGGAAAAATGATGGGAGTGAAACTCCATAGCGTTCGCAAAAATTCCGAATACTCGCGCTGAGAAGTCTCACAGTAGGTAAGTTTGGTGTAGTCTCAACGTTGGCGTTGTGCATCGAGATCGGGAAAGAGGAGGGCTTTCCTGAGTTTTGAATTTCGTTGCTGCCTTTGAGATCTTTACTGTAGTGGACGTCTTGATACTGGTCTTGGTGTTGAAAACGCGGTTTTTCCATTTGCTGAGTTTTCCGGCTCGGGTTTGTGGTACGTTTTTTCACGTTTGGTATCATCTCTCTGGGCCCAGATTGCAACGACCGCTGGCTTTTCTACAGACGTCGGGGCAGTGAGGGCTATATTTCGATCCACCGCATGAGTATCGCAATGGATCCGCCTTGTGCCCAGGATTCCCTATAGTCGTAATGTGGATCAACCAGAAGATTTCCCTACCACGTTACCTCCGAAGGGGGGTTGACCCCTGGCTTTCAGGAGTCAATTCAGGCGATCCTAAATTCCATTCTCTTTTTTTTACCATTTTTTACAATACTGTGTAACCCCAGCACGCGTTTTGTTTGGTGCCCGCTTTGGGGCCGAGACCACTGCAGATCTTTGCACAGCTGTCCGCAGTAAATGTAACATGTCCCAAACAATTCGTTCATAGCGCGAACCGGCCTGTTGTCCGGTCCCGCGAGCGCCAAGGGAGAATCAACTCACCTAGCTACATTTCGTCAGCTTTGCCCCAATATTGATTGGAGACTTCTACAACCACCTCACAAGCTGACTTCAAGGATGCATGCAATCCTGCAGAAACGAGGTTGATGCTTTGCACTTTGCCTAGGCAAGACAGACACTTGTCTACAGAGTTGCTAGAGTCTAGCCACATGATGGCAAGTTGAGATAAGGCATTGCCGCTTGAGGAGTGACCAGTCAAAGCCTCCATCGGTCCAGGATCTTCGTCTACATGTTCACATGATAAGTATCTTCGGCATGACTAGACGACAGCGTGCCGCGTATCCCGTTGCCAGACATTGCCGAAGCCGTTTCTGTCCACCCACCGAGTCCGAGTACGTAGGTCATGGAAAAGACTTTCAACCCCGAGTTGAACGCGTACATGTAACAGTCTTCATAAGCAGTAGGAACAATCATGGCGGTGGAAGGGATAGTCACTGCACCGTCCATCAAGAGTGTTTCGACTATTGAGATCTATGATCGTTGGGCTGAGAGCTATGACGCATTGGCAAGTCCCAAAGGCATCACCATCCAAACCCTCGATAATGATGAGCTTGTTACCTTTTTACCCGAATTCCTATCACTACTTGGAGCTCAGCAACCCTCCGCGTCGACACCAGATCACCAGCTTCGCATTGTGGACTTCGGATGTGGCACTGGCCGCAATACATTCAAGCTGCTTGGAGTCTCACATGTAACGATTGTAGGCCTCGACGCGTCGCCTAGAATGCTGGACATTGCTCGTGTAAGGTATGCTCAGATACCAGATGAGCAGAAGAATGTACAGGTCGTTCTAGAAGTGTACGATGCACTGGCAGCCGCGAAAGCGCCCGCCTGTGCTCGGAAAGCCAACGGCGTCATTAGTACCTGTGTCATGCAGCACTTGCCTCTCGAGGCTTTCTTCGACTCCGTCAAGGCAATGGTGCTCCCCGGGGGCTATGTCCTGATTACCGACTCGCATCCCGACTTGAACAACTTGGTACAGATCAACTATACCGATCCCCAAACGGGCGAGAAGCTCTGGGGCACCTCGTATGTGCATGAAATTGCAACAACGATCGAGACCGCAGCCCAATGGGGATTTGACTTGGTCGGGAGCGTGAGGGAAAGAAACGGATCGGAGAATATGGTCGGGGCTTTGGCAGGCAACTGGGCAGCGGTTAAGTGTTGGTATGGAATGGTCCTGAGAAGAAGATCAGGGACACGAACAGTACCATCCAGCTCCGCAGACTATCAGTTCCGGGGCTGAATGGCTGAAGATGCGTCTGCAATTCAAGGTTGTTTGAAATTCCGCTCTTATGAGCCCAAGCCCTGGCTAGAGACAGATGTTGATATTAAGATCATCTGTTGTGATGTCTGTGACAGTGACATGCACACAATTCGTGATGGCTATGATGCTACTGATTGGCCGTGCTGTCCTGGTCACGAGATTGTTGGTACCGTTGTCAAGGTTGGAAGCAGAGTAGCGAAGAACATCAAGTACGTTGTTGCTTTAGTTGACATTCTGATATCGTTCCTGTCCTCACTCGTCTAGAATTGGCGGCCGTGTTGACGTCGAAGCCCAATTTGGATCCTGCCTCCAAGACGAGTGTAAACAATGCGTCAGTGAAGTCGAAAGCTACTGTCAGCAAGACATGACTTTGACCTACAACGATCGATATGTCGACGAAAGTAAGTCCTTTGACGGCTACAGTAATTATATTCGTGTTTCTTCCCACTTCGTCATAAGAATCCCCGAGACTTTGTCGTCGGAAGCAGCAGCCCCTTTGCTATGTGCGAGCATCACGATTTACTCCTCAATCAAGCAGAGCGACGTCGAACCCAGCAAAAGTATCGGCATTGTCAATATCGGGAGGCTGAGACACTTTGACTTACTGTTCGCAAAGATGTGTTCAAGGCTGCAGATTCACTTGAAAAGCAACGCTTACTCGAACTGTGAAGGCACTGAGCTGTGTAGATATCTACGCGATCAGTCGAACACGACACAAAATGAAAGACGCTATAAAGATTGAAATCATCGCCTTCATCGCAATCAACGACGATTCAGATTGGGAGAAATCGCATTCTCAGACACTGAACATCATCGTTTCGACCGTATCGTCGACCGATATGTCGATTGATAAGTATCTTCAGCTTTTGCGCGTCGATGAACATTTCATTCAGCTTGGCGAGCCGAAGGACAATTTCCCTGCCTTCGAGATGTTCGCGTTGATAAAGAAGCGACTGACCATCAGCGAGTCGTGCATTGATAGTTTGCACGAGGTGAGTGTGAGTCGAGGGTCGACTTGAATGATGGTTCGTAGAGAAAGCTGACGAGAACTTAGATCGAGAACATGCTGCATTTCGCGACTGAAAAGAGCATAAGCTCGTGAACGAAGAGACGAGCTATGAAGAAGTGCAATCGAGCGATATTGAACATGACATCTGACTGAGCTCGCTACCGATATGTTTTGTTCAACGAAGACGTGCAGAATACGAGACAGAAGAACTCAGAAGTATGATGTGTTTTCATTGAGATGATAAGCTATGATCTACGTCAGCATCGATAATGCTTCAGTAGTGAAGCTGAGCTCTTTGCTGCGTATTCGACAACAGAAGAATAATACGATTTCATTCACGATTGTACTGAACTCACTACTACCTGATGAAGTGTAGATCTGATGATTGACTAAAGATGTGTATTCTACAGAAGTAAGCTATCTATGTTTTGTGTCGCTATTGACGCTAGAAGTATTTTCGACTCGATGCACATTTCGATCCCGTGCACATTTCGATCCCGTGCACATTCTAAACTCGATTAGCAACTCATACTTTTTTTATTATTATTCAATCATCATTCATAGAATCAAATTGCAATTAATATAAAGAGTTGTCGATATCTATATGAAGCTTTCAAGCTATAAGAATCAATCATCAAATCACTTAAAAGCTTTGAATTGTCTTTCAGCTTGCATAGATCTGATTTGACTTGATCTTCTTTTCATCTTCTCAATAGCAACAAAATCAGTGAATTGCTGTACTTTCATCTCTTTAGACTTCTTCTTTTGCTCTTTCTGAAGCTCTTTAGCCTTCAGCTTTTGCTTCTGAACTAAACGTCGTTGCTTCAATTTCTTCGCTCGTAGCTTCTTTTTTCGCTTCGCTTTCTTCTTTCGCTTCGTCTTCTTTTTTTCTTGTTTCATCTTTCTTTCAGC
>JAABUV010000915.1_pt1 | contig 44114 bp, 50 predicted proteins | sample 5559971 | NCBI WGS metagenome assembly JAABUV01 (sample SAMN10711881, study PRJNA513362) | rock metagenome | isolation source: Antarctica rocks | place: Antarctica: Victoria Land, Knobhead nord | collected 2015-12-19 | reverse complement strand
CCTACCCTATACCCTATACCCTACCCTAACCCTATACCCTATACCTACCCTATACCCTACCCTAACCCTACCCTATACCCTACCTACCTACCCTAACCCTACCTACCCTAACCTACCTACCCTAACCCTACCTAACCCTAACCTACCCTACCCTACCTATAACCCTATACCCTAACCCTATACCGTCCGGGTCGCGTCCAGACCTTTCCGCCTCCGCATCCCAGTTCGTAAACTCGAGAAAGCCAGACGCGCGCTTGACACCGCCGCCTTGCGCCCGGAGCCACCGCCGCGCGCCCGCTTCCTCGGGCATGCCTGCGCCCGCCAAGGAGTGAACAAGTGCACACGCTAAACAGGGCCTGCTTCGGCGCAAGCGTTGACACAAGTTGACGTGCCTTGTCAACAGAGCACTTGCGGTGCATGCCGTTCGAAGCGCCATGCTTGCATGCCGCGCTGCACAAAGAAGACTCTTGAGATCGTGCAAGCAAGGCGGGGGCGCGCCGGGCCGTCCAAGCGCCTCCCAGAGCCTGTAAGCGAGTCGTCCCTCCAGCGTGCTCCAGAACGGCTGCGCAAGCGCCTGGTTGAACCGCCTGTCGCTTGCGGTGAGCGTAAAGGCATAGCACACAGCTGGCTGCGTCTTATAACATACGTCAGATGCGCTGCGCACCTGCAGGTGAGCTGCAGGGAGAGAGCTTCTGGGCTTGACGTCCCGCGGTGATTGTTAAGGTGAATTGCGATTGCCTGCAGGACCTGCAGCGGCCGAGACAGCACACTCTTGGAGGCGGGGCAGAACCCCTGCGCGCGTAGCGCCGCTGCCCCTGCGGCGACAGGCAGGGCGCAAGCTTCCCTGCACGCACTTCTACGGGGAGCTCGTCCAGGCGTGGAGCTGAAGGCCCAACTGTTCTTTGGGCAGTGGCACCGCGCGCGGCCATTCTGCGTTGTGTTGTATGGTGCTAAGCGCTGACGCGAGGATGACGCGCCGACTGTTTTTACAAGAGGAGTCTAGGTGTGCAGGCGGAAACCTTGACCAGCCAAGCTCTTGCTGCTCAGGCGGCCAGCTTCTCACAGTGTGGATGACTGCCGCCACAGCGCAGAGCTGTGTTCTTGAGAACACAGCTTGTCAACATCAATAAATGCGCCTCGGCAACCTATTTAATGCACCCTCAAATGGTGGTGCACCTGTTTTTTCAAGAGAAAGTTGTAAGACAGGCGAAGCTTGGAGGAGCGCACGCCTGCGCAGCCCGTGTTTGGCTGACCAGGCTGCGCATGACTGGCCGCGCAAGCGCGCAGCAAGCATTGCTCTTCACATCCATGGTGCCAAGCTGATCCAGCCTTGTCACGACCATCAACCGCCTGTAGCCCCTTCAGCTGCATACGCCAGCGCAGCTTGAGTATGCAGATGTCCAGCACGGCAGCTCCGCCAAGGGCCATCTGCATGGACGAGCTCCCTGCAGAGGTATCCGTCACGGAACTCTCTTGGACTTTTTGCCGAACCAGCTCCACAAGCAAGCGCAGAGGTTACAGCCCTCCGTGACTAAAGCTGGCCGGCACGTGCAGGTTCTCCAGGCGTGCGCGGCGCAGCTCACCAAGTACTCGCTCCGCACGCCGCAAGGCTCGACGCAGGCCTTCACGCTGCGGGCAGTCTGCAGGCGCGCACCGCACGTTTGATGAGCTGACGAGCACTCTGACACGCGGGTGGGCCGAGCTGGACGCGTGCCCTCGAGCGACAGGCGGTTCAGGGAGGCGCTCGAGGCGCCGTTCTGGACGACGCTGCACCCCGACGTCACAGGCAGGCTGTGGCGGGCGCTGGGACGACCCGGTGCGCGCCCCGGCCCGCTCACATATCAGTGTAACTGCTGGGCAGTGAAGCACGGCCCGAGCGCGCGCCAGCCCTCCACGCGTTCTTGTCATTGGAGCAGGCCCTCCTGGTGCGTCCTCTGCTCTGACACCCCACGGCCGCCGCAGGTACGCCTGCCGGCGCGTTCGCCTGGCAGTGGCTCCAGGAGCAGGGCGCCACCATGACGCGCGTCAGCGGCCTGGCAATCGACGCTGACGCCGACCGGCTGCGCACCTTGCTGGCTGGCCTGCCCGCGCTGAGATCAATCCGCACGCTCGGGGATATCAGCGGGCTCGCTCTGCGCGTGCACCCCGGCGCTGCTGTGGCAGCCGCCCACGACTTGTTGGCTGGCGCTGCGCGCGCCATAGGCTGCTGCTCGTGCCTGCGGCGCCTGGACCTGTTGATCGAACTGAATGACACGCTGGCGGACCGAGTGCCTGCACTGTTTTGGCAGTACCTGGCCAAAGCGCGCGCGCTCGAGGTCTTAAAGCTGAGCATCAGGTCAAGCGCGCCCGGCGCGGCCATCACGGACCGAGGACTGGCCACTGCGAGCGTGTCCTGTCTGATCACAGGCTTGGCTGGCCTGCCGCACCTGCGCTCGCTCGACCTGACACTGGTGGATGAGGACGTCACGCTGCCCGCCTGCGTGTCGTGTCTGGTTCAGCTGACCCGCCTGGGTCTGCACGGCCTCGGCAGCCTGCGCGCGCGCCCGGCTGGGCGCGCCTGCCGGCCCTCAAGTGGTTGTTTTTCGACGAGTGCGGGTTTCCGGCCGACGGTGAGGAGGCGCTGCCGGGCATGGGCGCGCTGGCGTCCCTGACCAGCCTGCGGCTGTATGGCTGCGCTGGCCTCAGTGCACTCCCTGCCTCCCTGTGGCGGGTCCCGCTGCGCGAACTCTGGCACTATCCAGAGTATAGCTCCCTGTCAGACGAGGCGTCGCGCAATGCGCTGCTGGTCCCGGGCCTGCCTGCCAGCGCGCCCTGCTGTGCTTCTATGCGCAGCCTGTGCCTGGAGGGGCACGGCATGCTGGAGTTCCCCGCATGCGTCCTGGGTATGAAGCGCTTGACACATCTGGAACTGCGCGACAACTGCTTTGAGCAGCTGCCCGAGGGTGTGAGCGCGCTCACCGCGCTCGAGGCGCTGTACCCTATCTCGGGCTGCCTGGCATCGGGGGCGCCCTGGACGCGCGCGCCCTGGGGGGCTTGGGCGGCTTCCCGAACCTGCACAGCCTGTGCTTTGAAGATTGCGGCGTGCTGTTCTGCCCGAGCTTCCGGGCCGCCGCCGCGCACCCCTGCCTGCAGAAGCTGGTGCTGGCCACCTCGTACCCTGCCTGTGGCCCGTCATGCGGGGCATTTTTGGGTTTTGTCGTCGCCCTGCTGCAGCAGGGGCGCGGGGGCGTGCTGCGCCTGCGAACAAGCTTTGTTCAGGGCGCGGGGCAGGCGGACGGCCAGAACTTTAGGGGCGCATTGCAGGCCGTGGGCTTTGCGGTGCATGATGACGACGGTCTTCGGGTTGTCACCGAAGATGTGTACCTGAGTGATAGCGAGTAGGCCGCGAGCGCCGGGTCGAGCATGTGTGCCAGGCTTGGGCCGTGTTCAGTGTAAAGGCGGCAACCCTGCAGCAGGCTGCATCCAGGCACAAGAGGTTGCTTGACACAGCAGCTCACATGCGCCGCTGCTGACGGCGGCTGGTTGTCTGTTCAACAAGCACCTCCGCGGGCCAGCATGGCAGACCACCACAACTCGGTCCGGTTCAGCCTATCACTCTGGCATCGTGGGCAGCCCTCTGCCCACCCAGCCAAACGCCCTCTCTGACCGGCGCAGCGGTACAAGCAGCACACATTCTGGGCGGTGCCTGGCAGGGCGCAGCGCCGCAGTGGCCTCACCCTGCCGGACGCTGCCGCATGCGCCAGGTGGGCCTGGCGCGGTCGCGCCGTCGACAGCTATCAGGCTCCTGCGCGCCGTGCGTGCGCATGCGCGCTTGCGCTGTGCTGCACGCGCACACTGCTGCAGCGCTTCCTTCCAATGCCTGGGCCGCCAGCCAGCAGCGCGCAGCATGCGGGCGGCAAGGAAGTTGCAACGCAACCTACACTAGCTGACACCAGCCAGAGCTTTGTACACGCGCACGGCTCTGCCGCCTGACACCAACAAAAATAAGTGAGCTGCACCGCATGTGACTCTGGGACATCAGAGGTGCAGACAGGTGCGCGCCTGCTCCGCGCGGGCGCGCGCAGTGCACAGCGCAGTGTCACGGCCTCCAGCAGCTCGCCTTCAGGCCTGGTCGATAGCGCCGAGCTGCGCCTCGCCCACCGCAGGTGCAGAACGCCGCGCTTAATCACACGGTATCAGGCTCAGCAACCTGGAAGCGCTCGCCAGAGGCGCAGCCAAGGCCCGACCTCGGGCCGAGCCGCATTCAAGCACGCCTCTGATCGCGCGCGCTGAGCGGAGCCTGCCGCGGCGCCCCGGGGCGCGGCGGCGCTCGCGGCCCTAGCCCTACCCATGCACCCAGCCTTTGCACCAGCACCTAATGTTTGGGCCGATGGGCGTGCTCTGGGAGTTTTTTCAACGGTGCACGTGGAACAGAACTCGCCGAGGCGCCAGCCGGGCGCCGCAGCGCATGCGGCCATCCAAGCCTGTGCCCTTGTGCAAGGCTTTACAGCTGGTAGAACTTGCATACTTGTGCCCCGAGCCGCGCGTGCGCTGACAGAGTGAAAGTGCGCGAGTGACTGAGGGCTGCTCAAGTGCGCCACATCGCAGGGTCGCCGTTGCATTCAGGCACCCTGCTGCGGCCCCACGGGCTGGCAGTGGCCCTGCCTGCTTGGTGAGCTGACAGCGGTTTGAGTGCGTGGTGGGGGCACGCGCACGCCTCTGCACCTGCCACGCGCCACGCGCGCCTCTTGCAGCACCTGGTGTGGTGCGGGGCTCGCACGCTCGGCCAGTCGGTGCTCGCCTCGCTGTCTGTTTTAAGCGTTATTCAAGCGGCGCCCAGCCCGGCCACCGTGCGCGGCTCCCTGCCGGCACTGGCCGGCCGCCGCTCGAGCAGGTGGCTGTCCCATGTTGGCAGAGAGCGCCACGGAGCGCACGCCGTTGGAGACGGATATGCGAGCCTCCTGCCTGCGTAAGTGTCCACTCTCTGCTCACAATGTCTGGAAAGAGGCGGATGCATCCATGCCCGGCCCAGTGGTTACACAAGCGCTCACAGCCGCTCGATCACCGCCTCCACCTCCGCCTGCGTGTACAGGTGGTAGTGCGGCGCGACCTTTGAGATGTCCACGTTGCTCGCGGTCACCTGCGGCGCACGCGCGGCGGCTCGTCGGCGCGCTCGCGCCGCACGCGCGCGGCAGCAGGCAGCGGCGCGCAGTGGCCGGGCGCGCCTTCTCCTCCATGACCTGCTTCAGCGTCGCCAGCGCGAGCACCTCCGCCTCTGCGAGCGTCAGGTCCGGCCTGTAGCCCTCCTGCGCGCGCCGCAGCGGTCAGGCGTGGCTCCCTGCACCCGGGCGGCTCGCGGAGTGGCGACGCCGGCGCGCGCCTGCAGCGCCGTCTGCGCGCCCTCGCTGCCGCTGCCAATCGCCTTTGCGCTGAACTCGGCAAAGGTGCCGGACGGGTCCGTCTGGTACAGCACCGCGCCGCCGTCCGCGCCGGCGTCCCAGCCGGCGATGAGCAGGGCCACGCCGAACGGCCGGCTCTGCGGCGCGCGCGCCGGGGTGAGCGCCGGCGCGGGCGCAGCGTCGGAGGCAGGCAGCTTGCGTGCAGACCGCGCACCATGCCGCCGCCCTCCTCCTCGTCGTCGTCGTTCTCGCCAAAGCGTAGCGCCAGGTCGCACAGCGCCTGGGTGCAGCTCTCCACCGACATCGGCTCGTTGTAGCTGAAGCGGTGTTGCTGCGTGCGCGGCCCGCCGCCTCAGGCCCGCTGCGCAGTGTAAGAGCGTATGTGCGCGCATGGGGCGGCGCCGCGCCTGCGTCTCCACCCGCGCGTGCTCGACCAGCGTGCGCGCGTCGGCGGTCAGGCCGCTCATCGCCACGCCGATGTGGTCGTCCACCTCGGCCACCTTCTCTATGCTCCGTGGCTCCTGCGCGGCGGGCGGGCCTGGTGAGCCTTTATCGCACGATGCCCGCCTATGCGCAGCCGGCCATGAAAGCTTCTGGGCGCGCGCTGCCTGCCAGCAAAACCGAGCGCACCAGCAGCGGCGACGTGACGCGCTTCTCCACGGCAAGCACGACGCCCTGCTTTGTCCTCACCCCGATGGCCGTGGAGCCGAGCTGCGGCAGCCACGCGCGGTCAGCGAGGCCTCTGCGACACGCATCAGCGCGCTTGTTTTGCCGCGGCGCACCTTGATCGCCTCCACCGCATACTCCACCTGGAACAGGCGGCCCTCCGGGCTGAAGGTGTTCACGCCGCGGTCGTACTCGCTCCGCGTCAGGAACATGGCTGGCTGCGGCAGGCGCCGGGCGCACGTTCACCCCACGCAGGACCGCTTGTATTGAGGCTGATGCTGCAGGCCTCTGACAGGAAAAATAAACTGGCTTGCTGGGGAGGCAGTGCACAAGCACCAGGGCTTTTGGAGGGCCAGTAAGCATGCTCGTCGAGGAAGCGCCGCTCCAGGCCTGTCGACGACGCAGGGCTGTCGCGGTGCTGTGCGAGCGGCGCGCGCGCCGCAGGCGGGCATGGGGGAGCATGCGCATGTGGTCAGACCGTTGAGTCGCGTCTGAGTCGCGCGTCGGCGCCCAGCATGGCCGGCAGCCGTGCAGACAGGTGCGCTGTGTTTGACCCGCCGCATCGCTCGCTGCAGCCACGCCCCCCGCGGTCCCGACCTCGGCCAGGCCCGCCGCGCCGCAGGCTGCACGCCGTGTATGGCGTGCTCTGCCTGCTGGGCGTCGCCACGCTGCTGCCGTACAACGCCGTGATCAGCAACGCCAACTTCTTCGAGGTGCGTCTGCGCGGCGCGCCGCGGGCGCTCGCCGACAGCTTCGAGGCGGCGCTGGTGGCGGTCTTCCAGGTCACGTGCGCGCCCCCCGCCGCCCGCCGCCCGCGCGCGCCCCGCCGGCGCGGGCGTCCCTGCTCACGCCGGCCGCGCGGCGCGCAGCAACGCGGCGGCGCTGCTGGTGCTCCTGCCCTGGCAGCGGCGCCTGCGCCTGGCGGCGCAGGTCGTGCCGCCGCTGGGGCTAGCCGCGGCGGCGCTGGCGCTGGAGGCCGCGCTGGCCGCCGCGCCCGGCGCGCCCGGCGCCGCGGTCGCGCTGTGCACGCTGGGCGTGACCGCCGTGCTGGGCGCGGCCACGGCGCTGCTGCAGGGCGGCGTCTATGCGCTGGCGGCCTGCCTGACGCCGGTGTACGTGCAGGCGCGCGCCCACGTCCGGCTCTTTGTGGTTGCGCAGCCCGGGGGCAGCCGCGGCGGCAGCCGGGGCGGACCCGCGCGCGCAGGCCGCCTCGGTGGGCATGGCCGTGTCGGGCTTTGGCGTGAGCGCGCTCTCGTTCGCCACGGTCTGGGCGACGCCGGCGGGCGCGGGCGCGGCGCCACACCCCTAGCCTGCACTGCGAATCCTGCCAGTTAGGCATAACTGGAAGGCATTCCAGGTCTGCAGCAAGCCCCTCGAAAGCAAAGCCCGAAGCAGAAAAACAGCAGGCAAACAGTTGTGGAAAGCAGGAAAACAACGAGCACTTGAGGCAGCAGAAAGTGCACAGCAGCAGGCTAATGTGCGCACACCTAGCTCACTGAAAATGGTGAGCTACCAAGGGCTCTGCCTTGGACAAAGCAGCGTGCCTGCAAGACAGGGCTGCATGTGCATATGTATACAGCTTGGAATGATACCACAGCCAGCGGCCGTGGCATTATGCGTGTGCCAAAATGGAGAGAGCTCAATGAGCTCAATACGCCGTCCACGTAAGTCTCCACCATAGCAAGCCATGCGCTCAACTATGTTGCATCTAACTCCCAGCTCATCCAGCTGGGAGTCCTAGCCTACCAGCTTCAAGCCTGCGCCTGGGTGTAGCGCCATGCACATGCTCCTGTTGACAGGCTGTTGGCTGCAAACTATTTCTGATCGAGACTTATGGGTCTACTCCCATGATTCTGCAGCCATCATGGCCCCGCACCGCTCACTGCATGCGCAAGCTGCTCACCGCAGGAGGCGTGAGCATGCAGACCTCAGGCCCAGCGCAACCATAATGCTCTCGCCGCTGCTGCGGGGCTGCGAGCGTCCAAGCATGGATCGCTGTTAGCACAAGTGGGCGCAGCCAACCAGGCTCTGTTCTTGCACAGCAGGAGCTGCGCTCTTTGGTCTCCTCCAAAATGCAGACATGGCCGTGTCGCAGACCAGAGCCCCGGGCGCCGGATGCACATGTGCGCCCATTGGGCTGGTTGCCAGGCGCAGCTACACGTCGGCCGCGGGCGCATTGGCGGGCCGCTCGGCGCCCTCGGGCGCGGGCGCGGCGCGGCCGGCGGCCGCGCCGCCGGGCGCGAGCGCCCGCGCAGCGCGCTGGCGGGCGCCCCAACCCTCCTCCTGGTGCTCCTCCTCCTCAGCCTCCTCGGGCGCCTCGCGGCCGGGTGCGGCGCCAGGCGTGAGCGCGCGCGCAGCGCGCTGGCGGGGGCGTCCCCGCCCTCGCGGCCGCGCTCCTCGGCCTCCTCGGGCGCAGGCGCGGCCTCCCGCAGGCGCCGGCCCGGCGGCCCCGGTGCGGGCGCGGGCGCGGGCGCGGGCCTGGCCCCGTACGGCAGGCCGTTGATGCGCACATGCAGCCGGACGCCGTCGATCTCGACCACGTCCGAGCCAGCCAGAGCGCGGCCGCCGCCGCGGCCGCCGGCCAGCAGCCGGCGGCCGGCCGCGCCGGCGCCGGGCGCCTGCGCGCCCTGCCCCGACCCGCCTTGCGCGCGCGCGAGCAGGTCCTTGCGCGGGCCCAGGTCCACGTTGTTGACCTCGACGAAGAGCTCGATATCGTCGACCTCGACGGTGTCGTTGTTGTGCTCGACCATGTCGGCGGTCTGGTTGTGCAGCAGGCGGCGCGAGGCGCCCGGCGGCGCGGGCGCGGGCGCGCCGTCGCGCATCTTGCGCAGCAGGTCGACGCCGCTGACATCGATGTGCAGCGTGATGTTCCCGATCTGCACGAGCGGCTCGCCCGAGCCGCCGGAGCAGAGCATCCGCGCGCCTGCGTGATGCCGGTCGGGACTTTGTGTTTTGTGCAGCATTCACCAGGTGCCTCAGGCTTGTGCGTCTTCTGCTGCTGCTGGTGCATACCTGCTGACATGGGGCAGCAAGTGCGGGGCCTGAGCCTGCACAGCACAGCAGGCAGGGCGCAATGGCGCGCAGCGGCAGCGTGCGTGGGTCGCCGAAGGGCAGCGGGGGCGCGCTCACCCGGACGCAGGGCCTGTGTGACCCGCGCGCCGCTGGCGGCAGCAGCAAGGCAGGCCAGGGCCAGTAGGGCAGCGGGAAGCTTTGCCATGCTGATGATCCGCCGCTGGGCTTCTGCCTCCTGCACGCCCCGCACAACACCTGGACTTTCGAGTGCCTGGAGCATGCGGATATGTCAAACGTACTGTATGTCAGTGTCCGTTCGCCTGCTTGCAGGCACGACCGGACCCCATTAGATGCTAAAACCGTTGCACCGTTGCTTGAACACCGTTGCTTGCACCCGTGGACTCTGCAATTAAGGCGTCGGCCTCTTGTCAGCTCGGTCCAGCAAAAGAGGGGCCTAAACGCAGCTCAAGCAGTGATCCTCAACTGCGAGGGTCAATGCACCGCATGCGCCGCCTGACCTCTGTGCGGTGGGCACCAGCAGGCCTACAGTCACAGGCAGACAGGCGGCGGACCTTCACTTGGCTCGCCTCGCTGTCCTCTTTGTGCGAGGCTGCCTGGGTTCTATCTCGAACTGGCAAACCCGGAAGGAAACTCTCAACGAAATCTGTCTTTCGTTTTCGTACATCTGCACCCAGACGAGGGGGCTGCAGGCTTATAGCTAGCGATAACGACTCAGGACCATTGCATACCTTGGTGCACAGTGTGCTGCTGTGACAGCGGCCTCTGTTGCCTGCCCTTGCTGGGGCCGCATGGACAGCCTGTGTATTTACATGCACAAAAGCATTTGGTGGCACAACTCACCATGGTGAGGCTATCCGCGACGCTTTGATGCACCGAGTGCATGTACCTAGGAGCATGGTTGGCAACAGCCAGCAAGCTTTTGCCACAAGATATGAGGGTGGTGTGTCAGCAAGGCAGCCTTCTCTTGCATGCACACTCCACCTACGAACCAAAATCCCGGTGCTGCCCAAATGCTCACAAACACAGACAGTGCAATGCATGTCCGCAACTCACGTATATTGAAACACCCCTTCCCACCGCAGACGAGGCACGCAACCCCCAGCGCTTGCTCTGCAGGCTAAAACAAACTGCTAGTTAAGCAGCACTCACAGAATCAGGAATGCAAAGCAGGCGTGCATATTGCGTGCTCACTCGCCGGGCACAGCTCCTGGCAGCACACACTCCTGAAAATGCCACATGGGCTTATGCACACAGCCGCTCTGGTCACTTCAGGCTGAAGAGCACAACTTCGGCTCTTGTCCATGCACAAAGCACAACACGTTCCATTCAACAACATGTTCCAAATGTATGTGCACAAGCAAGACCACTGCGTCTGCGCTCTGTACAAATTCCTGACCCCAGGCGGCGACTCTCGACAGGGGGCGTTCAGGGACTGCCGTTGGCGCCCGGCTGATAGTATGTTCCCCCGTAACGAGCAGCATAGGCAGCGCCTATCTGTTCGCCAGTGATTGCGACCTCAGGCGCCGGAGCAGCCAGCAGAGCGCGCCTGGGGGGGCCTGACGGGCCCTTGTAAAACTGGCCCCCGGCGCCCGTGGCCCCTGCGCCGGGGTAGTGGGGCGAGCCGTGCATGGCTGCCTCAAGTGCAGCGATCTGTGCGCCGGTCAAGACCTGTGCGCCGTTTGAAAGCTGTGCGCCGGTCAAAGCGGCCGGAGCGGGCGCCGGGGCAGCCAGCAGGGCGCGCCGAGGGGGGCCAGGCGCGCCGGGGTTGGGCTGCCCTGCGCCGGGGTAGTAGGGCGAGGCATACCCGCCAAACGCTGCGCCGCTTGGGGCGGACGCAGGTCCTGCGGCCAGTGCAGGTGCGGCCGTGGGGCCGAGTGGCTGCGCGTTTATGAGGAGGCAGGTCGAGGCAAGCAGAGTGAGGGTAAGGCTGCGAACGGCGGCCGGCATCCTGCGCGCAGCAGCGAGCGCATTCAGTTTTGCTGCAGCAGACCAGCAAGGGGATGCTGAGAGCCGGCGGATTGCAGTTTTGGTGGTTGTGCAGGTCAGCAAGCCTGGGGTCTAGGAGGGCAAGCAGATGACGGACCTGGTTGACACTGATGGTTGCCGGTGGTATGTCGGTCGTCTCCGCGCGAGCTTCTCAGATAATCGCCAGAGAAAGGATCCGAGGATCTTGCGCTTTCGCGTTGCCGTTGCCTGATGGCCGGAAATTCAAAATGGCAGCCCCGGTTGCTGCACGTGCGGATCACTGTGGCCTGGATGAGGCCACCCAATATGTAATTTTTATGTAGTTCGTCTTGCAATGTACCAGCTAAACACAGGCTCTTGTCTCCTTGGCGTCTGCTACAGTCATTTCATCTAATCACCTCACTGAAGAAAATAGCCTTACTGACCAAGACTGTAAATTTGCAGCTCTAGCCACTCCATGTGGCATCGTGCATTGCATGCGTTTGCTGACCACACAAAAGAGACGGCGCAAGCCACTCTGTGTGGTATCGAGCACATTGCAGTGCATGCGTTTCCGCACGCGCAGCACATGCCCATGACGGACCCGAGGACCCCATGCATCGCTCAGCGAGCGTGCAGCAGCGCAAGCGGCGCTGCCGCACAGGCAAAGGCCCGGTGCCGGTGCAGCCAGCCCACAGCGCCTGCAGGTCGGCTGCACCGGCCCTGCCCCCAGAGCCCTCCATCATGCCCCTCGCGCGGCTGCGGCGCGCGGCGCGCGGGCGCAGCCGCTCACACCACGCGCGCGGCCTGCACCACTCCTGGCGCGCCCCCTAGACCACAAGGTCCTGCGCCGCGCGCCGCAGGCGCAGCGCAGCGCGGATAACGTCGCTGCGCGTAAACATGCCCACCAGGCGGCCCTCCTCGTCCACAACGGGCAGGCGCCGGATCTGCGCGCGCAATCGTCTGTTGCACCAGCCTCCCCGCTGCGCAGGCGCGTAGTAGGCGCAGACCGTTGGCAGCGCTGGGCCCGCGCATGCAAGCAGGCGTGACAGCCAGCAGCGACTGATGTCATCCGAGCCTGTGTGCGCCGGCCCACGTCCATGCCCTTGACAACCAGCCCGACCGCATGTCGCGTTGCCGCATAGCACATGTGCAAAGCCAGCAAACAGGCGGACTGACAGCAGCAAAAGCTACCTTAAGGCGCAGCAGGATACGCGCGGCGGCCTCCAGGTTAGTGTTGTCGCGCACGGTGAACGGCTCGGGCGTCATCACGTCCGCCACCCTGCCGCGCATGCCGGGGCGGCCCCTCACGGCAGCTCACATAGCCAGAGCAACCCGACACACCAGCTTCTGCTCATGCCAAAGCGGCCTCTCAAAGCAGTTCTCATATAAGGGAACAGCAAAGAATGTGTCCTGCACGGCGCGGCGTGCTTGTAGTCACAATTAGTCAATCGCATGCGCAGTGTTTTCACACTGCGCATGCGGCCATAAGACATGCTCCTGCGAGCTGCCCTGCAGGCTGGGGTACGTGCGGATCAGCAAGGCCGGGCGCGTACACTTTGCCCGCATTCTTCAGGATCAGCTTCTGCACCTCGAAGAACGCCTGCCAGTTGGTGTTGGTGTCGGGGAACATGCCCGCCTCCTGACGCGCGCGCCGCGCCCACTGCTGGCAAGCGTGCGAGTGGCTGTAACAGAACAGACCAGGCGCACCAACATGGCGCACATCATGCGCATCCTGCAATCCACTGATGCGACTGCTGCAGCCCTCATGGCAACAAAAGCAAAACAAACAACAGAGGATTTAGTTTGTGCCGCTCGCGCGGCGGGTCGCACCTCCATCTTGCCCTGCACGCCCTCCAGCGAGAGCAGGTCAAAGTCCGACACCACGCCCACCTGCAGCAGGCGCCCAGCAGGTCTTGTGAGGACACAGGTCGCTGTCGAGCACACTCGTCGCACGCTGCGCCTGGCACAGGGCGCCGCACTGGCGCTTGTAGATCACAAGCCTCGTGCTTGACAGCAACGTCGGGCACACCAAAAACATATCAAGGTAAAACCCACCAGGTGAACACGAAAGTGCAGCCAAGCAACGGTCAGCGCCGCAACAATGCGTGGAGTCTCCAATGCTACCAGCGCCAACTACAAAGCTGCTTTGAAAACGGGCTGTGCGGAGCGTGCGCGGTGCGCGTCCTGGCTCTGGACGCACCACGCGCTTGTCGTCGTCGAGGACGGGCAGCCCAGAGATCTTGAACTCTACCAGCATCTCCAGCGCTGCCGCACAGAAATGCAAAAATATCAGCGGCGTCAACCACACTCAAGAACAGCTTCAAACACTCAACACAGTTGCCAAGTAAGCTACCTTCCCCCGTGTGCAACTCAGAGAATATTGAAACAAGCACAGGCTCCTGGTGTCAGACAATGGAAAGACACAGGGTGGCTTGTGCCTGGAAGACCTTGTATGAGCTGTGCTGAGCACAATCAAGGTGGAGGCCGGTGCGAGGCTGAGCGCCTGACACAGCCAACGGGGTGCTTGCCTTCATCGATCGACGTCCACTCGTGCACGCAGTGGATGTTCCCCTTGGTCATCACATCCGCCACCTTCTCGACAGCCCTCTGCGCAGCCGCACGCAAAGGCTCAGGGCCGGGCATCTGCACAGGTATGTTGCGGCAACGTCGCGGACATTGAGCAGATCCACTACTCTCGCAGTCACTGCGCACGCCACAGGAAGCACCAAACTAGCACACTGCTAGTCCCGAGCAACATCGACAGGCGCACACTCTCTCTTCCCAGCACACAGCTGCAGCCCTAACCTGCTGCCCCCCACTCCCGAGCCTTCGCAAGCGGCGTCGCACAGGTCTGCCTGTCTGCCCCAGCACGGCGATCAGGCTTGCACGCAACCTCATTTGAATCGCAGCAGCAGTGCGCCCCCTGCTTGAGTGCTGCAGCGCACACAGCGCACTTGCGCCCTGTTCGGTTGGCGGGCAACCAACGCACGTCGCCAGCCACCAACGACCACGAGAGCGCACGCCGTCTAGTAAGGAAACGCCCCCGACGGCAATGGCGCCACACCTCCTCGAACTCAAGCACGGCACTCAGGAGCAGCGCACACACTGCGCACGACAGGCACTGACACCCACTGCTGCACCTGACACCCCCTGTCCAAAGAAGCGGCGTGCACCCCGCTGCCGGTCGGTCGAGGCGCGTCAGCCAGTGCAGCGCGCGCGACGCATGGCCTCCGTGCCTCCAGCGCGTGCGCCGCTGGCAGCAGCGGCTGTGTGAGGAGGCTTGGTGCGTGCAGCGCATACCGCGTCGGCCGCGCCTGGCCGCAAGCCGGCGCGGCGAGCGCAGCCACGCGGCCGCTGCAAGAGGCGCCGCAGGCAACCCGGCCGCTCATGCCTGCTGCCATACAATATCTCACGGTGGATATGTATAGGTGGTGTGACAGCTGTCCCTCGGCTGCCCGCAAGCGCTCAAAAGGGTACAGCAGCTGGGTGGTGGAGCACTTGGGAGCACCGGGGAGTAGGAAGCGTGAAAGTAGAGCTGCACTGTTTTCCCGTGACGGCAACACGCTCGCAGGCCTACCCCACCCCGCCACATGCATATGCATCCACCCATGCTCACATGGAGGGAGGAGGATGGACAAGCGGGAAGTCCAAGCGCTCACACCTATTATTACACCACCAGGATGGGGTGGATACCAGATACCTACCATAAGCACGACAGGATGGGGTGGAAGTCAACCCCTTCGAGGCGACAGTGAATGCAGTAGTCTACAGCACTGAGGTGCAGGGTCACAGCCATCCTCAGCTCACAGGACAGCTAGCTCTCACTTAGAGCCTATAATAGACAGACAGACACACAGACACACGACGCGTTATTGTATGCATGCACAAAGCACACCTTAAAGACTCTCGGACGTGCACGCCCGCAAAACCGTCCAAGTCACACTTCCAAGTGTCAGGTGCCCTGCAGCATGTTTGCACGTCCGAAGCTGGCTACTTCATGCTGCCAAGACAAGACCAGCACAAGCTGGCGGCGCCGTCTTTGGCGGTCAATATGGTTGCTCATGCGCCAGCTTGGCAACCCTACATCCTGCCTTGTCTGGCCCAGCAAGCCCCAGATCGTGCGCGCCAGGCGACGTGCTGACGTCTGCTGACCTGCGTCCGTCCCTCGATGCGCCGACACTAAACGCCTGACGGCCTAGGGCGTCACCGGCAGGTGCGGGGGCAACTGCGCCCGTCCCTCGATGCGCCGACTCCGCGCGCCTGAAGCCCTAGGGCGTCACCGGCAGGTGCGGGGCGAGCACGGGCGCCAGGCAGCGCGCGAGCGCGTCCATGCCGACGGCCTCCGGGTGCAGCGCATCGGGCATGAGCGCGCGGTTGATGCGCATGGCCGCCTTGTCCTCCTTCAGGTGCTGTGCGGCCCCGGAAACTGTGTCATTTCCGATCGCGTTGCGCGCACGTTCACACCAGCACATGGCGCTCTCGCCCCCGACATGCTTGCTGGCCACACGCCCGAGCCTTGCGCTCCTTGATGCGGTGCACAGCCACAGGTCCTGGCGGTCAGCTAATAGGCAGCCGCGCATTGGCCCAGCCGGTGGTGTCGATAGGGACGAACGCCCGAACAGAGTCACCGTGTCGGGCTCAGCCAGGCTCCAGGCTGTGCAGCAACATCTTCAATCTGGTCGATAACATCCGGCATGCGACTGTGTCTAGAACAGCCTGCTTATCCAAATGCACCGCACTGAACAGCACGCCGTGCCCGCAGTCAGGCGAGCGGACACCACAGGGCAGGCCGCTCGACTGCCCGCCGTACCAGGCTCGCCAGGCGCGGCCCGGCATATGAGCGCCCAACCCTACCCAAATCCTACCATATTTCAACCCTATGGGCTGCACCTCCTTGTCGGGCTCCAGGAAGACGGCGTTGCAGTCCAGGAAGCGCGCGCAGGTCTGGTTGGCGGCCGCCGCCGCGCGCAGCCGCGCGTTGGTCGCCAGGATGGCCTTGGAGAACCTGCGCGCGCGCGTCGGCGCCGTCAGCTTCGCAAAGTGACACCTTCAAGGCTTCAGCGCCGCCGGCACCGCAGCGCGACACCTCCAAGGCATCGGCACCGCCGGCGTCGAAATGCAACACCGTTACATCCACACGTTGCGCGCCCTCGCTCCGTCAGCACATCCGCGACGCCCGCGACCGCCCCCGCCCGACTGTGCGCCTTTCATCATGAACTGCGCTTGACCGGCAACGCCCCAAATGGGCTGCGGGGCGCGCTTGCACGGCCACGAGTGCATCGTCTTCGCGGGCCAGTCGAGGCCGCGGTCGCCGCGCGGCGTGAGCGCCAGCACGAGCACGCGCGCGGCTGGCGCCTGCTCGCACACGCGCCGCGCGGCCAGCAGCACGCCCGCCGCAATGTACGCGCTCACGGCTTCGTCGTCGTCCAGGTCCTGCCGCGCGCGCCAGCCCTAGGCTCATGGGATTGGGTTAGGGCTACGCTCACATGGCTGGCAATTTGCGCCCGCTGCGGCGGCTGCGGCGGCTGCGGCAATGGGGCTTTCTCACGCATCTTTCGACCCTGCAGATTCCCTTGAAATGATCTCTAGAGGATGTCTCAACACACGCGCTTGCGGCACGTCCGTGGTGTGGCGGCCACGCCCAGACCGGCGCATGCGCTGCGGGCCACGCGGCGCGCGCCGCCGCCCGCGGCGCGGCGGCCGAGCTGGGGCCGCGCCAGCGGGTGCTCGGGCTGGGTGAGGTCGTTGGTGCCAGCAAGAGGCACCTTTCTTCCGTGGGATCATAGTGTCACAGAATAGGCCGTTGTTGCCCTCTCAGACAGGCGATTCATTTCGAGGGGGGGCATGGTTTGCCGCCGGGCCGCGGCTGCGCCCGGGGCCGCGCCAGCGGGTGCTCGGGCTGGGTGAGGTCGTTGGTGCCGACCAGGATGACGACCGCGGCCGGGCGCAGCCGCTCGGGGCCCTCGCCGTGCTCCAGCCGCCAGGCCAGGTTCCGCGAGGTGTCCCCTGCGGGGCGCGCGGCCGTGGGCGCGGGGGCCGCGGGTGCAGGTCGGCGCCCGCGGGACGCGCCGGCAGGGCGCTGGCGCGCGGGCGCTCCGGGAAGGAAAGGTTTTGCACTGGCGGCCGGCAGAAAGCATCTCTGTGCGCAGGGCAGGGTGCCTGCTAAGGTGTGGCAGGGCGAGCGGCGCGCGGACCGGCGATGGAGAAGACGCCGGCGCGCAGGCGGCCGTAGTGCTTGGCGAACACGTCGGGCACGGGACGGAACTTGTCGTATGGCACGCCCATGAGCGTGCCACGGAACGCCTCGGTGATGCTGTCCCCGTAGAACAGCAGCTGCAGGCCCTGCGCCGGGTGAGGGTAGGGTCAGGCCTCACCCTACCCTGCACCCGCCGATCCTGCACCCGCCGACCGCGGGTCGGCGGCCGCGCGGGGTGGGGCGCCGCGCAGCGCGCTGCGAGGTCCCGGAGCATCTTCACCATGAAGGGCTGCGTGGCTTCAACCCTTACCTATGGGGCCTGGCCCGGGCGCGCGCCTCCTGCGCGTGCGCGTCCACCTCCTTCAGGTACTGCTCGTGCAGCTCCATCCACTCCACCGGGCGCCAGCTGGTGCGCGGCTCGCCCTCCGCGCTCGGCAGGTAGCCGAGCGCGTCCCCGACGGCCGACGTGCGCGGCGCCGCGCCCACCGCCGCCGCCAGGCCCGGCAGCTCCTCGTCGACCTGGCGCGGCACATAGCACGCTGTGATGCCAGCCGCGAAGCTCGTGCCTTGCCTTAACAGCACGCAGGCTTGCCGGTGCCCGGTGCGGCCGGGCGGGCGGCTGTGCGCGGCAGGTGGCCGAGCGCGGCCCCGGCGCCGCCGCCAGGCAAGGCAGCCTCTGGCTGGCCGAGTGACGACTTGTCCAGACTGTCTCACCAGCTCACAAAGCCAGCCACGAAGCTGACCTTCTGGCTTCAGCCGTGCATGGGGCTGACACAACTGGCTCTTGCTTGTGCAAGAAACCCACCGCCTCTGCGACGGCAGCCCAGCCGCGGCCCCTGTCACTGCGGCCGCAGCAGGCTCGGCAGCGCCCGGCTGCCTCGACCGCCGGCGCGCCCAACAGCAGCAGAGCAGTCTGCAGACCAGGCTTGTGCGTTCGGCGAGGTGCAGCGCAGCATACAGTCACAGTTATCACGTGGAGGCTCGGGCACGTGTCAGTGCCTGGGCCAGGTGCACCCCACAGCGTCCAGTCGCGGGTGGTGCGCAACATCTCCAAGCTCTGCATGTGCCTCGCCAGGGGCAGCAGTGCGCTGCCCCCGCCTGCCACACACAGGCACTGCTTCCAGAGGAGCGGCGCTGCGGCAGCACACAGCCCGGGCGCGCGCGTCGAGGATGCTGGGCGCCGCCGCGCCCCAGCGGTCCGAGCCGCGCAGCAGCAGCGCGCCGAGCAGCAGGCCGGCCGCCGACGCGAGCGCCAGCTTCTTCCAGTCGGCATGCTTCCAGCCGCGCGCGAGCAGGCTGGAGGCGCGCATCGCGGGCACGCTCGGGGCGGGGGAGCGGCCGCGTGTGCCGTTCACATTATGGCGCCGTCGTAGGCTGAGCTTTGTTCATACCGGCGGATTGCACGTTCGTCCCTGTCCATGTGGTCACGGACACAGTGCAAGCGTCTGGCAGTGTCAGCTGGGGGCAAAGGAAAACACTGCTACTGCGTCCACTGCAGCTGCTGGCAATGCTCGCTGGCGAACTCATGCCAGATGCCTCGCATTGGCAATTTTCATCTTCCTTCCTTGCAGAGTCCTGGACACTCCACAAGTGTCCCTCTGAGCATGCAGTCTTAGCAGTTTCTTTGGTCAGGCAAGTGATCCAACGCTTTCCGCGACTATGTCATGACTGGGAGACAGGCGCCCACAGCCAGCGCGCACACCCCCAGCAGCGTCCCCTTTTCATCAGTGCCAAGTGCTGTGGGCAGCACAGCATGCACCTCTAGAGACAATTATGCTTGATCTGCATGTAAAACTTGCGGGAGGCAACTGAGCCCAGGTCTGGCATGTATTTACAGTCATCCGCCCTGTTCCCCTCCATGCACATACCAAAGCCGCTGTCAGTTGCTCAGTCACATCATACCAGCTCAAGAAAAAAGCATGCAAGGCAGGTCGCGGTTGCAGGCGTCCTGCGCTGTTGGCGTCCCCCAGCAGACCAAATCGCTCCCGCATGCCGCGGAGGGCCTGGGCGCCTCTAAGCGGGCGCCCCGTAACAACTAAATGTGCCGCAAAGCTGTATGTGCCGGCATGACGCGCCACGCATGCAGGCCATGGCAGTATGCCAAGCCTGGATGGTGAAATGGCCGAAAATTGCCCAGCAACCTGAGTAGGTCAGCTGCAACCACCATGTTCAGAGTCTCCAGGCAACACACCGCTATGGGTGTCAAGCAAAGAGACCCTGAGAGGCCGCATGCGCCTGAAAGCTGCACCGCCACCAAGGCCATATGCCGGCGCCCACGGTAAAAAGTTATTGCGCAACATAATTAGCGACCTAGACACCAGAGAAGGAAAAAGTGCTGCTGCAACCAGTCCAGAACATGCACATGTACTGAGTCGCCTGACAGGTACCAAGCAGGGCAGAGTCATCTACATGAATCGATCCGCTGAGGCGGGGTTGCGCATGCAGGCAGTGGCTGCTCCGCACGGCGGCGCGGGCGCCTGGCCGGCGCTGCCTGCCCCAGCCCTTGCTGGGCGGGCACTGCTGCCCGTACTGATACCCGTGCCAGGCTGAAGACTGATGACGGACGTGTCGGGCACCTCGGCGGGCGCCGCCTCACATGTGGTGGCGCACCGGCACCCATACGGGGCCGGCCGGCGGCGTCGGCACCGGTGTCGGCGACAGCGTCACGCCGGTCGCCACGCGGCCGCAGTTGGCGGGCGCGTTGTACAGCGACATTGCGTTGCACGGCTGCCCGCCCGAGGCCTCCGTGCCCGACGCGCCCACGGTCGCGCTGGTCGGCCACGTGGTGGCGGACTCTGCCGGCCAGGTGCTGGCGGTCGTGCTGCCCTTGGCGGTCGTGCTGGCGGTCGCGCCGGCGGTCTTGGAGCCGCTCGCGTCGTAGAACGCCACGCCGAAGGGCGAGCTCTGGGCCTGCGCGCGCCGCCGCACCGCGCTTAGGGGCTTGTTCACGGCGATAGCACTCGCAACCTGCAGGGCACGGCGGAGCTGCTGAAATCAGCACAAGGCTATTTGAAAGCCGTCCCCTGCATGAAGAGCGATGCGGGGGCGGCGCGCCTGCAGCAGCTGCGGCGTGGTGCCGCCCGCCGTGGTGGCGACGCCGCTGATGACGCTCGGCTGGTTCAGCGTGAGCACCGAGGCGGCCGTGGTCGGCGCGGGCGTGGCGCGCGTGCTGGCCACGCTGCCGGCCGTGCTGTAGAGCGAGGCCGGCGAGAGCGTGGCCGACGCGCCGCCCAGCGTCAGGCTCACGCTGCCGGCGCTGTTGAGCGGCCGCATTGTGGCGGTCATCGCGCCCATCGAGCCCAGCTTGCGCGCGTTCTCCTCGCCGCGGAGCATGCGGCGGCCTGCGCGCACGGGCGCGCCCGCTCCGTCAGCGCGCCGAGCACCGGGCGCCCTGACCGGGGCACCAGGCCCCCTCCCTGGTCACCGGGCGGTGCGCGGCTCACGCCTGGCAGCCGGCGCCGGCCTGCCCATACAGCAGCACAAACTCTCCAGCCTGCATATTGGGCCTGGGCTGCTCTGTGCGCCGGGCATGTGGCGCTGCAGGGCGCCAGCTGAGCCCGCCGGCCAGAAACGCAGGAAGGCAGCCCAACTGCTTGGCTTAGGCCACACGCTCACCACACGCAGCTGCCCAGGTGCTGCACCCACCTGCTTGGGGTTCAGCAGCTGTAGTAGCAGCCAGCAGCGTGACGGCCAGCACGGCTGCCAGGAGCGCCCGGCAGAGGGGGAGCTGCGTTGTAGCCATCGTGCAGGCCTCCCGCGCCGACGTGCAGGCAGAACCCGGTGCAGATTCGCACAAAGGCTCACGAGGCTCGCTCGGCCTCCTGGCGCTGCGCCGCCTTGGCTGCTGAGGTGGCTCTCACGCTCTCAACGGCTGTGAAGTTGTAAGTGCTCGCCGTGCTTGCCGCGTAGCCCGTGGCAAGAGGTGTACTCAGAGCTGGATAAGCCGGTGCGTTTGACAAATATCCGTCACGCGGCGGGGCTGGCGGTTCGGCCGGCGGTGCTTGCTGCAGAGAGATCAGAGGCAACCCGCTCAAGCTCAGCTCAAGGTGTACACATTCACTTCTGTGTGTGCTCGCGAGTCCAGAGAACACATCGAGCACGTACTGGGCCGCGGATGATTAACTGCTGCTCCAGGCAGGGTTCGCTAGGACAGCAGGGTTCTGCATGAAATTCAAAACCGCCCATCATCGCATCAGTTGTCAACGGAACGGAACCGCTACCCGTTGGGCGGACCAGCTCGATCCAGGCAGCGTCCCTTTATCTTTTTTGCAACTTGTCGACTTGCAACCTTGGGACAAGCTGCGAGGGAGCAGCACAAGTGTGCAGAGACAGCTGGGAGCAGGGTCTGCTCTCTTCCGAGACGGGAAACCCGGCTCGGCGACATGACGCGCCCGCGGCTGCTCGCAGCCCTGGTCGCCGCATGCCTGCACGCTGCCGCAGGCGCGCACGCCTAGCACCACGTTTGCACTTTTCAAGGGTGCACCTGCGCCGCCCGGTGCAGGTTGGCATCCAATGCGCACCACCCACCAACAAGTCATGCGCAGGCACTCAGTTTGCACGGGGTTGCGCAGGCAGCGGAGCTGGCGGCCTGGAGAGCGGCGGCCGCCGCCTCACGCAGGCCGGCAGCGGCGGGTTTCCGGAGGCCCAGCGGCCGCATAGCACGCACATGCCGGTGCCCGCCGCCACCTTCACCAAGGTCGCCAGCGAATCCAGCACCGGCAGCTCGCTCCAGACAGCGCTGCTGGCCGCCGCCACGCGGCTCACGCAGCGCAACGCCGTCGTGGCGGCGACCGCCGCCCCCGCCGCCGGCGCCGCGGTAGGGTCAGGGCAGAGCAGTGGCTTTTGGGGCGCCAACGCGGCCGGGAGCGGCGACTTCTGGCGCAACCTGACTGGTGCGCGCGGGCGCGGGGGCGGAGGGTCGGGGGGCTTCCCGGGCGGCCCCGGCGCGGGCTTCAACCGCAGCAGCGGCAGCTCCAACGGCACCGGCCACAGCTGGGACGGTGACGGCCTGAACAATACGCGGCACGGCGCCTTCAACGGCTCGGCCTGGGGCGGCCCGAACGGCACGCACAATGGCACCTGGGGCAGCTTCGGCGGCGGGAACGGCACGTGGAACGGCACCCACGGCAGCTTCAACGGCTCCGCCTGGGGCGCGAACGGCACGTGGAATGGCACCAACGGCGGCGACCGCGGCGGGCGCCCTGACGGGCGCTTCGGCCGCGGCGGCGACCGCGACGGCGATCGCCGCTTCCGCCGTGGCCCGCCCGGCAACGGCACTGGCGCGCCCGGGAACGGCACCGACACCCCGACGCCGAGCCCCAGCGACACGCCGACGCCCAGCGACACGCCCACGCCCAGCGACACGCCCACGACGGCGCCCGTCACCACGGAGGCAAGCTTCGTCGTCGTGCAGCCCGTTGGCGGCCTGCGGCGCTTGCTCGAGGATGGTGCGCTCGCCCGCCCGCCTGCAGAGGCTGTTAGTAGAGGGCATTGGCATCCTGATATGCCGCCCGCTCTCTGCTGCACAAGGGGGCGTCATCTGCATCTGTATGCTGAGCCCTTGCTGTTGACATGCGCTGCATGCATGACCCTCTGTGGATTTAACTGTCAGTCTGTTTAATGCATGCGGGCGCCGTACCCTGCACCCCTGCACATGCACACGCATATTGCGCCGCCTCGTGTGGGCTGGCATCCAACCCGCACTACCCGCCAGCAGATCGTCCGCACGCACTCAGTCTGCACGGCGTGGCGCAGGCAGCAGAGCGGACGGCCTGCAGAGCCGCGGCCGCGGCCTCGCGCAGGCCGGCAGCGGCGGGCTCCCCGGGCCGCATAGCACACACGCGCCGGTGACGGCCGCGGCCTTCACCAAGGCCGCCAGCGAAGCCAGCACCGGCAGCTCGCTCCAGACAGCGCTGCTGGCCGCAGCCACGCGGCTCACCCAGCGCAGCGCCGTCGCTGCGGCACCCGCCGCCGGCGCTGCGGCCAGCGGGCAGGGCGCCGGCTTCTGGGGCGCCAACGCGGCCGGGAGCGGCGACTTTTGGCGCAACCTGACCGGCGCGGGCGGGCGCGGGGGCGGCGGGCCGGGCGGCATCCCGGGCGGCCCCGGCGCAGGGTTCAACCGCAGCGCCGGCAGCTTCAACGGCAGCGGCCCCGGCAGCTTCAACGGCAGCGGCCACGGCGCCTTCAATGGCTCGGCCTGGGGCGGCCCGAATGGCACGCACAACGGCAGCTTCGGCGGCGGCGGCGGCCCGAACGGCACGTGGAACGGCACACACGGCAGCTTCAACGGCTCCGTCTGGGGCGGAAATGGCATGTGGAACAGCACCTACGGCGGGCCGCCAGGCGGGGGCCCCGGCGGGCGCTTCGGCGGCGACGGCGACCGCCGCTTTCCCCGCGGCCCGCCCGGCAACGGCACCGGCCCGCCCGGGAACGGCACCAACACCCCGACGCCCGCGCCCAGCGACACGCCCACGACCGTGCCCACCACCACGGAGGCAAGCTTCGTCGTCGTGCAGCCCGTTGGCGGCCTGCGGCGCTTGCTCGAGGATGGTGCGCTCGCCCGCCCGCCTGCAGAGGCTGTTAGTAAAGGTCGCTTGCCTTATGACGCCGCCCGCCTCGCAGCACAAGCATTGTCACTTGTGTCTGCTGCTGTGCCCTTGCTGTTGACAGGCGCTGCATGCATGCGCTGCTTGTGCGGCTTCCTGGCCGTGATGCATGCACGCGCCGACCCTGCCATCAGCACATGCTGGCGCCCTGCGCGCCGCAGGCGCACGCCGCGCAGGCGCAGGGCCGTGCAGGCCCGCCCCCACACACCGGTGCTGACGCCCTGTGGCCCCACCGCAGGCATCAGCCTGCCGCCGCTGAGCGCGGCGCTCGCGACGCGCCTGGCCGAGAAGGCGGAGCGCTTCAGCGACCCGGCGACGGGCAGCGCGGACTTTTGGGCCGCCGTGAAGGAGGCCAGCTGGCGGCTGCCGCCCCACTGGGCGGCGCCGGCACCGGCGGCGCTCGCGCGGAGCACCGCTAGCCGCCGCCTCAGCGAGCGGATTGCCCGCGCCCTGCCCGCTGGTGCGCGCTGGGCCGTGTCGGAGGCTGGGGCTGCGCGGTTGTCCTGCCCCTGCATGCCTCACGCGGCCAAAGCTGGCGTTTCACATTCATGCAGGTCGGGAAAGCAGACTGTAAGTCCCGCCTTGAGCGTTGTCAAGTGCTGTGGAGATCGCTGGCGTGGGGCGCTGGGGCGCTGACGTGCCCCTGCGCAGTCCCTCTAGTCGTGTCCAAGCTCCCCTCACGCCCTGGGTGATTTGTCCGGCAACCGCTGCTTCTCATGCGCTCACAAGGAGTGGGGGTAAAGGTGTGCTCCTTGCTCAAACGCGCAGGCAGCCGCCTTGATGACATGCCCGCTGGCAGCTATGCAACGCGCCGCATGCTTGCGGACGCTCCGGCTGCCGCCAAGCCCGCAGCAAAGCCGGCCGCCGCGTCCGCCAAGCCGGCGGCCGCACCCGCAGGCGCAAAGCCGGCGGCCGCAGGGTCGAAGCCTGCCGCTGCGGGCGCAAAGCCTCCGGCCGCGGCCGCGGGCGCAAAGCCTGCCGCTGCAGGTGCGAAGCCTCCGGCAGCAGCCGCGGGCGTGAAGCCCGCTGCTGCGGGCGCAAAGCCTGCGGCTGCGGGAGCGAAGCCGCCTGCGACGGCCGCGGGTGCGAAGCCAGCCGCTGCGGGCGCCAAGCCCGCGGCCGCGGGCGCAAAGCCGCCTGCGGCAGCCGCGGGTGCGAAGCCAGCCGCTGCGGGCGCAAAGCCTGCGGCCACGGGCGCAAAGCCGCCAGCGGCGGCCGCGGGCGCGAAGCCGGCCGCAGCCGGCGCCAAGCCCGCTGCCTCTGGCGCCAAGCCTCCCGCGGCAGCTGCCGGTGCGAAGCCCGCCGCCGCGGGCGCAAAGCCCGCTGCTGCCGGCGCCAAGCCTCCTGCTGCAGGCGCAAAGCCGGCCGCTGCCGGCGCCAAGCCCGCCGCTGCAAAGCCGCCCGCCGCCGCCGCAGCGCCGAAGAAGCCACCCACGCCCGCCACGCCCGGCGACAAGAGCCTGGCGGGCGAAGCCACGAAGCCCGCTGCCAAGACCGCCAAGCCCCCTGCGGCTGCGGCGGCAAAGCCTGCGGCTGCTGAGAGCGCGGCCGCCGGCTGAGCGGCGCGCAGCACGTGGACCACAGGCAGCGGCAGAGCGGGGTCCTGACTTTGGGTTGCTTTTCTGGGGTGGACACTTGATAGAGGGGTTGACGGGGTGCAGCTTCAGCAGCGGGCCGGCTGCGTGTACCACTATGTCGTAGGAGGCTGAGAGGCATGTGGCGAGTATCCGGGCGTCTCTGGCGGTGCCGCATGCATAGCGTAGCGGGCGGCATTTCATTTTGGATTCGGGTGTGCCGTTTCAAGCGCGGCGGCGCGCGCGGGCGACAGCAATGAGCTGATGCCCCGCGCGCAGCCATTTTCAGGGGTCATTTGGGTATTCAGGCTGCCAAGACGCCTGTCATGCAGCACACCCTTCCTGCCTGTGATTCTGCTGCACTGTCTATTTTATGAGGGCCTGCAAGAGGGGTTGATGCATGACGCGCATGCTGTGCAGTGGATGCGTGTAACCAACAACCGGCACAGCTCTTGCGTCAGACTTCAGACCAGTGCGCACATAGCAGCCGAGCTGGGTCCCGCTCTCACGCTGCTCCCAACAGAACACTCTTCTGTGTACTCACCCCGCATGCGCCTGCCACTCTGGTAAGACGTGGAGCGCGCACGTCGCGCACCGATGACATGCGTGTGCAGCATTGTACCCAAGACCTCAGAGCTTCAGAGCATGCCTCAATATAGTGCCTGTGCTTCCCCCAACCCTACCCTATCCCAGCTCAGACTCCCACATGAATGAAGACCCTGAAGAATAGGGTCACGGTAACTTTCCATGCCCTGCAACAGTGTCCGGCCCCAGCCATGGCACTTTGAAACTAAAGTCTGAAGATGCAAAGAGCAAGAAACACAGAACCTACTTCACTGCTCGCTCACACACCGAAAGCCAGGTACACTGGGCACACAGGCAGACACTGGACCCCGCTCTCACACCCCCTCCGCACGCCCGGCAGCCCCTAGGCCGCCTTGGGCGCCTTGCGCGCAGGCTCCTTGCCCAGGCTGCCAAACGCGCAGAATGCGAGCAGCGCCGTGCCTGCGCAGACGCCATGGCAGACCTCAGGCCATGCGCCACGGCAAGCCTCAGCCCGCAGGGAGAGCGCTGGCAGCCTGCCGGGCGCTGCGCCTGCCAGGCCCGGCGCTCACTGCAGTGCTGCACGCGCGGCGCCCAGCCGTGACAGTGCGCCAGCTGGCTGTCCGCGCGATGCTGGTCGGGGTCAGGGCGGGACGCGCAAACCATGCGCAGGCCTCAGGGACCGCGCAGGGGCTGCTTTGCCATGCGCGCCACGCTTATAGCAGGGGACGTGGATGCGCCGGAGCGGCGGCACGCACCAGACAGCAGCGTTGCGGCGGTGCCGCCGAAGAAGCAGCCAACGTTGCCGATGTTGGCGCGCACGGTGATGTCGGACAGCCGCCCGGCGACCGAGTTGCTGTACGCCAGGATGATGCCTGCGCGGCCAGCCTTTTTGGTTTTCTTTTTCTTTTGTCTCTCCTCCGCGCCCTGTCATCGCACGCCCCTGCCTTGTCACGCTGGCAGCGGACAGCCTGGCTCGCCGCCGTGCGGCCCGCCTGACTGCCTGCGGGTGGCCTGTGCGGCCACTGGCGCAGGCGGTTGCAAAGCATGGCCGCATGACGGGTGAAGCCCGCGCATCATTGACAGGCGGTAGCGGCAACTGGGTGACCGCCCAGAGCATTGAGGCAGCAAGTGCAGGTACAGGTGCTGCAAAGAAGGGATGGAGGGATGGAGGCTCGCCACACGTGAGAATAGGGAACGCCCACTTGTTTTTAGTTCACAACTAAAGAAAGAAAGGATGCAAAGGGAATGCGATCAATACCTGGTGAATGCAGAGCAGTTGAAAACAGACATACCACTCTAGGCTGACAGAGCGACCACCACACGCAAATATGGAGCGGGGCGGGGCAGACGAGCGCGCGGGCTTGCCGCGCACCAAAGATGAAGTCTGTGAACGACCAGCACGTGCCCGTGATGCGGCCGATGCCGGGCACCTCGGTGGCCGGGATGTAGCTGGCCACCATGCCGAGCGTCACGCCGTGCGTCAGCGCCATGTGCACGCCCACGAACAGCGAGCCCAGCAGCATGCCTGCGCGGCATGCCGCAGCCCGTCAGCGGCGGGGCCTCGACGCCTGGCGGGGCCCAAGCGCAAGCGCCCCAGAGTTCTTGGTGCGTGTTGCCTAAAGTACAGCCCTGTCCGGCCTCACTCTGGCCAGTTGCACAAGCATGCGTGCATCTCCAGACACGTGCATCTCCAGACAAGGCTGTGGGTCCCTGCAGCGGACTCACAGCCTGATGCAAGCTGTGCGCAAGCACGCGGCACTGCCTCCCGTGGCTGGCGCATGCCGCCCTCTGCATCATAAAACGGTGCACTGTACTGCCCATGCGCCGGACACGGCAAGGGAAACACCGGACAAGGCATGGGAAAAGGCAGAAGCGCGCCATGCATGCAGCTTTGCCGGGGAAGCCGGGCCAGCTCACCGTACACCGTCGGCACCAGCGCAAAGGTCAGGTCGGCGGCGATCATGGCGGCGTAGCCCACGAGCAGCACCTGTGCAGGGGTAGGGTAGGGTCAGAAGCGCCAGGCGCGCTCTTTCCAGCACGCGGCGCCGCCGACCGAGCAGGATTGCGCCTGGCGTGCAGGGCTGCTTGCGGGCTGTTGACCATCAACGGCGCACACATCCCTGCATGCATGCCTGCTCACACGCACCAGCTTTTCATGGCACTGGCTCGCAGGACCTGAGCGGCGCTTCCACATTAACATCTACCAGGGCTGCGAGTGTCGTCGGTCTGGCGCCAGTCGCTGCGGCGCGCGCAGCCGCGCCTGCCCCGAGCCCGCGCATTTGGCGCCGCCGCTCACGGGCGCGCACCTGGTTGCGGTCGGCGATGGAGCGCTTGGCGCGCAGGCCGGCGGGCGCGGCCAGGAAGGCTTGCACGACCATCATGATGCTGGTCAGCAGCGGCAGCTGCGCCTTGGACATCACCTGCGCGCACGGGCTAGGGTTAGAAGCACCCTAGCCATATAAGCCTATGACTTTGACATCAACCGCACGCGCACCCCAGGCCGGTCAGACCGGGGTTAGGGCCGCAGACAGGCGCGCGGCCGCTGCGGCGCCGGCGCCGCCCGGGAGCCAGGCGCGGCTGCGCTTGGGCCGCGCATGCTGACTCCGCAGCCTGGTCATGCGCTGCCGGGCGTCGGGCCAGCTTGAGGCTCCCATGCACGGGCAAAGCTTGCGCGCCGCTGGCATGCACCTACAGATGAAGGTGGCCAGGGCACAGCCAGGATCCGATGAACCAGCTTCACACCCGCATCACCTCTCCTACGGCCCATGCGCTGCGCCCTGGGAGCCTGGACAGGGCCGGGGGGGGCGGGGGCGCGCCAGCTTGGCGCGCAGCGTGATGAACGAGGGATCGAAGCGCGCGAAGTAGAGCAGCGAGACCACTATCAGCGCCTGCCAGTACGCCGGCTGCAGCGCGCCCGTCAGCGCGCGCACCTGCGGGTGAGGTTTAGGATTAATGGTGGTCACAGACCCTGCGGCCGAGGCCCTCACACTAGCCATGCTCGGCGCTGGCCGGCCGCCGCCGCTTCTGCCTCGCCGACACTTGCGCAAGTCAACCATGCCCGGTCCTCTCTTCTGCGCATGCCTGACTGGGAGCGCCGCACCCGCACCGTGCACAGCAGGGGCGTGCGGGGAGGCTCCAGGTCCGCACGTTGGGCTGAGCACAGGCTGCACCCTCGGCACCCCTAGGGTTGGGGTAGAGCAGGGCGCACCTTCTCAGGCAGCGACAGGTGCACGTCGCCCGCCTTCTCGCTGTCGGGCCGCGCGTCCGCCGCCGCTGCGCACCGCACAAGCGCCACCGCTTGACCCACCGCACACAGCCCCGCACCGGGACATGGGCCACGACATGCACGCTGTGTCTGATCTGCCTGAAGCGCGTGCAGGATTCCCCTTCATGCAACGTCCTCCGTAAAGATACCCCAGGCATACATGGTGCGCAGAGACTGTCATGTGAAATGTTGCAATCCTGCTCAACCTCACGGCGTTGACCCGCCTGACGCCGTCCATAACAACTGTGAGCAGTGCGGCTGGCGGCCGGTCACCCTTACGCATGTGCAAGGCGCCCTAGACACAGGATGAGACAGCTGGCTTGCCGACGCACCCTTGGCCTTCTTCTTGGCGGCCCCAGCTGACTTCGCCATGTCTCCAAACGCCTGCAGCGCATGCGGCTGGTTCACTACGCACCCGCTTGACAGACGCACTGTCCGCGGTGACGGTGTCAATGCCCCGCAGCACTGCACCGTCAACCTCCGCCACCCTCCGCCAGGAAGACTGCGGAACTCCGTGGAGTCTCTTGTCATGCTCTGCTGTCATGCTATACACAGTACACGCGACTTGCACAGAAAGACTGTCATGCACTGGCTGCGACCAGGACCTGCTGCAGCACAGGCAGCATGCCGCAGAGCTGGGGCGAAAAGCAGCGGCCCCGGGGCGCGCCGAACACGTGATGACCAGCGCGAGCGTGGCCGGGATCGTGGCGAGCGCGAACGTCAGGATGTAGTTCTGCCCGCTCAGCTTGTATGCCAGGCCGGCGATGGACGCGCCCACCAGCGCGCCGGCGGTGGCCATCGCCTGCCGCAGCCCTGCGCCGCGCGCGCGGCCGGCTCAGCCCGGGGTCCTGCACGCGCGCCGTGACCGCGCGCTGCGGGCGCCCGCTCGTGAGCCGCGGCAAACGGGCCGCCACATGGCAACACGCGTCCAGCCAACGCTCAAGCTACTGCTGTGCATCATGCGGCAGCAGCCTTTTGCAGCTGTGTGCTGGTCTGTGTCCAGCGACGAGCGGTCCTCGTGCCCGGTCCTCATGCTGGTCCTGCCCGAGCAAGCTGCGCTGGGACAAGTGGCAAGGTGGGACAAGTGGCGGGTCCGGTGGAGGAGGTGTGACCTCTCTCGTTTTAGGTTTGGGGTCCGCGATGCGCGCGTGCGCACCAAAGGCGCCCTCGGGCCGGTCGCCAGAGGCTGCGGCCAGCTCGCCGATCAGCGCCTTGCCGGGCGCCTCCCTGATGCCCTTGCTCATCCGGTCGAAGACCTTGCCTGCGCGCGCGGCGCCGGCTGCCTCGCGCACCGCGCCCACCCTGGGTGCTGTGTGACCATGCTGGCTCCCTCGCGCGCCACGCCCGCCCGGGCGCTGTGTTGCCGACCACGTTGCTGCGCTGCAGGACACGCCGGGCATGCAGACGCATGAACGCGTACCTGTGTCGTCTGTGGGAGCCTGAGGCTGCGGCCTCACGCCTTGCCGTGATTTTGCACAGCATGGCCATGGACAGAGGCAGGGCGCGGGACGCTCGGCTCGTCCTGGAGGGAGGCGGAAACTGCGCCGGCCATCCCGGCAGGCGCCTATTGGCAGCCGCTCCGGCGCGCCAGCCGACTGGGGCAGGCGCGCTCACCGGCGGTGACCCAGTAGAGCGTCGCGACGGTGCCGAAGGCAGCATACACGGCGCCGGAGCCGGCAAACATCGGCTTGTTGAGCGTGGTGAGCACGGTGCCGAAGATGATCATGCGCGCCGGGGACAGCACGTCCGCCAGCGTGCCGCTCAGGCTCTTCGACGCGTTGCACAGGAACTGCGCAACGGCCTGCAGGTTCCCGATCTGCGCGCGCAACCGCAACATGCCTGTGACTAGCTGCCCGACGCGCTCACCCGCGCACACCACGACCTTGCACACAGCAGCCTTGCTGGTTCCTGCCTGAGTGTGCTGGAGCACAGTGCCCGTGCTGGAAGCACACAAAGCTGCACCGCTCAAGTTGAGGAAGTTGCGCGCCGCTCGCCACGCCGACAACCTCCCACAGTCCCAGCCAGGCGGCAGGTGTGGCACAAGCGCACCTTGGTGTTGGAGAGGCCCAGGACATCCTGCAGATAGATCGGCAGGTAGGTGTCGTGGATGAGCGTCGCCACCGAGCACAGCGCCTGGGCGAAGCACAGCGCCAGCAGCTTGGAGTTGATGGCCTTGTCCGAGAACGGCGTCAGCAGCTCGTTGACGCTCTGCCGCTGCTTCTCCAGCCACCCGCGCGCTTCGTGACCGCCCTCTGCATCCGCCAGCGCCGCGGCGCAGATGTGCAGGCGCCCCCGCTCGCGCAGTTGCCTGCACGCCTGTGCTCGAAGTTGCGTTTGGGCCAGTTGCCGCCGCAGGCCCGCAGTGCGCCGCGGCACTAGCCCATGCAGCGATAGCGCAGCGCCCGGCGCCAAGCACCGCTGCGGGTGCCCCACGCGCCCCATCACACCCGCAGACGGTGCCCGCTCTTCCTGTGTCCCGCTGAAAAAAATACACTCCGTTCAAATCAGACCCTCATCATGCCCTATTGCACAGTTTGCCCGCGTTCAGCTCTACCTAGGCTCCGCGCTCTTGCATCCCGTGGGGCTGTAGATACGGCAGGGGGACGTTTGTGGAGCTGTGGAGTGCGCCTTGTTGCGACAAAATGGCTGGCAATGTGATTGTGCGACAGGACGTGCTGTGCCTGCATCAGCGGATGCACCAGGCCGCCCGGTGGCCTGCACAACGCTTGCACAGACAACCGGGCAGTGCAAGGGGGCCTGGCAGGCACAGCGCGTCAGACAAACAGTGTCGCTCACGAGCTGGTGCGTGTACACGCCAAGGGATTGCCCTGTGTTGCGTGCGCACGTGCTGCATGCTCGCTGTGCCAAGACGTCTGCGCTTCTGCTCGATCACTGGCAGCACTGTGCCTGTTGGCTTATGGCGTTTAGGTCCGCTGGCACGCTGCCGCGTCGCAGGCCGGGGGCGCTGCGAGGCCGTGCAACACGCAGCCGCGGCCGTGTCCGCGCCAGCGCCGCCTGCGGAGCGCGCAGTCAGCGGCGCAGACGCGGTGCTTCCCTTGTACAAGCGGCTGCAGAACGGGAGCGACATACGCGGCGTGGCGGTGGAAGGTGCGCGCTGGCGCCGTAGGCGCTCTGCTCTGCTGGCAGGCCTGGCACGCCGCCGAGTGCTTGGCAGAGCGCGCGCAAGGCGCTCGGAGCTGCGTCCCTGCGAGCCGCTTACGGGGCCTCGCACTGGCTGTGTCACCGCACGGTCAAGCGTGCCACCCAGCTGGGCTGGTGTGCTCGAGGCCGCGCTCGATGGCACCTCTACCTTGGTGCTGAGTTGGCGCAAAGGCCGCAAGCAGCCTGCTGTGGCAGGCGTGCCGGACGAGAAGCGCAACCTCACAGCGACGGCGGCATTTTTCATCGGCTCGGGCCTAGCCGAGCAGCTGGCTGCCCGCTTCAATGTGCCCACCACCTCGCTGCGCGTGTCGGTGCGGTCCTGCCGTGCTCCGGACCTCACATGCATTGTTCTGGTGGCAACACACTGCACAAAAAAAACACATTCAATGTCCCAGGTAATGCCGGCTGTTTATGCGCGCTGAGGCGAGGTGACTGGCAGACGCTACCCATGTTGAGCAAAGTGTTGGGCAGCGTCTGTTAGGTCAATCACAGTTGCTATATTCTACCTGTTTGAGGCACCCTGCATGCCGATACATACTCATGTGGCTTGCATGCGAGCTGACAGACAGATTGCAGGAACCACCACCAAGTTAAGCACCCACAAGCCAGTCGCCCCCTTGTCCCGCTGATTTCAGGGATGACACGCTTGGGGCTTGCTCAGGCTCTCTGTTACGACTCTGCTGACGTGCGACAGGTGGGCCGCGACCCGCGAATCAGTGGCCCGCTGCTGGCCGCCGCGCTGGCGGCTGGGCTGACCAGCAAGGGCGTGCGCGTGGCGCGCTTCGGCCTGGCCACCACGCCGGCGATGTTCATGTCGTGCATCACCGCAGGTGTGGCCTAGGGCAGGGTGTGAGCAGGGATTAGGTCGCGTTCTGCGCGCTCCGGCCTGAGGAACCACGCTGGCGATGCTCGTGTCATGCAGCACCGCCAGGGTTCGTCAGGGCAGGGTGTTAATGCGGCGCAGGGCGCGTCCTGCGCGCTGAGCCTGTGAAGCGCGGCACCTGCTCATGCATCGCGCGGCCAGGGCGCTGCTGTCGCCATGCGGCGGGCTGCCAATGCCGCAAGGCCCACGGCCGACACCTGCGCCTGGTGGGCGGCAGACCGCTGCCAATGCCACAAGGCCCACGGCTGAAGCCCGCGCCTGGCGCGCGGTAGACTGCTGATGATGCTGCAAGGCCCGCGGCTGACGCCCGCGCGGGCGAGCGGCAGGGTACGAGTTCGACGGCGCGGTCATGATCACCGCCTCGCACCTGCCCTACAACCGCAACGGCTTCAAATTCTTCACGCGCGACGGCGGCTACGAGAAGGCCGACATCGCCGCGCTGCTCAAGGCGGCCGCGGCGGAGCACGCGGCGGCCGAGGCGCCCAACCTGGACCCGGCCGGCGCGTACCAGGACGACGCGTTCGTGCTGTCGTGCGCGCTGCACTCCAGCCCGGCGCTCATCGAGTACGTGCGCAGCCCGTGCAGCGCGGAGAGCCTGTGCCACTCATGCGTATTTCTGTGCGCACGCTGTTTCAGCTCGCTGCTCGCGGCCTGCTTGACATGCAAGGTGGCGTCAGGCACAGGAACGGCACCCAAGCATGTCTGGGCAGCATCGTGGCAGCGGGGCAGTAGTCCTACTCTTTTTCTGCGTCGGTGGGTCCGGATGGCGCATGGGCCGCGCAGGTCAGAAGGATCGCTCACGCGCGCGGCGCACGCCGCGCAGGTCGACTTCATGCCCGTGTATGCGGCGCACCTGCGCAGCATCATCCAGAAGGGCATCAGCCACCCGAGCAACTACGAGCGGCCGCTCGAGGGCTTCCACGTCATCGTGGACGCGGGCGCGCTGATTAGGGTTAGGGTTAGCCGCCCAGCCGCTGCGTCTCGGCAGCCGGTGATGCCGGAGCGTGCGCTCTAGGACGCCTGCGGCAGGCCATGTGTCACGCAAAGTGGATGACCTGCTGGGGGTGGGAGTGAGCCCTCTCCGACAGTGCGCTGTGTGGCGCCAGCTCCCACGATGGTGCAAGGGCCTGGCGAGCATGCTGCAGCTCTGGAATGGCTGTGTAGGAGCAGGACAGGTGGATCAGGGCAGGGGCGAGCATCTGTGGGGCGCGCAGGCAACGGCTCCGGCGGCTTCCTGGCGACGGATGTGCTGGCGCCGCTTGGTGCAGACATCAGCGGTGCGGGGACCCGTTGTCTGCGCACCGGGGCTACACGCACACCGGGGCTACACGCACAGCCGCTGCTGCGTGCAGGCAACAGTCAAAGGCAGCTAGAGCGTAACATCATGCCAGCACATGACCAACTTTTGCAGCAAGCTGTGCGTGGGGATCCTTGCTGAGGTCATAAGTTCAGGGAACGATGTGAGGATAGGTATGAGCATATGAGCATGTGAGCACGAGGCGTTGAGCGGCCACCAGGCTGGGCCCCCTGCCCGGCCTGCTGTCTGCAGCCGCGCCAGGATGCGCCGGCTGCTGGGAAGCCCCGGACGTGCCATGCCAGCGACCAGGAGCGCCGTGTAGGCAGCCAGTTCCCGGACCCCGACGGCTAACTTTGTGCCCAATCCCACATAAAACACCCTAATCTGTCCGTGGAACTCCCGACGCGCCGTGCCAGCGTCAAGGCGTGCCGCGCAGGCAGCCAGTTCCTGGACCCGGATGGCTGGTTCCCCAACCATGTGCCCAACCCGGAGGACGCGGGCGCGATGGCCGCCGGCGCGCGCGCGGTCATCCGCAGCAAGGTCCGCGGCTCGGCGCGATCTAGGTATTCATGCTGGCTGTTTGGCCGGCTGTCTGGGCCAGCAGCGGACGCGAGCGCAGCCACCCGCTGCAGGCGGTCCGGGTCCTGCTAGAGCACAGAAGGGAATGGGCGACAGGACCCCGCATCTGGCTGCCTTGCCTGTGTCGCTGGGGGTCAGGGCTCGGCAGCCAGCGCGCTCGCTAGCAGAGCGCTGGCGATGTACCTGGTCAGCCTGTGGAGCATGCCCTTTCCCCTGACCTGAACCCGTGCCCCGGCTGCAGCAGCCGACCCTGGCGGCCGAGGGTTCTGGCCGCGCGGCGGCAGGCGGACCTGGGCATCGTTGTGGACACTGATGTGGACCGCTCGGCGGTCGTCGCCGCGTCCGGCGCGCCCATCAACTCCAATCGCTACATCGCGCTCATGGCGTACATCACGCTCAGGCGCGCCGAGCGTGATGTTGGGGGATAAGGAATAGGGGGTTAGGGTTAGCACCACGCGGCGCTCCCCCGCCGTTGCTCCGCGCCCCGCGCGCCCCCCGCAGGACGCCGCCGGCTCGCGAGCCGGGGCACCGCCAGTGCGGCGAGCGGCGGGCGAGGCGGGCAGCTGCTCAGGGCGCTGCACGCGCCGCGCGCAGGAAGTATCAGGGGACGACGATCGTGACGGACAGTGTAACGAGCAACGGCCTGACCGCGTTCATCACTGCACAGGTGCGCTCGGCTCCTCTAGGTGGGCTGCGTTACATGCCGGACACGCAAGAAACCTGAAAATAAAAAATGTGCAAGCGGCTGACTGGCTGCTCAGCACATACAGAGCGCCTGCTTCCCCACACAGCTGTGCGGCTGCGCGCTGCAGGGCGGCCGGCACTTCCGGTTCCGCCGCGGCTACAAGGTGCGCGCGCCGGTCCCGGCCCGCGCCTGGCGCGCGCGCCCCGGCGCTGCCGCCATCATGGACCACGCGCACGGACGCCTTGCTGCAGGCTTCTGCATGCCGGGGCTTACTGGAGCGCCATGCGCCTGCGCTGCCTGGGGATTCGTTCTAGTCATGTGTGAACCAACGAATTGAGGCAGTGTGGACCGTGCGCGACAGCCTTGGTAGGGGGCGCGTGTATTTGTGGTAAGCGTGGTGCTGTCCGGGTGGCGCTCAGGGCGTGTCATGGGCGAGTCTGAGAACAGACCAGAGTGGAGGCGCCCGCCACGCGCGCGGCAGAACGTCATCGGGAAGGGCATAGAGCTGAATGAGGCGGGCGGCAACTGCGAGCTCATGATGGAGACCAGGTGCCGCGGCCGGCCTGTCGCCACGGCATCAGCAGTGTTTATTCGAATTGCAAGAAACGCTTGTAGAGCCAGACCAACATCCTGTGCGTCAATGCGCACTGGTGGGCCGCTGGCTGGCCATACCCCCGGGGGCCTATGCAGAGCCGTAGAACGCCTCGGCAAGCGCAGCAGCAGGCGTGGGCGCAATGCAGGGCACCTGCTGTCCGCGCGACTGCACTGCGCATGCGGCATGCAAGTCCGGAACGTCGTTTCTGATAGCCCAGCGCAGAGTGGCAGGCCGCCGCCTGGTCACACAGCGTGCCGCCCGCGTTGACCGGCACCCCCCCATGCGCGCGGGGCCGCAGCGGCCATGGCGCGATGCGTGAGAACTACTACCTGGACGACGGCACGTACAGCGCAAGCCAGATCGTGATCCTCATGGTCCAGCGCGCGCTGGAGGGCCGCGGCAAGGACGTGGCCGCCGACCTGCTGCGCCAGCTGCCCGAGCCGGCCGAGGCGCGCGAATTCCGGCTCAAGCTCAAGGCGCGGCCCGACCCTAACCCTACCCTACCCTTCCGCACCATCGCACACAGCTGATGGGGGACTTCCACAAACCGTCACGTCAACTGGCTTGGGCCAGCATGCGACCGCTAGCATCTCAACTTCGCCCGTGCGCAGCCTGCGCGCTTCCACCCAAAGTCCCCAAGACTCAACCTTTCTTGCTGCGGGCGCAGGCGCCGGATTTCCAGGCGCAGGGCGCGGCTGTGCTGGACAAATTTGAGGCCTGGGTGGAGGCCGGGGCGGGCGGCGCGGGCGGCTGGGCGATGGAGGCCGAGAACTGGGAGGGCTGGCGCGTGGCCGTGGACGAGGGCGAGGGCCGGCGCGGCTGGGTGCTGCTGCGGTCCAGCCTGCACGACCCGCTGCTCGTGCTCAACGTGGAGTCGGACGTGCCCGGCGGTGCGCATGCTACCATTACTGCTCCAGGATATATTACAATGACAGGATGGTAGGCAAGTGGTCGCATAGCGCAAATAATGGCGGTCAAACGATAGCAAGAGGTCAGCGGCTCTGTGCTGCTGCGTCCTGGCCTGCCCGTCTGCTCTCTGCGGATCCTGGTCCACCTAATGGCAGTCATCACTGCCGGGACACCATCCTCGAGTGCAGGCTCATCCATACACTGGGCATTATTCCCTGTAAGTGTGGTGACCCTGCTGCGCCCAAGCGCGCCTGTATCTGTGGTCCTGTACAACTCAGCGGAGCGCCGGCACACAGATGCGGGCCCGGGACGGCGGGCAATGAGCATGCCAGGCAGGACCTTACCTTGCCAGCCTGCGGCTGAGCCGGTGTGCGCGCGCGGCCAGGCGCCTGTGCGCTCGTGCAGAAGGTCCTCGAGTTCTTCGAGGGCGAGCACCTGGGGACCGACATCGACACGTCCAGGCTGTATGATGGCTGCTCTGTCATGGTCCGCTACTAGGGGCCTCATGCGGCGTCGCGTGCAGCAGTCGTCTCGCACAGGGCATGCTTGAGGCTTCTGCCGCATTTTATCATCAGTGTAGTTTATGGTGCATCGCACGGTCACCTAGTACTGTGTGTTCAATTTACTTTGTTTTGTGGCACACTGTGCTGGGTGTGCACTCAACTGTAACAGCACACAATGTTTGGATGCAAACATCGGATGCGCGTCCGCATCCCATGCACTCTGCAAGTGCGCAAGCGCACTTTGTTTCTACTGCTGTGCATATCTAGAGCATGCTGCCTACCAATAGCATATTCACTCACAATTGCTGATGCCTACACCTGCATCATTTGTACTGTTGAAGGCTATTACTTGGCGAAAGCACATCATGTAACTCACATCAGCATGAATTGCAAACGCACAGCAACGTTCCAGAGCAAAACCGCTCCATGTTGAACCAACACCGACCAGAAACATAGCTGTTTCAAGGTGTGCCAGCAAGGCTGAGCATCCTCACGGCACATCCTCTTGGCAAAGACGAAAACGCATTTGAACTGAACGCGGGGGGCAATGAGGTCAAGGCAGGCAATTCACGGAGAGAGAAAGCCATTGATGCGAGGCGGGACTTTTTACATGACAGACATCCTCAATGTGGGGGCAGACAAGCGCGCCACGCTTTCGCGGGGCGCACAACTCGATGCAACATGCAGACCGTAGTTATGCGGGGACATGCACGTTGCCTCAATGGTGGCCCCTACGGGCGCCCAGGTCATGCAGGCGACCCGACCATACACGCGTCCCACACATTGTCATACTTATGTGCGCGGTGCCGCACACGCGCCCTTGCAGCGAGATGTGCCCGCCTCACGTATGCCGCCCGCACGTGCCGCAGAGCGCCAGCGAGCTCTGGTGCCCCAGGCTGCGCCCGTGCGCGAGCATGGCGCTAACCGAGGTGAAGCGCCGGCCGCACCCCGCCGCCTGGCACCTGCGCCATGCCGCAGGCTGTCGCCGCGACGCGCCGCTACATCTCTCACTTGCGCACCCTGACGGAACTATACTTGTAACATCACAGGCTGTGCACCTCTCGAGTCGACAAGGCGCACTGTTGTGAGCTGAACAAAGCTCGCCAGAGCCAGAGCCAATGGCGTATGGCTACCTCACTCCTGACAGACAACGCCTCACAGTACTTGCTTGCCAGTTCGCACTGCTGGACATCATCTGCGAGCTGGCCTGCTGCCACATGGTCACGCGGCAGAGGCCAGTACACGCGGCAGCAGGCCAGCTCGTAGGTGGTGTCCAGTTGTGCAAACTTGGCAGGCAAGCGTTGTGGAGGTCCGGCCATCGCAAGTGAGCTGCCAAACGCCCTTGGCTCTGGCTAGCTTTGCGCAGTGCACAATAGTGCGTCTTATCAACTCGATAGCTGCCAGCATGCATTTTGCATGAAACAGGCTAGAACCTGGCGGGCTAGGGTGCCGACCACACAGCGGCTGCCACTTAGCAATAGCACAGGGGTCTGACACGCGCCTCAATGCATGCACCGCACACAGGCATGATCAACTAACGATGTTAGGGCGGAAAGTCTTTCTACCGACCTCCTTGGCCTGAGCGATGTTGGTTTCTGGTGTCTTCCGCGGCTATGACTGGCTCCCTGAGCGCCACGCCTCTGATATAAAAATAAATGGGGTAATTGCGCGCCTGAGCAGGGGCTGCGCCGCGAGCGCGCCCAGCGGCTGCCGGCACGCGGCGCACGGCGAGGGCGAGGAGTGCCACAGGCGCAGCCCACGCAGCACCTGGCCAGCCACCTACGCGACCGGCCCTGCCGTCCATCAGGCTGTTGCGTGGACATGAAATCTAACACTGACAAGGAATACGCTGACAAGAAGTACGCAGCGCCTGGCTGGTCACCCAGGGGACCACGCGCTGCCGCCCACCAGGGTGTTGCATGGACAAGAAGCAATTCACTAGTGAGACCCACGCAGCAGCCCGGTCCAGGCTGGTCGGCCACCGTAGGGGGCCCAACGCGCTGCCGCCCATGACGCTGTCGCATAAACCATGAAACCTACTACACATAAGACCCCTACGCGGCACCTGGCCCGGCCAGGCCTGCCGGCCGCCGGGGGGAGGGGAGCACGCGCTGCCGCACATCAGGGCGTTGCGTGCAGGATATAACCTGGTTTCAAACCCTAGTCTGGCTTCCTCCGCCACAACAACGCTGCTGTCAGGTCTTCTGCTTCGCCACGAGCATGACCTTATACACACCGCACGTTGGCATGCAGGCTGCTGCCACTGACACGCCCCCAGACAAGCACTCCTCTGAGCTGCACCGCCAGCCACACAGTTGCCTCCTCAGGAGCTGTCACACTGACACCAAGACCAGAACAGCGCCCGCAAACAGCTGCTGCAGGACCGCGCCGGCGCGCGGCGCCTCTGAGGGGTGGCGCGCACCAGGGCGTCCAGCGCAGCGTAGCGGACCTGCGCGGCGCGCAGGCCGCCAGCCGCCTCCCAGTTGCTCATGGTCACCTGGGCGCAGCGAACGCACTCGGACAAGGGTTGTGAGACTCACAGGAGAGCTGCACATCGTCAGCCTAATGAAATGCACCCCTAGGCCCCGCATGCATGCAGCACTCACGACGTCTGCGGCCTCGCGCTGCTCACGGTCGCCAACGTGGCATGCGACAGGGTGCGCGCTTGGCAGGGCTGGCAGGGAACTAAAACCGCACATAGTCTATCACGCACAGGGCGTTGCCGCCATGCGGTGCGACCCCGAGGCTCAGCCCTGCCGGCGCCGAGCGCAGCAAGCATCCCTCGGCTCCTGCGGCAGGCGCAAGCACGCATGGAGCGCGCTCCCAGCCTTCGTACGCCCCCGCGGTCCGTGCGCGCCGCACTGCCTTGCGGGCGCCCGACCCCGCCGGCGCGAGCGGGGGGCGCACCGCGGCCGCCTTGGGCATCTGCGCACCCAGCACGCGCTGCGCGAGCGCGCGCAGCCCGTAGTTGCTGTAGCCCAGCGCCGCCGCCACCTCCTACGCGCGAAGGATTTTACAGGGCTCAGTTCTGGGTAGTAGCCGAGCGACCTTAGCACAGGGTCAGGGTACGCACGCCGCCACCTCCTGCGCGTTCTTCTTCAAGGTTCTTAAGTTCTTCTCAAGGTTCTTCTTACCAAGGTTTGAATAGGACCCACGCGGCCTCAGCAGCCGGCAGGCAGGCGGCGCCCTGTGATGCGCGCCGCTGCCACAGACTGGCCTTCAGGCCCCAGGGATACTGCGCGGACACGTCGGAATTGCTTGAATAGCCGCATGCGCTGCCCTGTGACACACACCCGGGGTTCATACCTCAGGTCGGCGGGTATCAGGCAAGCGCCCAGCGCGGGCTCCCCATCACGTCGAAGCCATCTGAGATCTGGCATGATTGAAGGAACCTACTAGCGCACAGGTTGCTGGCATGATTGAAGGAACCTACCAGCGCACAGGTTTTCAGGTTTGCAGCAAGTGCTGTCATGGCCCGGCTGGCCCGCGGGCCCACCTGCAGGTCCACGAAGCAGCCGAAGCCGGCGCGGCCCATGCCGAACGTGCCGACCATCTTGCGCTCGTCGGCCCCGGCCCAGGCAAAGCCGACCAGCATGACCGCAGGGTCCCTGTGAGGCGCACAGCGCGACGCATATATTATCCTTCCCTTTTTGGACGGGAGCAAGGGAGAAGTAATGAGCATGCTGCCATGCGTGAGACGTGTCTGCAGCGAGGGCCGCCACCAGGGCACGCTGCGGATGGGAGTGAGTCGTTTTCAACACCGGAAAATAGGTGACGGCAGGACGAGGCGCTGGCAACGCGCGACTTCGCGGGCTGTGTTACGCACTGTCGCCAGCCCCGTGCGACCCGCTCTGCAGCAGTGGCAGGCATGTTCGCAGGGCTTCCGAGCACAGCCATGCCACAGCTGCACCGCCTGACCTGCCTGCATGAAGCCTGCGCTCATTCTTCAGCGGACCGCACACAATGCGATGATCAGCGAGGAGCCAGGTCGCGCGCCTGAGAAACTCGGCCAGCGCGGGCGGCAGCCGAAACTGCATGCGGCAGGTTCGTACGAGCAGCGCGAGGCGCGCGGACGCCAGCTGCAGCAGCGCCACGCGGTTGGACGCGACCGGCCCGAAATCGGGCCGCCACTCCTGCGCGCGTGCGAGCGCTGCTCGCGCACCCGCTGCTCATTGCCCAAAAGCACAGTAATGAGGCTGTTGCCTGCGCCATGACGTGTGCCTTGGCAGGAACCCCCTTCTGTTTTTTTTACATATCTGAACTGATGAAGCAGTCTGTTTGCGGAAAAGGAAACCTGCAGTTGTGCCCTGGCCGCAAAGGCGCTCAACGCACAGCGCCACGCAAGGCTGCGCCGCCGCCTGTGCAGACGCCTGCCGGCCCCTGTGCCGCAAGGGCAGCCCGCATGCCCAGGCGCGCGCCAGGTCAGCGGCCACAGGAGGGCCCTGCACTGCACTGCCAGCACGCACTTTCAAAGGCAACCCCCCCGCATGCGAGTCGCACTCACCAGGTCGATGGCAACTAGCGGATCCTCCATCGAGGCGCGCAGCGCGGCGAGCGCCGCCGGCAGTTGCGCAGCATCCTCAACGACCATCACCTCCATGCCGCCGGCCAGGCTCAGCCGGCTGCAGCCGGCCGCGCCGGCGCGGCCGCCCCGCTCGCCGTCCGCGGCCGCGCCCGGCGCCTCGCGCGCCGCGCCGGTGACGGCCCGCGCGGGCGGCGCCGCCGGCTCTGCGGGGTCCTGCCCGAACGCGGCGCTCCAGTCCACGTGGGGTAGCGCCAGCTCCAGGCTGCACCACGAGGCGGCCCCGCTGCACCTGGCCGCCAGGCAGGTATGCGGGGTCGCGTGCGCGCCGGGTCACGTCTGGCCAAAGCGGCCCGCTGCCTTACTGTGGATACACACCTCAGCAGCAGAGCGGTGGCCAAAGAGCACAGCCTATCATTGCCGCCGGCCGTTGCAGACACAGCGCTGCTGACACAGTGCAAGGGCCCCGCAGCCGCGCACCCGCACGCCGGCACGGACACGCATCTGCCCTGCTGCAGCGGCCCGGCGACGCTCATGCCGGCCGGCCTGGCCTTCTTCCCCCGCGGCGCGCTGTACGCGCTGTGCAGTGCAGCCTCCGCGCGCCGGCGCTTCGCGGACTTTGGCGCGGGCGGGCCGGCTGCCGGCGCTGGCGGCGCGCTCGCGCTGCTCGGGCTTGCGCGGCCGGCAAAGCCGCTCTGCTCGCTGTCGGCGGAGGAGCAGCACGCGTCTGGCGCGACGGCGGCTGCGCACGAGCGCGGGGGCGTGTGCTTTGGTGGAAACCCCATCAGCTGGTGCACAGCACCTTGGCCAGGGCCCAAAGGGCCCACCAAGCAGCGTACACCCAAAGGCCCCTCTACGTAGACACAGAAAGGTGCGAGTAATTCAGACCTCCACCAAGGACCAGCTCCCTATCACAGCCGCAGTATCTCAGCCGCAGTTCGTTCTGCCAGGCCACACGATGCACCGCTCGATGGACTTCGGTGCACTTGCAGCTTGCACTCAGCAGCACCAGCTGCTCGGCAGGCCTTCCCCAACCAGGGCTCAAGCCAGGGTCTTGCGCCCAACTTGGCAAGGTAGTGCAGTCTCAGGCAGCGAAGGCCTGACAGGTGCTGCAGCAAGTATTCTAGGTGTCTGGATGCTTGATACAAGACGAGGGCCGGGCTCCTGGGGCTCCTGCCTTGTGAGGGTGCTGGTGACACTGGCGTGATGCTTGGTGCGAGATAGCGTGATGACGCCCGACAAAGAACTGACGGGTGTGCGACGCGCCTCGCGATTCGTTCGATGTGCACACCTTGTTAAAGCATTTGTGCACTCCTTGAACAGTGAAGCTTAAGTGCGCTTTTGCGAGGCTCGCAGGCCGTGCAGACGGGCGAAGGGCATTTGGAGCGCCGGAGGGAGCCGGCGCACCTCCAGCGCCGCAGGCAGCGCCTTGCCTGGCTTGTTTGCTTGGGAAGCGCACTCTTTGCAAAAGCGTTCCGGGCTGGTCCCAGGCTGGCACCTGTTTTCCTATGCAGCCCGGGCTCTGTGGTGCCTCTGCTGTTACACCGCATCCTGCAGACCGCGCAACACGGAGTGTTGGTGTTGCCAGCCTGCTGTGCGTGCTCCCCTATGTCACAGCTTTGCAAGCACCTAGGCAATCACAAGGAAGTGTGCGCTGCAGCCAGGCAAGAGCCGCACCTCTGGCCTCGGCGGGCGCGGCTGCTCATCCTCTGCGCTGAGCACGGCGCGCTGCAGGCCGGCGGGGACTTTGGCGCGCTGCTGAGCCGGCC
>JAABUV010000914.1_pt1 | contig 44133 bp, 28 predicted proteins | sample 5559971 | NCBI WGS metagenome assembly JAABUV01 (sample SAMN10711881, study PRJNA513362) | rock metagenome | isolation source: Antarctica rocks | place: Antarctica: Victoria Land, Knobhead nord | collected 2015-12-19 | reverse complement strand
TGATATAGGTCTGAATAGGGGGAAATATCCGTGTCATTGATAGCCTACTATGTCTGATGTGCTCCCTACTATTCACCCTACCTACCAACGTGTCTGATATCGGTCTGAATAGGGGGAAATATCCGTGTCATTGATAGCCTACTATGTCTGATGTGCTCCCTACTATTCACCCTACCTACCAACGTGTCTGATATGCTTCCTGCTATCTACCCTACCTACCAACGTGTCTGATATCGGTCTGAATAGGGGGAAATATCCGTGTCATTGATAGCCTACTATGTCTGATATGCTCCCTACTATTCACGTCACCTACTAAACGCCAGGTAGTAGGAGTGATTTTCCGACGTAAAAATCTTGAATTTTTACAGGCATTTTCTGGTATTATTCGAATATCCTAAAATCGCGTATTCATGTTCGAATATCCGACTAGCATATTCATATTCGAATAAATATTCGAATATGAATAAAATCGTTGTCACACTGCCAGAGCCCCCTGTCCGAGCCTAATTCCACGGGTCGGCGCGTGGCAGGGAGCCACGTGGCCACTAAGGTACGCTATCGGAGAAAGAAGGACCGACAGCATACTATTCTACGCTAGGCCTAGAGCGTTTCTCTAGAGGAAGGTTGCACTAGGCATGTACCTATCATCTACAATGTATTCACGCTGACTCAATGTACGTTAAACGGGGTAAGCAGCGTTTCACTCGCCAGGGTCAACAGTGCCATTGGCTCAGGCAGCTGCGCTTTCAGATACCTACGACTAACTCGATGCTTCGACAGGTACCCGTCCAGAGCCGAAGTTCATGCCAGCAGCCGGTGAATAGAGGCTCCCTGGAAACCTATTCGGCTATCGGAAGCTCGAGGCCCCATTTCGATTTGGGGATTTCATACGGCTTACAAGTCCAGCAACTTCTCGAGCCTCACAACATTTGCCGCCGTGAAGAGGTGATTGAAAAGCAGGGTTCAGGGACGGCAATACTGGTATCATGTGCCTCAAGAGTTTGAAAGCCGATATAGGGGACTTATTCGGCTAAGACGTAGAAAGCTACAGAGGTGGTGAAACCGACCAAGTGGTCGAGGTGGAAGCCATGGGTCCAGGATATGGTATTGCTGTAGCCGACCTCGAGGAAGACTCCACGCTGGAGAGGGGTGGCAGATGTCGACGCATTTTGCAGCAAATCAACAGTATGATTTGTTGACTTAGAGCACAGTCACCACGAAAGGGGTATCAGCTGCTAGTCAGCGCTGAACCATTGTCGACCTCTCCTCAACGTTTGCAATGGCTGTTCGATCGACCACTTGCCTGGCTGCCTGCGGACAGTTCTTCGGCCCCTCACTCGGTACGGTGGCAATGCTATCGGCTATGGGAAAAGGGAAGGAGACTCAATGGTCATCACGATATAGGTATGTGGCTGTTTATCCAATAGTCGCAGCAGGAAAGTTACAGAGAATCTCGAACTGGATTCAGAGACATTCAGACTACACATGTAAAGGTCATGACGTTTGGTAAATGAGCTGAGGCTCGGCAAGTGTATGGTACATGACCGCTCGCACAGGAGAAAGCACATTTGGCCGATTAGACAACGCAGTCGACGGTAGGATATTCAGGTCTGGGGATAGCATAGATTTCGTGGATGCTGCCGTGAAAAGAATATGTACAGCAATATTTGCGCAAGAAATCTGATCGTTGATGGTCTATAGCGTCAAGACCGCCTACAGGTTCAGTCCCTGTTCTCGGTATGCATCAGACAGTTGCAGCTGTTGTCCGGAAGGGCGATCCATTGACTCGACTACTTAGTCATGAGATATTGAATGCAGGATCCAGCAATCATCTACCTGAGAACTCGGAGCAAAAAGAGCATTCAGCGTGGCAGAGATCGATTCTTCGACGCCTCGAGCATAACATCATAGTGCTTATCGAGCCTCTAGTAGGTATTGTGGCAACCTGCTGGGCGTAAACGCAAGGCCTCAGACGATTATGTCATCGTCCGACATAGAGATGTTAGATCCTGCAAGCCATGGACACACTCTTGGGTCAAAGTATCGGATTTCCTAGCTGATTACTAACTCGCATCACCCAATCCATTTCCTTGAGACTTCCACCCCTCAAGTGGTAAAATTGCCACTTCGCATATTTCTTCAAGGTTCTACCCTTGACGCCTTCCAGACGATATCCAGCGCAGGGCCACATTTTGATAAGAGTCTCAGCGACTGGTTCGAAGGCTGGTGATCTGAAAGCCGTGCTCCTGTACAGCCACCTAGATGTCGTTAGCACAGTTTGTTGTTCAACGCGATCGTAAGACTGACGTAAATGTTTTTAGTTCACGGAGCCTGCGAAGCAATATATCAACGACCTCCCAGTCTAACAACTCTTTGATGGCAATGTGTCTCGTATATCGGCAGATATCCTGAGTGACCCGCCACTCTGCGACAAGGTGGACACTCGATTCGCGATTATTGGATACACATTGGATGAGCTTAGGCGTTAGAGTGATGTGATTGTAGGTGATTGGCACGATGATGCTGTCGAATTGCTTCGTAACGAGGCGTAGTTCTGGAAGAGATTCGGGGCTCGACTTGTGGAAGGCCTTCAAAATCATAACTAGCAGCTCTGGGGAGAGCATCGCGCTGAATGACAAGTCTAAGCCTGAGAGCTTTGCAAACGGAGTGATGGAAACATGAGGGTTCATACCAACGGGTCGATGTAAGCGGCTTACAGAGTCCCTCCAAGGTTTCTTCAACAATCATAACACCGGCGTTGTCATTTTGACACGGAAGCGAATTTCGGCGAGTAGAATCTGCAGGCGTCTCGGATGTCCGGCGCTAGTAAGCCTACTGTATGTCTCTTCGAGACATCTGTGGACTTGCAGTGTCATCGTGCTGCCCACAGCATAGCGCATGAACCAGCGTGATCTTTAACATCCTTATATATATAGCATCGAAGCTGTCTGATAGGGTCACGCCTTGACACTAGTCCTTTGACACTGTTGACCGGCTACCAACACGTCGTCGTGTACATAAAAAAGCTGTCTCTTCAAACTCTTCTTGGATTCTAAACTCTTCACTCATGCTCGAATCGTGCTACATGCCGTCTGGAACAAAAGCATTCACTCAACTATTCACAAGCAAGGCTTCTGGTCCATTGTGAATTGTCTAGTCACTGGTCACTGCACGACTTCTCAGAGGCTACTCTGGAAAGATTGATTGTGAGTCGTGTTTGCCTATGGAGTTCACTCATGTCAACACCAATAATCTATTCACACGACTAACAACCTCTCAAACTAGACATCTGTTTTTCTCATCAGCCATACAGTCTTCTGTTCCACACGATGGACATCCCGGTCTATCATAACTACACGTTGGCTCGTGCATGGGAGAAAGCCAAGATGCTCCAGCAACAGTCGTCCCAGCCGGGCTTCCTTGGGAGGCGTGCACGTTGTTTGAAGCGAATGTGCAAATACTTTTATGACGAGAAGTTTGAGGTATGGCAACAGGCAGACACTGTCCTCACCGGTATACTGACTAACTCCCCTAGGTCCTCGTCGATGAATACCATCCCTCGGAGGACTCAGAAGATGTTCTTCGTCGGTCGCCGACTCAAGCAACAGTCTCGCCTGCAATCAATGCTTCGCCAGGCCAAGTTGGCCTTGCGCAGTGGTCATACATAACGAGAGATGCTCGGGTATGTAGCCAGGTTCTCACGCATTGATTTAGGCTGACCTTTTCTAGGAGCGTCCAAATCCAGGCAACACTATAGAACATCCTACTTCTGTATTCGAGGATCCAGCTCATTTCGACACTGCATCGACGTCCCTCTTAGAAGACGGGGAAGCTTCTGTCATCGAATCCACTACAACACGACCAAACACGCCATCAGCCGGGAAATGCAATCAAGCTGACTCGGCGGGGATCGAACAGCAACTCGATCAGGTCACACAAGGCTTGCATACAGCCCTCTCGATCTCGTGCGCTGAAGTCGACCTTGGCAGGATTTCTATACCTTCGGAATCGACAAACTCCTTATCTGAAGGAGACAACACTTCTGAGCCTGATAGCACAGTCTCATCCCCGCACAGCAGTCTCTCCGAAGAAACCTGTATCGACTCACCAGATCAAGCTACTTCACTAGGATTACCTGGAGACTCACTTGATGACTTAAGTATCCAGAAGCTTGCAATCGACGTCGATCAGCCGATCCTGCCACCATGCTGCAACGAAATCAAGGAAGAATGGGAGCATACAATCAAGATCATCGAAGGTAACCAGGAGACGGAAATGGCCAACATGAAGGACGACTTAGAAGCCCTTCAGGATCTTCGACAGAGCCTCGAGATGGAAGTCACCCACGAGACGCAAGGCCACAAGGATACACTTCGAAAACTCCGAGAGAAGAGCAAAGAAGTACGTGAGCTGAAGAGAGAACTCAAGACTGGACAAGAGGCTTTAAGCGCGAAAGAAGATCTAGAGGGAAGCCACGCCAATGCTACTCAGCTTCTCGAGAAAGACTTCGCATCACAGAAGCATGAGCTTGAGAAAATTCACGAGAAAGTCTTGCAAGATCTCAACGATAAGCACCGCAAGGAAGTCAACGACCTTGGGCATACTTACCATGTCGAGCTCGAGGAGGTGAGCAAGAGCGCAGATGCAATGGAAGATTGGAAAGACAAGGCTGTGAGATTGCAAGCCCAGCATGATGATGTCTGCCAGGGAGGTACGTCCTGCACTCAGCAGATTGACAATCTTAAATGCCAGCTAGGCAAGCAGGAGCGTTGGCTGCGACAGACTTGGCCTATCTTCCAGCGTGAAATAGAGGATGCGACCACCAATTTGGCCGTTGCGCAACAGAATCTAGAGAAGGCTCGCAATGACAACGATGTGGCGAATCTCCGCATCTCACGGCTCAAGTTGAAGTCGAAGATTACCAATGAGGAATTGAAACAGGCAAAGAAGATGTTGCTTGCAGACAGTGCAAAGGCTGTCGCAGCTCGTATCTTCCAAGAGTGTGCTGATCAGATGACCCATTTGATGACCGAAAATCATGATAGAGATGCTGAAATTATGGGTCTATACCGAAAGCGAGACGTTATCCTCCAGGGGCATCAAGACCAGGTCAACGTCTGCTACACCTACATCAGCGAGCTCGAAGCCGATAGAGAGACGATTCGCATGGCCAATACTGTGCTCGAAAACAATTACATGACTCTGAATGGACGTTGTCAGAACCTGCAACAGAAGAACACTGACCTTCAAATAATGAACAACAATCTTCAGATTGCAAACAACGATCTCCAGATCGGTCATTTTCACTTGACTCGCGACAATAACACCCTTCGAGCAGAGAAGGAGAGCCTTGAGCTTCGTTATACCTGGCTCGAGCATGAGTGGTCGGAGCTTCAGAAGAAGACGAAGGCACTTAAGATGCAAGATTCACCTCTCCAGCATAGAATGTCGAGCAACATCCCTGATCAAACCGGATCCCAAGAGAGCATATCAACGCCAGAATTTGAGCAAGCAACCCCTGGAACCAAAAAGAGATCGTTGCAGGATCAAATCGATGAAGCCTATCCTGCACAAGAAGAAGCATTCGCCGCTGTGCGAAATCAGCGAAAGAGCTGGATCAGCACGGCGCGGATATCGAATAAAAACATTCCACGGCCTCTCCACATAGGCGAAGCAGCGCCTATCGAACCACCAAAGACATTATCCAAAGGAACTTCCCCTCGCAACATCTCCGTCCATATCAATACATCAGCATCCCCACTCCCCATCATCCCAGATACCACCAGCACGCCCAGCCAGCAGTCCTCTTCTTCCAGTAACACAATCGATACACAGATCACCACCCCCCCTCCATCAACAGAACCGCTTACCCTCCAAACCCTTCTTCCCGACCTACGAAATAATACCACGAACACACCCAGCAGCCAGACCGACAGCCAAAACACCAAGAACCTACCCACACTCTCCACCAACGCAGACACCAAAACCAAGAATGACATCGAGCTACACGAGCCCAACAAGACGAAGAAAGAGAAAGAGAAGAGCGCTACAATCATCAATAAAGAGAAGGACACAGTGAGAAAGACTGCGAAGAAAATTGTTATGAGCAAGAAGGAGCGGCGGGTATTGAAGAAGCGATCATGAAAAAAAGGACATTGCGAAGGAGTGAAAAGATAGAATACAATACTCTGAGAGAATATGGTGAAAGGTCGGATGGAATATGAAGAGCTGGGCTATGAGGTTTGAAGGGTGTTTACATCATTGGGTTCTTGATCTGGAAGACAAGGAAGAGGAATGTTGGAGAGGGGACTTTGGGGATGGAATGGTGGAGATGGGTGGATGGATTTCATAGTGGGAAGAGATGGGAGCAAGGAGTGTAAGATATTGAGGTATTGGGGTATTGAGATTGAAGATTGGAGTCTATGTCTGCGTCTGCAAGGTCTTGGTTGTATAGCATCTTTAGCACGCACAAACAGAGGTGTGCTTTGTTATCAGATATCAGATATCACGCAGAGCGATTGAGGAGTATTGTATATAAATCGGTTACCACAAGATAAGTGCTTTGATCTCAGCTGCCTGAAGTAATCTAAGCAATCACAAACCTCTGCTGCAATCTTTATGCAGCTTTATCACGTCTCGGCCTTCGATAAGTCTCTGTTAAGGCTTCTTTCACGATCAGATCTCTCCAATGTAATCTTTCCCGCATGTGCTCGAGTATGCTAGCATCCATTCCACTCATGCTTCTCCTACACTTGTGCTTCCAAACCTCCCCGCCGACCCGATGCGTCCTTCAACTTTTCAACATTTCCTGCAGATCTAGATTTCAAAGTGACTCCGGATACAACGACCTTCTGATACGAATCGTAGTTTTACTTTTCGATGGAATATGCTAGGTTCAATCCTTTTTCGATCTCGTTTGATGGGTTAAGACTACGAGAGCTATTCCAATTACAAGCTTGTACCCTGGCTACCTTTTACCTCCGCTAATCTCATACAGCAACTCCACCTCTACGGAATTCTCATCGTCAGCTTTTCAACATCATCCCCATCCCTCCCTACCATCAGTGGCAGCGTATAGGCTTACCAGTCGCCGAAACTTCACACTCAGTGACGTTTGGAAAAAAAATTTGTCGATCAGTAAAAGCGAAGCTCAGCAGAGTTCGGGAGTGAATGCTTTGATCGCATTGGATATTGACGATTTCTTCGTCAGGGCGTACTATGGGATCGGGGTTAGGGGGGTGGAGGGCGGATTGTTTGGCTGAGGGGAGGGGAGGGTGGGTATGTTGGATTTTGTGAAGGGTTTGAATTATTCTTAAATGTTGGACGTTGGATCGTTTCTATGAGACTGGGAGATAGCCAAGGACAGGCTGGCTCTTGCAAGGGATCATTGGGTACAGACTAGGGGATTGATACAAACGATGGAGATGCATAGGGATGATATTCGGCAGAGAAAATAATTTGTGAAAGAGCCAAGTGGAAGATCGACTGTGAGGGTCAATGACTGCGGTAACCGAGTACACAAGGTCGCGACAACATTTACTGGGCTGAAAGATGAGTTGAAGAAAGAGATGGGGTGTTGGAGGAGAGAGGGGAGCGATTCAGATCGATGTGACTGAAAAGGAGGGGAAGAATGACAAGGATTGCAAGGAAGAACATCGATCAAAAGAAGGAGCCTGCAGTCGAGGTTAGGGTGCTTGGAGGAGGATACAGGGTCCATGACGGACAAAAATTCATCAACAACATTATTCAATCCAACGTGGCCTTGTAGGACTCTGAAATAAAAGTATCATCGAGATTGACGACTTCAGCCGACTGATTGAGGAAACGAACGCTGAGCTCCAGATGGTGAGCCCACACCTCTGATCCCAAGAGGTTCTTTCGAAGATCACAAGCGTCCCATATGAAGATTGACTGACTGAAAGCGAAGGTGCAGCCGTACGGATAATATCGGCACAGACATATCTGAGCAAGTGGCAGAATACTGAGGTGAGGCTTCTCGATGGAGAGACGTGGAAGGAGACGGACGAGCGCGAGATGAACGACGGAGACCTTGAAGGCGAAGCCAAGACCGACGATAAAAGCTTGTATAGTCCTTGAAGCCTGACCGTTGAATCGCTGAGCAGGAGAAAGCAGGCGGGAAAGCGAACAGCGTGACCGCTACTTCATACATGCTGGCAGTGAGCCTATAGCAACAGCGTGAGTGGCTCAATGAACTTTGGCGAGTATCGAGCACATACATCGAAACAGTAGCCTATCTCCTCAAACCACTGTATGTGCACTCTTCCTCCCACGACTATAGAATTCGTATACTGTCCAGCAAGGCCTTAATTCTGGCCGTGCCGCGACTCGGTATGGCGGAGGACCCAGCAGATCGCCCCTGGAGTTGCTTTTGGGACTTTACTTCCAGCCATGAATCCTCAAAGCGTAGTGGAGATATGAACCATCTTTTATGGCGGGACGGACCTGTACCCGTATCCCATCGGTCCCAGTGCAGAGAAGAGTTTCCATGAGTGGTAATCAAGTCGGCAACAGCAGCACCGTTTTGTCGGTTGGCGACAGAAGAGGAAGTGAGGAGGATTCAATATTATCTGGTACCTGCGTTAGCCACTTTAAGATCCGTCTTTTAAATGAGCCACTTCGCCTCAAAGTCCAGCATTCTTCTCCTTCCCTCTTGTTGGTCATCAGAATCGTAGATGGACATGTCGTTCCCTTGAGTCTGAATGTGACTTCCATTGGTTAGGCAGTGAGACAAAGGCGTGAAATTCCAGGCTTAATGGTTACATAGTGTGTATATGGAGAAATGATGCTGTGCCTCTCTTGAGTAGATAACATTTGGTATAGCAGATCTGGCTTTTCATCGGCTGCTCTTGCAAGACCTGGAATGAGAAACTAGCAGCATGTATCATATAGGAACTCTGGGATCGGCATTGGACCTCAAGTGGTGTAGATAATCTTGGACTCGTATGCTCCGTCTCCAGAGGACCTATTGAGGTTTATGGAAACCCCTTGTTGCATTTGCGTCCAGTCGTCGTCTCCGAGTCCGTAGCATAGTCCTCCTTGGACCACATCCGGTCGAATAGTAGATCCTGAGTTCAAATCTCCAGATCCCTCTGATATGTTGTATGTGCGATATGATAACTGGAACAAGACCCTTACATTATATTTGATCTTTAAGCGCCCTGATACGAAGTTTCCTCTGTCATAGGGACTACCCGAGGTCTTGAAGTGTCTTCAAAGGGTCTGGGAAGCCACTTAATAGAATATACTGTCTTCCTGGCTGGATTTAGACACTAACCAAAGGCAGTGTGCAAGGCTTGCTTCGGTCCATATTGCCTTATATCTCTCAACAGGTGAAGCGAGCTTTTTGACGCTAATGAAATAAACCAAATGCCGTGATCTTGTTAGACTGGTTACGTTCCAAACACTCCCCCAATGATCTTGGAACGTCAATGTGCCTGCGTCTGAAATAAACATTAGATAGGTTTTGTAGTGAGATTATTTAACGTTTATTTAATAATTTGCACGGGTCTAGCTATATGCTAACCCTAATCTAAATTTACCTAAATATAAGCCGTCGCTACTTAGCCCTATATATCTAGGATTTACCCGTAAAACCCCTTTTAGTAATTATCTATTTATCTATATTATTAATAATAATGTACTATAAATATTAATTCTAATAAAGAACTTATATATATAACTATTCTAGCCCTCCTTATCCTTAGTCTATATTATATAAGCTAAGTCCTACGCTACGCCTATATCTTACTAGTTAAGTATTAGAGTAAGGAGTAGAGTCTTAATAATTTCCTACCTAAGTAAATAAGGCAGATATTTAGATTTACTAAAGATAAGATATATTAATTACTTACTTATTTTAACCTTAAAAGTATTAACTAGTAATATAGTTATTAACCTAGCTTAAAGCTCGCTTTATATCTTATTCTAGTAAAATTCTTATACCTACGTCTTTTATATAAGTTATTAATAATATTTAGCTAGTCTCCCTCCTTTATTTCTACTATAATTAATAATATCCTTAAGTACCTATATAATTATTATAATTATATCCTACGCTAGTATCCTATTCTTAAATATAATAGGATCTAGAGGTATATAAGGGTAATTAAATATATAGGTAAAATATATAAGAGGTCTATAGTTTAGGGGTTTATTAATAGAATATTTCGGCGCTTCTATTAATTAAAGGAAGACTAGAGGTTCTTCTACTTTATATATAAAAAGGTATATAGTATAATATAGTTAGGGGTAATATACCTAGATAGTCTAATTAGTATATTATACGGCCTATTTAAAGGAAAGGTAAATAACCTAATAATACTATAAACTTCTAGTATATAAGACTAGTTATATTAAGTATTCTAGGGGTAGTAAGTTCTAGATCTATTTAGTAATAAAGCTTATAGGTATATAGAATTTATTATATTACTATATATAAGCTACTTAAACACACGGAAGAGAAAGTTTAATAAATGAATAGCTAGTATATAGATTACTATTAAGTATAGTTTTAGGATAATATAGATACTTTAAATAATAAATACCTTTAAGTATAGAATAAAATTAGGGCTAATACCTATTAGTAATATCTATTAGGTAGCGGTACTATTAATAAACTATTTTACCTATTTATAAGGCTAAAATATAGTATCTAGTTAATTTAGGATAAGGCCTTTAATAATCTACTAATATTTATTAGTAATTAACTCTACCTAATAATTACTTAGGTATATTTCTTTATATTAAGCCTTATAGTATAACTAAAGGGATTATAGGCCTATAATTTATATATAATTACCTAACTCTAATATTATAATACTATTAGTTTATAGACTATATTACTAATAAAGAGCTTATCATTAAATTTAAGTTATAAAGAAGCTTATAGAGATAAGTTATAAATTAGCTTAAATCTATAATATATATAAGAAATATAGGAAACCCGCCCTTATTAAGTAATATAACCTATAACTACTATAAAATAGTAAGTATCTTATAAGGCCTTATTTCTTTATTCTCGCCTAAAGTTTCTACTTCTATATTCTATTTAGTTTTTCTACTTCTTATTCTAAAATATCCTAATCCTAAGTCGCCTAAATATTAGGGGTCTATACTAATAGTTATTCTATTATTCTATATTATTTTATATATTAGAGCTATAAAATATACCTAAGTATTATATCTACTAATCTTATAATATTCCTATTATATATTATTAACCCCGTCTTTACTAAGCTCCTTATTAACTTCTATATAAAAATCCTTTATAGTATTTCTCCTTTACTCGCTATTATTATTATTACTTTTAGAGTCTCTACTATTACTTACTTAATTTATATCCTTAATACTATTAAGCCTATTAATATATAATTATACTATACTTATAACCTTTTTATTAGATATCTAAAGATAGCTTAGTATATTATTATTTATAAGGATAATAAGACTAATCTTACTAGTAATATTTTCTAGTATTTTTTATATTTATTCTATCTCTTTACTTAGGTACTATTAATATAAGACTTAATTTATATAAAGTATTTAAATAAGGTCCTTTTAGGCCCCTATTTACTTTTATAATAGAGTTATAAAGGCTTATAACTCCTTATAAAGTATATTTAATATATTATAAGTTTATTATATTCCTTTAATTAAATATTTAAGTTCCGCGTTAGTATTAAGTTACTACTTATAAATAAGTTCTAGCTTCTTAATTAAGGCTAGGTCCTAAGTACTAGTTATTATAGATATATTGATATTAGTAAGTAGAGGGGCCTAAATACTACTTATTAATATAGGCCTACTAATACTTATAAGTATTATTACTAGAGTTATTATATTATAGGATTTAAAGAATTTTAAACTTTACTTTATAAAATTAACTAAAATAGTAGCTATATCCTAAGTTAGATAAGACCTTTATACTTATTTAAGTCTTTACCTATTCTTTTATAGCCTTATCCCTTTATTCTTTTTCTTATTCTACTATTATAGTTATTATAGCCGACGGATAATACTATTAGTAGAGTTAGCTTTATCCTTAAGATTACTCCTAATACTAATACTACTCTAATAGCTAGTATTACTCTAGTATTAAGGACTTAGGCTTTACTACTAATAGGGGGAACCTTTTAATATAGTACTTATACTAGAGGGTAATAGTAATATTATTATAGATAAAAATAAAATAGGTAAGCCTTCTAAAAAAGAGTCTTATTTATTATTTTCTTTATAAGAAGGAATTTTGTTAGAACTAGTATTCTCTATTTCCCTTATAACCTTTTTACCCTAGTAAGTAGAGAGTATATCTTATTTAGTATTATAATCCTATATTTTCTCCTTCTTATCTTTTATATCTTACTTCTTTTTATATTTTCTAGCTTAAACTTTATTAGCTATTGATTACTACTAATTTAGTACTTATATAAGGTTATTATTAATTATTATATACCTAGATCTCCTATTATATTCCTTCTTATACTTATACTATTTAAGTAGTACTACTACCTTTTATTAATAACTATTCTAAGAGTAGGAATAGTAGGTATATATCTTAAAGTCCCGTTATATATCCTTCTACTATAAATTTATACTAGAAAGTCTATATATACCTACTTTAATAAGTATATAATTAATACGTATTATTATCTCTTTAATATTAAGAAGCGTTCCTTTATATATATTTTATCCCTTCTACCTACCTCTCCTATACTTCTTATTATAACTATTTAATTATAAGATATCTAAGATCCTAGTCCCCCTTCTCTTATACCTCCCTAAATACTATAATAGCTTTATATTATATAGCCTAGCTTTCCTATAACCTTTCTCTTTATAAGAGGACTTCCGCGGGGTAGGTTAGGAGGAATATAAGGGAAGGATATTATTATTATTATTAAGAGGTTCCTAGGGTATAAGAGGTATATTTATATAAAGGCTAGCGATAATATCTTCCTACTAATTATATAGATATATAATAATTATATATTTATCGCGCTATATTAAGATCTTTAGTTATAGGGATATAGAAGGAGGATCCGGCGTACTAATAATAGTAATAGCGAAGGTACTAGTACTTAAGATATCCTTAGAAGACTTTAAAGTACGCCTAGGAGGCATAGAATAACTACTAGTAATAGTAGAGGAAGGTTATAAGAGGGATAGAATAGATATAAATATAGGTAAGTAATAGATTAACTATAAAGGATATTAGAATAATAGCCTAATTAGGCTATTATTTATATTAAATTAGTAATTTAATAATTAAATTACTAACTTAATAATCTATATAATTAGTAAATACTATAGCCTGATATAGCTATTAACTATTAAATAATATTGAATAATCGCTTAAAATCGGGACTGCAAAACCTGTCTATTATATCGATATACAGGATTGCTAAACTTACTCTATATCGCTCGGAGTCGTACAAAGCACTGTATACAGTCTCATCCAGATTCTGACCGAAGCCTGTCGTTTCTAGATACCTACAACTTTCCGGAAGTACAAGGGTACGATATCTCAGTGTTAGTACTTCGACGGCCTTATAGAATCTCAACACTTGGCTGAATGACTGTTCCACTCTAGATATCGGACAAACCTCTCCTACGAAGCATGAGTAATCAAGCAGCCGGTGAATTGGAGGACCCAATCACCCAAGAGAATCCTCTTGAATCCACCAGCCCAGACCAAGATATTGTCCACGTGCAAGTTCTACGGATCACCAGCGACGATACGTTCCATAACACCGTCGTCCGAAGCACGACAGATGGAATCAGTCTCTCCACCGGTGATATCACGCTTGGCCACGTCCCCGATGTCAGGAAGTACTGGCAAAGCAGATCCAGCTGGGGTCAACGCCGCTGCATTCGCGTTGATGTCCCTGCCCAGTGGGGAAACGACAAGGACTTTCCTCTTTCGCCTGAGTTCGCTGGCAGATATTATGTCATGATATGCAAGTTGAAGAAGCTTAGTCTGCACGACTTGTCTCCAATCGGAAAGACTGATGCCGATAATGGCATGGGGGTGTACGGAGACGCATTCATATTCAAGGTGGTGATGGGCGAGGTGGACAGCAACGGTAGAGCGGTATTCGATTGGGTGGGGGCCGACTTGGTTGCCACTGGTCTTGCTCGGCGCATGATCATAAACATAGCGAAAGGGTGGGATGTTGGGATAGTGCCGAGAGAATGGCTATTCATGAAGGGGCAAGGCGAAAAATACTGAAGTAGTAACGACAGTACTAAGAGCTATGATAGTTGACTAGTTTGGGAGGGTTTGAATCAACGATGAGTAGGATTCATGCATACTAGAATAGATAGTGGCGAGTCTGTAGTAAGGTAATCAAGACGTATAGAGGAATATTAGAGAGGTCTTTAAAACATAGTCGTTATTACCGAAGTCTATAGTAGCCTTGTTAGCGGCTAGATAGATTATAGACTTTAGTCCGGATTAACCTTAGCTGATATAAACTCAAGGGTACTTAGCGTATAATAGACGAGATATTCCTTAATATATCCTTTTCTATATAATTACTAATATCTAATTATTATTAATACTATTTATAAAGTATATACCTATTATATAATAAAATGTATAATAATTAATAAGTTATCTATATATATTTTAGGTGTAGTATAGTAGTATTTTAATAACTAATAGATAGATATAGCTATATAGAATAGAATAACTATTATAAGAAATCTCTACTAATCTACTAAGGCCTCCTAACTAGTTCTAATTAATAAATACTAAGGTTAACTTAGCCTAATATCTAATATCCCCCCTTAGATTAGTAGTAATAAGGTAGGCTACTTATTACTAACTATTATATCTAAATACCTTTATACTTTACTTAGAGCTAATTCTAATTATTATTTAGCTAGGCTGAAGTTAATAGGGCTAATAGGTTTTATTAGTAAATTAGTATATTAGCCTTTAGTATTAATTTATTAGAGATAGATTTCTTTAATTCTAAAAATAGGTTAATATATTAAATAATATATTATTTAGATATATTTTATAATAGTATAATTAATTAGATTAATAGCTAATTTTATAGCTACCTAGTTATTAATACTTAGGAGTACTAGTACTACTCCCTTATTATACCCTAGCTCTTTAAGTATAAGGCCTAGATATAGAGCTTCTTTATATACCTCTATTATAGTAATATATTTAAACTTATATATAGATATTACTACTAGCTTTTATAATTTAGATTACTAGGTAATAGGGCTATTAAATAGTTTATAAATATACGTCTTAGTAGAATAAGATATCTTATAATTATTATAATATAACGTATTAGTAAAACCCTCTAGGCTATTATTATTACTTAGTTAATAGATAAGACTATTATTAACTATTCCTAATAGATAATATAATACCCTTTTTACTATATTTATATATTATAGAGTAGAGTTATTAAGTAAATAACTTAGGTTACTAATAGTATATATAATATCTAGCCTAGTTATAATACTTAGCTAATTAAGTACTCTTATAAGGGATTAATAAGCCTCCCTTTTAAATAAGGAGGCTATATAACTATTAAAAGTAATAGTAATACTTACTTACTTTATAAGTAACTTTACTAGTAAATACTTTTCTATACTTAGCTATTTTAATAATTAGTTAATATATTTTATTTAGTTAATCTAAATAGAATAATTATCTAGGTTTCTAATAATATTTATTCTTAAATAGTCTTTTAAGTCTCTTATATATTTAAAGTTAAACCTCTTATTAAGTTCCTTTTTTATCTAGGTAATTAGGTCTTAGTTATATACTATAAATAGTAAGTTATTTATATAAGCTGTAATAATAACTTTTATAATAGTATTAATAATTATATAATAATTATACTTAAGGCGCTTAAAACCTAGAGACTTAAGTACCTTATAAAGGGTTTTATACTATTTATAAGATACTTATTTAAGGTTATATAAAGCTTTATTTAGTCTATAAGCGTATCCTTATTAACTATTAGTAAAGTAGTAGGGTTACTCTACCTAGATTTCTTCTTAAATTAGTAATTCTAAGAAGGCTGTAATAATATCTAAATACTTAATAACTAGCCTATATTTAGCTATTAGGGCTAGGAGGAGTTATTATAATAATACCATTAGGGTTAATAAGAATATCTTATTAAAATTAATCCCCTTAATTTAATAGAAGCCTTTAACTACCTACTATACTTTATATTAGCTAATTTCGCCTATTAGTCTATATTTATAGGATAAGACCTACCTTCCTAGTAAGATATATACTTTATAAGGTAGTTAATATAGTTCTTATTATATTATCTACTTATTATAATTAGCTAATTCTTCTTTAGTAGTAGTAAGCTATTTATTACTATTAGGCCTATTAAGAGCCTTATCTATTAATACTAGTAATAATATAGGTAAGTATAGCTATAGATATATTAGGGTTATTAGAAGACTTTATACCCCTCTTATTTATTTAGTTATAATTAATCTAGGGTTTATTTATTTATTTATAAATTATATACGCGTCTATCTAAACTAATAAAAGATAATTACGGGGGCCTACGGGTATTTTATAGTCGCCACGACGGTAGCCGACTCGTAGGGGAAACTATATACCTATACTAAGTATAGGCGCGGGTAAAAACCCTTACCTTTCCTACCTTCTCTATAACTTCTATTCCGTTTTCTCTTTATACTACATTCGGTCCTTTATAGTAATAGGCGGTCGTGTTTACTACTATATTAGTCTAGCTCCCTAGGGCCGGCTTATATACTATAAAAGCGAAATTCGCTCCGGTAGTAAAGATTTACGTCTAAGGTCGGCTCTAGTATAACTACTTCGCTGCGAGCGAGAACTAGCCTAGTAGCCCGGTCTAGATCATCTATCTTACTACTCGTTTTACCCCCCCCGCCTTCGCGAGCATCCTGTAGGCGTCTACCGCGCCTGAGGTATCCTTTAGCTCCTAGCGGCGGTCCTAGAGCCTAGGGTAATAGATAAGGATATGCTTCGTATCCTGCCTGCGCTAGCCGTACCCGCAGCTTACGGATATATAGCCGGGGACTCTATACTAGTATAAGAAGGCGGCTAGCCCGATCTTTCCCGTCCTTATCTACGTAAGGACGGAGCTCTCAGCCTTCTAAAGGCCCTTATAGAGGGTCCTCCTGCCGGTCTACAGGCCCCCGAGCTGGGCGGGGGGGCGATCCCTAGCTCCTAGTCCCGACTGGTATTCGTCCTATATGGTATCCTAGGAGGACCTCTACTAATAGTGTATTGTCTTCTCGATCCTCGGGGGGAGGCGGGCTACCTCCCTAGTTGCGATCGCGCCCCCGTAATCTGGGGTTTATTATAAATAGAATAATATAATATATTAGGAATAATTCTCTAAGATTTATTATTTTAAGTTAATTATTTATTAATAATAGCTAATAGTATTATAAGAGTAATTAAGTATATTAAACTATCCTAACTATTCTAATTATAATTAGTTAGTAATTCTAACTCCGCTTAGCTATTTATAGTAGTCTAATTATTTAACTTATTCTAATTTAATTTAAGTAGATTATCCTAATTATATCTATTTAAACTAGTCGGCCTACTTATATTATTAGTTAGACCTAATATTAATTAGCTAGATAGAAAAGTTATTACTAATCTATTACTAATATTACTAGTATTTCTAGTATTTTTAGTATTATCTAATACTCTTTTAATACCCTATTAATTAGGGGTAGTTACTTCCTCTAGGCCTAATTACTACTATCTAATTAATTAGTTTAAAGCTAGCTTAGAAGGTCTATTATATTATTATTATTATTAGAGTCTCTCTTTATTAGAAGCTTATTATTATCTATTAATAATATAGCGGCCCTCTTATTAAATACTATATATATTAATTAAGTAATACGTTATCCTTTAATATTCTATACGCGGTAGAACCTCTTACTATTATAACTAAGGAAGTAGTATTTAATAGCCTTATTATCTAGTTTTTTCTTATTTAATAATATATTAAATAAATAGTACTAATATTTAAATAGTTTTAAGTATATTAATTAGGGTTTATAACTATATTATTTCTTAAAGGGGGACTTCCTATTCTTACTAGGTATAAGGTTCTTAATATAATTAATATAATAGATAGCCCTATCCTAGAACTCTTATAGTAGTCTAGTATTAATAAGAACTATTCTAACTTTATTAAATAGTATCTAGTTCTTCTATTTAATAATCCTATTCTAATAAGGGTTATAGGGTACTAATAGAGTAATAAATATCTTATATTCCTAGAAGATTTATTAATATTTATAGCCCTAGACTAGTTTATTATTACTTTAAATAAAGGCTGTTTTATATCCCTAGTTTTTCTAATATTTTATTTAGAACTCGAGTTTTTATAGTAACTCTACCTAACTAGTTATATAATCTATTTAAGTAAACCCTATAACTTTATATATAGATACTATTATATTAATATACCCCCTAAGAGTAGTTATATAGCTTGCTAATACTAGGTTAATATACTAGTATTAGCTAGGGATAGTAACTCTATATATTAGTAACTATAAGGGTATTTAAGTAATTATCCCTAATATATAACTCTTATATAGTTCCTATATCTTATACTTTTATAGATAATTAGTAGCCTTATAGTTAATATTAGTAGTATATATTATAGCTTTTATAGCCTTTATACTAATATATTTATATCTCTTATATTATTAGGTCTAAGATATATTATTCTTAGTTAGGACTATTAATTTAAGGTAGAATACCCTTATCTAGTAGATCTATATAGTATCTAGCTAGTATATATAATTATATAGGAAGGCTTATAGTACCTCCTCACCTTATTTATTATAGAATATATTCTTCCCTCTACTACTAGTATATATATAGCCTTATAGGTCTAGTTATATAATAGATAGGAGGTTATATTAAATATTTAGTATATAATAAATATTAATTAGTAAAAATTCGCTAACCTTATTATTAATAATTACTAGGATTTATACTATTCTAATCCCTTTAACTTTTATTAGTTTACCCCTATTTAGTCCTAATACCATGTAGTTCTAGACTAGTAAATGTTTAGTAAACTTAGATTAGTCCTAGAAGGTATACTCCTAGTCCTCTAAGTTAATAATAATCTTATAGGATTTATTATTTTATTATAAGTTATACTTAAAGTAAGTAGTATAGGATCTATCCTATTTTTATTTATCTAGGTTTTATTTACTTTATTAATAACTAGGACCTTTATATTAATAGTATTACTTATTTTATACCTCTAGCTCTTTTCTTTAATTTAGGAATAAATCCTTCTAGTCTAGTCTTTAAATTAGTATACTAGTAGTTATAGAATATATATTTATTATTATTATTACTCTAGCTTTTATTACTAGGCTTATTTTAATATTAGCCTTATTTTAGCTATTTACTAAAATTACTAGCGAATACCTTAGATTCTTTAGTCTTTAAAGGTATAAACCTATTAACTAATAATATAGTAATATACTTAAGATCCTATAACTCCTTCCTAGATTAAGTAATTTTAGTAAGGGTATAAACTACTTCCTTTATCTTATCTAATAGGCCCCTTTTAAAGACTACTATCTAGAAATCTATTTCTAGTAGACTCCCTATTTATAGAAGCTTATATATATACTCCTCAAATTTAGTAAGGTAGGTGTAAAGGTCTTTAAATTAATCTAAATAAAGCTTATATAAGGTAAAGTATATTACTTTCTTAGTAGTATAGGAATCTATCTTATATAATAACTTTAATTTAGCTTATACTTCTTTTACTATTATTAGAGTTTTAATTATACTATAAGCTAATAATAATATAGTAAGATAAATAGTAGTAAGGGCTTACTTCTCTAGATTAATATACTTTTCCTATTTATCCTTATCTACCTCCTAAATAGGTAGTTTTACTCCTCTAGTAGTAGGTAAGTTAGGGTTAGTTAGTAGTTTATATTCTAGTCTAATAACCTTAAATACGCTATTAATTATAAGTAATATATATATAATAATCTCTTATAGCTTATAGTTCTTAGTACCTTTAAGCTTCTAAATTTTATAATAGTTAGATATAATAGTATTTATTGTAAATAGTTCTAGAGATATTTCTTCTAAAGCTACCCTAAGTCTTAGTAAGAAGCTTACTATATAATTTATATAGTTCCTAGGTTATATAGAACCTAGGCTAGCTAGCGACGAGATCTACCTATACGTAGTACTAGCTATAAACCTATTACTTATTAATAGAGCTAAGAGGTCTCTAATCCGAATATAGTTAGAATAAAACTAAGATATTACGTAGTAGTAAAGCTTATAATATAGAGTTTTTATACGCGCGGCGAGCGCGCCCTTAGTATACGCGATAATACCTACCTTAGTTCCTATTAATAGTATTAGCTTAACGTATAAGAGACTCTAAGTTAAGAGATAGAAGGTATATTAAGTAGAAAAGATAGAATAATAGGCTAAGGCTACCCCCCTTAACTAGGAGAACTATAACTACGCGTAGGAGTAGGAGTAGTAACCCTATAATTATAGAGGTATAGCTAGCGGGATCTATAATCTACTTTCCCTTATAAGTAGATTACTATATAACCTAGTACTAGGAAGTAGTAATATAATAGTAGTAATAAAGTATATCTATCCCTCTAATAACTATAATAGCTCCCTCCTAGGTATTAGGGAAAGATATATAGTAATTCCTAATAAGGGTACTATAGGCCTTCTATTAGGCTACCTAGCTAGGGAGTATAATAGTAATTAAAGCCCTTATATTATAGGTTAAATAAATAAGGATACTATAGTACTAAATAATATAAGAAAGGAGTAGCTAGGGTAGTAATAACTAATAAGAGGCCTAGAAGTACTTATATTAGTTAAATTATATAGGGAAGGGTAAGAGGGTAATAGAGGGGGATAGACCTAGGAGGTACTATTAGGAAATAGTATAAAGGAAGGGGTAAGGCCCTAGTAAGAGAAAGGAGTACGTAGGTATTAGGATCTAATACTATAATAGTTTAGAGTATAAGGGAGAGGATAGTATATAGTAGTTAAAGGCTCCGAAGTATTATAGTAAATAGGGTAGGTAAGAGAGATTTTCTTCCGTATATCACGGTTTCCTCTTAATAAACTAGAGTTAAAACGCCCTTATTAGCTCTAAGTAGCTAGAAAGTAGAGTATAAATTTAAATATAAAATATAAATAGAACCTAGGCTTATAACCTAATAAAATAATTAATAATTAATAAGTTATCTATATATAATTTAGGTGTAGTATAATAATATTATAATAACTAATAGATAGATATAGCTATATAGAATAGAATAACTATTATAAGAAATCTCTACTAGTCTACTAAAGCCCCCTAACTAGTCCTAATTATTAACTACTAAGGTTAACTAGGCCTAATTTCTAATATTATATATTTATATATCTTATACTAGTAATTTTAATTAATAGATTAAGTCTTAAAGCTAGTTCTTATTACTATTCTAGTTATATAAACTTATTTATAAGTAGACTAATTATATTAGTTCTATTTAGAACTAAATTAAAATTATTATATAATACTAAGCTATTATAAGTCTAAGCTAGCTATTAGTAGTTTAATAAGTTAGATTAATACTTAAAATTAACCTTAAATACTAAAAGAATAGTTAGTTTAAATATAAATTAGTAATATAAAACTAACCTTATAAGATAATAATAATAAAAGAAAAGCTATACTAGATTTCCTTCTAAGTTTAATTAAGAGAAGTAGAATAGATAATTATAAGACTACTTTCTTACTTTTAAATAGTATTTTTATATAACTACTTAACTATTAGTAATATCTAATATTATATAGAATAGATTATCTTAGATAAAATCTCTTTATATTAATTATATAATTATATAGTATCTATTTACTTATAATTTATAATTATTTACTTTCTCTTTACTTTTATTATCTAGATTATATCCTTCTTACTTACTAATAGAGAAGAAAATTTTAGACTATAAGATTATATAGATATATAATATTAAATTAGAATAGAATAAAGTAATTAAATATTCTACTTATATAAGAATTCTACTTCCTTTAAGTAATTAAATATTCTACTTATATAAGAATTCTACTTCCTTTAAGTAATTAGATTATATATAGATATAAGAGATAGGTAAACTTAATAGAAGGTATAAATAAGATAGTATAAAAATAATAAAGTAGGTTAGTATATAGTATCTAGAGATTAAAACGTAGTAATAGAAAGAGAAGGAGATAAGGTTTCCCTTTATAAGTTATAGTTTCCTCCTTAGTTAGCTAGTTAGTAAGTAGTAGGTTACCCTTATTAACTCTAAGTAGCTAGATAGTAGAGTATAAAATATAAATATAAATATAAATACAAGTAATTAATTTAAAGATAAAGTACTTTCTACTTATACTAAATATTTTTATTTACTTTAAGATTAGAAATATTTAAGAAATCTTTCTCTATTCTATTTAACTTCTACTAGAAGTAGTAATTACTTTAGACTCCTATCTCTTAGTCTTAAAGTAGTTTTATTACTACTTAAATTATAATCTATTTTCTTTCTTATATAGATATAATATACTAGATATACTTACTATTAATTAAGATTTTATATTAAGGATTTAAGGATTAGCTTATATTCTTAAATTTATAAGTCTAAGTCTTTCTTATTATATTACTACTATTCTAATAGGAAGTTATCTATTAGTATATATTCTCTACTTAATCTAGATAATAAGATCTTATTTATAAGAATTTAATTAAGATAACTAGCTTTTAGTAATTATAATTACTAAAAGCTTATAAGTATCTTTATAATACTTAGTTATACCTATATATACTATAATAAAAATATTAAGTTACTAGTATAATACTTATAAAATCTACTAACTACTTTAATTTATTTAAGTAGAAATATCTTCTTAGGGATCTAATATTACTTCTAGCTAAAATTATTAACTAGGCTTTTTAGTTTATAATATTTATCTATTAATCTAGTTATTATATAGAACTTAATTCCGTTTACTAGTTGTACTAATTACCTCGAAGATAAAAAGGTAGAGTTTGTACCTAAAAGGGTTTAGAGCTAGATCAACGTCTCTGAGTATTAGCTATGCTGTAAATGTTGTATTAATAACCGTAGTCGTCTCGATTACAGAAGTCAAGTGTTGAAAGTGGCTCCTAGAACGCTGTCCGAGCTAGATTAGCATTATCGACTGTTGCCAGATGTAAAAGTATCCCATGTCCTGGTACGGCATCCGTTTCAGGGGTTTCTGCCGAGGTACAGCCGAGACGGATGCCAGAGCTGCTAGGACATGGGATGGGATAGGGTATTAACCTGCATGTAAGATATCTATCATCTCGAACACGAGAAAGATTCGTAGATGAAAGGGATCCTTAGTGATAACTGCTTGTTTAAGTGTTATCAAGATAGCTGGTGTAGACTATGCATTAAATCCCCCAAGAAAACCCTTGATCAAAAATCATAAAATCAAAATAAGCGAGAAAACATCAAGGATTGGACTGAGTAAAGGCAAAAGCTAAAGCTTCCGGGCCCCCCAAAGCGCGAGCTTCTGCGGGAACTTGTGCTCTCAATTTGAGCTAAGCCTCCGAAGAGACAAAAGGGTAGGCCTTATTTTGATATATTACCAACCCTTGCTAAAACTCCAGGATTGATATTTTGGTGAATGTGTTTCTCCCACGACCAATTATTTCAACCCCTCAGCAACTCCGCTACATCTGTTCTTCTATCATAGGATCATGACATGCACTACCACCGCCGGTCAATTCCTCGTTACTCGAAGCATAGAGGTCGCTCAAGCTCGGCAAGTCTATACTTAGATACTCCGACTTTGAGTAAAGAAGCACAAGCTTACCGCTTTTTCCTCCAGCTCCAGCAAGATATCGAAGACTCCAAGACACACTCAATGGTGCCAAAATCCAGAATCTATCCCATACGAAAATCCTCGTCTCACCACCATCTCTCGCTAGAACCCACCATGTCCTCCCTTCACCCCTAACTGTATCTATCCATCGGATCGATCCTAGGAGGCACCGGTACACTCATGCTCCCACCTTGCAACCTACAGCATCTACCAACCCCTTCAATATCAAACTGAACAGCATTTTCCCAGACTAGACATCTACCTCCCATCCAACACCACCATCCATACCGACCGCCATCGATTTCAGCAACCTTTCAGAAATTCCTGCTTTCCAGTCCTGGCGGCAACACAGGAAGATAGGAAGCTTACCTTTATAAGAAGTCATCTCTGGTGAATTGGACTGTGGGGAGCTTTTGGTTTTTAGGTAGGTCGGGAATTGGTGCTTGGGGAAAGCTTTGAGAAGTCGAAGGGGAATTGGGGGGAATTGAAGTCTAGAGAGGGGTATGGATTAACGGCTTGGAGTTGGAGGGATCCTGCGTATTAGGGAGGACCTTACTTGAGGATAATTCTCTTCGGTAGGGACGGGAGTGGCAACAACTTCAGATGGGTGGTGCGTTAGCTTGGGAAAATGGTCAAGGCACCTAGATGGATAGGAAAGACCTGCTTGACTTTAGCTCAACCATGTTACTCGAACGCTATGAATGGATCAGCTCGGCATCGTTAATCCCAATGCTTGCAGGGAAAGTGACTTGAATGCCGTGGGCTAAAAGGAGTTCGTATGTTTCTGCACGAGAAAGGAAGGGATTTTTGACGTAACCACAGTCAGATCAGCCAGTCCTCGAAACGATCTGGGTAGAATTAGTGGCTTTTGTTCACGTTCTCTCGATGTACATTGGACTCGACATCCCCATCATAAAGGATGAAAACGACGAGCTTTCAGCTTGCGTGATAGAGACGGTGGAAATAATATCACATGTCGTATACCGTAACAGATGAAATCGGCCGTAGCCCTTGCAGGAATTTTACCAACGGAGCAAGAAGACGCCCTCCCCTGATAACCTTGTTAGCTCCAAGCCGCGTCCCTTTGGATGTATCAGCACTGTCATACCGAATGCTTCTCCTCCTCCTGCCTCATATCCAAGTCTGGAGCCCGTCCGAAACCACTGAAACGCGGCAGACCTCGTGCAGGACGAGACTATCCCTTTCTCTGCTCCTACTTAGTCGTCGACTGGTCCTCCTTCGTCTTAGGCTGCTTCTTCTCCATCTTCCGCTGCTCCGCCTCTATTTCGCTCTTCCCCTTAAGGGTCAGCATTCCAGTATCAACCTCCAGTGCCTAGAAAGCAGCAGCCCCGATCCGCGATGCGAGCTTTTTCTTATCCAGACTCAGATACAGTATGTAATCGCATAACACATCATACCCCTCCACACTGAATGCGTTGAAGCCATATATTTCAGGCTTCCGAGCTCCATAGGCAACATCTATCCTGTCAGGTAGAGATAGCAGTGGCTTGAGTATTTGGTCGTACTTATCACCGAGCGTCGAGAGCGCCTGGAGGCAACCTAGGCCATGGCCCCAGATTGAAATCCCCTTCATGCCCGCTGGAGCAGGCTTCTGAGCTGATACCATGACTTTCTTGAGGTTCGGATGGGATGCCACGAGCTCAGAGCTTCGTTGGATTCTGCTCGTCAGTTCTGTCATGTCTAGGCCTTTTGGGTCGGCGGTCTCGAAATCGACAGGAAGTATTAAGTGCAGGTGGATAGACTTAAGTGATGGGCACATTTCGAGGACTGTTGCCAGCCGACGCTCGGCTATCAGTGACGAAAACGTCTTGAGAATGGTTGTTCGCTCGAAAAATGATGATAAATATTGTTCTGGTAGAAGAGCGGCTCGACCTCTAATCTAACCAGCTTGCAGGACCGTAACACAAGGCTCGGTACACAGGTTTCGAAATATTGGAACCAGGGCGATAGACTCCGACGTGAGACCGCTGTAATCAAAACCCTGAGTACGCAGGGAAAAAACCTACGCTCGCTGCACCTTTGGCAAGTCTCTGATGATAACTTGAGAGTCCTCGGCCCGGTCTGTATCCAGCTCGAACAACTTACGATTCAGTCGTATGACTTGGTAAGCTGGCCGCACCTACTACAGGTAGATCGAAGGCTAACACTTTGCAGCCTGATTCATGGAAAGTCAAAACGGTCTTCAACGGATTCTCGGTATTCAACAAGCTCAAGACCCTGCTCCTATACACGAAATTCTACAAGAGAACGCCCTTTGCGGTCAATGACTTCCGTACCGCGAAGGAAGCCCGTCATGCGAATGTGCTGGCTTGGGTTGAGAACTTAGTCTCGACCAAACAAGGCACAGCTTTCGACGAAATAGTGGTAAATGGGAAGACTCAGCAATCTGCACCCACGGAGGAATGGCCTGGAATTGATCTATACCTGGATGCACTCAGTGAAACGCTCCCGGTAAAGTACACTTACAAGCCTACCGTAGGTGACACGGCGGGTAACAGAGCGCACTTTGTTTTCGAGAGAATCTTTTAACTCAGAAGTCCAAGAGGCGGGGACTTGATATTCGAGGGAGAATCGCCGAGCTACCGCGATGCAGAGTGCTGTTCTCCCCAGCAGTCCGATTCGATAGTTGGATTAATGGACGGACAAGGACAATGAGGGGATAACCAGTATCTCTTTATGCCGCGATGGTGAAAGAAAGCAGTTCAATTTCAAACAGACCGAGTCCATTGTCATCCATCCAGCAGCCACAGTGTGAGCTATTGTCCCTACATTAGCGTCCTCGAGTATACTTTCACTACCGTCAAGTCAGATCACACACCCTTGTTCTCGAGAAACAGGGGAAATACTCGATGCACCTATATCCCAGAGACTGTATTGAAGCATGCGGCTGGCAAACCAGTTGCCATGCTTATTGTTCCTTGTTCTAAGCCAATACTGTCATCTTCCTCGTTCATTCGACCGTGCTGTACCATTCAGAATTGAACAATGAATCCTGCAAACCAATGAATGCCTCTTTGACATTATCAACGGAGAGCGTCTGATAGTGTGGTATACCCAGAAGCCGAGACGCTGAAGGTCAAGTAAGGGCCCAATCTTCTATTGGTCTCAGGCTTAAGCTTGTCAAGGGGGTTTCTACCCTGTTCAAGCGATTGTAGGCAACGTCAAAGATCTATAGTCCGTCCTCTAATTCTCTTATAGTAGAAGTGATCTTCCTGAAGCACTTCATTGCTTACCATCGCAAAACTGTACAACCGCCCATTTTCCAGTCCAAGCCCACTTTCTAGCACCACTATTTCCTCCTCCACCCTCCATAGCCTTCAATTTCTCATCCTCGCCTTCAGGCAATCCCACCACGGTGTCAGCTTTGCACGTACGCAATGCTAGAGTTCGAATGCCAGAGCCGCGTCCCATGGGGCCGATGGCTGTAGAGAAAGGCGTTGTTGGCTCCCACATAGCATCCGCTGCTAGCTTTCGGTAATTGAGATCGCCTTTGAAGATGACTAGCTCGGATCCCTTCAAATCTTGATATAGCTTCGCGGCTTGGGGAAGGTTCCAATAGCTGCGTGCTGATGTCCAGAAGTCGTTGGGCCGGATGATGAGTTGACCTTCTGCGTAGACGCTTTGCAGGTTCATAAATAAGAACGATATATCGGACTTTTCTTTCTCCGACAGTGGCTGAGGCTCAGAGCCAGTGTGCTCATCGTCAGGTGAGGTGTAGAAGGCTTGTGGATCCGCAAGTGCACCTAGCAGCGATGCAAAATCTGCCGGTAATACGTCAGACACGAACCACGGTATTGACTTTGGGTGGAGAATGATTTGCGTTGCAAGACCGGCGGCGAGCAGATATCCAGCCAGGATGAGGTCGACAAAGAGCTCAAAGCCGGCGTTGTCAAGCACGATATCTAGTTGTCGTGTATTCTTGCCTTCTTTCTGCGCCTGCTTGAGTACCTTATATGCAGCCGGCAGGTCGTTGACCAAGATGTTCTTCTCTGCTCGTTTTCTCGCATCAGAACCTTGCAATTTTTGAATGTCCTCATACGTCAAGCTGGTCAGAAGCGACAGATCCGTAGCGTTTCCCCACAAGCAAATCTCGCACATCTCCATGAACAATATCCGCTCCGCCTCCTCCCGCTCTTTAGCATCATGGGATGGGTCCGCACCCTGTTTAATCTGCAAGATCAGAACTTTGTACTTCGCCGCGAGCTCGATGACTGCTGGACGGGAGGAGCGGAAGGTGGATAGCTTCTGGCGAGCAAAGATGTCATAGGACTTCCAGTGGGTGGAGAGGGCGAAGAAAGTCTGTATACGTCTAGCTGTGCCTGTCAGCCTCTAATTGCCTGCCTAAAGGCATTCCTCTCAATTTACCGGTAGAGATAACATTCGGCGAAGAGCCACGGCAGATTGAACCAAGTGGGCTTGTCTAAATCTGACAGCTCTTTGTTGTAGATTGCAATATCGTCTTTCCCATCATCGTCAAGTGATCTATAGCCTGTCAGCACACCCTAAACAGCGGAGGTCGTCTCTTACGTCAACTGCCGGTTATGTTGCAGCTCGTATTTCAATCTAGCCAGTCCTTCCAGTATAGTCTTGCCTTCTTTACGCTTGGCTCCATCATCATCGTCACAAGCTAAGACAGCACGGTGCACGTCGTCAATGGCTCCTGTCTTGAAATGTCAGTCTCGTTTGGATCAATGGCAGAGAATGACGGACCACAATGACTGGCCAACGGTCCTTGGCTGAAATGTGGGCAAAGGAGGTCCTGTCAGAAGTAGTAAATGGTGCTACTGGGATAGCAGAGTTCATAGCCATGTCGTACAGCAAATCAGAGTGAAATCCTCGCAGGAGTGTTGTACGATGTAGTCGCTGTCATCATCCAGCTTGACCCACGTCAACCGGTGACGGAGAAACCTCGGATCCGAGCACATTCTACCCACCACCTACTATGTACAGGCCATCCTCGAGCAGGTTATAACGCTACCCATCTATACTCTTCACCTGAATCAAGACCTCAACATCTGCGGAGTCATCCTTGACGAAGAACTGATCACCCAAATCTACTATTCTACAATCCTCAGCTCTCGAGCAATCTGAGCTACAAAGTATCTCGAAGATGCAGCCCCCTATCGGTACAACATCCATGGTGCTTGGTCACGATACTTGCCCCAAGTGCTACCATCTCCGGCGGAGGGAAGACGTGTGGGGCTTGTGGAGCGGTACGTTGATAAGGCGCATACAGATCCCGGCAGCATAAGATACTAATTTGTCTCCAGAGCTGCCCTCAGTCACTGGCATGAAGCGACGGACAGCTGGTCAAAGCTACACTACAGGGAGATTGGGAATGCGACGAGTTCGAGATGTTTTGATGACAGAGATATAAGGATCTGGGGGTAACTGGACAGAGGACACTCTTTTGGGCTCCTGATGATGGGTACTGGGGAAGTTTGCCAATGGTCCTGCTCAAGTGCTATTCCTAGGTTCTGAATATTGATGATGATGATGATTCAGGTAGAATCCGCCCCAATGAACATATCGCTTTGGTGCCTATCTCAATGGAAACGTTCTTACCCCCTTTTCTGCACCCGATGCTTTCGGCCCAAAACTATCTGCACAAGCCACCCATTCACCAAATCCAGCCTCTACTCTGTCAGTACATTGGCTCCATGAATGACTGTTCCCTATAGCAAAGACCAATGTTCATTCGGCATTAATGGTGCAATACTGCGCTAAGCTATGTAGAATGCCTCACTACCCCCAGACCGTTCAAGCTTTCTCCAGAGGCTAATTAATACAAGCGACCTAGCTGTAAAGAACGTTGTCACACAGCTATTCATTGCAGATAATCACACGGAGTATAGCTCGGCTATCCAAATTCAGGACACGTTTGCGCAAAGCTTAGACCAGTCAAAGCTTTCTCTGCAGCCATGGCTTTCTCGCAATAGCTCATCTTATGTATCGACATCACCCATCTCCGTCCAATCGATAGTACCTCTTGAAGCGATACGGACCTTCTCTAGCATTGTTGCAGGAATGCCCTTCATCAGCGTCGTGGATGCAGACCCAGTGCAAGAGAAGGCCGAGCGCTGCACTGGTCGTGTTGCTGTTCGTGTATGAGAGCTTGCTCGCTGCGCTCAACAGGAAGTGGCAGTAAGCCATGGATGAAGGGTAGAACGATGGACGTGAACTTGGTGGCTCAGTAATCATGCAAAATTACGGTCAATGCTACCACTGCCAGCACCACGGGAAATCTAGTAAAGATAAGTCACTAGTGCGAATACTGCGATGATGCTGTTGCCGAGAATGGTATAGTATTAGGTAGACTCGAAGGAATCTTAAAAAAAATGCAAAGAAAAGCCCCAGCACTGCCAGTCTTCTGGACTGGCTTCTGAGCGTGGCGAGAGAGGATGCTGTATGACAGATACGGTCAGCGATGCTTGAGCGGCTCGGATCTTTTAAGTCAGGCCGTACCGATGCTGGCTGGCTGTTTGACAATGTAACAAGGTGATGAGAAGGATGTTGTCAAGTTTTATAGGTGGAAATGATTTGGAAGATGAAGGCTGATACATAGAAGGTGGGCGTTGGGATGACGTCTCCGCCAGGTGAGTTTGGAAAAGCACATATGACGTTGGAGAATGATAGAGCTCGTGAGAAGACTGTATTACCGATGTAAGTATTGTCGATTACTACAACCATGATACGATGACGTTCTCGGTCTCTGCCTCTAAAGTCTCGTTAACAAGAGTCGATACTTGCAATAGGTATTCACTTACCCCTCTTGGTGGCATCATGCCGGAAGAGCTTCGCCACTGCTCTCACCAAGCGCTTGACGAGACGCTCCTTCGGTGGCTCCTTCTCCTTCTTCGCTGCGCTTCCTCTCCGCCTCCCCTCCCAATCCAACCGCTTCCTCTCCGCACGTTCCGTCTCCTCTCTCGCCAGCCTTGCTCGCTCCTCCGCCTCCTCCCTGGCCGTTCTCTGGTCTGTGACCCATGCTTCTACGCGTTCCATCTTGTTTTCGGTCGAGGATGTAGGTGATTTGAGGGTCGGTTCGTGCTGATTGCTGTAGTCGTTTCGAACTAGCTGATTGCTGTTGTTTATATGTATATATGGGCGATTAAGAAGAGTTCATCCGTGTGATGGCGGCCAGTGGCTACGGTGAATGCTGAATGATGTAGAGACGCGAGATCAACACGCACAATGTCGTCGTTCTGCAGGTACGTGACCGTGTGATATTCTCTCAGTTATAGTCGAAATAATTAATCTAGATGGTCTTCGATTGGGATGAAATATAATAGTAACGCAAGATAGCTGAGATGAAAGGGTATCCGTCACTATACAAGGCGTTATGATGAAGGTTGCGTGACTAGGTGAGATGAGAAAAGTGATTTTGTTGTGGGAATATTAGCGGCAAACAGCCGAAAGAGAAACATCCTAACACTAGGATCTAATCTATCAAGTGCTCAACAACTTGTTCATCAGACGTTGGAGGGGTGTATATACCCACGTGATTACCTCTATACATAGCCTTACACTTCACAGCAATGACGACGACAGTGTCTCCTCACACAGCTCTGACGTCTCCTGGATGGTCTTCGAACCCTTACTCTTCGAGCCAGTCATAAAACGGAACCTCAATTACGACGACCGGCTCAAGGTACCATCCTGAGTCTTCAACATATTAAAATAATATCGACTCTTAATACCCATCTCCAAATTATTCACCCCAATTACATACTTGGACGGAAACACCTTTTCGACACTCCCTTCGCCCATGCCTTACGACCCAGAAATGCAACAGCAGAAGCGGTACCCCATCACAAAACCCTCATACTATCAGCAGGATGGCATTGAACATGCCAGCCCATGAACAGTACCCAGCTTGCGGGGACATGCCAGAGATCTATGATAACCATGTTTGATAAGCCGCCGCCGGCCCTGAAGCCGCCAGCCAAGCAGCACACTGGACCCTGGCAGTGCCAGGACTACCATCCTGGAAAATGGATCATCTACAGCGCGGCCTTCTATTACCAGGAGTATCATCCTGGAAAATGGATCATCTACACCGCGGCCTTCTATTACGTTCCAAATCAGCACGAGCATCTGTGAAAGTGCGCCATGTTTCGAGGGAAAAGCTTGGACCTGAGGTCGAAGCCTTTTTAATCAAGGAAAGTGGCAATGGGCGCTACTCCCTGTCCAATTCCAGTGCCCTTACCTAGCCACGATACCTCGGCGAGCGATGAAGAGATTCACGATGTTCTGGTGAGGTACAGCCCGAGGTACTTCTGCAATGCTGGTGGTGTCTTGTGAAGGCAATAGAGAAGCAGAGAAGGCATGCAAAGACTTGACCTGGGAATCAGGCTGTCAGGACTCGAATTGGTGGTAGGCTCTAATGTTGATGGTTCACCCTATCTAGCTGACACAGATTTTACAGTCGAGGATATCCATTTGATACTCATGCTCCGCTCATGGCTTCTCAGATTCTCTTTCTTATCGTTAAGTGCGCCAAGAGTGAATGGGACAACATGTCCTCGAATTAACCTTTGTCTTGGCCCCGAGCCTCGTCCTCAAGACTTCCAATATATGAAGTGGTATACCCTGATAGCCTACTGAAGGTGACTTGGCGAAGCATGTACGGATACACCGTTCTCTGCCGTCCAACTGGTAATGACGAGTCCTCTACTTGGCATAATTACCCAAACACAGTACCTTTAACGATCGCCAAGCACCCTTTCGATATCTCTTGACCCCTAGATTACTCTCGTTATTCCGGAAAAGAATTCAGTTATATCGATGATGATGATGAGTCGGAAAAAGATTGGCTAGGGAGCCATCGGTATTTGCATCTAGGTGGAGAGTATGGCAAGCAGGTCTTGAAATATTCTCTTTAGACGTGATCTTGTGCTATGAGTGTCGGAACAGACTATACTCTTTTCAATATTTGCCTGAGATACTGGAGTCTATTGACGTTAAGTCTAATTCTGTACGAGTCCACGGTGGCGAACCCCACTAGGTACCCAGTCACCTGGTACTCGGTCTCAAATTGACAAAGAATAGACGCTACTGAGCTCGTCCCTGCTTGGAGAATTCCAAATCCCATAGTCACAAGCCTTCTCCTTCATCATGAAATATGAATCTAGCAGTCCTCAAACAATCTCTCACGTCTTCAATCAAGTAAGCTACACCGCAACTATACCAGCGGGGTGCATTATTTTATCTACAATAGCAATCGCTTCCAAGAATTTCTTAACCCGAAATCACCCTAAAAGACGGTAAACCATACGCCATGTACGGATACCAGATGTGCACGTGGAAATGCGGACACCGGGAAAAATTATACGCAGGTGAAATTTGTGGTATAGCAGAGGATTGGAATGAAAACCACCGAGGTAGAAACAGATTCTGTGGTCAGATTGATGGTTGGCCAAAAAGCCGTGATTTTCCTGTTGTTTTACAGTCTGTCATCACTGGTGAAGTAAGACCTACCGAACCATTATTCTTGACTGTGCTCACAATAATACTCTCTAGTGGGAATTGTATGCAATGCATTATTCATTGCCCTACCCATGAGGGCTGATCACTAATAATGTATGTGTAGCGAAATCGAGGACAAGACCCAAGATTGTGGTAAATGCGAGGAGGCTGAGAGATTTAGAGTAGCAGAGGAAGACAGAGCAAAGCGAGAAGCAGAACATGACGCTCAACGCAGGGCGGCTGGCGATATCTGAGGCGCGGATTACCATTCCTAGCTTGACCAAGCAAGTGTGACGGGGTAGTGGTGGTTTGGCTGGGATACTGAATTCGGGGTTGGCGGTAATGTTTGGCAAGGAGGCTCGCCTCCACGGCGCGGACGATCATTTTCATAGGGTAGCACGATGTTGATTTTTATTGGGTTGTTTTCTATCTATGAACATAAGGACCACCTTTGAGTGGGGATGTTAATTTGCTCCAGAGTAGCACATCACAGTGATTTTCTCGATGATGAGCGTGAATGCAACATTAGCAATGGATGAACTTATCCTGTAATGCGTTGTTGTTCAGAGTCTCTCAGAGCTCACCAATAGCCATAGTCCATCACAGCGATATCAGCATCCAAGAATGTAAAAATAAATTTTTGCTAAAGAGATACGTAATTAAGAAAAGAAATAAATGTCTTGTCTAAAATAGATTTTTCGGCTTGGCGTTGCGTCGGAATCGCGGACAAAGCCAGTGAGGGTTACACAAAGTGTCAGATCTATTCCAACTTCTTCTTTGAAGAATAGCAGCGCGCTTGAAACAAAGCAAGCCCCTCTCATTGGTAGCTGTGACAGAGCAGAGATTTTCACTCCGCCCGTCGTATGCTCAGCCCATCAGGGTCTTGGTCGACTTCAGCAGCAATCCTGTATCTGAATCCTCGGAACCACCACATTCGGCAGACGTAAGCTCACGGGCTCTCCTCTCTCGCCATGTTTCGTATCGCACACTGGAATCAATCGCACTTCGTCAACTTGAATCACGGACATGATCCAGAATCTTCTGGGGTGTACGTACAAGGACTCCGATCCTTTGAAAGAATCAGTTACCCGGACTAGGACTGGAGGAAACTGGTCATGACACGATGGCAGTGGTGCTATAAGGAGGAGTGGCAAAGGGACGTGTGACCCAGCGGCATTGGACAGACTCTCGTACGTTATGCCCAACACGCTCGATTGCGTTCTACATTGAGAACGATCGCCTCCGGCCACACGCAAGTCGGGTCACGCTGTCATACTTCATAGGCTTACAGCAATAGAGCCGCCATCGTACGTAAGATATTTAGCCCAACGGATTTTGAGATCGCAAGCTGATTAGCCACAAGATAGCGACAGAAGATCGGGCAGTACGCATGGCTTTGCTTCAGATATATACGGAGGAAAGCAGTCATTGGGTCCTCGAGGAAGTGGCAATTGGCCGCAGCCACTCAAAAGTAATCTGGTTGAGCACTTGGAACTACAAAAGACCCCGATCTCCCCCATGGGTCTTTGGTTCATTGCACAGATTCTCAACCTCTGGTCCATCTCACCTACTACGCCAGTATCACTTAACGACAATAAATTTCTAAAGCTCTTACCTTCATACCAAACCCCGTCCACAATGTGTCTGGTATATTATACCGGATCCGACTGTGACCACGTAGAGGCATTTTACATCAGATGTGGGAAATACCCCAATAGCAATAGATACTTCAATCAGCCAGCCAACCAAAAGGTGATTCACATGTGCAGAAGCGTTGTTCTCGAGGAGCTAATGTTTGTCAGCGCCCAACCGACCTCTGTCTCGATCTGAAGCTCAAGTATCCGGTAAGTCTGGTTGATTGCCAATATCGTCTTGTACATCTAACATCTTTCAGGACCGTCCGTAAGTCTCAAATTGCACGGTTGGACTTCTGATTTTGGTCACAGCTAAATGGGAACAAAGGGCCATCGGCATGGGTGGGCCCTGCAGTTAGTAAATTGATGAAACAGCGACTTTCGTTACTAACATCCTAAAGAACACTGCGAGAAAGACTGGAAAGATCCAACGCTTGAAGACAAAAGCGACTTCCGTGATGATGACTCCTTCGCATCACTTGAGAACCGGGCTGCCCATTCAAGAAAAAGCAGACATGATACCCGTCATAACCAGGACGACAAATCTGAGCGCTCCACAGACACCTACTCGACTCGTCATCAAATCTCACGCCCAAGCCGCACCCAAAAACACAGCCTAGATTACAGTTCCGACAGCGAACCTTCCTCCGATTCGAGTGGTGGGGGTGTATCCTTACGCTCTCGCGACAAAAGCACACAAACCGAAAGACAAGCCTTGGTCCCATCCGAACGCAAGAGCCATGCAGCCGGCTCGAGCGAGGTTTTAGAATCATCATCTAGACGAAGCCGCCGCGGAGAAGTAGGACGTGGAGTGAGATATGTGGAGAAGAAGGGTCGTTCGTCGAGAAGTTGACGGTGTTTATCTTCAGGATGGCATGGTGTGATGGAATTCCTCATGTTGAGGAAAGGTATGGTTTTATGGAGAATGGCTTTTCCATGTGTGGAACTTTGTCTAGGCTTGGAAATATGCATGCATGCGAAGATCGATCTTGAAAGCAGGATCGGTGGCGAGGGTGAATCGAGTAGATGCACAAATAATTCTTTCTTTGGAGTCAGGATCTCTGCGTCATGTCTGTTAATAGAAGCAAGAAGTAATAATAACGTTCTATTGATAAGCAACGGAACTCGACAAACATGAGACCCCATCGCAATCTGTATGCGTCAACGCCAAACAACCAAAACACATCCCATGGACAGCTATTGAACATATGAAACTCACGCCCGTACTGTGGTACCATGTCCCAAATTCTTCGTAATATAGTCCACCCCAAACAAAGCATGAAACGTCTCAGCCGCCAGGTTCTATTCTAGCACCGATAAAAAGATACATAAGGGCTCCTACCCCCCCAAGTCTCCATTCCTTTCCATATCAACCTAATTCTTCATTACCAGATCAGAACCCCTCTCGTCTTGAAACACGAATATTCTTCAGTCAAACGCCCAAAGCGTCCCCTATACCACCACGCTCAGACCCACGCCCACTCCTCCCTCCCCTACCCCATTCCACAAAAGAATGTGTTTCCTAGAAACGACCCTCCTCGAATGCAACCATATCGATCACATCACGAAACTCCCATGCGCGGAACCGGAGGAAGATGGATCGTGTGAGAGTGAGACTCTTGTGAGTTGTGACTCCCTCTGGCTGCATTCGATCGAAGGGTTTCTGATTCTGAGTCTGGTTGGTGGTAGAATGATGAGAAGCATCCTGGGAGGTGTGGTGAGTTGCGTTTTCTCTTTTGCGAAGGGGGAAGAGGGAGGGGGAATTGTGGGGGGGGTTGAGGGTTGGGAATGGGGGCTGATGCTAATATGAGGGTAGAGAAGTGTAAGCGGGAGTTTGCGGAGAGGTTGGAGAGGGAGAGGAGGGAGAGGGAGGAGAGGGCGAAGGAGAAGGAGGGGGAGGAGAAGAAGTCGGTGAGGTGGGCGATTTGAGTGGTGGCGTTTTCTAGATTTGGAGGGTTGTTAGTGGAGATTTTAATGATTTTGGGATTTGCTTGATTGGTTTTTAGGAGGAGAGGAGATTGATGGATGGCTGTGTGATTTGTTGACGAATACTTGGGAGCGGGTGTCTGGGATTATAGGGTGGATATTTGGGAAGGATCTAGGTGAATAGGGAACTTGGATAAGAACTTCCTTACCTTTCAATGCTTTCAAAGTCTTCTCGTGCTTTGAGGCGTGGCTGCTGAAGGTGAGTTACAATGACTTCGTTCAACGTCCTGTAGTAAATGCGAATGCGACGGTTTTGACGAGGGAGTGGACTGTTAGTAGTGCATGAGTGACTCATGGATATGATTCGGTTAATGATAAGGAGTGTTGTAGTGTATCGATTCAGGTTGTATCAATGACCTGCACCTTAGGTAGCTATAATTTCATAAAGAGTCAGCTTATGAGCACATACCGTAAGATTATGTTCTGCTTACCACGCGCCAGTCCAATGAACAAAATCTTGATACGCGTCCTATCCCTTCAAGCACCGCTCAACAGGCGCATTCGCACCAATAGCACCCACAGCATATTCTATACGTCCTTCTCGTCCCACACTTTCCAGATACACACAACTTTTCCCAAACGTCAATGCTGACTGGATGGCTGATTACCCATATCAGCTATCACTCCTGTAGCCACGTCAAGGACAGCAGAACCACTCACTACCCGAAAGCAATGGGAAGCATAGATTCATATCCCAACGATGCGGGTGAGTGGATTGCGATTCCAGTGCACTCCATGCTTTGTGAGTGCGGTCGAGAAAAAGTTTCGGCGATGAAGGAGGCGCTGGTAGAATTCGATGAGGAATCCAAAGAGGAGACGGTGACTGCCTTAGAATGTAAGCTGAGCTGATCGACGCGCGTTGTCACTGGTTCGTCCATAGCAGATTCTGCGAGACCAACTGCATTTGATGGATTGGTGCGTGCTATTTCCATCTGATGCTTTCCTGCTCCTGAGTGTAAGCGTTAGATTAGTATGTTCATGCAGCCACACTGTGCTCTGTTTCCACTCAACTGTATGCTATTTCCGCCAAATTCTTCCCTGCTTCTGAGTGTACGTGTTAGATTGGTATGTTCCTGCAGCCTGCATTGTCCCCTGTTTCCACTCAACTGCATGCTAGATCATGTCCCTAGGCCCTCGTCTGATGGATGAGTTGTAATCCGTTGGCATATTCGTCGATACCTAAAGGCCTCTGCGAGTTCTTTTGCGAGATTATAAGTGGTGTTTTAGACGCTATCAGGCCCTATTTGGTATTAGAATCATGGAATTTAACGTCGTGAATACGACATACAGGTAGGAAGCGAGGATCTCGGTGGGTAGATAGGTCATCCTGAGTAGATAATTACTCTGTGTTGGAGTATATATTGAGTAAGGTGATATGCTATTAGTTACGCGTTTGGTTGGTGTCGTGTCCCATTTCTCGGCTATTCTAAGTGTTATGTTTACCTCCCGAGAAACGTCCTACTGGAAGAAACAACACTTCCTACACATCTTAGCGTATGTATGATATCCACCCTTAGGGACTGCGACCCAAAAGCTTACCGTTTGAGTTAGCATCCAGCATAATTCGATCCCTTATCCACGAAGAATCCTGCCCTCACGCGTCAGTATTACCACTGCTCTAGTGTCAATATTCCAGAAGCCATATCTCACTATCCTCTACCTTACCAGCAACCACCATAACAACAGCAGCAAATGCCGTATATTTACTGGCAGCCAAGTCCCGGAGGCGGCGTTGCGAGCGGCGTGGTTATATATTACACTCAAGATAACGACGGATGGTGCCTTTTAGTGCAGATGGAGGACAACCCTCAACTCACGTTTGAGATAAGGGAGCCCGCAGCGACAATAATGATTAATCAGACGACCCCTGAGAATCGCGACCCAGTGAGGATCCAATTCTTCTATGAAACACGAGGATTGGACTGCTGGATCTTCTCGGTTCGGGTCCTGGAGCTACACGAAGTGGCACACCGCATTGGCTTAGAGGCCAGCGAGAGTGATGAGGATCGAGCAACTTGAACTTACACGGACTGTTGTGTTTGTGAGAGATCCATTGTAGCAGCGAGGGCTTGTCCTGTCCAGGAACCTGAATCACCAATGTACCAGCAATGGTTGGAGCGCAGCAATGTGCTGTGGGCAGTCAATTTCATGCAGAGGGTGATGTGAGAGACTTGAGTGGGAATGTATTTGTAAAAACCGAAGCCATGGCCTCATGCTATTCTCCACGCATATCAATTGGCATAACGAGTAGATTGTTATTGCTATCAAGATTAGTAGCACCGTACCATCGAGAGATAGGTCTTTATGCCCTTGATATCCCTGTATAAGTCCTTATAGTCACGGTGATTCTTGCAGTCCTTTCCCCATCCCTGTTAATCTCGCGCAATCCAAATTAAAGTCGTCTCAAAGATCGTTTAATCATAGCAATAGCTTCCTGATCTACCGTTTGGTAGGCATGGATATCGAGAGCGAAGTACGCGTGGCCGTGGTACTTCTCCGTCGCAGGGAAGACTTTTGTGGCGCAAGCCTGTCTTGGCACGCTAACGGAGAAGATCTACGTGTGGCGCAACCTTAAATTTTGCTCTATCTCGACTCTCTGTTCTGCTTGTTCTCTGTGAAAGGATCGGAGAATGCGATTGTCAGCCTCATGGAGGTTATGAATATCCGGTCAAGGTATAGTGGGAAGCTAGGAAAGCGTGTATACGCTTAGCTCTACTCGCATGAGATCAGAGCAATTGACCCCTAATGATCAATGATTCAAGCTATGAAAATACCCCCCAATCGTCCCCTCATCTCTGCATATTTGATATCAAAGCAAGATCCCTCTGCAGCTATCCTAAGACTTGTTAGCATTTGGAGCTGCTTGAATTGGACTAAGATTGAGATAAGATATATATGCTTACATATAGACTCATTGTTCGACGCAATAGCACTCCTAGTAGGCTTGAGACATCATCTTCATATCGCTCCAAGACTACACTCCGTCACATTCTCATTCCCATTATTGGCTATCTACACAGCGCTGAAGAGACCACACAACTTGGCTACCATGAGGTATGGTACTCGTCAGACATGCAGCAGCACCCCCTGCACGGCCTGATGCAAGCCAGACACCGATAGCAGGGGTGTTTCCTTGCTCTTCTCTCTGACGAGAGGTACAGAGAGATTTACGGCCTCTTATCATCTCTGAGCTTACTCTTGGGTGCTGCTGGATCAAGTCATCATCCGAGTATCTCTCTAACTGTAGCGTCAATCAATGTCGAAGGCTTAGGACAACCATCAGCTCAAAGTTCAGGAGTATCCCCACAGTCAATCGCTGTTCTTTCGGCAGGTTAGCTACTGTCATGCTTGTGGCCTTAGCGCATGGACTTACTGCTAATACGCAACCAGAAGAGCAATGTAGGATTGAATTTGGCTGCGACTTCACCGTATTTCCAAGAGGGTGTTATTGGCTGATTGCCTGATAAGTCGCTGCAATCGAGTCGCTTGTGCTCTGACCTGTGGTAGGACGAATCTCAGGATTCTTGGCACTTCATGTGCGGGCGACTGAGTGGTGTGTATAACATCCGGCAGTAAGTGTTGAAGAGCGTGACGACTTCAGATGATGAGGGAGATCCAAGCTGATAGGTGCCAGGAACTATCGGATCCAAACATGAGACCATGACCGGTAGGAGTCTAGAAACCAAGAACAAGTGATGTCAGTCAAGAGAGCTGCTACAACTGAGAGGGAAGAGACGTAGCGGTCAGAAGCCAGAGACTGGACATGTCGTAACAGTGAGCTTAACAAGCTGCTGTGGTGCTTGCTGTTTCACTTTGTAAGTCTTCAACCAGTGTCGAAGTCCAACTGTTGGCCTCAGACACACATGAGAAGAAGATGCCAAGTTCCAGGAGAAAGGCGAAGACTTGTGGGCCAGCTTGGTAGAGCTGACTAGTTCAACGCCTTACCTATTTGAATTTATCTGAAATGGACTGTCGTGTCTCCCAAGCGTGAAAGCGTTACCAAAGTAGGTTTAGGGGTGTTTCATATGACAAATTGCATCACGTAGCTATCTAAGCGTGGAGACCATACTAGACTAGGTTTAGGCTGAGATGAGTAGAATTCATCCATGAGTCTCTACATAAACGGTACTCCTTCCCCAGGTCCTTCCTAACATGTACGCATCCTCTACTACGTCATAGCTATCTTTGACACCTTTCCTACTAAGAACAGCGCTGTTTTTGTCCCTTCCTGCCTCTGTTCTCATTCCTCCTACCATATATCGGACGAAAAGATCATCGAAAATGTTGTTAATACTCCCAACATCACCGCGTGCTCCGCCACCCCTCCCAGCTCACCAGAGCCACGACACGCACCCTCCCCTCCTACCGCTCCCCTGCCATTTCTTCAATATGGGCTTCGCCCCCACGTACGAAGGACTACAGATAGATCTCAGGAATGAGATAGGTACGTTCACTGCTTGTGAACCGGCTTTCCAAATGCTAATATCAACTATCAGACAGAATGTACGCCAACGATACAGTCGACGAGACATTTCAACTACTAGAGGTAAACATCCCGTCTCCAGCTCATATTCCTCACGACTAACAAGTTCCAGCAAGCCGGTAGCTGGGTGTGCTGCGAGTGGTGCGTCAACGAGTATGAGCTGGGCGCTACTTGCAGTAGAGTCAGTGAAGAGATAGCGCTGGAGAACGCAACGGACAACCGCATCGACTCGTGGGTGGCTTGGGTGTGCGGGCTCATGGAATACTTGAGTTTTAAATGCAAAAATTGTGGACACAGATGAGAGGAGATGGGCGCCACGTATGTGGCAAGGATGGGATTCGCCGCGCTGTCGTTAGCTTTGTTGTGTAACTTTATATCAGAAAGACGACCTTTTTCCTGCGTGGAAAGGTAGATGAGTATACATTCGTGCGGTTCACATGTGCTTGATATGGTGACCTACCAGGCTATATGAGTCAACTTGTGACTATTCGAGCTAATGAAAGACTATCTCCACTAATCAGGGATGGCAAGAACGCCCATAACCAAGCCATACTCATGTTTTAAGAGGAGAGCACGATGACAAAGCGTTGCTACAACTGGTGTAGCAGACCCATCTCTCACTCCGGAAGGATTACTACAGCATCGTGTTTCTCTGTCGAACGATTTTTACAACGCCATTCTTCGCTCCTGAACAATTATCATACCGTCTTCCCTACTCCCAGAGGATCGTTTATAATTCAATCCCACTCGCTACCAACCTATTTCCGTATACAAGCATTGATCTAGCTGGGAAACGGTGTCCTTTAACGCTGTTGAGGTAGGCATTCAACGAGTCTCTTTGCTCGGCGACTAAGCATTATTACACTGGACACGCTAAGCTTCGAGGATACAAGATACAGTCCTCAGGTCTCAAAGGGAAAGAACCATGTGTGGCTGCTGATAGTGGTGGCGTAGCATCGCCATTAATCGTTCCCAAAGGATCGTTGTATCACTATCCCTGCGGCTTACATACGCTGAATGTGGTGATCTACAGAGTGTACGAGCTGGTTAACGACTCTATGCCGGTGAATGGGAATTTCTGTCGAAGATCGGACGGAGGGAACGCTCCTGACGACTATTCACATGCATCAAGGGTTAAAATCGATAGCAACGATCCAAGCAACATCTTGCCTCCTCGCCCCTTTTCGCTCCCCACAATCCATTACACATACCATTTACACTCTCCTCCGTTGTATACATCTACAACGGGACTAATGAAGCAGAATGCAACCCCTTTTACTCTTAGATACCATTGAAAAGCCTAGCATGACTGCTTTATTAATAGGACCTTGGCTGTCAAGTGACCGAGTCAATCTTGGATCACTCTTCTCACGATTCCTTAAACTTCCTTCCTACTCGAAAGCATTCGTACCCCGATTCTCTCTCACTAACATTCCAACCCCTAGTCCTGGAATCCTCTAATCCTTCAAGCAAGCTTGCCGCTTCCACCTTCTCCCAAAGTCCAATTGCCCAGTCGTGAATGCAGTCGTGGTAGTGTGAGAAGGATAGGAGTTAAAGCGGTAGATGCCTTTTCTTGTACAAAAAGATCCCTAAGCTTTTTACGCTTCTGCATCCTGATCGTAAAGCGCCATCTGTAGAACAAAACAATCCTTGCCTTCCTTCCACTCTTTCTCTTGGCAATGAGTACTGCCCTGAGTTTGTGGATGTTGTATCGCGTCCGGAAGAAGATGGTTCGAGCGTGGATCTTCGCTTTCGAATAAGGGAGGGAAGGTGGTGACTCGTCCGAACGTTTCGAGCTTGATGTAAGGCGCTGGCTTAGACATTTGTAGACTTGACAGCAGATTCTCGAACATGTGAGCGATTCGATTGGTCGAAGAGAAAAGGTGACTCGGCTTTGTTAAGGCTCGACTCGTTGTTGTAGACGCTAGCGTTGTTTAGACAAAGCCGAGAAATTCTGCTTGTTCTAAAGGGTGGTGATAATCGTTTGACGTATGTTTGAGATTGGTGTTGTTCTGGTATTAGCAATTATTGCTATCCTCAAGCCCCCTTGACTAGAATCATCGGAAGAGTGTTTATTACTTATAACTCTTCTGATTCAAGACTTCTGCGTAACAACCCAGTTGATGTTACACTTAGTCTGATATAAACCAACTTATCGAGGATTACAAGCACTTTATGTATCACTCACGACGTTAAGAGTCTAATTGTCTGCCTTCAGCGAGTATGTAGTGTTTCCCAACGAGCTTGAGCCGATTTCACAAGACCTTGCCATGGACATATCAAAAGAGACAAAACAATTCCATTCGCTCGTATCAAGCTAGGAGATGCCACCTTTGAGGCCTAATGCCGCTGCGATAAGTAAAGAAGCATAACAATGATAGACGAAAGACAGTATCAAACACCCCAACAACCCTCTTGCTTTGCCATGACACATCCTCCGCCCCCGCCACTGCTCTGCCATGACACATCCCCCCGCGGCCACTCCTCTGCCATGACGCAGCCGGGGCCCCCGCCACTGCTCTGCCATGACGCAGCCCGGGCCCCCGCCACTGCTCTGCCATAACGCATCCCGGGGCCCCCCACCCCTTCTGCCATGACGCAGCCC